>JAABUS010000631.1_pt1 | contig 87176 bp, 104 predicted proteins | sample 5560161 | NCBI WGS metagenome assembly JAABUS01 (sample SAMN10711885, study PRJNA513376) | rock metagenome | isolation source: Antarctica rocks | place: Antarctica: Victoria Land, Trio Nunatak nord | collected 2016-01-04
CAAGCGACTGCAGTCACTAGCTTCGCTCCGTTTTTTGCAATACCTCCTTTCTCAGCCTCAGCGCCAACCATGAAACCACTGATGTTTTGCAGGAAAACGAGTGGAATGTTGCGTTGGGTACAAAGTTGGATAAAGTGTGCCCCTTTGAGTGAGGATTCGGAGAAGAGGATGCCATTGTTAGCCAATATGCCCACCTGCTGACCATAGATGCGGGCAAAGCCTACCAAGGGGGATCGTCAGTGATTGCGCGCTGCGTGGAATACGGACGAGTGGAAAAGCGTTCTACCTGTGACCATAGTTATGCCATAGTCTTTCTTGAATTCTGCAAATTCGCTTCCGTCAACAATTCGAGCGATGATCTCGTGGGCGGGTATCTGCTTTCGTAGGTTCGTCCCTACAATGCCAGCGAGCTCTTCTGGATCATGCAAAGGCTCTTTGAACGACACTTTTTTTCCAGCCTGAGAAGACCAATTGAGATTACTGATTGATCTTCGGGCAAGTACGAGCGCATGTGCGTCGTCGACAGCAAGATAGTCCGTCACCCCAGATACCGAACTGTGCAGCTTTCCGCCCCCAAGTTCTTCAGCGGTAACGATTTCACCAGTTGCTGCCTTAACGAGCGGCGGGCCTGCGAGGAAGATGGTGCCTTGATTCTCGACGATGATGGACTCGTCGGACATTGCAGGCACATAAGCACCGCCGGCTGTGCAGGGGCCCATGACGACAGAGATTTGGGGAATGCCCATTGAGCTCACTGCATTGTCAGCCTAAGAATAAAGCAGTGATTTGGAGCGTGCATACTTCTTGCTTGATTGTAAAAAATGCGGCCAAAGTGGTCTCGATCTGGAAATACGTCTGCTTGATGAGGTAAATTGGCTCCGCCAGAGTCTACAAGATAAATGCATGGTAATCCTGGAGACCTCAGTATCTTGTTCTCACTGCGCCAGGGCTGACGGGTTTTTACGATTTTCTTGCGCAATTGCCTGTGCTCGCAGATGCTTCTTCACAGTGATTGGGTAGTAAGTACCACCCTTGACCCTGACTGTATGTCAACGCCAGCTTTGATTGAGAGACAAATCCTAGCATACGTGCTGTCATTTGCCACTATCATGCAAGAGACGCCTTGGACTGTCCCGAGGCCCGTAATGATACCACCAGCTGGTACCTCCTCACCTGGATACAGCTCTTGTCCAGCAAGAGACGATAACTCCAGAAACGCGGTTCCGGGATCTGTCAGGGTAGTGACTCGACTACGTGTAAGCTACGTCAGTCATTGCAGCCAATAAGCTTGCCAACATACTCTCGTGGGAGCATCTTGCCCCTGGCTATATGTTTGTCCCTAGCTTTTGCAGACCCGCCCGCCTCAACCTTGTGGTGTAGTTCCTGCATCCGCGCCATGGCCTCGCCCATCTGTCTTGCATTTTCCTGATAGTCGGTCGAGGACTTGTCGACGTCTGTGGGAAGCACGGATAAGGCAGAGGCATGGTGGTTGTAGGTGTGGGTTGCAATTGATCTTCTCTGCCTGCGAAGCCGGACTGCTGATCTGATGGGAAAACATGTAGTTTTGGGAAATGCAGAACCAAGGCGGAATGTTGGACTCATTGCTGAAGCATGGTTCAGCTCGCCCTTCGGGAGCTGAGTACCCTCTTACCCACTCATCGAATTAATAGCGATATTAACAAAGTCAACATATAGAATGCCGCTACCTGCCCGAGCCGTCTTTGAGCGCGCATTCTTGGCATTGCGGTGTTGTGGATCTAACATTGGGCCCAAATCAATGCCAAGGAGCCTGCTTAGTAATAGCCCTACACGAGACACGACTTTGTCTCTCACTCGTACAACAGACTTCGTTTTGGCATGACTGCTAGATCATCCTCGTGCACGTGAGAGAGAAAGAGTGCTATGCTTGAGCAAATCTATCACCCATGATGGAATTTAATCTCAACACCAGCAATGGCCAATTTCGCGCCTCGAAGGGTCTTTCCTACCCTCAACTCTCTCCCTCGATCCTACTTCCTCGGACATCACCGCGCTGGCTTGAACAAGATGAAGACTATGCTCACGTACATAGACCTGGTCATCGAATGTCGAGACTATCGAGTCCCTCTCACTTCTCGCAACCCGCTTTTCGAGGAGAATCTGGCTGGTAGGGAAAGATTGATTGTATACACGAAACAAGACTTGGGTAGTGAGGGAAAGCGAGAGGATAGAAGCGTAAGCGCGTTACAATAGCAGATTGGTTTCGGTTTGGCTAATAGTTGCATTCCTAAAGAGAGAAAACATTATCCAAGATTGGTACCAGCCGACATCTGTACTTTTCTCAGACCACAAAGACAAGGCGTCTGTTCGCAAGATACTCAACTTCGCCCGAGCCCGCGCCAAGAGCAAGGACTCCCTCACAGGATCCAGGATGATCATTGTAGGCATGCCCAACGTGGGGAAGTCGTCACTCTTGAACGCTCTTCGTGGAGTTGGTGTTCATAAAGGAAAGGTCGCGTCTACCGGTGCCCAGCCAGGCGTCACCAGGAAGATTGGTACAACAGTGAAGATCATGGAAGGAGAAGAGGCTAGTGACGGAGTCTACCTGTCGGATACACCCGGAGTTTTCGTCCCATACGTGCCCAATGCCGAGTCCATGCTCAAGCTCGCACTTTGCGGCAGTGTGAAAGACACAATAATTGCTCCTACAATTTTAGCAGACTATCTTCTGTACCAGATGAATACCTACAATCCAGATATCTATGCTGAGTATTCAGCGCCTACGAATGAAGTCATGGAGTTCCTGAGCGGCGTGGCTAGCAAGACCGGAAGGCTACAGAGAGGGGGAATACCAGATGAGGAGGCTGCCGCGCTGTGGGCCATTCAGAGGTGGAGAAACGGCCACCTTGGGAATTTTGTCTTGGACGAGATTACGCACGAAAATCTCGAAAGAGAGCGGAGGGATACAGAAGGGTTGGGGAGCAGTATGAACCAGGCCCGGCGAACAGAGAAGGACATGAGAAGGCAGAGATCAAAGCGACAACTCGAGGCTGGCTAGTCAAAGGTATCACATTGAATCATCATCACTCGCTACCCAAGCCTGACCCTCTTCCAATGCTGCACGCATTCCCGCATATCCAGGGCAACAGCGCTCTCCTCTTTGGTGCTGACGTCCCTGATGAGGCCCACTACACACGCGGCATTGCAGAATGCCGGCTTGTCCTTTGCAAGTACTTCCAAGTCCTCATTGGTCATCCCTCCTCGATCACTCCAGGCACGCCATCGTTCAAGGACGGTACAAACCGCCATTGATTGCTCCTCCTGCTTCACCATGCCCTCTAAGACCGCTCCCACAGCAGCCTGGCTCCCATTACTCTCATCGACCATTCTCTGTTCTGTCAGATACTTTGATGCCGCGTTTGCCACAGCTGTCGTGTCCACTCTGGGAGATCCAATAGCTTCTCGCTGCCGGTTGATCGCACGTTCCCTTTCCCGTCCCAGGTCCTGACGAAATTGGTCACTTCGTTGCTAATTCTATGCTGCTAACCTTTTCGTCCTTGCAATTCTGGCTTGATCCGGGCTCATCATATTCTCGACGGATATGTTCCGCTGTTGAGCTAAAAACGTGGAGTGTGCCGCTGCACCGCTTCGAACCCGGTCATATTTCGTTTCCCACGGCGGCGCTTCGCTTTCGTCTAGAAGTTGGAGAGTCACCAGTACGCCGCGCGGAACACTCTCGCGGCCCGCGAGACTGATGAGAGAGGGGTCTACACTGTGGTTGTACAGTGGGAGGGACTTGGGAAGGCCGAAAGCAAGGCCTATTGACGGGGCCCACAACGACGCAGGCTGAGATCGAAGGTGGTCCAGGGAAGGCGACTCAGCCAAGGGCATGCTTTCGTGCTCCCATATTGCGTTGGAGATTGAGATGGAAGACCCAAGGTGGCCAAGCCGAAGACGCAGCGACATAGGCCTGTACTTGAACGCTGGTCTTTCCGCACGCAAGGTATGCAGGGGGTTTACAAGCGCAAATGTTTCTGGTGTGCTTTTTGGATGGTGGCTTTTTCATCTTTTTTTGGCATGTCTTTCTCTAATTGTTCCTCTGATTCCTCCGGGGATCGAAGCCTCATCCAATCTGGTGGCAAGAAGTGGTCGTCACGATTATCCCACGCCTTCCCCCAGTGCAGCGCCAAGCTAAGCACACCATCTTAATGATTTGATAGCGGGATTCTCAGCGCACTTCGCGTCGTATCTGGACTAAGCAGCAACACAGTCCCCACAGGCGTCCAAATACCCGCCAGTCGTAGCATATGCAATCCCTTCACATCAGGCACCGCGCCTCTATCGAGCAAAAACGATACCAATTCCTCGAAGTCAATTTCAGCCTGCGGAACTTGTAATTCATCGCTATACTGTAATCTATACAATCTGCTCCCCGTGACCAAATTATTTCAGTAGAATGTCGTCCATGTTCCTCCCTTCAACCTACTCGCTTTAGCATTCAATCTTAGTATAATTTAGAGTCTTCTTCCCTGTCTAGAGGCCTTATATTAAAACGTGGAAGACTGACTTCGACGATTCCAGACATCAGCGAGCCACGAGTGTGGGCTTCGTGGAGGCCATTGCGATGCAGTCTGCGTTTGATAGGCCGGATCGTAATGAACGAATTGATTGCTGTGTAGAGGATGGGAAGGACACCGAGGACGGCTAGGGGATTGCCGATAAAGGTCGTTATGTCTGATGCATTTGGCATTGTGAAGACTTTCGTGGTCACATGAGAATCCAAGGCTACATTTACATACAGCTACTCCAGCTTCTGTCTCTACCATTTGAAAACTCTAGCTTTTGATACCCCTGAACCATGCATGACGCGCCAAGAGCAGCCGTTCGTTCCCGCAGAGCCTCTCGCGCGTATTCTTTCCAGTCCAGATGAGACGAGGAAATTCGATCTTACTTTCACAATATCACATCTACCGGAACCAATGCAATTGTGGCGGCCGTCAAGCCTCCTGTATCGATCGAATCATTGCGTAGCGTCGCGAACATCCATACGAGTGTTCAGTGCAGCTGTCAATCTTGCGGTAGCAAAAACCTCGAAAGATGGCGACAGCAAAGTATTCAAAACTCGCAATATCGGGATCATTGCCCATATCGATGCGGTAAGCCAGAGGAATATCAATAGATTCTATCTTTGCGAGGGTGGCTGATATTTTGAAGGGTAAAACGACGACCACGGAGCGCATGCTCTACTACAGTGGCCACACACGCCGTATAGGAAGTAAGGGTACTCCTTTCTAAATTGATGCCAATATTATTGTTTCTCTTCTGGAGATGGGATGAGTCGCCGTTTCTAGCCTTTATCAGGTCGAAGTTGCGCTCCATATGGATCACTTCTGACCAGGTTCATAGATGTGGACGATGGCTCTACAGTCACAGATTTTCTTCCTGCAGAAAGAGCAAGAGGCGTCACAATCCAGTCCGCAGCTATCTCGTTTCACTGGCCTCCATTACCGAGCGTGAGTACAGCCACTCGGCCCGCCAGTACAGTAAATCTAGACCCCCACAACATCAATCTTATCGACACACCCGGACACGCAGACTTCACCTTCGAAGTCCTCCGGTCACTGCGGATTTTGGATGGCGCCGTCTGTATTCTTGACGGTGTTGCAGGCGTAGAAGCCCAGACCGAAAAGGTGTGGTACCAGGCCGCGAAATACAATATCCCAAAGATCATCTACGTGAATAAGCTCGATCGAGATGGTGCGAGCTTTGGTGAGACTGTAAAGCAAATCGCATCGAGGCTGCACACATTTCCGGCAGTATGTCAAGTGCCATGGTGGGAAGGAGGCAAAGGTAATTTCATTGGTCTTGGCGATGCTATCGGACTTCGAGCCTTGAAGTGGACTGATGGGGGAGATGGCAAATCCTTCGAGGTGTCTAACATCGAAGATCTTCCGCTGTCGGACGCAAACTTTGTGCAGGAGATCAAGAGGGCGAGAAGAGCGCTTGTCGAGCTCCTAAGCGAGAAAGATGATCAAATGGTTGAAAGCTACCTTGAAGCCAACGAAGATCATTTGGCGATCCATGAGAACGACATAATCGCGAGCTTGAGACGCTGCGTTCTCAATCCTCAATCTACACTCGTCCCGATCTTTGCTGGCGCAAGCTTTCGCAACATGGGCGTGCAGCTTCTGCTTGACGCTGTCGTACAGCTGCTGCCGAGTCCAGCTGATGCTCCTGATCCGGAGATCAGCCTCGGTGGGCTCGAAAGCAACCTTGCAAGCTTGATGAGTGGCAAGATTGTTTCTTCCGACTCCTCGCTGAAGTCGAAACTCGCCAAGCTCAAGAAGCCAGGCACAGCTCTAATACAAAATCTAGAAGCATGTGCCTTGGCCTTCAAGGTCGTTCATGATCCTCGTCGTGGGGCACTGGTATATGTTCGAGTCTACTCAGGTAGCATCGTCCGGCAATCTATGCTCTTCAATACGAATCTCCAAGTTTCAGAGCGAGCGCCACAGCTACTCAAAATGTACGCTTCTGAGTCCGCTCAGATCGACGCCATTCCAGCAGGCCAGATCGGTGTGATACCTGGTCTGAAACATGCTCGGACAGGCGATACTCTGATTTCCTATTCAGGTGGGAATGCCAAAAATGGACCACCAGCGCCCCTGAACACACTGCAACTTCGGCCTATCGAGGTCCCGCCGGCGGTTTTCTTCTCTAGTGTGGAACCACACAGCTTAGGTGAAGAAAAAGCAGTTCGAAGCGCGCTAGACTTGTTGGTGAGAGAAGATCCAAGCCTGCAAGTCACACAAGACGAAGAATCTGGCCAGACGCTGCTAAGTGGCATGGGTGAATTCCATCTGGAAATCGCCCAAGACCGTCTGATAAACGATCTGAAAGCGAAGGCAAATCTAGGAAAGATTGAAATCGCCTACCGAGAAGCTATACTTCAACTTTCACAGCCCGACATCTACGCTTTCGACAGAGAGCAAGGCGGAAAGCAAGGCAGAGCATCATGCGTCGCCACCGTGGAGCCACTATCCGAAGACTTCGCACCCACAGAGCTGAATGAATACAGCTACTCCGCCTACGAAGATGGCAACCGAATTACCATCTCAATCGACTCACCACCCGAACCCTCTCCAAAAGCCGGCTCAGGACCCTGGGACGGCGAACTCCCCTCTCATCTCTCCTTTCCCTCAATCCACAACGCCCTCAAAAATGGTGCCCTTGCCGCCCTCTCTCGCGGCATCAATCACCCCTTCCAACTCCACAACACACATGTGCTTCTCACACTCGATCCACGAAAGCACCTCTACGGTGCCGAATCGACATCAGCCGCACTTTCATCTGCAGCTCGTCTCGCTACGAAAGCGGCGCTTAAGGCTACTGCGTTGGTGCATGGTTCCGCACTCATGGAGCTGGTGATGAATGTCACAGTCTCTGTTGACGAAGCCAGTCTCGGTGCTGTGGTCAATGACATCTCCTCCGCGCGCGGCGGGCATATCATGTCGCTTGATGATGCCGCGCAGACCTCCGGCCCTACAGTCAACTCCACGTCAAATGATCTTCCTCGTATTGACCTGAGTAAGGTCTACGCGCCTCCTGATCCTTTTGGCTCAGGCCAAATCGAGGAGCAGGGGATAGCTACTGATAGCTCTCGACAGAGGAATATCACGGCTAGAGTGCCGTTGAAGGAGATGGTCGGGTATTTGAAGCATTTGAGGAGTTTGACGGGTGGGAGGGGGACTTTTGTTATGAGTGCTGATAAGTTTGAGAGGGTGGTGGGGCAGAGAGAGAAGGTGCTTCTGAGGGAGCTGAGGGGATTTTGACGAGCCTTGCCGCTTATGTTATTCGATGTAAAGATACCTGTGATTCCGTTGTATTTCGATGCTTCCTGATCATTCCTTCTATACCCAAAAAACCACGCAACAGAGGCACCGCATTAATCGCGTGACTACCAGTCACCCCATCCATCCTTTTTCCCTCCATCCTCGCCTTTTCTCATAGCAGCCGTACCTATCGAAGAACTGTTCTTGCTCTTGTCTGCGCCGGCATCACCAAATGAATCCCAGAAATCTTGCCGCTCAGGCGCTGCTTTCGATCTCGCAGCACCGCCAATGCCGCTATCTTCACCCGAGTTCTCGACGAATTGGTTGAACTTCTCCGCTGCTCCCTTTGTGCCTGTTTGTATGTTCTTAGCAGCTTGTGCGGCGGTAATACGAGCTTGGGCTGCGAGATCCGATTCTGCGATCTGTACGCCCTGATCAGTCATAGCCATTCTCCATAACAAAGAGCCCAAACATACCTTGTGCGCCGTAGGCTGTATATACCCATCATTCAACGTCTTCGCCCCCTGCCCCACCGTCTTCGTAAACCACCCAAACCCCTTCGTCAACGCCGCCACCGGATCCTGCTGAAAATCATCCAACTTTGGCGCCACACCCCCAGCGGTCCTCGGCGCAGGCGGTGGTCCACTCCCAAACCCCGCATACTTTCCACCCTGACTCGGCGCCAGCCCATCGGGTCGATTCGCATTCTCGTTCCCTTTCCTCGAAAAGAAATCCTCATTCTGCTCTTTCTGACTCTTCGGGCCATTCCCAGCACCCGCAAAGTGTGGTGAGGAAGTCCGCGCAGTCGACGCATCAGTGCCCGCACTCGCCATCTTCTTCCGCTCCTTGACAGGCATACCCATAAACTCCTTCCCCTCAATCTTACACCCCAGCCTCTCTTTATACTCCTCCCCCACCCCACCTCCATACCTCTCCTCCAACCGTCTCTGCGCAGCGCCATCAGCACCCTCTCCCGGCTTCCCCCACCCCTCCCCCGTCTGCTCTTCCCAGAAACTCTTCCAGGCAGCATTACCGCCAAGATCCATTCTCGAGAGTTCGGCGGGCTTGAAGGAGTCCATCTGGATGCTGCGGACAAAGGAGATGTGCACGCCTAGGCCGCGGTGGAGACCGGCGCATGTGAGGCAGATGAAGGTGCCGAATTTGGGGGAAGCCCATTGCGGGGAGGGGGCAGAGCAGTCGACGCAGGTGAGGTTTGCGGGGCGTTTTTGAAGGGTCGCGAGCTGGGGAGAGAGTCAATTTGTGTCGTGTGGGAAGCTAAGGAGAGGGGAGGAAGGGGGTACCTTGGTCTTCGTTTCGGGGTCGACTTCCCACATTATGACGGTAGTGTAGATGATGGATGGTCTCTAATGTAAGCTTCTACATGGTACACATGGTCTCCGTAGCAACTGAGTAGCTCGAAAGGTGCTATCTGTCAAAGGAATGTGGTTGAATGGAGAGCGTTGAAGTGGACTTGCTCTCCTTTTATCGATACGCTCCCTAGTGTGGAACGCTCCTTTTCGGGCAAAACCTCGAGTAAACATTGCCACGAGATCATAGATCAAGAAGACTGAGGGAGATTTACGATCTTCATACAGAAATGTTTGATGTAAACTTTTCCGTTCCTTCATCCCATTCACTATGTGTCTAGAATACATTGGCCGAAGGCCACGGCGCAAGCATTGAGCCAGAATCGAAAATTCGTGATGATGTTATTACAAGCAGCAGTACCCTCTGCCATGCGCATTATCGGGCTCCTAACTGACTCCGAGAAGAAGAAAATCAGTCGCTGTAAATGCATGCATGACAATCATTACTGCGGACTGCTTCCAGAAAATCCCACCAAATGTTCCTGCGAGCATCCGAGTCACGTGCAGAAGCATGTTCATCGTAGCATCGCTTTGATTCATCAGTCGAGATTAGGCGGCGGCCTCAGCTGCGGGAGGATCGTTGGCTTGAACAACGCCGTTCTCAGTGAGGGGTGCGGTGCCGGCAGCCTCAGGGTCGATGTCCTCTTTGCCAGGGCTATCGATAGCAACCTTGACAGCGATCTCACGGCCATCGATCTCCTTGCCGTTCATCTCGCTAACAGCCTTCTGCTGCAACTCCTCCGATCCTAGAGAGACAAATCCAAACCCACGGCCCTTGCGAGGCTCATTACGAGCCTGGAGCTTTTTCACCATGTAGCGAGCGATAGGACGAAGGGCGATCTTGGCGGCGGTAGGGTTGTAAGCGGCAAACAACTCCTTAAGCTATAGTACCTCGTCAGTGAGTGATTGTTTTAGTGTTGGAAGCACACATACCTTTTCCTCGCTAAGGTCGTAGGGGAGGTTGGCAACCATGACCTTGTTCTTGGAGGGGACACCATCCTCAGGAGGTCCGCGCTGACGGGGCTGACGAGGAGCACGGGGCTTGGCTTCGGCTCCATTGGTGGCAGCCTCGCCGGTTGGAGCGTTCGAGCTATCGGTCAAAGGTAAAACTTGGCCAGGGACATTGGTCGGCTCTTCTCCCTCGGTATTGGTACCACGCTAGATTTCGTGTCAGCTGCGACCTTGGATGTGCGGGTCAAGCACGTAGGACTCACACGTCCGCCACGACCAGTACGACCGCCACGAGCGCGGCCACGGCCACGTCCACGACCAGAGCCCCTCCTACGGCCCTCACCTCCACTACCCTCTGCACCACTAGCAGCGGCAGCTTGCTTCTCTGCTGCAGTCTCAGGCTTACGAGCAAGCTGAACAGAGACCTTACGCTCAAGGATGGACTTCCCAGCAAGCTCGTTGATAGCCTTCTGGGCCTCATCTGCGGTAGAAAGATCGACGAAGGCGTAGCCAACTGGACGGGTGGTACGAGGATTGGTTGGGATGGAGGTGGTCTCGCTGGAGTGATACATGAGCATGGTTGTTCACAAATGCTGAATGATGTGAGACTTACACAGAGTAGCCAGTGAAGAATTCCTTGAGCTCCCCCTCCGTGGTCGCGTAGGCGAGGTTCCCAATATAAAGACGACGCCCTTCTGCAGCTGCCTTGATGACTTCTTCGTTCTCGGCAGCGTTGATGGGCTCCCCACCAGTGGCAGTGTTAGCTCCTTCAGATGCTGTGGGAGCGATCTGGGTGGCAGCCATGGCTTCGGTGGCTTGGTCAACGGCAGCAGACATTCTTGCGGTGTTGAGCTTGAAGTGAGCTTTGTTCTTGACTTGGTGAAAGGCGAATGGAGGAAACTTGACGAGGGGGTTATAGGGTAGCTACGTGCCCTAGATCAAATGTTTGAGAGTTGAGATTGAAGTTTGGTTGACAGTGGACTGTGTCTTGATGTTGTTGAAAGGAACATTTCGAGGAAGGAGGCATTATACAAAATTTTGAGGAGCCGGAAGTCACGCTAGCAGGGGGGAGATACCGGAATAGGAGTAGTGGCCGGTGTCAGGGTCTGCATGGCTTCACATCTTGAAATACAGTCACCACCAAATTCCAAGACTTGTAAACAGTAACACATATGAATTGATTCACTTTCACCAGACTTGTCAAAAGCTATCTTTCTCTTCATGCGCTGGATTTTCACTATTACTATCACTTTATCCCTTTCTACTACATCTACAACGATCATGGGATTTGATTCGCCACAATGAAGCTGTGGCAAAAAGCAAGCGACTTGTATTGGAAGGAGCTCTCGAGGCTGATTGAGGGCTTCATATCCGAGCCTCCCTGATCTGTCTGAGGAAGCAGCGAACTAAGCAACCCTCAAAAATTCTTTGATATCTCAGGCCTGTGCTTGGTCTTGTGAAGCGGTACACAAGCCATCTTTCTATTTCGTCTCTAGTATTAAACGCCTTGATTCAGTCGGTGCGCAAATGATGGACATCAAGGACGGATTCAAGAACAGATCTGCTCTTGTTGCTTATGGCTCAGAGACTGGCAATGCGTATGATTACGCAGAAGAGCTCGGGCGTCTGTTAGAACGTATCCATTTCTGGACTCATGTATCGAAATTGGATGCGGTGGAGACGGCAAGCATGCCTAATACATAATGTTTGCTCAGGCCTAGCTAATATTATACAGTCTTCTTTGAAGAATTACTCGGTTACAATAATAGTCACGTCGACTACTGGCCAAGGCGATCTACCACACAGTTCAACGCTCTTTTGGAAGAGCCTACTTCGCAAGAAATTGTCTCGTAGTTACCTTGAGGGAGCTGAATTCACAACATTTGGTTTGGGCGACAGCTCGTATCCGAAGTTGGTCTCCCACTTTGCCATTATCATTGCGCTTTAGGGACTGATCCGTCATTTAGGTTCAATTTTGCTGCTCGCAAAATCAACAAACGATTGATACAGCTGGGAGCGAACGAGATCTACCCTCGAGGTGAAGCTGACGAACAGCACGAAGAAGGGTAATATCTTCTCGCTGGCCTTTCAAAGACTCTCGCTGAGCAATATCACAGCCTTGACGCGAGCTTCGTACCCTGGTCGGTCGATCTTCGCAATCATCTTCTGACGAGATTCCCGTTACCCGATGGTACGGAACCCATGCCAGAAAGCGAGCTGCTGCAGCCGAAATGGACGCTTGCCTTACAAACAAAGGCAGAGGACTTGGCAGCAATAAGATTTACTAATGGAGATCATGGAACCGCCGACTCCGTGGTCGACCGTATGACTGTCATACTCAAAGAAAATCGGCGGATGACCCCGGACACTCATTGGCAAGATGTCCGCCATCTAGCTTTCGCAAGTGAAGAGGCAGCAGCTTATGGACCTGGCGATGTTCTCACAATATATCCAAAGAACTTTCCAGAAGACGTTGATCAGCTGTTGACGCGAATGGACTGGTCTGACATTGCGGATAAGCCTATACACTTCACTCCTACCAAATCCTTGGATGGAAGCAGCTTTTACCCATCACCATCAATTGCTTTGCCAGGCACAACAACAACAACACTCAGGACACTGTTGACGGAACATCTCGACTTGACAGCTATCCCTCGCCGATCATTCTTCTCTCTCATTGCGCACTTCACTGATGACCAATTCCATAAAGATCGACTGCTTGAATTCACAAAACCAGAATACATCGACGAATTATACGACTATACCACAAGGCCAAGACGCAGCATCCTCGAAGTTTTGCAAGAATTCGAATCCGTGAGAATTCCTTGGCAATGGGCAGCAAACGTGCTACCAGAGCTTCGCGGACGTCAATTCAGCATTGCGAGCGGAGGCCCGCTGAAGTCTTCGCCTCAAGGCACAGCTCGCTTCGAACTTCTGGTGGCGATAGTGAAGTACAAGACAGTGATCAAGAAGATTCGAGAAGGCGTGTGTACTCGGTACCTCGCCAATTTGCCGGTGCGCAGCGAGCTATATGTGACGCTACAGAAAGGTGGCTTGGCCATTGGCAAAGGCGAGGCTCGCCGTCCGGTCATGATGGTTGGTCCTGGAACTGGAGTTGCGCCTATGAGGTCTATGATATGGGAACGACTGTCCTGGGCACAGGAGATGAGAGCCCAAGTTGAAGCGGCGTCCGCACTTCAGCCTAATGGCCCACCGTCAATCCCACAGAGTCTTCTATTCTTTGGATGCAGGAGCCAAAGCGCCGACTATTTCTATGAGACTGAATGGGACAGAATGAAGGATCTACTTCCGTTTAAGATCTACCCGGCTTTCTCGAGAGATCAAGAGAGGAAAGTCTATGTTCAAGACCTCATCCGGGAGCACGCGGATTCAGTCTTTCGTGTACTTCATGAGAACAATGGTATCATTTATGTGTGTGGTTCTTCGGGCAAGATGCCGCAGGCGGTGCGTGCTGCGCTCGTCGATGTCTTCATTGACCATGGTAAGATGGAGAGGGAGATGGCAGAGAGACACATTAAGGATATGGAGAAGGAGGGTAGATATAAACAAGAAACTTGGTAGGAGAAAATGAAGCCTTCGCCTCAGACAAGAGAAGCTTAATACGAGGATCAAGCACGTACCGAGCGGTAAGAAGCCCAAAATTCCATCGTGTCTCACAAGAAACCAGTCCAAATTGACAAGTCCATCGCTTTGTTCATGCCCTCATTATGTCAGGATTCAGTGTCAACAGGCCGAGTTTTGCGCGACTCTTTGCTCAACCAGCCCGTCCGTCTGCCAAAAACACGGCCTCTAACCGCTCGATCTTTCCCGTCTAGTCTTGAAGAATTATTCAAGAATTACCATCATCTGCGCTTTGCAGTCGTCATTCACTACGCCCATCGCTTCTATGCCCAAGATTCTAACCGATACATCCCTCGTTGTATGACTTCTACCTCCACTATCTGCCTTCTACCTCCACTATCTACCTTCCACCTCCCACCTCCATCCTACTCTCAGACCCCACATTGTCGTCCTGCAGCGAATAAACAGTTCACCAATAATCTCTCAACAACCCTCCATTGGCCCTTCTACCTCGCCAATCCAAACCTGAAATTACCTACCCCAAGCTCACACTCCCTCCCTAGTCTTCTACCCATACTCCTCCCCACTTCCTGTCTCAGACTCCAAAAAAAAATCTTATCAATCAAAGCTACACGGCAACCATTTGGAAATCCAGGCTGTGCTTTAGGGAAGACCATACTCTGAATGAGCCGGCAATGCCTCGATGGCTGCTTTGTTGTTCTTGTCCAGAGCGAGGGGGGGGAGGGGTGCTTGAGTGGGGGGTTTTGGATGTGGCAGGCTATGTTGATGAGGGCGTGTTGGATGGGTCGAGGGGTATCGGGGATTTGGGAAGGTGATGTTGTGTTTTGATTCTTTGATTGCTTCTTGCATGTGATATGGATCAGATCAGGTTGACGAGCTTTTGTAGGACCAAGATTTGATTGTGTTGTGTAAGACTAAATAATTCCTCTTCGTGATGTGAGGAAGGCGAACAGGACAGGCGAACGTGCGGGCGATCAGAAGGGATCTGTCGACAGGTTGGTGAGACTAATTATTACTGTTGCTGAGTGATACATGTGTTGCTCCTATCAACATGTATCTTATCGCTCATATCTAAAATGCAAGCACCATAATACCACCACAGACCATTAGTCCTCTGAATATCTCATCGCTCATAGCTCACAAAAATTGCATGCATGCTCATTACCACAATGCAACTACCGCCAATATGCCTCCAGGAATCATCGCCTGCCGCACCCAGTACCACCAAGATTGCTTCATTACTGCTCATTCCATGAGCACAAATTAGAAACCCTGCTTCTCATGCCACTTCGCCTCCCATCCAGGGAACCACGGCGCCTCTTCCAGCGTCCTTACTTCCCAATCCCTCTCAATCATCCCCTCGTCCTCCTGCTCCGCATGCCACTTCTCCAATGCCGGCAATGCGACGTGCTCGACATGCCAGGTATTCTTGTACTCCATCATATTCTTCTTCCCCTCCTTGAGCACCTTCGCAACCAGCGCCGGGACGTATGTTTCAGTCTTGAACTCCTCGATAGGCGTGAACAAGGCTTTGAAGTTGAAGACGATAGCGCCAGAGATGGGGAGGCGACGGAGGGTTTGCCAGTCGACGCGAAGGTGGACACGATCGAGAGTCAGCTCGGGAGCTTGGAAGTCGCGGTACTTCTCATGTGGGTCGCCCGGCGGCATGAAGAGGGGAGTGTCAACTTCGAGACCCCAGGAGCCGCGTTGGATGGGACGGTCGGCGGGCATGCGAGAGAAGTATCTGATTGGGGAATGTGTTAGCGGGTCATGTAGGTCATATGCATGCAGGTCGGAACGGGAGGGGACACGGCAGGTCCTTACCGGTCCATAGAGAATTCCATTTTGGCTTTGTAGTCGGGGATCGGGGCGTGGATCTCTTTGAGCTGCATGCCGAGCTTGGTGTCGACGTTCCAGCCGAGGGAGGAGCAGAGGAGACCAGCGCGGAAGTAGTACATGCCATCTTCGGGGTTGCGGAGCATGATTGCGAAGTCTTCAGGTACGTTGTTGAGCAGCACGTGGAGTGGGTGCAGTTTGTTGATGACGGTCTCGTTCTTCAGGAGGCTGTTGTGGAAGACGTAGCCTTTTGATTTGGAATTAAAGAGTGAGAAGTATTGCGGGTAACGTGCACAGAGGAATTGCAGAGCGTTCTCCATAATCTCCTTGCAGGCAAGCTCGCTGCCAGGAAGATAATTGAGTACCAGCTTGCCGTGCCTCTCGAAAAGGCCTTTTCGCTCTGCGATACGTTCGATGTAGGTGCTCTCAAGCTCGAGCCACCATTCAGATTCCATCTTGTTTAAGGCTGCAGACATGTAAGCAAGGCTGTTTCACAGAAAGCAAAGACGTACCCATGGTTTGATGATACGCCCATCTGAATGGTCGATAGGGCCTTGGAATCGCAGTCTCGATCTTGAACTCCTTGTACGCTTCCGGTAGTGGAACACCGCTGAGTTTGGCGTAGTCAGGAAAGTCGCCAAGAGATTTGACTTCGGCGAGAGAAATTCCCATTGGTGTATAAGTCTCAGGGCTGCATGTTCGGTAGTCGGTCTCGAAGGGAATGACAATATCTTGCGACAGCTCACGGTCGATCTCGTCCGCTGCTGGCTGGGCTTCAAGACCGGTATATAGCGAGGTCCATGACTTTGCCCATATGGGAAGATTGCCGCGAGTCGACGGTGGGAAGATATCCTTGTAAGCGATAGGAGGTGGCGCATTGTTTGGCACCTTTTTCTCCGGAGTCAGCGAGCGAGGCGGAGTCTTGGAGGTCGAGGTCCGTCGCCTTCGATCCATGGAAGGAATCCAAGCTGCGACTTGTCTTCGGAGAGCTTTCTTTTGAGCTTTGGTTTGTATGAGGTACGAGATGACGGTTAGAAGTATAGCTATGGCGAGAAGGATGAGGGAGTTGGTGGAGAAGAGAGAGTCTTGGAAAGACATGGTAAAGACTCTCGTGAAACCTGGGATGTAGGACGGATGTTTGGTGGAATTTGAGGTCTGAAAGGGTGGATATACACCAGATGTTGTCGCCCAGCACGTGGAGACGAATGTCGACCAAAGTCCTATGCTGACGTTCTCGCCAGGGTCAAGAGCTTGAAGAAAGAGTGGATTTTGTTATTCAATCACCCTTGAAAGTAGAAGATGTAGCCCACTGGCCTCGAAGATAATGTTGAGCAGGAAAAATGTGGTCCTTTCAATCTGACGTGACAGTCGGGAATTTGGTAAGTATACCAAGCTGTATAGAAAGAGATTATACGCCTTTTCTTATCATGGTTTCTCCGCGCGTTCAAAGAGTGAATGGAGATACAAGTACAATCATATCCTCCGCGGTTCAGCTTGATATGGGAAAAAGCAATTGACACAGCCTAAGGTACATCTATCTATTATGGCGTTTCTTGTCTTGAATTGAGGTGCTCGGATCAGTCAACCGCTTCAGCATTGTACATCCTATCAAATTTTTCTTACTCTCATTCATTTCACGTCCGCGCGACCCAACAGTGTGGATCTCTTCGCCTTTTGCAGCATGGCGGACGTCGCAGCGATTCTGGAGAAAGTCACGCTAACCGTTAGAGGCAATGAGTTCCCTAATCCTGCGATACCCCACATTCCAGCCCTGGGGGGATTATATAAAAAAAACCCCACTTCTCGATCATACCTTTCGCCGTGTGACCTTAGGTGCGTAAGGCAGCTATGTGCAAGATATCACTCACTTTTATCGTACGTGAATCGGCCGATGTGTTTGTTGAGGGTCAGCTCATGTTATGCTTTGCGCTTGAGACCTTGGCAAAAGATCATAGCTTTAAGAATTGATGCAACATAACCTCACACACGTTTCACACATCAAGGCTCTGATTGCCCTCTCCCTAGTCGAGAGTCCTCCGAGGGGTACGTGAGAAAAGACGATACTACGTCCTACGGAGAATAGGACCGCCACCCCTAGAAATCTTTAGACTTCAGAACCATCTTTGCATTGAGCTCTGTATATCCGTACTTTGTGTATGTACCATCATTCAGGGCATCATACTCCTCTTAGCCCTCCAAAATCCCCTTCCGTTACCTTTCTCAGGCCGTTGAACCATAATTGTCCTCCTCCACAAGACATATACGAGAAGTCGTCCGAGAACGTACAATTAACCCAATTGCGCCGTCATCAGGTATTTTACATTGAGTAAAGGAGAGAGAGATATACAAGGCTTGATCCGAAATGAACGGTCAGCCAAACAAGACGCCGCTGATGCCCTCCGCGCCTAGGAGGAACATGTATGCACGGAAATGGGGGTATAAAGTCGATGACGCGGATGTGCCTTGTTAACATATGTGATGGAGAGGTGATTAGGCGGCGTATTGTGTGGTTCAGAGAACAAATGAAATGCGTTGTCGACGGAAGGAACATCATTTGTTGTCGGAGCGAGTCGAGACGCTATTTGCACGTTGGGCGCGCATGCGAATTGACATCCTATTCGTCGTCGGGGTTCGCAATCTGATGGGTGAATTACTCAGCAATTGTGTCAAGGGACCTTCGCAAGGGGGTTGGACTTACGCGCAACATGCGTCGGGAGTAGTCCTGGTCATCTCGGAAACTCCTTACGCTAACATGACTTCCGTTGTCGTGTATTGGGTTCCACAACGCCGTAGGCTCGAGCCGTTGGTCCACCACTGGTGGGTAGCTGTTTCTCCGGTTGCCGGTAAGCGTATCAGCTGGACTTTTCTCTGCGCTATTGCCAGGACCCCATCCGCTTGTTTGTATGCTTGGGACAGTCCTCTCGCGTCCAGCTCCACCTATCAAGCCCATCTGGCTTAAGCGGCTGGGACGCCGTTGAGGGGTGTTGCCTCCAGCGGTCGATAGAACAGGGTTGACTTCTGCTTGGCGTCTCCGACGTAGACAGAACCAAATACCGGCGGCTAATAGAAGGAAGAGTATGATAGCAACAGGAACAAAAGTTCCCGCAACTTTTCCCGAGTCTGAAAAGAAGCCGCCACCGCTGCTCTCCTTTGCGGCAACTGAGACCGTGGTCGTAGCTGCGGGAGGCGCTGTGGGTGTGATGGTCAAGGTCTGCACTTGACCAGTCACTGTCATCACAGAGGTGAACGGTGTCGGCGTCCATGTACTTGTAGATGTGGTACTCGTGGTCTTGGCGGTGGTCGGCATCGTTGTTGGCGCGGGCGGCGGTGTGGTAGATGTAGTGGTAGGGGCTGTGGTGCTCGTGTCGAGGGTAATTGAAACTGGTATTATTTTGGGCGTAGTACTCGTTGACGTCGTAGAGGGCGTCTAGCATTGCGTTAGCAGCAAGATCACCTTGGCAAAGCCATGCAAGAGCGGAGAGGCGTTGCCGCCATGAGCAGGAGAGAAGAGCATACTATAGATACATAAGAATTTTTGACCGACGGTTGAGCCGTGACTGTATCCCGCACAGTCACAGGACTCGGGGCTGGTGGAAAATTATGCACAGAGTGGGTCAAAACATGCATTGAAGTGGGGGCTCCCTGAAAAGATGGAGAAAGCTGCAATGTCAAAGCTGTATCACTGGTAAAGGGGAGAGCCGGAGCCAAGGGAACGGTAGGGCCTGGAAAAGCTCCTGGTAAAGGTTGGGTACTAACCGGTTGAACTACAGGTTCAGTGGGCTGCGTTGGGGTTGTGTTTTCTTTCGGCGAGCTACTGGCTGCTCCTTGTGTTCCAAATGGCGATGGACCCAAGGCGACGTATCCATACAGCCCAGAGGCTTCATTTCCGCAACTCTCATAAGGGTAGCCGGGACACGCCACACTGCAGTCGCCTGTCGAGGTAGTATCCCCAGGCGCGTAATTCGAACACCAACAACTCTTTCCTTGAACAACCGCGAATGCGTAGCCATTGCAGGTAGTCGAGCATGCACCATTGGATTGATAGTTGTTCGAGACTAGAGGTGACACTAATCAGCAACGTCTCTTCAAGGTCAATTTATTTGAGAGAAGGTATCGTACCAGCTGAGGAGTCAGACCCAGTATTTAAAGAGGCACAGAACTGCTGGGAAAGAGCAGATGTCCTGGATATTGCCATGACTATCAGCATTGTAGATCTGGTGTAGGACCATCTTGCACCAAGCGGTCGTCGAGTCGCGCCGGCCATTGTGGGGAGCAGTGATGATTCCCAAGTATGTGAGGGCTGCGAATTCAGATGAGGTCGAGTACAGCCGTTATGTGTGACCTCTGTCGGAAGGGGCTTGACTGTGAGAGTTCGTAGAACACTCAATGGGGCTGAGATAGATAAGCGGCCTAGAGAGCAAACGACAAGGTGATTGGACTGTACCAATGCTCTCCAATTTTCACGTCGCCCGGATCTTGCAGTATAGACAATACTTCTGGCTTCAACTCTTTCAATATTGTTTCCCACTTATGTCCCTTCTCAACAGTTCCTCCAGATGTCCCCTTTCAACTCAACAGATAATAATGATGCATTCGAGACCAGCTGCTCCAACCCAGTGGAATCAACAGCCAACGACTGCTAGCATTGAAAAGAATGGACACGAAAAAACGAGAACCAAAACGATGGTGGGAGATGGCGGCAATGATGGTTTAAGTCGAAGCGGAGAGGACGCAGATTGGGGTCGCGGTTGACGAGAAGTTAGTTCAGGAAGGGACAAAGTCTGCTAACTTGATTGAAGGCTTGGCGCTTACGAGTGACTTCATCAAATTCAAGTCTAGTTACTCTTTCACCGTAGTGACCGCAGTCACCGACACTACAAATTATGATCTAGAGAAGGAGTACGTTTCTACAAGCTTCGATTTTCCTACATCAACTGCACTGGCTACTCTTTAGTTACTCGCTGGTGCGTTCGCGTTGTGAGCTGTGCTGTTGGGACGAGCTCGGCGCTGCTTCCCGCCTAACAAGAGGCCTCTAAAACACAATTGTTGCTGCTGCACATCATGAAGCAGGTGCCAGCTCATGGGTGGTGCCGTCCATGTTCATTCCGGATTTGATATCTCAGATTTCTGTATAGCTTCATTCTTTTTCTTCGCATGTTTTCATTTCTGAGTCGGCCCTTCTTGACGGGCCATTTCCTAGAATAGCTCGCCCCACATTCCCTGTGGCAAAGCATACCATTCTTGCCGATATTGCAATCCAAATCGGTTGAAAAGACTTCCCTAAAGTACCTACGGACATGCCATTCTCATTGCTTTTTAAAAGCATCAAGAGCGAGACGCTGAGCTCACAATTTTGTCGCAAATGCTCTTTCCCTTTTGGTCCAGATGTCACAAGGATCTGCGCAAAGCGAAACTCAATGGGCGTCATTGTCCGTCAGATAGGGCAAGCGCAAGTGCTGAATCCGTGATGATTGGATGACTTGCTTTGCCGCTTAGCCCGAGTTGCAAAAGCTTGGTTGAAGCCTGCCGCTCCTTCCATGCAACGCATTTACGCATTTAATCGTGAGCTGAACTCATAGGAACAATGACAATGTCTTTTATGGACGATGTGCCTTGTTGTGCTGATGCGCTAGAGCACACGCTAGCCGCGCCGATGTGCAGAGATCAAGATCTGCCACCACGCCTACCTTAGATCCGAATCTTTAACCTCGAGCACCGCATCATCCAGCGCTGTTAATGAGGCTAATGGGCGCTAGAATGGGCCCTCGATACCATTATGTCTTTTGGAGCGATAAATAGAGTGCGCCGGCACTGTAGGCTGTAAGGAGATGGATGTGGGTGGGCGGAATGCTTGCCTGAGGCTACGATAGGCGACAGATTTCTTGAATGGCGGAAGATGAAGACAATACTCTTTATCGCACACAATGCATGACCTTCCTTGGTGTTCCCTGACATCAGAATAGCATTGTATATGCCGCAGGTACGAAGATTTTGAGAGCTCTGCTGAGCACTCTAAGACACGCAGCCGACCAAGAGGTACTCGGGATAGACCCAGGCGCCGGCAATGCTGCACTTCTGCTTTTTTAAGCAACTTCTGCATGTCTTACCTTTCACTCGCTGGGCTGCGGTGACCTTATCGCCTTTGTAGGTTCTTTGGGCTACTGACGTTGTGACGAGCGCTAATTTGAATATTGAAACATCTCACCAAGAAAATTAGAGCTCAATTGCTTCTACTCCTAAACTTCGCTAAGGAACAAATTTCCCTACGTGTAAAGCATTTTGCACAATACTTCCACGCCTTACAGGGTGCTACTAGTTCCACCTTGAGTTTCTTCTCTCACAATCACTACCATCCCTCAAAGTGGTCTAAGCCATTTCTTTCGATCAGCTCCGAAGACAAGGGCCTATCATCATCACTTACCAGGTACCGCTGCTCCGGAAAGCGCATCGGCTGGTTCTCGTATACATGCATGATGCAGCCTTATGGGCCCGTCACAGCCCAACCGAACATTTACGTGGTTTTGTTTCGATCACGGGACATTGCTCGTCAAATATGAGCTTTGGGAGCACATAATAGCAGGGAATTTCATCACCAGAAGATCAGTGCTTGGTTAGGAGCTTTCATGTGTGGACGGGTATCTAGCTGATGATATTAGTCGTTCTGGTAAGGATATGGTCTGATTCAGGTATCGTATGGGGCAGGCTACGGGGCTCATACTTTCATTTGGGCAGGTCGAGAGGATGGTCGGGAGAAGGAAAGTCCCGCTTGTTGACACTCGAAAAGATCGAGCTTTTGCGGTTATAGCTTTCCAGGAATGGAGGACGTAGACTGATTTAAAGAACAAAAATTGATTTGTTGCTCGGAAAACGTGTGCTGGCTGACCAATCGATTTATTACCACATTGCCCCAAAGGCAAGGCAGGAGCGACCAGAGACTATTTTTCTCTTACCAGCCTGCCTTCAGCACTAGGGACAAACATTGCAGCTTGGACATCCACCCTAGGTCAAATATCAGACAAGCCGTCGGTTTTGACGCTTGCCCCCACTCTCTGCTTCAGCAACTTGTCCGAGGACCGATTCCCCTCCACCCTCTCCTTCAACGCATCGTTCATCAGTCGAAAGCCACTTTCCGTCTTCCCATACATGTCGGAACCGAACCAGCTGAGTATCAAGGCCAAGATGCCTGAGAACTGCTCAGATTGCTCGAATCTGGTGCCACTCTCGATCGGGTGAAGTTCAAAGTGATGATGGCCGGTGAACAGCCATGGCACATTCATGAGACGACCTCTCCAATGGAGATGCTCATTTGGGATGAAGGTCTGGATGACCGGGCTAAAGGTCATGCCTTTGACACATGTGAGCCAGGATGGCTCGGTCTCGCATGATCGAAGTGGGAGATGTGAACGCAGTTTTGGAAGGATGCGTACCAGATGAGGCTTTGGGAGGTTTGATGCTGACGACAAGTGTACCGCCCGCTGTTTTCGCTTAAGCAAATGTTTGCCACTAAAGCCAGTACGAATGACCTTTCTTGTCCCCGGACAGCTTGACTAGGAATGGATTCCAGTCTGGATAACGATCATAGTCTGTGAGAACTCCCCATACCGTATTCGGTGGGGCTGCAATATCAATCTTTGTTGAGATGGAGGGTGCCATTCTGTGTTGTTGTTGGCCTAACGCGTGCAAGCGAGGTCGAAGGTGTTATTGGAACAGTCGAGGACTTACTCCGCCAAGAGGTTGAGGGGCGAGCTGAGGTATTATACCAAGCCAGGTCAGGTGTAAGCACTAGGTAGGCGGCCATTGAAGCTGGGCTCAAGTCCTCTTCTAATTCGGACTTATCGGAATTAAGATATCATTTCAGATTCTACTTTAAGATCTGGACAAAATTACATCCACAGAGATACGAAGACTTCTTTTACCCATGACTCCTGAGCTAGAACAGCTCGCCCCGCTCTCGAATCCGTTGGCGACTGTAGAGCAGCTGTATTCTTCAAGCTCCCAACTTGATGGCATCTCTGCGGATTTCGAGAGCTCTCTCCGCTTTGCTGGCGCTCAACTAACCCAAGCAGCCGGCGTTCTGCTCCGGCTACCCCAAGAGATCATAGCCCAGGCTATTACGATATTCTATAGATTCTACGTTGGATCAGAAGGCGGCAGCCTCAGGATCAACGCAGTCAAGGTATGGCTGGGCCAACTTCTCCAAATTGAAATTGTGCTAATCTATGGACACAGGACGTCTCGGCAGCATCCCTCTATCTCACCGCGAAGATCTCTTTCCTACCTCAGTCGACTCGTTCAGTCCTAAACGTCTATTCCTACCTCCTCTCCGAGAGCTCGCCTCTGCGCCAGCCTACAAAGTCTTTCACAAAACCCGACCCCGAGTCTTACTACCTCTCCGAAGGCTCCTACCACTCCGCCCGAGCCGCTCTCCTACAGACCGAATCGGTCGTCCTCCGCTCGATTTCCTTCGTCACGCATGTCACGCATCCTCACCATCTCGCACTTACATACCTCCAAACACTGGGCGCCCTGCCTCCCAGGTCTACCACCAAATCTACAACCCTAGCCGAGCGAACGCTCGCGCATCTCAATACAGCGCTCTTCTCTCCCCAATTATTGTATTTGACGCATCAGCCGAATGCGCTGGCCGTTGCGGCGATCTATCTCGCCGCAAGGGAGGTGGGTGTGAAACTGTCAAGCGCGGAGTGGTGGGTGGTCTTCGATGTTGATAGGGAAGAGCTCGGGTTTCTAGTGGTTGGACTGGGAAGCTGCGAGAGGTGGATCGAAAGTGAGAAGGAGAAGTGGGAAGGGAAGAGTTGGCCGTTGACGATTGAGGAGCTGGATGTGGAATTAAAGGGAAGGGGAAAGGACACTGTATGACCCTCGCTTGTGAGGATCGACTGTACCAGTGATGAAGAGATTCAGCATCAGGTTTGGCCCATAAGATCAAGAAGGTCGTGCTACGACCAATGAGTAGGTTTTGATGGAAAAGCTTAGTGAATGTCTAGCAGTCTTGACCCTACCGACACGCCAGCGCAAGGTCGACCAATATATCGCATCAAGCCAAGCTCATGCGAAAAGGCCGACGCCAGCGATGAAACCGCCAAAGCGGGAAGTCCGCATCCATGACGAGCCTTTTCGTTCCAATAAATGCGAATGCCCGAAACATTACGTAGCTTTGATGAACTTGCAGGCACATATCGTTTGGCACTAGCAAGGAGCCCATACATAGTGGCGCGGTCTGCCCAATGCTGTGCTTGCCAGGGTTGCTGGCAGAATAGCGGATGCTGTTGATCGAACCACCAGAGGGTCGTTTAGCTTCAGCCAGTAGTCTGGAACTCACTTGTGAAAAGAGCTTATAAGGCCCTTCCACATGGTGCTAAATTTGTGTACTTCCAGACTTCCTACAAGAATCTCTTCCAGCCATACAGGCTTTTAAGCCTCGAGGCCGACTGTTGGATCCACTTCTGGAATCCGAATATAAAGTACATTGGTACATGCCGTTCTCAGATGTGCAATTCTTTGGTGGTGACACGGTTGCGCGGCTCCCGCGTACCTGAATAGAGTGGGGCGCTAGCGGGGTTTCCGCCGCCTCCCCGGATAGTTCCTCCGGCATGACGTGGAATTGGCCAAGATTATCGCTCCTGACTCCACCATCACCGATGACCTATCAAAATATGTAGTGAATAATCAGGCACCATCGTTCCGCTTCTAACACCATCTTCTGTATATACCCGTCGCAACACTCCAGCCATGTCTATCTAGACAGCCATTCCTCCCATCATGAAATCCCGGGAGCACTCTGGAGAATCGACTCACTACCACCAAAAATAGGAGATAGTAATCTTTCACATCTATTGAACCGCCTCCACAAATCTCGATGGTCCAGACCAACATGAAAATGTCCCCAACGTCTATTGCACCGCTTCACACCCGCGTCAGAGAGCTCACACAGTCAGAAGGCGATTCTGCTCCAGGTCGCGTGCCTCGTCAACAATCCATCGCCTCGGCAAGCCAACTGCCCGCATCATCCTCAAGACAAGCCTCAGCACAAGTAGCATCTACCCGCTATGTCAAACAACACCAGGCACTCATGGAACGTCAACGTCAAGTTCACGAGGAGGAAAGGGCATTGTGGCATACAGAGAGGAAAGAGCTACATGAAAAGATTGCAGAATTGGAAGGCTCATTACGGCGGTACCAGGCTATCTCCTCCATTCAAGTATTATCACCAATTGGTCGTAATGAGTCACAAGAAAATGCTAGCTTTTGGGGTCTGTTGAGTACAGAGGGGTCAAGAACTACCAGTGCAAGCTTCACTGGGGACGAAGTGTGGAGGGGCACAAAGCCCGATGTTCTGCCAACTCGCACATTCTCGGATGCATCAAATCAATCAGCAAGGCCAGACTCTCGACTACCGAGCATTGCCGAAGACACCACCAGCAATGCTCGTCGTGAAAGTTCCCGAGACTCCACCGGCCTACGACCCCTTAAACATAAGCCAAGCATCAATGGAGTACATGTCGACAAAAATCTCGATGGTATCAACTTCAAATCTGGTGGCCTGCCCCCTGATATCGTCAAGGAAGCCATGACGCCCCAGTCAATTTCACCGCAGTCGCCGTCGCCGACGCGTGAATCTCCATGCACATTGCCAATGCGTTTGGTTAAACCTCGAGCACCAGAGGATCTGTACACGAAGGACGCCGGACACACTCCGCTTGCACGTCGTACCTATTTCAATAATGACAATGCCTCCGACACATCAACACCTAAGCAGTCAGACGAACAGCCCGAGGTTGAACGGCCACCACTTGAGCCACGTAACACATCCGTCAAGTTGCCCTCCGAACGCTCGGACAGCTACTTCCCTGCTCCACCCGACCCTTCTGAAGAGGAAGATCCAGAACTGAAAGCACCATTGGGCCTGAGGAACAATGAAGGAAACGACAACCGCTTCCTCGTTGAGCTGGATAGCAAGCTGTTGCAAGCCGCTCGTTCGGACACGTCTGAATCTCCATCTGTTGCAGGTGCCTCGGACAGCCATGACGGCAATACTGTTAACGGTGAAGGAGAAAATGATTTCGAGCTGCCGGAGCACGAGCCAAAGCTTAGGATCAAGATGAGTATGAATTTTGGGAGTGCGTTGGGGTCAAAGGACTGTGGAAAAGGGTTTTAAAGAGATGGATATGGTCGGAAGGCAAGGCATGGAAAAGGGGAACGTATCGGTGAGGCGTTACTATATCCATTTGGGCATTTTCGGAGAGACCAGATGGTATGAACCTGGCTCCTGAAAAAAGCGAGCAGTATAGCTTACGCCGATAGAATCAACATTGATGACAAGTTGCTTGGGGGTTCTTGATTGTGTAGATTCATTGAGCACTGACAAAGCAATACGACTATCCGTCATGTACTGCGTTCTGAGCAAGAGACGAAATTCGGACACTACGCCTCGATGGACGGAAAATCTGAATTACCATCCAGTCACTTCTCTGAGAGGTAGCTGGAGCTACGTAGGAAACTGTGAAGAAGTAGGTCTTTGGCAGCTGCTGACTAGTTCTAAGAACTCAGCCACCCACGTTTTGCCTCTCGGTCCACCAACCAACCACATTGGAAAGTTTACCATATCTAAAAGGCGCGATCAAGGCTCGACATCGAGCACTCATATCGATAGGTACACATAAGTGCTACTTCCGTACCTTACCAGCCGTGACTAAAACTCGAATCGAGACTCTAGTCGCACTGACTGGCGAAAAACAAGGGCAGAACTGAAAAATTTCTTATCCAGCGCGAGACGCACGCTTGGTGTTGGAGAAAGTGGCAGTTGCGAAGGCTACAGAGCATGAACTTCGCAGTACAAAACTCCTCAAGAGTAGAGGATTGCCATTTCAGGGTTCAAGATGAGCCGATTCTGCGTTATTTTTGGCTTCTGGATGAGCTTGAATGCCTATTCTGCTGCTCACTACGAGAGTGTTCGGTGCTTAAGTCAATTACACTGGCGTCCAAGACTGCCACTTGTTCTGAAACCAAGCCTGGAAGATGGCCAACAGATGGAAGTACGTACAAGTATCACCTCAGTCACTCAAACATCGATAGTCGCAGCTACTGAAAACACTATACCCCTCTTCTGCCTGTCCTACCGACGCACCACCATTGGAAAGTAACTCAATACACGTCCGACTGTTATTCTTCGCCAGCTGAAACGCCCTCGAACAAGCAGTCGTAACATTAAGAATCGAGACTGTAAGATTGCTCGCCATCGTCGTCGGAAAGGACCGCGACGTATCAACCCCCGAACCTACCGCAAGATATCGATCTTGATCCAGCGGGCCCCCCCATTTGTCGTAGTGAACTCGCTCCATGTGGTTTTCAACACCCAGAAAATGATCGCGTTGTAGGTTCACTTCTGCAGCGCTACCCTCCAGGTATTTGCTCTCAGCAGCCTCAATAGCATCGACAATAGCTGCCAACACATAGCCTTCCATGTCGCGGGGGTTCTAATCGTGGACATAGGATAGGCGTCGGAATTCTAGACGAGGAGGCTGAAAAATGTTGTACCAGCAGCTGTTTGCCCCCCAAGAACCAATGGAATTAGCGAATACTCCACAGCGTGAGGGCAGGAGGAGAAATATTGTCGTCTTACAATAAGGATCATCATACTCCACACTTGGCTTACCGAGGTAATCGATCGTATTCGAAAGACCACACACCGATCGATGATCCAGCCAGTCATTTCGCGCATATCATCACCCGAAAAAATACATGAAATCGATCTCCTCCGCCGACGGCCCAGACGCTTATCATACAATCTCACAAGTTCACGTAACGAAAGAAAGAAAGAAATCATCAACCCGCCCATTCCGATTACTTACACGACTACAAAGTTCATCCTAAAAGTTCCATTTATGGGTGGTGTGAAACATACTCACCATATGTAGCATTATACGGTAGCATATACGGATGCCCCGGAATCTGCGGATCTGGCCTCAAAAATCATGGAAGGTCTTTTAGGCCGCTGGGAAGGAGTTGAAGAGTCTGTTGCCACTCTGTGAGAGTCGCTTTGAAGGCGCCTACAGAGTACCAGTCGTCGCAGATGCTGACGTCTGGCGCAAGGGGTGGGGGGAAGGTGGAGAGGAAGGGAAGGGGCCATGTTGGTGAGACGGGATTTGGATGACTGACTGGGATGAAACTGATGGGGAGATGGGATGAATGTGTAGTTGGAAGGTATCTGCAAAAATAGAAGCGTATAAGGATCTGGAAGCGCGGCTGTCGGTTGTTGTTGTTTTCCGCTTGTAGCCTTGTTCGACGGATTGGCTGTATTACTGGAATAAGAATATATATTGCGGCTCTGTAGACATTGATATGATCTCTCTTGCAAACCTACCAGTAAGCAGGCTGTATTCTTGTCACTGTTTCTCTTGGTGTACAGTCTGAGTTTCTGCCCCTGACATGATGTTTGGGAGAACTTGATATCTCTTACGACCCTTTTTAAATGGCAATACGACAACGTATCCATAGAAACCAATTTCAAAGCAAAACTCAATGTGCAAAGTTCAAAGTTTTGACTTTTTCGTGCCCTTGACCCCTGCCACAACCTCGTCCGCCAACAAGAATTCAGGATATTCAAATCCAGAGCCAGGGCTCGAGGCTTGTGTGCGCCAGGCTGCACCATCAACTACAGCATCCACGTGTGTTAGCAGGCAATTCTTTGCTGCACATCATACGTAAGGGTAAACATGACTCACCAACAAGCGTCTGCCCATTGACAAAGTTTGCCGCATCAGAGAACAGATACACAGTAGCATCAGCGATCTCCTTTACAGTCCCATATCTACCCAATGGCACATTCTTCATCGATTTCGCCTTCTGCTCGGGCTTCCCTAGCCTCTCCATGCCTTCTGTGCCGGAAATCGGTCCAGGCGATATGACATTGCTTGTGACACCTCTCGGTCCAAATTCCACCGAGGTGCTATTGCTCAAGGCATCAACGCCGGCTTTTGCAACGCTGACGTGCGTTTGGAGGGGCATTGTCGTGTAGTGGATGGTAGCTGAGATGAAGATGATGCGGCCGCCTGTTCCTGTTGGGCATGGCGTTGTGCCATCTGATTTGTGCTTGGATGCTGATGTGACAAGGTGCGGAAGGGTGGCTTTGAGAGTGTTGTACGAGCCCAGGACGTCAATGTCCATGACTGATTTGAATGCGTTTGTGCTCAGTTGGTTTATCGGGGCTAGAAAGTTGCCCGCTGCTCCAGCACTAAAATTTCCACGTCAACGAAGACCGTCTGATTCATCGTTCAGGCAACTCACATTACAAAGTCAATCTTTCCGAGCTCTTGGACGCATTGTCCGACAGCATTTTGCAAGCTATCTATGCTCCGAACATCCACAGATCCGATGCCGAGGACTTTGGCGCCGTGCCTGGCTGTTGCGATGTCTTTCGCCATTCGCTCGGTCTTTTCGACTTGTCGTCCTACGATGCAGGCATTGGCGCCGAGGTGGACGAGTGCTCTGACTTGCGCGCTGCATATGGAGCCTGAACCGCCAGTGCAGAAGACTACTTTGTTTTCTGGGAGCGATCATAAGCGATGGGGATGATATGGAGAGATGATCGAGGAGTGCTACCAAATATGCCATCTTTCCATATGTCGCTCACATACTCGTTCTTGGGCAAAGGCATATTGAAGGGAAATGCAGAGATTGTTGGTTTTGGAGAGATATATTACATCGATGTGTACGACTTGGAAGATGTAAGTAAGATAACTTCGGGAGAGAGAGAGAAAGTGTGTGTTGATCAGATTCTGAAAATGAACGCTGACGGTACGAGATATGTCTTTATCTTGTAGCGGCTCAACTGTCAGCCCGCAAAGAACATGCCGAGGTTAGTCGGTCACTATTGGAGAGCCAATTAGGGAAACGCTCTGCTGGAAGGACTGTGAAAGACGGGATGTTGTAGCCACTATACGCAGTCCGTACGCGTGCAATAGGGGAGTAGTAGATAGGTGAAGCGAAGTAGTCGAGTTGTTCCAGTAGCGTCGGTTCCATCTCCGCCACATCGCCTCCTGGCCGCCCGTAGGCGCTAGCGAGATATTGACTCCACCTTTGCTCAGTTATCTGCATCACTAACTATCGCATCTTCTCGCAACTTAGCATCATCTCTCTCAAAGTGGCCTTGTGCCAGCCGCGAAGATGCCAAGCACCACAGTCACCCTCTGCAAGTTCGTCGGCACCGTTTCCCTAGGTCTACTGACGGTACGACCCCCAAAGAAAACTCCCCCAAGCTCTTCCATACAAGTCTCCATCCTCTAACCTCCCGTCACTAACATCCACTTAAGGGTCTCTCCTACACAATCGCAACAACAACCCTCCCACCCATCCTTGCCCTCCCGACCGCCCAACCCGCATCAACCACATTCCAGCACCTCCGTGCCCTAACCCACCGACACCAATTACTCCTCTCCACCCTTTCCGCTTCCGCTCTATCGCTGGCCTACATCCTATCACCGCCGCGCGGCAAACATCCATTCCTGTTATGGGCAACCTTTGCCGTCGGATTGGGTTACAGTAAAGACATTTACGCGAATCTGATGGGGCGCATCTCGCGGAAGGCGAATGATGGCAATGGGGGAGTCAGTGGGAGCGATAGTGGGGATGAGGATTGGGAGGTTGAGGGTGCGTCTACGGGGAGCCTGAATGGGGAGGCGGTGAGGGAGGGGATGGAGAGGTGGAGGGGGAAGCAGATTAGGAGGGGTGTGGCGTTCGCGGGGGCGTGGATTGTTACTGTGGCGGGGCTTTGGGGTGATGGGATGGCTGTCTATTGAATGCGAAATGGGCAGTTGCCTGATGGAGAACGGGAATCATGAAGGAGGTGTGGTATGAAACGGAGCTTTTAGCAGTGGAGTTGGAGTTAAGCAAGTGTTGAGAATTGTCTTCGCGGTACTCTACTTGATCCTGCATAGTAGTATCGACATCTCTACTATCACGATGCGCATTATGCATGCACGCTGTTCATAATGCGTCTAAATGGTCGTCTCTTCTATCGCAACTGCTAGGCACGCCCATTTTCGACGCCATTCTCTCTGTTATCCCTTTGCTTTCCTCTATCCTCTTCATCTTCACGGCTCTTATAGCCCAAGAACATCTTCAGCATCGCTAGATCATAGCTAGCTTTCATTGCTCCGGCTATCAAGAATGCGATCCAGAACTTGCCCATCCCAGCGAGCCAACCTGTCATAAATGGACCACCACTCTGGCTGAGAGTCTTTACCACGTTCACGACGCCCATCACTGCAGTCCTTTCGCTGGGAAGGACCGCTGCCGAAAGAAAAGCCTGGCGTGGTGCCTGATCCATGCTTTGCATGCACGACCGCAAAATGAGGAAAACCATTGCTAGCCATCCATAGCTTGGCAGTGGTATCAGCGCTAAGAACATTGCTGAAGGCAAATGCGTGAAAACCATGGTCTTGACAAGACCGATTCGCTTGGAGAGTGAAGATGCCGCGAGATTCGAGATCGCGGAGACGATGTTGGTGACGAAGAAAAGCGTTCCGAGCTGGCCTTCTGGGATTTGGAACTTCCGATTGAAGAAGTAGGTGATCCACGAGAGGGGGACAAGACCCGAGGCTAGAGAGTCCACTGCGAACAGGAGGCAGAGCTTGATGAGCGTTGTGCGCGATTCCGTAGATATCGCAGGCCAAACGGACTTCCTTTTCATCTCCGGAAGTGGTGTGGCCAGCTTCGCCCTAGGCGTCTCTTCCACGCCTCTCGATGCCTTATCCACATGATCATACTCGTCTTCCGAATCTGATAGAAGACCCTCGGCTTCAACACTATCCAATTGCACGACTTCCTGGTATTCCTGCTTCGGTGGCTCCGGCTCGCACTTGTCGCTCAGCAGGAGTGAGAGCAAAAGCTTCACAACGCCAAGGACCGCGTATATACCATATACAGATCGATAGGCTTGGATTTCGGATAGATTACCAGGAGCAAGAAGGCTTTGCACAATCCACCCGCAGACAATCATCCCACATGCTGTTCCAGCGCTGCCAAGCAGTGTATACCAAGCGAATATGTCGCTTCTGATCTCTTTCGGTGTGAGCTGAGCGATGGTCGACTCTTCGATTGCGCGGAATGGGCCGATCTCGTTCCCACTGATAGAGGATCAGTACCGCTGTGCATCTTTAGGCAGGAGTCATACCTCGGACTTATCACGCCAATTATGCTTGCGGTCACAAGGACCCAGTAATTTCCACTCAACGCAAAAACCACGCCGCTTACACTCATCAGGACAGCCCCCAGCACTAGTATCCTTCTTCTACCCAAGCCATCTGCCACTAGCGTAAGAAGGAAGCTAATTACCACATCCCCGAGCAGTGTCAAGGTCATAAATAACCCAATACGGGCATCTGAGCTTCCTAGAGAAGAGAGGTAGAGGGCCAGTATGAGGGTCGAGGCGCCATAGGCAGATAGCCTTACGAAACGCTGCAGGCAGAGGAGTTTAGTGTCGCGTGATGAGTGCAGGATAGAGTAGACGCCCAGTTCTTCGAGGAGGCGAGAGCAAAAGGTCACTGCCGTCTTGGCCGCCATGTTGAGAGAAGATCTATTCTACCACCTGATATGGAAGCATCAGCGTCTATATCTAATATCCATAGTCCATAAGCAAGTCAGTCAAGGCAAAAAATACGTCTGGTGAGTGACGATTTGTGCTATCGCCAAGCCATTCGGACCTCGCTTCGGCCGAGCAAGTCGGATATGTGCCGGACGCATGATCAACATCTTTTGACAGCTGCCTGCAGACATAGTGGCTCAGGCGTTGAGGATATAAAGTAATCATCAAGCATTATGGATTTTCCGGAGGTATTGTTTCTCTTTGCCAAGCCGTTAGTCCAAGTCGGTCAATTGCCCTATCAACGCCTAATGAGGCAAGTGGCCCTAATTGCTTCACCCCCAGCTGATTCACATGTAAACAGTCTTTTCATCACTGGAATCTGAGCTACGTTGGGCTCGATTTGAACCTCATATATAAACTCGTAGGAACAGAAAGTATTTCCAGAGATTGGTCAAATGATCTCGAATCAATCCATTTCAACGTAATCAAGTGCTTGCAATCATGAGAAGCCTCCAATCCCACTGTCCAAGGCCAAGACTTCCGTTGCTAGCCGTATTCCACCTTTGTTATAACGTGACTAGTATGATTGACGTGGACGGTGAGCCTACGGCGATCGAAATCAGTGTTAGGCCTGGTCTTGACTCGCCAACAATTATTCCAGTGGCTTTTGATTTGATGCGGTATGGGGAGATCTGATATCTTGACTGTCTGAAAAATGGTGTCAACACCAGTTGCTCAGATGGATGCACAGATGTTTCTCACGTTCTCGCCTTCTTCCTCGTTCTTTTTCAAGAGTCTTTTGCCTACAAGTACTTTCTCCCATTCTCCAATGGGAGGCACACTCATGTGGAATGGGTCATCGCAGCAGTCGTAGTAGAGGTCTGGAAAGCCCGTGGTCTGCGCCTTTTGCTTGATTTCAAGCTCACCTGGTGTGAGTACCCGTTCTTCTATCATTATACTACGGAAAAAGTTCGTTTTAAGGTAATGGATGAACGTCTACGAGTATAGGTCTGCGGAGATATGATGGATGATGGGGTGTGGCAAACATCAGGCTCAAGTCAGGCGCAAGGGGGCTTTGCTGATTCTGGAAACGCATCTATTGCTCCATCCTAAGTAGCCTTACAAGGCATTCCAAGTCCCTTTCGAGATGCTTCATCCATCCGTGCTTTCCCAACGGTCTCTGACTAGGCCATGGTCGAGATTCCTCGCTTGTGGCCACTACTCTTAGAAGGCCTTACAGATAAACGCCGAAGTTCGCTCGATGCCGATCTCCGAGAGTCAAGATTTGTTTTTGGGGGAGATGGGGTGGGGGTGGCAGGTGGGGGGTGTCCAAGGGAGTATCAGGCTCCGGGCGTTACCAACAGTTGGATAATATACCAGTCGTGGCCAGATGAGAAACGTAAGTAAGGTGGGTATTGGCGCTCAAGAAAGCTTGATCAGATACGCCTCTGGCACGTCGTCCACGAGGTGCCGGTGATTGTAGCCGTCATGGTTGGCGAAGCAGCGCTTTCGGCCCTGTGTCACTAGCAAATCCTCCATTGTGTGGTTTCCTGCTGCGGCTACGCCATGAACCCTTTGACAACAGTCATGTTCAGTATGTCCGAGCCATTGAGAGTCACTTCGAAGCCAGGCAGCAGCCGCAACGTTCTTGTGGGCGCTGGCCGCGCCAAAATATACGACGTTTCATGTCTCCATTTGACGCTCCTGTGCAACTATCTTCGCCTGATAGATCTATCTCAATGGCTATGGCTGGTCACACAGAATCCATCCAACGATACTTCCCAGGTATTCGACTTGGTCATAGATTTCGAAGCACGTTTCAAGCATTTTTCCTCAGCACCTGCGAATACCTCATTGATCTTTGCACATCTGAAATTTCGTGGACAGCTGTAACGTCACGATTCTACGACGCTGAAAGCTGGAAATCGTCCCATGACAGCAACAATGACTCTTCCTTCTTTCAAATATCAGGTGGTGTAGCCGGGACTATGTGGCCTTTCTTTTGCGAAATATGTATAGCTTGCAAAGACCCCCAATGTTTCCCGGCTTACTATATCATTTACTGTTACATTTTTAATGCAATTTCTTACTTCATACATATACAAGATGTATTACCTACACATCCCGTTTTTTGCAATTTTCCTAGCAGCTTTCGTCTGCGCCGACCCTACATATTACACTATCTGGCCAAGGAATAGCCCCGACCTGGACACCAACAAGGGTGTTGCCAACGCTCTCGACAGCCAAGGGATTAGCAAAATGCTGGACTTATAGGCCTCGGAGAGCGCAACGCTTGAGATTCCTTTCTGGTACGCCCCTTTGATAATTGATCAGTTGACATTTTTCCAAAAGCGCGACGGTGTGAGTACTGTCCTGATTCTTCCTTGCCATACATCAGCCTGTTCGGGTCTTGCAGGCCTGGTATCGGGATAAGTGGGAGTCTTGAATGGCTGTGCAGTCGACTCGAAAACACAATACCCTCATCTTAAGCAGAATATAGGCCATTCAAACCTGATCATGAGCCTGAGATTGGGGAACCGCGAGTCAACATTTGACCCATTGTCTCCAAAGCCTTCCGCGCCCTCTAGGCCGCCTAGCTAGTTGATACAGCTGTTCGGATTGCGGAAGGCTTTTCGTGTCCTTATGATCCCGACTACGAAATTTACTTCAATGCCCTCAATGCAGCGCACGCATATCTCGTCAACGCATTCATCAAGACCGGCATAGTCCTTCCCGTTGTGTCCGCTGGTCAAGATAATAGCGCGGACACTACCACAGTAAGCCATTTCAAGGCTTTCGAATGGCGATGACTGATTAGAAGTTAGAAATCCTCAGTATCTCCAGCAGTACTCGGAGAAACCATCGATCTGCTGATAATTGTCGGTGGTGTGGGATTTGACGGGACTCCATATCAAGGAGGTTTTATCGCAGATTGGGTGAAGATTTACGCACCTGCAGAGGGTATGACATGCGCCTCATAAGACCGTCCAGACGACCAGGCCAAGAATGCTCCTGGCACGTTTAGCGGTACGTTCCCGGAATCGTGGATCCATATCAATTGAGCTGACTAGAGATTAGCAGCGACCGCCATGATAGCGGGCGTGCTCGCAGACTTCATGAACGATGGCCTCTCGCCAGCTGACATTCGGGACAAGTTGTACAGTATCACCCATTCCCGGGTCAATGGAGGGCGAAATGTCCTGTACAATGGTGAAGAGACTCCCGGGGTGCTTACTCCAGCAAGCTCCTTGCCTGGAGTTGCTGGGGGAAAGCCTCCATCTTGAAGTCGCGTAGGACCCGAAGGGTAAGCTGGCAGCAGATTTAATGGAACCGAAAAAAAAACTCGAGCGGCGTTCGAAGTGAGATTTTCAGCAAGTATGTAGAATGGCCTAGGATCCCGCAACAACGTAATAATTCACTTCCTTTGTCTTTCTGTCCCGATCTCCATTCGTCAATGACGCCCCTTTCACGAACACTAGGTGACTGTGCTGAGCGTTGCGACTGAGGTCGACGACGGCTTCCGTTCAAGCCCCGTAGTAGCGTGGTGGAAGCTATCAGTAGGAACGGGGCTCCATGAGTGACCCAATACGTGCACAGAAAAGGTATCCAAGCTAGACATATCATCCTCTTCACCGAAGGAATTTCCTCCCAGAAAGCATGATTTACATATACAACATCGAAGTGCCTCCAATCTCTTCGCGATTCGAAGCGCGAAATAGAAAATGGCTATCCGTCTTGACAGATGCCTTGGAGAATGACAGTTGAGGCGGAAATTTGGGGCTAGTACGGAGTGTTTAGCCGAACTATCGCCGTCGAATAAGTAAGGTAAAACGAATCCAGCCGTGCTTTACCACCAAAGGTTTCAAGATTCTAGCGTAACATTCATCGTCTCGACCTCCCCACCTGCACCTTGATCATTATGGCAGCTCACTCCCTCCTCTCCACTCACGCCTCCTCCGACTCAGGCCTCCGCATCCACCTCCACCCTCTCATCCTCCTCACCATCTCCGACTACATAACGCGGCACACCCTCCGTAACTTCCAGAAGCCCATAGTTGGTACTCTCCTCGGACGGCAAAATGGGCGAGACATCAGTCTTGAACACGCTTTTGAGTGTGAAGTCATAGAAAACAATGGCGGGATAGTATTACACGAAGCTTGGTTCAAGGATCGATTGCAGCAGTACAAGGATGTACACCAGCAGCCACTACTGGAGCTGATGGGATGGTTCACTACAGCTCCTGTTACCGGGCCCGAGGCGGTGCATGTCGGAATACACCAGCAGGTGTTGCATACGTACAACGAGACCGCCGTTCTTTTGGCATTCCATCCTTCAAGTGTGTTGGAAGGAGCAGCTGTTGGGGGCAAGCTTCCTCTGACGATCTATGAGAGTGTTTACGAGACTAGCGAAGGTGGAGATAGGAGAATGGACATTGACGGGCAAGATGCACCTCTTGAGATTAAGTTCCGAGAGCTGCCCTACAGTGTTGAGACAGAGGAAGCGGAGATGATCAGTGTAGACTTTGTGGCTAGAGGTGGAGGCAACGCTACGGCTGTTGATGGAACAGTGAAGAAGGGTGCGAAAGGCCAGGCTAGTCAGACGCCTGTTGGTGAGATTGATTCCAAAGGCAAAGCACCAGCGAAGAAGAGCAAAGTGGTGGAGGATTCCTCGATATTGTCTGGTGAGGATGAAGAACGTATGCTGTCACCCGTATCCTGAATACCATGCTGTTGCTAACCTCAAGACAGTAATCGCCTCCCTTACCGCTCGTGCCAATGCGGTCAAGATGCTCCACACACGCATACGCCTTCTAAAATCATACCTCAACTCGCTTCCGCTCTCATACCTCACCACGCCCCCACCTCCCGAAACAACAGGTGGTAACGCAACACCACCTCACGCAGATACTTCAACATCGACTCCTGAAATCAACCACCGTCTCCTCCGATCAATACTCGCTCTTCTCTCACGCCTACCCCTCCTGCTACCACCCTCTCATCTTCACAACTTCCAACAAGAAACACTGGCAGAGAAAGCAGACGTCGAGCTGGTGGCGCTGCTAGGCAGTATGGGAAAAAGTGTCAAAGAAGCTCGAGAGATGGGGAGGAAATTCGGGGTGGTAGACAGTGTGAGATCACAAGGGAAGAAGAGCCTCATGAACATGTCTGGGATGTCGGATGATGTATGGGGCAGCGAGGGCATTGGTGGTAGCCAGGACCTGATGGATGGGGCTATGTGATATGAGAGGACCAGATGATGCCATACGGATGATGATAATGAAAACGAAACGTGGAGGTCTAGGAACCTGTGGTCTCATTGCTTGCATTCACGGGTAGCAAGCCGTATTGACAGCGGCATAGCGTAGGGGTGCGAAATTTCTGCCTATCTAGCAGAAAAATGATGATAACAAATCGTGGATTCACCTACCTTTAGGTATGATATCTTTATTGCCAGTTTGAACTCATACTTCGATTCGACGAAAGCGCCTTACAACCCCAGCCTGCGTGCCTCAATTTCGATCAATACATATCATCTCTCTCATTACAAATCTTGCACTCATCGCTCGCACCTAAAGTCCAGCTCACTTGCTACAACCCACCAGAACACGCACCACCCTTTCGTCAGACAATAAGTTGGGGCTTCAATCGCGCCTTTTGCCATTTCAGGATCCAAAGACATCAAGGAAGAAGGAGAAATAAATCATGTTCACAACCCCGAAAAGGTCCAGCACCGCTGCTCTGTCGAATGTCCTCGCCAATAGCTACTCATATCGAAGAGCTAGAAGGCCAAAGGTGGCCAAAAGGTGTCAACTATATACAACCATTTCCAGGGTCCAGAGTCCAGAGGAGGTGGAGTCGAGCATAGACGTCTATCCTTAGACTTAGCGCCTCGATATTGGTCTAAATAGGGAAAGTGGTTCATCGTTATGTTGTGATGACTGCCTTTACGGTGCTAGGATGGGTGGCGAATATCAGATTGTTGTTGCTGACATTAAGGCCTTGGTGCGGAGAAGGAGCTGGAACAGGTCCAGTGGTGTTGGGTATGGAGATTGCGGCAGTGTGCGCAAACAGTGAACTTGAACGCGAGACTACACTCCTCCCGTCATCCACGGTAGCCATATGGTCTGTTGATTTGTATTGTCCATTAGCCAGCCAATGCTCGTACATACATGCAGAAGCACATTAACTAGGCTATGCCGCTCACCAAGATAGTATGACCGTACTAATCAACACCATCGCCGGCCCAAGCACAACCCAATGTCCTCCAAGTCGCCCAGCATCGCCTTTCTTCTCGCTACCAGATCCAGGCCCGGGCTTATCATTATTCCCCACGCCAGGAAACAAATGACTTTGATTAGAATCAATGACAATATAATCATGTATCAACGCTGTCCCATTGATCACACTATAGTACTGATCATCTGTGCAAGTTGTATCAAGCGCCAGTATATAGCACTGCGAAATAGGACTCCCCAAATCCTGGTTCTTGACCTCGAATGTTGTGCTCGAGCCCGTGGTGCTATAATTCGAATTGTTACTCGTAGCAACAGAGCCAGTAGCGATATCCATCCCGAATATCGCACGGTGGAAGATCTGATAGGCGGTTTCGGGTTGATAGGCTGGGACCTCGTGACCGGCTTGGAACACACGGCTGAAGCTGAAATTGCCGTGTTGACGTACTTGGCCTCCTACGTAAGAGGAATTGACGGAGATATTGGTGTAGCCAGCTGCAGCGAATTCTTTGGCTTGGCTGTAGGGAACATTGAGGGAGACGTTTTCACCGCCGACCCAGTTGCAGATCCAGTCTCGGTCTCCATAGATCAGGGCGACTTTGATGCCATTGTCAAGGATGTAAGCGAGATCGTCGAGATAGCCACCGCGGATGCCGGCACGGGGCCAGTCCCCTGTGAAGCCAAAGGCCTCGTAGACGCCGTTAGAAGACTGTGTGTAATTGACAGGAACACCCAAGGCGGCTTGCACCCAGGCGCTGTTGAGATAACCCTGGTAGTAATTTGGTGGGAAAGGACTGGGATTGATGGCTGCAATGTCGTAGACGTCTCGTCCGGAGTTTTGTTCGTAGACGCTTTCGATGAATTCCACACAGTAATGGTTAGCGGCCTCGCAAGCTAAGTTGACCGTGTCATTGTTCCCGATGAAATTTGGGTCCCCCTCGGCGGCAAGAGCCCTGCAATTTAGTATACGGTCTCTGCAGCCGATGTTGGGCCTATTGAAATTGTCGACACCTGCTTGGTACAAGGTTTCGTTGATTGTTTGTATGCCATAGGTGTTGTTGTATGCCATTGTCAGAGAAGCAAGTTCCTGAGTCAAGAGATCCACGCAGCCATTGATGATGCCGAGAGTATCAAGATGGATGACAAACGTATCTCCGGTCTGGCTGATCGAATTGTTGGCAATTCGCATGTTCTGCTCCTCGAAGAAAGCGGTGAAAGCAGGTCCGTAGCGTCCACCGTAAGATTCAGTGAAGATGGAGATCGCGTCATTGTTTGGCTTATAGTCCGGGAATTCCTGGAACCACGTCTGGGCAAAGTGCCAGAGGGCTCGCGCAGCATTTTCGGTAGAATTTGACGAGTTGCTAGGACTCTGACTTGGGAATGTTCCTACTTGGAAGGTATTGTTTGTTCTTGGTACTTCGCCTTCGAATGATGTAAGAGTCCCACCCCTACATATAGTCCTGATATCAGCATCTGTAGATGGAGTGCGAAGAAGACCTGTTCCAGGAGGGCACTTAGACAAGACACTCTCATATATTGCCCAATGCGCAAGATCAATGTTAAGGGGCGATGAAGTACTCCGAAATTACTCACGTTTGATCCAACGTCATGTTCACCAGAATATCCCACGAGAAACCAGTCTGGTCCGGCTGGTCAATATACAGCATATTGACTTCATTGTTGAAAGACCACGGATTCAGATACGTCGAGTTCGAGTCGTCATTAACCATGCAAGGTCCATTTTCTTGCAACGCTCCCAGCATCGACGATGATCCAGGCCCACCATTCATCCAGATCGAGAGCGGGGCATTTGCTGGATCTTTGCGAGACTCGAAGAACCAGAAGAAAGTGTTGATGGCGTAGTCTTGGGTTTCGTCCACGTCTGCGAGGGTTCCTGGAGGTAAATGCACGTAGCCTGAGTAGGATTTGACTCCGGGTGTGGTTTCACATATTCCGGGCTTGTGGAGAGATCATTAGCTACGGCCAAAGAATCGAACTCGTAGAGATGTTGTGTTTGAAAGCTCCAAGCCATACGAGTATGCAGATGATGAGAATGCACGAGGCCGCTGCTCGCCAAATGAGGACAAGCGCATCGCGAATAGAGAATCTGACAGGTCCATGCTTCTCTATTGGCTGCACAAACGTACCTCTTTGTAGGATATCGTGATATCGCTATTGTACTTAGATTTGATGGTAGTGACACCCTGCGGCGTAGGCGGAAACTGGGCAACAGCAAAGGCAAGCAATCCAATGCTCGTTGTTACCGCTAAAATGTAACCCATCTTGATCCCCATCTTGAACGCGGTGTTGACAGGGATGTAAATGCGGAATTGTCAACAAAAGAGCATGGTGAAAGATTCAACGAAATTTAGGGCGATCTAATATTTACATAACACTCAGTTCGTGTGTATTGCAGCGCTGCGCCTCAGGTGTAAGTGAAGTGTCACACGCTGCCATCTCAGCGTTTCCGTTGGTGGCATTCACTCCGCCGGCGGCTCCCTGCATGAGCATGGCCAGTGTCAGCCTGATGTTTGATCCTTCGGTACTTTGCCTCTAATCTACTTGTATTTATAGTGGGAGAAATAGGATGTTGTGAATGTCTCACAACGCGCTTTTATCAGGTAGCGTTGAAAGCATACAAGCATTTCCAGTACACGTAAGAAGATTAATGATGCTCGGAGTCATAGGAATCGAGGCTGGAGGGAAGGTGCCTGGAGCCCCCGCCCGAAAGACACTAATTTTAGGCCGGTTGGGGGGGGGGCCTTTCTTTCGGGCGTCGCCCCGCCCATTGGTGCCACTCCTATGGGATTGGCCTCCAATCACGGATGTCAATTTTTGAGCACATGAAGGACTGCGCCATGGTCATGGCTCTGGTCTGTCCATATTGCTAAATCTAGCTACAAAGGCATTGGGTATCGATCGCGATCATGGCAAAACCATATGGGAGAGAGCGAAAGCCAAATGCAAAACATCCGCTTAACTAAAGCAGATATTCCTCCTTTAGTATGGTACCATACCAGTGTTCGGCCACCAAAATGTAGCAAGCGTCTAGTTCATCTCCACACGCAAAAGGTAACGCAACTTCACTTGCGCAACGTCATACACGATGTACTCCTAGAAGGCGGTTAGTCTTAGGGTAGTAGCCTAAGAGACAGCTACTAACATTATACTGTAGATAGCTGCTGGTGTATTTTGTAGGTCCAGGCTCTCGCTGCGTGTCAGGCTTTTCGGGAATGTCAGCATATAATCAGACTCATGGAGTGGTAATAAGACATACCATGATGACACCAGAGAGGTTTTCGTGAACGCAAGACGCATCCTTCCAGCCTCGAGGTCCCGTCGCGCCCTTCCCCCATGTAGCTATGCAGCCTCGTTCTTTTGCCATCTCTGCGGCACTGGGGTCACCGCCAAACTCCATCTCGAGCACCGGATTGCCTAATTCGACCTCACAAAGCAGTAGCAAGCCCGTATTACCTGACGTATTCGAGTGGCAGTAGTTCGCGGATTTGGAACTGATATCGGCTAGTCACCCAAAATCAGTCAGTATTCGTAGTATACTAGTGTAAACCGTGGAGACATACCAAGGTAGACTCCCTTTCCAAAGGCATAGCCGCTGACGGGGGCCTCAGGCGGAGCGATGCGAAGGCCTTGAGAGAGTATACCGCCATAGTTCGTAGTTCGGGAACCATGCCATAGTAGGCGGCGGTTACTCTTCTCAACCTTTATGAAACGGTCTTCTTCGCCGCTCCGCTCAATACGAAAAATGTCTTGAACCTGGGCATGTTCCCGTCAGTTTGGTCAAGATTTTGGGTAAGATACCGGTTTACTTACCCGGAATTGAATAGCATGCGTAGATCCGTGGGACTTAACTAGGTATTCTTCCAGCAAAGTGAACTCTTCTGAGAGCGTGTTCACTACTCATTATTAGCAATTGTCTCTCTTCAAGAGTAACACGCTATACGTGGTGTCATCTCCTGCAAGCCAAGACCCGCAAATTGACGGTCCAAAGCATGCATTCCAGTGTCACCTTGCCCATCCTTCATAATGGTAGTCGCGATTTCCATGTCACCCAAAGACTCCAAAAGGGTAACTTCCCGTTGTAGGGCTTCATTGGTAGTGATGATTGGCGGACGTTGACGGCCAAAACTGTGCGGAATAATGGTATAGTACGAATCACTGATGGCTTCCACGGCTTGTACAAACGTCGAATTGTGCTTTTCGAAGGCAAGAGCCGGGTCGGCTGGTCATGAGAACGGGTTAGCACCCCATGTCTCAGTGAAAAACATGGTCAGGTGCCCATGAGTGACATACCAAGCAGCTCTCCCAAATCCCTAAGAGCCTCAAGTCCATGCTGCAAAGTACGTTTGCTCAATTGTCTGGCACAACTTACGTTTAGCTAGCCTTCATCGGGATAGCGACTGGTTTGCCAGCCACGTGGTGAGAGCAGAGATGCAGGGTAAGATTCCATCAATGTACATACCCCAGAGGCAGCTTATTGGCGTCATAGTTCATTTCAGTCATCGTCTCAGCAAAAAAGTGTTGATTGAAAATCAATTCCATCAGACGCTGGACCGATTTCGGGAGGGAACTCTCCGCCCGCTTGACAGGTGACATGGTAGCAGTCCTGGACTTTGGGGCTCTCTGTGAGGTATCAACAAATAACTCGGTGCCTTCATGGCCAACTTACCACTGTTTTACCCTCGTCATCGCTCGAGTCCTCCTCATATTTGCGCTCAATAAAGGTATACTTGGGCTTCTTGGTATGCGTCGGAGTGGGGTCGAATCGCTGTTCCCATCCCAAACCGGATTTGTCTTTGAATTTTGAATTGAAGACCGTCAGTGCGTTACCCAAATTGCCATCTCCAAGTATGGCATTGGCCCCGTACTCGCCGACTCTACCCCAGCGAGTCCACGTCTTATAGTCGCCGAATGGAGACACGAGGAGCTGAATGCGGTAGAATTTGTTGGAATTTGCCCTGGAATTGGTCTGATTTAGAGCAGCGTCGTATATGGTTCCGTCGTCGTCAATGAAGACGCGGTACGCTGTTTCGGGCCAGAAGCGTTAGCTACCCAGGCATGGTACAAGTAAAGGGTAGGAAGCCCTACCACCGAGCGAACACGTCTCATCCAATGGAATGCGAAGCGACTTTGACTTGGCCTTGTTCCCATCCTTTGGCTTCTTTGTCATGGGTACGTCCCCATCCGTGGTAGGGATTTGCGCAGGCGTGATGCTTCGTGCGCGCTTTTTGCCTTTGCTGGCCGGGTTGATTAGCGCTTTTGTGACTGAGAAGGTAGCTTCGCTAGCTTTCGAATGGTTGTTGGTTGAGTTTGTGAGCCACTCGATGCTGACGATCTTGAGGTCTGAGACCCCCGCAGCTTGCTGGACTACAGGCGACAAGCAAAATGTTAGCAACGCAGCTCCGGCAGAGTATCTTCGAAAACGCTGATTTGAAGGGTGAGAGGTCCAACCTTTGGCACTGTTTTTCTCAACATCCGCGGCACTCGCAACAAGGTGCGTTACCCCATGGACGACCTTCGTGCTATGCTTTCCACCATTCGCCTTGATCGACGCGGCAATGTTCGCTGAATCATGTCAGCCAATGCTGGATAAGATACCACTAAATTGTCAAACGCCAGCCTCAACAGCCAATCAAAGCACGTTTCTCAGGGCTCATCTATTGCTCACCATGAGTATCTTCGAATTTGCCTGTCAAGGCAATGATACATCCTTCTAGGGTTGCTGCCATACTTGAGAGGGGGTGTGGGCTTCAAGCGAGTGTCAATTGAGAAAATCTTTTTGGGAAATGAAATTGAATGTTGTTGTTTTGGGCGGGAGATAGCCGCGCTAGGCTTCAATAGCTTGGCATTTCAGATTTGAGACATCACAGAGGCAAAGTCCAAGGCATTTTGCGCAAGGTGCAATTGGCACGCTATCGTCAATTCCTAACAGAGGTTTAGTAGAATATGCAACACACTGTACCGTCTATGAAGAATCCTCCTCTGCTTTTACACGCTGTAGAGAGTGAGACGTGGCCTCAAGCGGCATGCTGGGTATCGAATGAAACTCATCATCCTCATGTGCTCCGACCTTCATGTGTTCTTCGTTCTCCTTCCCCGTGAAAATAGCGAGGCTTCCACTTGAATCGTTATCCTCCATCTTAATCGGCGCCTCTGCTGGTTCCGCATTCTCTAAAGGCTCTGTTGGCGTCCCATGCGAGTAGTCTGATCCACTCATTGATACTTCATCGAAGCCATCTTTCCCTGGTGAGATACGTTCTGTGTCTTGGTGCGAAGTGAGGTGAACTTCATCAAGTTTTTCTTCGAGGGCTTTATCTTGGGATAGAGAGAGTTGGAGAGTTTGTGTTTCACGGTCTGGGTGGTCCTCAGACGGGCGTGTGAGATTGATGCCCAAGCGTTGAGATTGATGCTCGTTAACGCTAGGACTTTGCGGGGGGTCAAGACCCGCACTTCTCGGTCCTGAATTGCGATAAGGGTTTCTAGGTGGTAGAGCAGGTGGTATCCTCTTTGGTATAGAGACCAGCTTCGCCTTCTGAATCACTGGCATTTCCTGCACATGGTCTTGATGACCAGCGTGCTCTTGCCCAGCTTCCTCGCCCTCGACTGCTTCTGCTAGGTTCTCAGACGTTTTCTTGGCTGGGCTATGATTCCTTTCTTCCTGCGGCGAATCTGCAGGCCTTGGCGAATCAATTCCCTGTTCCGTCTGTGTGCCGCGGTCGGTACTAGCGATGCTCAATCCACCACTGTCTCGCTTCGAAAGCCGCCTTGACGTCCTGTTGGAACTCGCAAATATCGGGCTCGAAGGCGACGGGTGGTATACAAAAGCTTCGCTGCTTGGTCGGCCAATGGCGCCAGTCTCGGTGATCTCCTTGATTTCCATGCCTTCCTGCTGCAAGGCATGGACACCGTATGGGTCCGGATCATCATCAGCTGGGGGCAGACCGAAACCTGATCCTGGGTCTTCGACAACTTCGAAGTCTCCTGGTGTAGGCTCAGCGTTGGGCAATTGGTTTTCGTCGACCGTGTCCCCTTGGGCCGCCTTTATCGTAGCCGTTAACGTTCGAGTCTCGTAGGGCACGTATCTGACTTTTCCAGCGAGAATATCGGCGACACTCAGCTTCTCCCCGTAGAATCTCTCGTTCTCATCTCCCCTCTCGATGATCACCGTGCCATCTATCTGCACTCCAGCGTAGAAGCCCCGACTCTTCAGATAATTGAACACCGGCGCCTGTCTCTTGTGCAATTCCGTCTCCAGTATTCCACCCATACCCACAGGCCCTGCCACAGCGCTGATTTCCCCTCCTAGTGTAGCTCGTAGTTTCGTGAAAGCCTGCAATGCCTTCTCCGTATTGATGACCACTACGCAATCGTAGATGTCTACCCCCACCAGGAAGCCCAGGCCAGCAGTATGTAGAAGTATTCCAGACGGCGGTGACCAGGTCCCATCCTCCTTCCTGGCAACAAGGATCCCACTGCCTCCAGCTCCACTAACCCACAGTCCAGTCCTCATGGTAGTAAAGATAGCCAACCCTTTGGCGTTCTTAATCACCTGCGTAGGTATCTTCTTGATAACCTTCTGCTTCCCACTCGGCTTATCCCCCGAAGCCTCATGCGCCTCTTGCTCGACATAGAATCCATCTTTACAGAAGCTGCGCAGAATTCGTGCAGCCTTGTCTGACTCTTTATCAAGTGTGGTTGGCCAGAAGGCTTCGGAACCCAATTTGTTCGAGAGTTTGTTCACCGGCGCCCCAAGCTTGTCGACGAGGTTGTAGACTTTGTCGAAGCCTTGTTTCGATGTCGTCTTGGTTGTGGACCAGCTGGGCAGGGCAGGAAGAGTGATCGGCATCTTGTTGGTTGCTTGGCGAGTTTCAGAGTCACATGCGACTTTCGGTCAATTGCATCACATGCTGCTCCCCAGCATGATGAACTCACAACTACTCCATAAGTGAGTGTCCATCAGCCTCGAGGACGACAGAAAATCCAAAAAGCTGACAAGTTTGCTTTGGCAAATTACTTTACGGCCGATCTGCCGGGAGTCTGCAGTGTCAGCTCTCTCGGTGCCGCGCGGAAACCCCCCATTGATGATTACAACTCAGCTCCCATCAGCTCCAGGGTATTGTATTATTAGATGAAAAGGTTCTCCCTGGATGATATTGGGAACTTCTCTGGACACCCAGCATTGGAATTTGGACTTGTCCATTCTACCCTACACTATGCTATACAGCGCTATGTGAGCGTATTGTACGATACCCCGAATGTATCCCTCAGGAGTTCACACGCTTCCCTATAGTGTATCATAACTTCCGGATCAACGCTGAAAGGATACGGACTTTTATCAAATCCATGCCTCCTCTCCTTGATGATCACGACGTGGACCCTCTTGCCCAATTTCTTCAGTCGCTCCGCGAACACTTCGCCCTCTTGCAACAACATATCCCATTCGCAGAGATACATCGCTATATCATATGGTAGAGCCGATACCAATTCTTCGTCTGTGGCAGCGGCTGGAGAGGCGTAAGGGGACGACTTGTTGTCCAGCTCGGGCATATACGACTCATCGAAGAGATTGGTCAAAATTGGTGGGAGTGACTTGTCTGGTCGCACGCAACCGGTGCGGCGCTCATCGCGAGTGAGGCGAGCGTCGAGGCTGGGATACCATGCAATGATTGAGACTATCTCTGGTAGTTGAGGTGTGGGTCGTGAACCACTGGTGGACTTCGATTGATGCTCGTTCTTAATTGATTGTAGGTGCGTCTGAAGTCGCAATGGCATTGTGAAGGACATATTTCCGCCAGCTGAGAAGCCACTCAATGCTATCTTCTTCGGATCGAGACCAAAGTCGTCTGCATTTGCGGCAAGGTATAGTAGAGCCTCAACCCCGTCCTCTACTGCCGTCGGAAATGGGAATTCGGGGGCTAGCCTGTATTCCACGCTTACACATATGGCGTCCACGTCTTTCAACACGACTGCTGCCCATCGCCCATCATCTGATGCGCTTCCCATGGTGAAGCCCCCACCATGAAGATTGACCACGATCGGGTATCTTCTCCCTTTACTTATTTGTAGAGCGTAGTCACCAGGAACGTAGAAGGCAAGTTGAAGAGTTGCTGGTCCAGTTCCACTGGCAGCTGTGGTTGGAAAATGTCGAATGAAAGAAGGGGGGTTCGGTCTGGGATTGGGGAGGTTGTGAAAATAGAAACCTATCTGAATCAAGAAGCGCCAGACGCTTGCTTCGATTGACAGAAGCCATCGAGGGTGTGGGGTAGCACGAGTGGTTTGAGGGCTGGGTGCTGTCTTCGTGGACGCCGGGATAGACTCAGGTTGGCGATCCGCAGAAATAGGTTGGACACGGGTAGACATGCTGGAAATATCTGTCTTCGAAGTGGACATTCTGAGTGTCGAGTGGTCAAGACAGGGAATTCGAAGCCGTTGTGGACTTCCCCAGATTCATTGACACAATTAGACAGTCAAAAAAGATTTCTAACGACAATCTCTCCGTCCCGGACTGCTATTCGTTAGGAGATTTTACCTGTTGTAGTGGATTTATCGAATTCTACGTTCATACCCAACCGCAATCCCCGTAGTGAAGAGCCTCTTTCGAGAATTTGTTGAATCAACAAGCAGCGGTAAATCTCAAACTAATTCACGCGAGAAACTACGCATTCCAACCTTTCGCTCGTCCTTGTTGTCATTCAAGATACCCGTCCACTCAGCAAGATTAAGTGTGTGGGAAAGAAGGATGCTGACAAACACGGGAACCTGACCAATGAGGCGGTCGCAGAGAAAAACGTCCCGCTGTCAAATTCCGACTCCAGCAGCGGTCTCCTGAATGAGAACGGCGTGAACGGTGAACCATTGAGCAAGAACCAAGCTCGAAAGCAAGCGAAGAGAAAGGATGAGCACGCAAAGGAGGCTACGAATGTAGAACAAAAAGATGAGGCCAAATAGTATAGGAAAGAAGCGGACGAGAAAGCCGCCCAGCAAGAGCCCGAGTCGATCAGAGAGCGCTATGGCGACCTTCCACTGGTCCAATCACAGGAAAGAAAACGCGAGCAGCGTGTCCAGCTGAAATATGTCACGCTTGAGAATGTTGGCCAAGAGGTCACGTTTCGATGTCGGGTTCATGCCATTCGAAAGATGAGTGCCAAGTTGGCCTTTATCGTCTTCCAGCAGCAACTGGGCACAATGCAAGGCGTACTCCACCAGGAAAATGGAGTCATCTCAGCCCACATGGTGCAATGGGCTGAGTGAGTACTTGCTGGCTCTATCGTCATTGTGAGAGGTAGAGTCAAGGAACCTGAGCAGAAGATCAAAGGCTGCACAAAGCATGACGTTGAGATAGCAATCGACAAACTTCACGTTGTGGCTAGGCGACCCGAGCAGGTCCCATTTACGAAGACGAGGTGTCCAAGACCAAGGAGCTTGATGGCGGAGATGACGCGAAAGCGAGCCATATCATTGACAAAGCGAGGTTGAACAACCGCATTCTCGATCTACGTACCTCCACCTCAAAAGCTTATCTTCCGCATTGACTCTGGGGTCTGCACTCTTTTTCGTTCGTACCTTGACTCTCGAGGCTTCATCGAAGTACACACACCAAAATTACAAGGAGGCGCCACTGAATCGGGGTCCAGCTTATTTCAGCTTGATTAATTTGGACGTCCTGCCTTCCTCGCACAGAGCCCTTCATTGGCCAAACAGAGGATCATTGCTGCAGACTACGAGAAAGTCTACGAAATCGGACCTGTCTTCCGTGCTGAGAACAGCAACACCCACACACATCTGACGGAATACACGGGTCTCGATCTTGAGATGGCTATTGAGGAGCACTATCACGAAGCTTTGGAGATGATTGATGCAATACTAAAGCGCATCTACAGAGGCGTATAAGAGCGGTTTGGCCAGGAATTGGCGGCGGTTAAGAGACATTTTCCACATGAGGACTTGGTATGGTTGGAAGAAAAACCTAGGATACCGTTCAAGGAGGGCGTGCAAATGCTCGCAGATTCTGGATGGAAGGATGAGAATGGGTATCCTCCTTCGCCCTACGAAGATCTGCACACAAGGGATGAGATTCGCCTGGGAGAGCTTGTCAAGGAAAAGTATCACACTGACTACTATATTGTCGACAGATTCCCTGCGGCAGCAAGGCCTTTCTATACCATACCAGACCCTGAAGACCCAAAGACTACAATTTCGTTCGATCTATTCCTGCGAGGCCAAGAAATTTTGACTGGTGGTCAACATATCCACGAAGCACACGTGTTGGAAGAGCAGGTGAAGGCGCAGGGGGTGGACCCATCGAGTATGGAAGACTACACGGATCCGCTACGCAGCTCCTCCACATGCGGGTGCAGGTATTGGACTGGAGAGATTTACCATGTTAATGCTGTAGTTGGGCAATATTCGCATCGCTTCTCTTCTCCATCGCGATCCCAAGAGTCTGTCCGCGAAGGCGCGAGGTCCACAGCTTCGTCACCTCGAAGATAGCACCCTCAAACCACCTTAGGGCGAGTCGACACCTTCCAGCGATAAGCAACTACAATCCCTTGAGAACCTCATTGCTAATTACGGTGACGCGTCGAACACATCGTGGACCGAAGATCGGAATCGTATATGGCGTCACAAAGAGAACGGTGCGGCAATTTCATGGGTTCCGGTGCATGGACACGCCATTCTGCCTGGTAACCCACTGTGCGACTCCAGCCAATATACAAAAGTGGCAAGAGCATTCCTGAACTGGCTAAATAAGAATGAGGATACGAAGCGCCTGAAGCCAATCTGGGTCCTGGTAGGCCATGAGTTCGAAGAAGTTTTGGGCGAAATATTTGATTGGAAAACCTTTACCTGTGCTGCCGAAAACCGAGTTGACGCCTCCAAAAACGACGCGGAAAAGGAGCACGACTTGGCTCGTAAGATACGGCACGCGGAAAAACAAGGCATCAAAATCAGAGAGTTGGAAGAGGGCCAGGATATTCCAGACGATCTCAGGTCTGCCACTGATGTCCGGATAGAAGAGTGGAAGAAGGGCAGGGACAGAAAGAAACAGGTCCATATAACGGAGATCACTCCCTGGCGTGATACGGCTCATCGACGGTACTTCTTTGCCCAAGACAAAGAGGGCAAGGTTCATGACATGGTGGTCCTCGCTCAATTGGCTGTACGCCGTGGCCATCAGGTCAAATTCACTCTAGACTTCCCTGGTGCTCCATCCGGCACGATCGAGCACATAATCCTCTACGCCATTCACGCTGCAAAAGATTCAGGTACAACGTCACTCACGTTTAGCGGTGCTGCAACAAACGAATTCCACCCAGTGCATAACATGGGTGGTGTCAGGGTGCGGATGCTAGAGCATACATACCAGGCAATTGCGAAAGAATTCAAGCTCACGCAGAAGAGCGGTTTCAGACAAAAGCTTAGATCCGATCTACGTCTGCTATCCACCCCATGGACTGGGTGTGACTGGTGGCAGAGCCGTGGTAGGATTCTTCGAGTCTGACCATTGAAAAATGACTCGTCATAAACAGGTTTGGATCAGTAAAGAGGTTCGGAGTTGAAAAAGATACCATTGCAGAGCCCTGCATTTTCCTGTCATAATACTTAATTCGATTGTCCATAGAACTGCTCATCATAATCATGCAGGTATTACAAATCAAACCATGTCCGCTCGTCTCCTGCCCAAACAACAATGCATGCAGTACCGTCTCGCTCAAAGTAGGTATATATCACATCTCAAACCCTCCATTCTCTTACGAGCTAATCTCGATCCATCATCCTTCCACTTCTCATAGCGTACTGTCCCCTCTGCCTGCTGCTCGCCACTCCATACCTCCCTCCTCAGCTCTGACCAGTATTCCCAGTCCAAAGACCTCTTCCCCCAGCTCCTCGGTACCTTTATGAGTACGGAAGATGGGATCCCATATCTGATCCAAATTCACCAGCAACTCCGCCGCTTCCTCCGGCTTCCCCATCAGACGCCATCGCTCGATACCACGTTCGGTCTATTGCCGCAGCCTCCCATGGGTGATTCTACAATCTGCGTCGGACACAATCTCGAGCCGCGTTCCGTGATTGTCTGGGATTGGAGGGTTCACAGCGGCAGGATCCCGTGAATCTTTCAGGATGTGCTCGATGTCTGTGGCTGGGCGTCCAAGGAGGCTTCCCGCATCTCGGGAGATGAGCTAGGCTTGAGAAGGTGTCAAGGCGTGGGATTTGGGGTGGAAGAGGCCGTTGTGAGTTGCTCTTGCTGACCTACCTTTGCGCTTTGAGGTGGAAAGCGTCAAGAAGGATGCCGGTTCGGTGAGTGAATGCCACAGCCTCTTGCAAAGTTCAAATCAGGTCTAGTCCAAAACCATTGCATGCCCTGAAAACACTGCACGGATCAGCCCAAGGCTGTGACAGCTACTTGACAGGGTCGTTGTAGATCGACCACGAGGGTAATTTCACGTTTTCTATTCCGTGCGTGCAACGCTGTTTCATGTGCTACAGGTTTCACAACCCAATTCGACGTACGCAAGCTCTCTCACGTACCTTTGTGTCTCGAAACAACAAGGGTCTCATGTAAAGACATGGTCGAGATTGTTCCATCTCATTGGGATACCAATGAAACTGCTTTGTTCTAGATCCTGCAAGCTTGGCAGGCAGCCTGGTGGCGCGCGCGTTCCTTGGCCCGGCGGCTAGGACATGGCACCGCATTCAAATCTATCCACACCATCCAACCATGTTCGAGGAATCATTTTTGCCAGAAACAGGCTGTCGTTCGTGCATCATGAGTTGTCACACCGAATTTGGCTTTTGCCCAGGAGAGGCGGTGGCACATTGGTCGCAGTTTTACTAGTATTGGAACATGGATCGCAATTTCCATCCGTCCCAGTTCCTGCCTAACCTATTTGCCTTGCCTTTTTCCTATATTTTCTCAAGGCGCATCTAGACTTCTCGTTCTCGGCAATCTCTCGTTCGTTGTCTCCTGTCATCAGCTGGGCTGAGATCGTTGTTGATGCTTTGATCTGAATAAGATTACTTTTCTTTTGTTCTTGAACGCCACTTCCTACACCTCACCATTGCTTCGTTCCTTCTCACCCTCAAGTCCACCATCACTCAAGAATTTACCTCAAGTCATTCATTCCCACCGTCAACACGGTGCTCATCTCACGCTAAGATAACAGCGAAAACACTCATTCAAGCCTCAGTAGCTTCAGCTCCTCAGAAATCTCCACCAAGTTCACTTTCATTAAGGGAAAAAGCCTTCGCAATGTATTTCTCGTACCGAACCCTCGCCCTGGCGGCGCTCACCGTCTCTACCATCGCACAGCCGACAAAGCATCTCCACCAGCATCTGCACAGGCGTGACCTTGCAGACCTGCTCCACAAGCGTGTCGACTACAACGACCCAGCTCTTTACAATAATGTCAATTGGGCAAAAGTCGACTACACTGGTGGGGCCAAAGCCGCACAGCCACCAGCGGCTCCAGCTGCTGCTCCTGTCCAAGAGAAAGTTGCCGAAGCGCCTGCCAAATCGCCTGCTAAAGCCCCAGCTACCCCAGCTCCCGCACCAGCTGCGGCATCTACAAACAACAATGCGAACACCGGTGGAGGAAAGCGCGGTCTGGCATACAATCCAACGTCGCCAAATCTCAGCATCTTCAACAACTACGGCAAGATCACCTGGGGCTACAACTGGGATTCGGCCCCTGCAGGACTCCCTTCTCAATTCCAATACGTACCCACGCTCTTCAGCACCCTCCCCGTCCACACCGGCCAATGGGACGGTAACGTCAAGAACGCCATCCAGGGTTCAGGAACACACTACGTGATGTCCTTCAACGAACCCGACATGCCCGCCCCGCAAGCCGATATGACCGTCGCCGCAGCCGTCGCAGCATACAAGCAGTACATGGCCCCTTACGGCTCTGGCAACGTGAAGCTCGGCTCCCCTAGCGTCTCCAATGGTGTTGGCACGAATACGGCAACAGGCCAGCCCATGGGTCTCGACTGGCTCAAGCCTTTCCTGCAGCAATGTACCGGCTGCCAGATCGATTTCGTGCCCGTGCATTGGTATGGATGCACCAATGGCTGCGCGGTCAAGGACGATGTTACGAGCTTCAAGGCACAGATTGGACAGGCAATCGAGGTTGCCAATGGGAGACCGGTCTGGATCACTGAGTTTCAATCGCTTGCCAATGGAGAAGGGTTCTTGACGGAAGTCCTGCCCTGGCTTGATGGGCAGGGGCAGATCGAGCGATATGCTTATTTTATGGTTGAGAGTGGGGTGCTTACGAATGGTAATGGGGTTAGTGCGTTGGGGCAGCATTATGGGAGTTCTTAGACGGATTTTTTCTGGGCAGAAATTTTGGGAGGAGATCTTGGGACCGGTATCTAACGTACTCTTCTTACCAGGAATGATGTTTATGATGAGAATGTTTTGGTGAGGTTGGAGGAACTCTGTCGTTACCATATTTTGGTCTTATACCCTTATATACATGCCTCAATGCATCTTATTTATAGCAATCATTTATTTTAGAAAATTCAGAAACCCATCTGCCAACTGCTTCGGACATTCCTCTGTCAGCTGATGTCCGAAATCCAACTCCTCGTACTGCACCTCTTCCACAATCTGCTCCATCTGCTTATGCACCTCCTTGCCAATGAAATCCTCACTACCAACCGCCAACACCGGACAGCTCAAGTTCATCTTCGCAGACTCCTTGTTCAATCTCACATTCTCTACCGTAGCGCGGTAAATATTGAACATACTCCTCAACGCACCCGGCTGCGAATACTTGGATCCGTATTCGTCGATTGCATCATCTGTTACTGCCGACGGGTCGTAGCATTTGTTCTTGATGGACCTTGTTTGGGCACGTTTCAGCCTATACTCAATCGCAATCACGTCTCCTAGGACACAAAACCCGATTATAAGGGACACTCCCTCTCCCTCCCTGTGATCAACAGCTCTGGTACGTCTCTTACGGAATAGAACGCTACATACCACAGATGGGTTTCCGGCCTGTCCGCCTGGAAATGCGCCCAATCTTCAGTCCGAAGCCTGGGAGTAGCATTTCTTGAGATACGAGAGCGAGGACGCGGGAGGGATGGCGCGCTGCTACTTGATATGCAGCCGCCGCACCCCAGTCTTCGCCGATGATGTAGAACATCTCGTGACCAAGATGGTTTAGTAGTTCGGCGATGTCGTCGGCGATGGTACCCGTGTCGTAGCCTGAGTCGGGGTGCGTGGAGTCCCCCACGCCGCGTAGGTCCGGGACTATGCAGGTGAAGTGGAGGGTTAGGTGCGTGAGCACTTTGCGCCAGTAGAAGGATGTTTTGGGTATCCGGGACGTTTAGTGTGAGGACGGAGAAGCTGTAAGGGGGACGGTACGCCATGCTGGAGTGGCAAAGCTGGTGCTGAGCCTGTTGTATAGTAGTGGAGGCGGACGGCGGTGGAAAGGCGGGCTCGGTCGTGAGTGACTGGTGCATTGGTGTGGTCGAGAATTGTTAGACCCATGGTGCCGGTACTTTTGTATGCCTCTCTTTCTTAGAAGTGTACTATTGAATATGGCGTAAAGAATGGAGAAGATCTTGAGGTTCCCGATATATTTCGTCACTCGGACCACATCTCCGAGATCGGTTGCTATACCCGAACAGCGCGCCTCCGGGCGAAAGTCAAGGGCTAATGCAAGAGAACTTCCAGGTCACTGCAATTGAATAGATAGGCCTTTCAAGGTAGAGCCGCCACCAAATAGCTGAGACCACCGAGGGTGGTCATGGGTCAGCAGTCGGTTCGGGTCCCATCGCCGTTTAAATGGTCACCCAGTATGGCGGGCGAAGGAACGCAAACGGAGCACGTCTGGATGCTTCAATCGCTCAATACGATCCCTCTGGTTTCGCAAGCCTCCCGCAGGCTGCTCCACTTTATATTCCCCAAAGCGGCAGTTTCTTGGGTGCTTTTCGCACGCAACACCTTTCAAACGTAGACCCCTTTCAGATTCGGAAACGCCTTACCTCTCTTGTTGACAAGACCCAAAAGGCCGCGAAAGAGCGCGTCCACATCTCCTGGTTGAAGACCGTCACGCGACTGCCCGGTAATCCTTAGTTTTTCAAGCTAGGCACACATGAATCGGCTTAGGTCCACAAGCCTGTAGGGCGCCTTCGTCCGAGCGCGCGTTTTTTGCGATCTCGTTTCGAGTGGACGAAGCCTGACATCTCTCAGTGCCTTAAAACCACGGAATTGAGGAAGCCTACGATTATATTCATACCAACTTAGGTCCAGAGTTTCGAGCGTTTGTGCGGCATTGTATAGAAGGCCCTCTTCAACTTCATGAATGTCATCAATCCAGTAGAATCCAGATGTAAAAGACTTCAGGCTCTTTGTAGCCCCAAGGAAGGTCGCGACCTCAGACTTCTTCAATAACATCATGCCAAGATCAAGGTGTTGGACAACAGAGGAGCGCGGGTCAAATTCCCATTCATACGCTGGCTCTCGCTCCTGGCCATGGCCCCCAATCCCAACTTTCAGCGTTTTCAGAGCAGGCAAGGTAAAGAAGGGCGCAAATTGTTGGACAGAAATGGCTATCTGATCGTGACCGTGGCGGCCCTCTAACCAATGATTCAGGTGGAAGTTTGCCAGTGACCCGAAATAGTGAGGACGCACCTCCTTCGGTATCAAGGCAGTCTGTCGAAATGTTCTACTGAGATAATGCACCAAGTCGTCCTCAAAACTCCATGATGGGCTGTGACAATTATCGGGTCCAGGTTCCGTGCCAAGAAAGCAATGAGCAATTTCAAAGGTCCATCGCTGCCTCTGGTGATTTGGTTCACCGAGGAAATTTCGGTATAATCCTGTGATAGTGCGTTCTCGCACAGCGTCTTCTCTTCACACCCGTAAGGTAACAGTGGGTTCTCATCCAGTGCATCAAAGAAGATTTGCGGATCATATGGCAAGCTTCTGTCTTCAATGTGATTATACCCGCCGTCTGGTTGATCACCGCCGTCATAAAAGAGAAATCCCTCCAAGATTCGCGTTGGTTGTAGATTACCAGACGTTTGATATATCACGCGAACGGAGGATCAAGGAATACCTTCTTCAAATCCATAGGGAAAGTGAGAGAGAACCTGTCAGCGATCTCGTGATATATCTCTCGAATGTCTTTGAGTTGCTTGAGGAACTTTGGCGAGAGAGCATAATGTCGTTTGCAAAGCAAGGCGAAATCAACCAGACTTGACAGGTGGAGGTGAGAGAAGATTTCGAGAACGACCTCATTTGGGAGGTCGTTGCATTGGGCCATCATGAAATAGCCTTGACCTAGCACTTCAGTGAGAGACTTTGATGGAAGAAGACTGCGTGGTTGAAGTCAGGCAATCGTGCCAAGACTCTATAATAGAGGACATCTCGGGAAGGACGGCATGCCAAGGAATCCGCTGACCCTCATAGCGTGACACATTCAAATTAGAAGACCTCCCCCCCCTGAATCCGAGATAAATCGGCAACGCTTCGGTTTGAGGCAATGCAGTCTATGGAAAACTTACAGAATAAAGCTAAATGTCCATAAATTTGCAGGCGATTTAGAGACCGTAGCGTCTACTGCTGTAGATCTAAAGACTGATAAGGTAAGATAGTATTCTACTTCTTCCATCGCTAGCGCGCTCTATGGTCTTTTCCCGCCAAACGCAATTTTCCGACCTTGCATTCTTGTATTGCGAATAGAAACATTTCTTGATATACTTTGGACTGAAATAGACCCTTATTGGTCTAAAGTCCCTGGCTTGAGTCCGTGGCTTTAGTCCTGCTAACGAAGGAATGAGTCAGGGCATAGTGTACGTGGTTCTAATGCAACCCAAGCACGCCGTCCCCTCAATTGGCTTCTATTACCGTGCCTCTATCTCATGATACACCTTCTGTGGGTCCTGGAACTATATGAACAACTCCTGCACTAGTATTACATACTATAGAGACCTCGAGTTTCAACGCGCTTCAGGACAAGCTCACAGCGTTGGGCGAAGAAGCACCAACACAACTTGTCGACAACGCAGAGCTGCTGGTCAATCCAATCGATATTTGCCGCGCTTATCTAGCGGACACTATTGCGAGTCTTATCGAGGTTGATAGTTCGGTTTCTTATGATTCAACCCAATGGACAATAACCTTGCTAGTGAAGACGTGTGTCTGGTGGTGCCAAGACTTGCATTTGAAAGGAGTGAAGCTCTTGACGGAGCAGCCTGTCATTGATAGCTTAGGATTGATGGCACACGATCCGGATGTGACACATACAGTATACAGGAATCTAGAGCATGCAACTATCTTGGCCTATCTATTCAAGCTCACGCACCAGCTCTTATGTAGCTATGATGTGGTTCAGGCCGTTGGCATCCCTGACTTGATTCTCAGCCGTACGCGAGCTCCGTATCGTGAGTACGCTCGGCAGGTCCTCAACAACAGCATGAGGCTGCTGGATATAACTCCAGTGAGTCGGCAAGAGCTCGTTCTGTGGGATCGTGGCCAGGTCTGATATAGTGTACCATGTGAGCTTTCCATCATGATATACATGAAAATGGATCTGAGATGTGGATCCTCAAGCCTTTTTTGGGCCGGAATCTCGTAAATCTGTGTCTTGGGTGCCCATCCTTTGTCGAAGTCCTTGGTGTTCTCTCCTTATTCTTATTACAGCTCGGCATTGTGGGTGTGGAACAGCGTATCACACCATTATGGCATGCCGTCCAAGGCTATGGTGTCAAGGTTGTAGGTGAGACCCGATTGGGAAGTTGTGCTATATTCTCTGGCAATATTAGATCTTCGCGCTTTCGCGAGCCATTCGGATGATCAAGATTCAGCAATGCACGTTTACATCGCTCCTAAGCAGACCATTGGCATCATTTCGCATACAGTTCGAACGGCTACGGCTTACTCAGAATGGACAGTTGCATACCCCATGCTCATATGGCAGAGCAATGGTCAAAGAGATGACGCCTAAAAATTCTTGATCTCTTTTCATCACGCCAGCTTCCCGCCACCCCTCGGTCAAGGCCAGAACAGTCTATTGCTACAAGGTCTACCCTTTCCTTGCTTCTAAGATATTTCATAAGCAAACCAAAAGGCAGCTCTTACTCGAGGACAGGACCGGACAAATGCATATGAAGAAGACACCATGAGGAATGCGGTATCCTTTCTCGTCATTCTCCTGTCCTCCTGCGCAGCTACACCCCTAGCTCCACCACCTGCTGCTTCAGCTCCTGCCACATACGACGAATGCGGTCCCGCAATCCAAACACCTGGCACACCAGACACCTGCAATACCGCTGTCACACTCGGCACAGCTCCAGCACCCTACAAAGTCCTTCTCACGAATGATGGCAGCGGCCTCAACATAACCTACCGAAACTGCCTCCCCGTAATACTCGATGTATGCGCAACCCTGACGAGTCCCCTCACCCCAGTCGGACAATGGAATTGGTCAGACGCAGGCTCGGGATGCACGATGGGATTCTGGCTACCACAATACAACGGCAGCGCCGAAAGACCTACAGTGGGAGCTTGCAAGAACAACGTTTTCACGCCTATGTACAACATCGGACAGATCAGAGGAGGAACAGCATACAACCAGGTCACGGTCAATCTGGCTAAACTGCCAGATGATTACCAAACAGGCGAGGCTGTCAACGTGGGATATCCTTCCTATACGCTGACCTACCTGCCTTTAGTAGCAGGGCCACAAACACCTCTTGTGGTATGAGAACCTATGTTATTGTTCAACTCCATCTGACATTCTATTTAGCCATAACGGTGATTTGTTTTCGCTTCTCGGCTCATGAGACACTGGTTACTTGCTTACGACTTTACGACCAAAATTTCTGCAACGATAATTACGTGGCGTGACCGAGCTCTGGAAGCGACGTCTGATGATGTAAAGCGCAGAACCATCCGAATTTCCCCAGATGAAAGCAACGACTTTTCGACGAATGCGGGAGCCAAAGCAACTACGATTGAGGGGTCTTCTACCCGCACAATCCATGGAATTTTTCGAGGACCAAGCGCTTCCGCGGCAACGAAAGCAAGCTGATGCTGAAACGGATCTTTTCCTGGGGAGAAGTGAGTGGCTTTCGGCTACGAGATTTGGGAAAGTCATAGCGGGAGAAATCCTTTGACCGCTTCGGCACGTGTACAAGAGTGGAAGACAAAGGAACGGGAAGCTGAGATGTAATGATAATGTAAATTTAGCAATCAGAAAGTCAAGGAGAACTTTGAAGGCTGGCCAAGAAGGAAAAGTCAGACGAGAATGAAGTAGAACATAGAGCACTGGACACTGGTCGTCGTGTAATTGTTAAGCCAACAGAGCCGTCCTATGCATTTCATTGCCCAAAGAACAAGTGATCTTCCTAGTCTACACTAAAAACCACGGCATCGAGCCCATGTCTGATTGTTATACTCCCATCGTAAAGTCGTGTTCTATCCCGGGCGTTACTGAAGCCATGAACTGCCAGAACCACATTAGTGTACTCCTTCATCAGCTTTGATATAAGACGCCATACCTTCAGGAAGACAACCAAGTATTGATCGACTCTTATAGCCACCTCATCTTCCTCCGCTCCCCCACCCTCTTGCTGCAGCACTTCCCACTCATCACCTCCCGCCCCACCCGCGGCAGCCACACCCCCTGCCATCCCTCTCCTCTCATTAAGTTGCGCGGCGCTCAACTGGTCCACAAGTCCTTCCATCCCACTCTCCACCTTTCCACCCTCTCCTTGGACTTTATTGCCTCTCCTCATCTTCTCCAGTCTAATCTTCAGCGCAGCATCTGCTCTATCGAGCAGCACTTTCATCACGCTAGCATGTTTGCAAGGGTGTATTGAAGCCATTTTGACGCCGGTGTCGAAGAACGGGAAGTCTTCTAGGGTGACGGTCTTGTCTGCGTAGTCGCCGACTATGTCTTCCATCATTAGGTGTGGGGGAAGGGGTTCGGAGGGGGAGAGGTAGCCGGAGAGGTAGAGGCGAGGAGTGCGGTAGTAGGGGGTGTAGGTTATGTAGAGGGTGTATGTTCGTAATGGACTGTTCGTGAAAACGGTCAGCTGATGCCTGTCTCACGGATTTCTAAGAAGAAACCTTTCACAGCAGAAGCGCTCCGAGAGAGAAACTTACGCAGTAGTCCCACTCCCCTTCGGATCCCTTATTATAGCCTCCTCATCATCATCCTCATCCTCCATATCGGGAATCTCCTCTTCCTCTTCCCTTTCCCCCACCTCCCCACTCTCATCCACAGTCCTCACATCCCTCATTCTCGCCTCCTGACTCGCCGCTAACCCGCCCGTCCTCAACCATCCATCATCTTCCCCTCCTGCATCACCACCAGCTCGAAAGCCATCCTGCACCATAGCTTCATCCTGGCCAGCATCGCCGGCGAAGTTCTCGTCGAGTCTTCGGTGGCAGGGAACCCCGCGCGTTATCAGGAATTGTTTGTTGGCTGGGAGGTAGGAAACGGCTTTTGAGGCGGGCTGTGCCCCGGACCAGGACCAGGTGGGGAATTTGTACACGATGTAGTCCCCGGCGGCTACAAATTCTTCGGGGGTTACTTGACCTGTGGAACGGAAGGTGGAGGTGTGGGATATGGGGGCGAAGCGGTCGCGGAGGGTGTCAAGGGTAGAGTGTATTAGGTTCATCCTTTGTCTGTTGATGCTATAATGATACTGCTGCCAGAGTAGGTATGAAGTAGGGAAGATGTCTTCGGGATATTCAGCTGGGATGGCGGGGATAGGGATCTACTAGCGGCGGTGTTGTTGCCTGCATGAAGAGCCTCATGTGACGGAAACTTTGGAGGCCACGATGTGCTACTTTCTTTCGCATAGTGTTCAGACAAGCCAGAGACCTTTGTAATACACATTACTCGTTAGTGTTACACATATTCTCAGATCGCAGCAATGCTCAAGGCGCGAACTAATTAGATAAAAGTAAGGTTCTAGTTCGGTCAGCAGCGTAAGCTCACGGACGCTGGATTCAAATTGTACATTCGGCGTTGCCCTGGGCATCATATATGAGGCTGTTATCTGCTCTATTCTGCACTTTGTGATCTCGATAAACGGAAGAATGGCAGCTCCACAGCCAGCCATGGCAGTCCCCAGGGAAATCACCCACAAGACCACAAATCTAATCCACAAATCCAACGCTTCGATCCACTACATCTTCGCGCGCGGTCCTCCCAAGGACAACATTCTTGTAGTATTCCTGAACGGCCTAATGACAGACGCGGTAACATGGCTACCAGTCATCGCAGGCATCATCCGCCAGCGCAAAGGAAGTGAGGAGGGTTTCCCATCTATGCTTTCTTACGATCGTTATGGCCAAGGCATGACCGAAGACAGAGATCCTCAGGATCAAGGGAAGGAAAGAGGCCATGGCCATGACTGTGCTGATGCTGCGGAGGACCTAAGAAGGCTGCTCGACCACATTGCGATGGAAGAAATGGGGACGAGGGTTGAGAGGCTGAGGATTGTACTCGTAGCTAACTCGATTGGGTGTGCGATTGGGAGACTCTATGCTCAAGGGTATCCTGTGACTGCGTTGTTGATGTTGGATTCGATCATGGCGAATTCAACATTCGATTTCTGGCCAGATCCCGAGGCGCCTGGGTTTAGTAAGGCCGAGTTGCCCGAGGATGTGACGGTGGAGGTGTTGCGAGAGCAGAGAGCGAAGTTTGCCGCCATATTTCGGCCCGATGGCATGAACAAGGAGGGCCTGAGCAGGCGCGATCTGGCGAAGCTGCTTCCCGACAGCGACGGTCCTATGCTGGGCAAGAAAGGGGACAGGCCTTTGGTGACTGTCGTTGGGCATGGTTTCGAGGCTTTTGCGAAGGAAAGCTTGAAGACGATGGGTACGCCGATCGGCTTGTCGATGAAATTCTCGAATCCGATCTGGCACAAGTATAATCAAGGTCTTGCACAGATTACCGACAAAGAACGGAGCAAAGGGCCGATCCAGGCCAAAGGCTGCGGCCACTTCATCCAACGTGATGATCCAGCTTTGGTGGTTAGTGAGACGCTCGAGCTGGTCGATAAAGTGCGACGTCAAGAGTCTGCGATCTGGTGAGAATATGGGTTACGGCTCCAGTCACGAAAGAGAATGGCCAACCTTCATGGTGTCCCTCATGCATGAATTGGAAACCGGATCAAGCTCATCATTGCGATTAAATAGACGGACGCGTCCGGCAAATGGACCACTTCTACCCATGGTACGAGTACACGCCAGTTCTAATAGGACGCGAAAGGGAGCAAATTGCCAATGTTGGGTCTGTACGTCTGTCGAAACTTCGATCCCGCCCGTGGGCTGGATGTAGTCCACACGACGACAGCTCTACTGGTACCGTCTTTTTGTCCGATGCAGGCGATTAGCGGGCAATGAAAAAGTGTGAAAGCGCTTCAGAAACACCCAAAGATGACGCATGATCAAGCGAAATCGATACCCAATATATAGGCAACTCCGCGCCATGCAGCGAAACGAATATTCTAGACGAATCGCAAACAATATCTTACACGATGATGCCAGGGGAGTTCCCCTCATACCCACGCCTGGACCACCAGCCCTCTACATGTTCGAAACCATGCGGCTCTTTACAATTGTCACTATCGCCGGTAGACACCCAAGCCCCAAGCTGCTCTCAGGACAGCCAATCCCCATGCCATGCCCAAGCTATCCCACAATACGTTCAGCTTACTCCCCTTGACTTCATGCCAACCAATCGGCACTTCAGCTACTGGGATGCCCGCTAATTCGGCCAGCATCAACATTTCGACATCAAATATCCAGCCTTCAGAATGCATGTACGGTATGATATAGGGTAGCGAAGGACGCGAGAAGAGCTTAAACCCGCATTGGGTATCGCGGATGGCTGCTGTGGCAGGGGGTGTAAGAAGGCGAAGGAGAAAATGGAAGGAGTGCATAAGCAGGTTTCGGAGAAAAGAACGCTGGAAACGATGGTTAGTATGGCTAGGATAGAAATGCAGTGTAGCGTACCTTAACCACTGCCTCACTTCCAACAAGATGAGCCCTCGATCCCACAGCAACTCCCCTCCCCTTGGCATCCTCAATCTTTCTCGATGCCTCCACAAGCCTGCCAAGATCTTCAAACCTGGATGCACCGTCTGCATCGGCGAAGACAGCGTACTGCCCTCTGACATGCCGCATCCCATGCGTGGTTGCCCCACCCTTTCCTCTATTCTCGTGTAGGGTTATGACTCGTATGTTGAATGCAGCTTCGCCTCCCAGATCTCGCGCGAATTGTAGTGCCGTATCAATTGTCTTGTCTGTAGAACCGTCCGAGACCACTAAGACCTCCCATCCATCAATGTCATTGGTCTCTGCGGATGCATGACCATTGGCATGCTCCTGTTTTGGGTCTTTCCGCTTTGCGCGATTGCCATTGGCTGTTTTTTGCGTCTTTTCGCCATACTCGGACTGGAGATAGTCAACAGCTTCCGTCAACATGATTCCAAGACGCTCTTCTTCATTAAAAGCCGGGACGACGAGCGACACGAACACTTCCGATTGCTCGATTGACAGCACTGTATCGGAGAAGTCGCCGTTGTTCTGTGCGGACCTTCTCTCTGCATCATGTCTATCCTGCCAGCATGGTAGTCGCTTGTCTTTCTCCGTCTTGCCATCTATATCGACTGTCTTGTAGGTCTTTTCCGAGTCCAGGGGAGGTCGAGGTATGGGCGCAACGATGAACAGGCCGAGGTATAGCTGTCAGGGGTTAGAGAGGACAACTGATATTTCGCAAATGATACGTACCAGTAAAGCCACTCCTACGATCGTGGATATAGCTAGAGCTACGACCAATGGCAACGGAGCTTCTTGGCTAACAATGAGGACATGCGGTATGCGATCCATTGAGAGGCGAGCCCTCGTCAGCCGCTGTGAAAGAATCTTGAATGATCATTGATGGCTGCTATGTTTTCTGGGTATCGCTAGGCATGTCCTCGCCATTGCTAGAAGCTGTATGAGGTAAATGGACAGATGTATCGAATTCGAGGGTTGTCGCATACATCTACAGCTTTATGTCTTGGCACGGAAAAAGGGTTATCCCGACATCTACCTACCTACTGACCGAGTTCAGCGTCCATCATTTCGCAAATTTGGAAGGCCGAGGCTTCTTGCCACGACAATACATAAAGTTCTTTGATTAGGCCGATGGTATGAGCACGGACCGTTAATATACAGAGGAACTAAGAATACCAATTGATGAAGCTGATGATGCCTGCCTTGCACTTATCTCCGTGTGCCATTTGGGATGGAAATTGAAGATGCCTCTGAACACCGTGCTACACCAAGAACGGCCCGGACCAACGCTGTTGAAGAGAGCCATGGGACTCGCGAACAATTCCTTATTGTTCCCCTTTCCCATGAGAAAAGCTATAGCAGACAGAGGAGGTACAAGATAGGTTGGATTGGATATCCTGTAGGACTCAGGGATCTATTGTTTCAAAGGTGGGAATATTGTGGACATCTGGTTTTGTTGTGTAGATTCACGGTACGAACTCCCACCATAGTCTTTTCATGAAATCACGATCTCAGAATTAATTAATTTTGATGAGGAAGTTTCATCAGCTAAGCGAAAATTGAGTCCATTTGCTCGCCTCGTCTCTGTTTAAACTTGATCCTGGTAACAAGACATATTGTTCCCCAATTCAGGCTGCAAAACAACATCACCCTGCAAGCTGACTAGAATCGCTAGAATCGCAAGTCTTGTATTGCAACCCAAAAACTCCGCGACCCCCTTCTCAAAGTGATTGACAAGCAGAAATGCTGTCATGATTGCAAACACACGTATTCGTTGGCCCAAAGTCTGCGCTGGCGGTCGACTAGTTGTCCGCACCAGTGCAGTCCTGAATGCTCTGTTGCAGGAAATACTTGAAGCGCACCCCCGTGGATCGAGCTGGCGCCCCTGGGTAAAGGTTGTCGAAGAACGCAACAGAGCAGTTAACGTTCTCCGCTAAGACGCACACCTGCGATCCGTAGTAGCGGCCAGCCGAACGTGGGCAGCTCTCATCGGTGCCAAAGGGTCTATTGTAGTACCAAGTGCTGGGGCCTAGGGACCATGTTTCAAGCAGTATCTGGCAATTTCAAAAGTATGCTTCGCGGTCGTAATCTAGGCGATTCTCGGAAGCATGAAGCTCTTTTGCACCTCTAGCTGTACCTTTCGCGAATGCTCAAGTCGCTCCCTAACAGGGCTCTAACATGGTCGTGGTGTTCGCTGGCCCCCAATAGCATATCATCTGCACTTGTATGCCTTCTTCATATGAGTCTCTGGCTGACGTAAAAGCTGTTTCCGGAGGGCGACAAACGAGGCTGAGGAGAGGGCATCGAGGCAGATGGCACCCTACACGAACTTTGTTAGCAGATCTGCATCTAGGATCTTTATTTTTGCTTGGAACGCGAAAAAACGCACGGAGTGAGAGTGGCACAGAAAGCTGTCTGGCCTCTATTTGCCTTAGCAACGTAGCCTTGGGGCTTCAATGAGGTCGCGATCTCTGAAACCGAAGAAGCGCCAGTAAGAAAAGTCATACTGTATCAGGGTAGTAGCAGCTGGCATAAATTAATAGTGACAAGACGCTTGCAACTTACTGCTCAGCTCACGGCTCAATCGATACTGAAAATGTGCCATCAAGTCGAGATAGTCTCTGTTGCCGATCCACAAACCACTAGCTCCTAGCCCTTAGCCCCTCAAGCGCTCCTCCAACCTACCTGAACCTTGATCCCGGGAGCCGCACTCCCAGTATACCACTTAGCTGGATCGACCCGGGAAGTGTTTGTTTCCGGGACGGCCAAATGCATAGTGCCGTTCTGACCTAATGCAGTCGATAACATACTATTTCGTGCGCTGCAGCAAGGGCTGTGCCGCTATGTTCTAGACCTGATGCCCGATAGCAAGTATTTTCTATGCCTTTTCCTTAATTCAATATTAGTGGCTTGCGAATGCCTGATTGCCTGATAGCTTAGATGAATTGGGACAATTTTGAACTTGTGGAAGACGCTATGGGTAGAGGATTATAGTGCATTCTTCGACTGCAAAGAGGGCTTGTTAGGCGATTGCATCTGTTGCTATTACCCCTCCATTGATTCCTCGTTGGTCGGGACAATTCCTTTGCACGATCCAAGAAAATACACTGGTAATCACAATGATGCAATTGACAAGAGCTTCAAGGAGACAGAGCACGGAGATAGCACGGAGAAGTCAACTACATCCTCCATGGGGATACAGATGAAAAGCGGTGAGCCAGCCTTACTGTAAGCTCGGCCAAGAAGGCTGAGACGCTGGACCACTGCGATCTGCGCTGCGGATCGAGATCTCGACCCGCATCTATTTCAACTAAGCGTCATTGGAACCGGTGAAAGATTCGGCATCTTCATGGCTAGGCTTGAGCTATTGAGCTATTGATAATGGACACATGTACGAGCGAAGCACAGCCTTTCCCAAAGGGGAGACGTTTGGAAGTACGACCTGCACACCATTACTTCTAACGCCGGTGGACACACACTATAGAAGACAGGCATCGATTCTCGGCCCAAACTTTACGCAGTCCGAGAGTTTGGCACTCTCGTATGGGCTGCTGACCTTGACGGTGGAGTGATTGACTTTTCAGCCTTGTCTCGCTCGACAAAGTGGGTAATAGAATCGGGTCTAGTCGCAGCCACCTTCGGTTGAGTGCATTATGTTACATGCCGCTAAGGCAAATGCAGGCGTATGGTATAATAGGCAATTCGGGACAACGTCATGCTTTTGATACATTTAATTACAGATCGGTGGCAGGCATATGGTGACGCTGCCAACGATTTGATTGGGTAATCCTATCGATGAAGATTCTGCTGGCCAACGTGCACGTCATCTGCCATATTTATGACAGAATCGTCCTCCCATCGGCTCCTATTCGAAACCAGCATAAAAGCGCGGCAGAAACAGGGAAAGCACAGATCCGAATATACGCCACAAATCCATGACAACCACACCGATCCACCGAACAAGACCACTGGTTCCAAGGAAAGGCCAACTGTGCCGTACTAAGGTGCCTGCGGCCTGAATGGAAGTTACAATTGATCCTTGGGCAATACGATTGACCTATAAAATCTACAAGCGAGTCTGGTGGTATCCAACGAGAGCTGCACATTGGCTTCCTGGAATCTGATAAGCCATGGCCTATCTGAGCATGAATGGCTGGCACTGCAGTAGATCCAAATCCGTCGTGCACCAGTAGCCGTTGATCACAGCAACGCCAAGCAGTATAGATTGATTGTGACCACTTACGGCCTCTGATACCGCATATAGCCCAGCTCAGGACGCCAGCAGCTTCATTCTCAAGCCTAAACTCTCATTGCCTCGATTGCAGTCTCTACGGTCATCGTATCTTTCACCCTTTTCCTATTTGGCTGTTGAGAGCCTAGGTGTCCAGAAATGGGTTCTTTCGGCGCTTTACTGATCCCAGTAGATGACAGCTACGTTCCAAGCCTTTTCAATTATCAGCGAGATTTCGGTACACAAACGGAATATAGCGGCGAAAAAAACCCGGGACCCCATGCTGGCAGCCGTGCGATTGCTGGTTAGCAGCAACAGCTGGCCTCCCCGTTTCTTAGCAGTTCATCACCAGCCCAAATATGTCGTGACTCTTTACAATTTTAGTTCTTTCAGTAGCTTTTCAAAATTCAAGAGCAGTTCAACATGGGTCCTGGAGATAGAATATACAAATAACAGATTACCAAGGGATATGTAAATCCCCGGGCCGAATTCGTCGTAAGGGTATCGTAAGCGATGTTGCCTCCCAAATGAACAGAACGCTAGTGGTTAGTGGTACAGTAAGGCATGAGGGAATCCAAATGTTAGTTTTCGTAGAAGCGACCCTTCACGCCTGAGAGGCCGAACAACCGATGGATGAAAAGACGAGTTGGAGCACGAGTAGGCGGCGAGCTTTGTGTCACATCAGGCTTAGTGAATGCAAGTCGAGTAAGACCATGATTTGGTAAGCACGCAGGATCTGTAGGCCTTGGGCGTGTATGCTGGATCTGCAGGTCACTTTTAAGATGTCAGAAGGGCCAACTCAACGAAGTTGAAGATTCTGCTCACCAACCTTCTGGTATGGCCGTACTTCTGATCATCGATGTTGCAAGCTCATCTTTATATCAAAGTGTCTAGTGTCTATTGTTTCGGAAGTTGTTTACCGAGGGTGAAACCAAGACCACGCGCGAGCTGATATTGTGTTTTTCCACCAGCAATAAAACCTCTTGGCGAGGGTTGTAGAAACCTACGGCCCCACCGTCCCTTCCCCTAAATGCTGAACACCCGTCACTGTGGAAATTCTCAAAGCCTTCACAGTCTTGCGACCCACCACGATTCTCACAGATCGGCTGTTTGGCAGTCCTTAACTGAGAACAGATCTAGATCCTCTAGGCCAACCTGCAAGAGGTGGTGATAAGGTTTGAGCCAAGGTCCGTTTCGAACCCTACCTTGAGTTTTCCTGAAGTGGAGAGCTTTGCGGATTGGGGGAAGCTTAGTGGGTTTACCTGTTGTGCATCAAGTTAGGGTTCTAGCAGAGCGGTCGATGTCTTAGTAAATGGGGGTTCCAGCATCCTCGGGTCTACTATGCTCATCAAGTCCTTTCAGTTTGTTCGGATCAGAGAGATGTCTATCTTCGGGACGTTGCTCTAGACGTTTAGATGAAACTCGATTCACAGCGGTATTTCGAGACCAACTCATAGGATCTGGCTTATCAAGTTCCGTTGGATCGGTCATGGGCTGTTGCCCTTTTGTAGGACTGAGATCCACCATAGGAGTGTCCAAATGGTCTTCTCCCGACCCAAGAGCCTTTGGAGTACTGGGTCGCTCATGGGGCGATTCAGCATGGATTTCTGTCGGTGTAGATGCACTGGTCGTCAATTTGGATGCGATCTGCGAGTCTGATGTGCCACTACTCATGGTTTCGATAGTGGCCGCGTCGAACATGGCAGTGTCTTGGTCCATTAGGCTGGACGCAGGTGTGTGTGCAATTACAGGGTTTGCTTTTGTATGGTCAGTGAGGGAGAAACATGTGCCCTTCTCGTCGTAGCGGATCCATTTTCCAACCTGTCAAATTATTAGAACATCATGAGAATGAGAAGAAGATAGACAGACAGAAGCAATGCCGTGTGCCACCCATAGCATTCTTTCTACTCTTAGCTCGTTCATTGAGGGCATCTCCACCCCACGTTCATCGTCATCAATCATGGAATCCGAGAACCACGTGAGCGTGAAGTATCTTTGCGTGTATAGTTGGCCGCGCATGATGAAGTCTTCCCACAGTGGCCGACCTATTCCTTCTTCAGGGACAGGAAAGTCGCTTTTTCTAAGCCGTGCATGTGCTTTGGCCAGATCTTTGGCTTTCATGGTCTCAAATTCCAGGAATAAAATATTGAGGAACGAGCAGATGGATTCCCAAGGAACATCTCTTCCGATCAATACCCAGGCTTTCTCGACATCGCGAAGGCTCCATAGGAAAGTGAGATAGATGTGCACGAGCGGATAAACATTCCTGTCTCTGAGTCGTTCAAGAGCCATTGCGAAAATCCAGAAGGCAAGTCGCGAGGCCCGAGAGAGGAATAATGCAGAAGACTCAGGCAAGGAGTCTCCTACGCTTTCGATATCCATCTGCGGAGGTCCAGCCGACGGGGGTAGGTCTTCAGGACCATTTGATTTGCTATTAGGACTAGCTTTCTGAGAATCCTCTTTTGCCTTTGCCGCGTCTTCAATTGCCAACCTAAGATTTGGTTTCGAGAGTCCTTCCTTGGAGATACCGTATTCTAACAGTGCAGCAAGGTTAGACACTGCCGCATATGATCCTATCTCCTTAAATTTGGCATTGGCTTTGCGCACATGACTTTCGAACAAACCTTCTTTTGACAGCTCTGAAAAGGCGGCATCGAAAGAGTCGGAGAGCTGGAGAGGGTTGCTTGTGAACAAAATCGCGTGGACTTTGATGAGGACTACTTCAAAAGACGATCCTCGTCGGTTGACTGAATCTTTACCTTGGAGAATTGGATTGAAGAGCGTCATGATGCTACCTCGAGCGCTCTCGAACGGCGTGATACAGGTCAAAGATCTCGCATAAAGCGACAGCTGTTCCAAGGTGTATGGACGAGCGAGAATGGCAAGGTGATGATATAGCCTTCCGACACTGGGGCTCTTGTCCGCAGCTTTGTTATACCAGAACCTGGCAACATTACTCCAGACTTCTCGATCTTTAGGTTCATCATCTTCGATCGCCATACGGTATCTTCCGAGGTCTCCTACGAATTGATATGTATAAGCTCATGTGATTTTTTGACGGGCAGAGACAAATTTACCCAGACATTCGATCCAAGTATCCTCGAATGTAGATACAGTCTCATAAAGTAAAGCCATCATGGAGTAGGCTATGTAGATGAATGCTAGCATGTGCTCCAGAGATTCCGGAAGCCTGTGCCTCAGGACTTCTAGGAAAGCATGTATTCCGTGGCGCCACATTCTTGCGGGCATAGAGTATTTGGCAGCTAATCTACTTAACGCAGGGCTGGCGGAAGGATGCTGCGAAGCCAAAAAGAAGTCATGATGCTCGTGGAGTAATTGTTTGTGCAGAGCGATAAGGGATTGCCATTGGTCGTTTTTGAGAGCAACTCTCTTGGTGGGATCCTTTTCTTGAGCGGCCAACGTCTGTCTCTCATCTATGTCGATACATTTGGCCTCCACCATAACCAATCCCGCATAAATACCTTTCACCTCGACTACGAGCTGCTCGTGGGAGATTGGCCTAGTCTCAGGTTGCAGAAGCATTTCTGGTTCCTCATCAGGGCCTTCTAAGTGTTCCTCAGTTGGAGAAGATTCATGGCTCGGGGGGTTGCGTCCTTTGGGCCTATTCACAGCCGCCCTTGCTTGCTCGCTTAGAACAAGGTTAGTGTTGGCCATTGTGATGTCCCGAATTCCACCCTGGCTTGGTCGCCCGTCATCTGGGAATGAAACCGGCGCCATGTTGTTACTAAAAGAGTTATCTTGGGGTTGAGGTCGACGCAAGGAATTGCTGAAGCCCTGCGCCTTGTCTCTCCGAGTCCGCCTGTCAGTGACGGGGCTGTCTTTTTCTGGATCCCACAAGGGCTGCTTTGGTCCCGACGTGGTCCGTCTGAACACCATGTCATCAGGCGGAGTACCTTGACAATAGGTATCCATATAGTCTGGGAGGCCTCCTCCAGAGATTGTCTTATTATGGTGAGCTCTCGGGTCCATTGATTTCGTATTGTAGCCCTCGGAGTATAGTCCGTACGAAAAGATATTATCTTCAGCACCTCTTTTCCTCGGATTGTTCGAAAGGGTGTTCTTTTCAAGAGGCTCTCGAGGTCGATGGTGCACGGAAGGCAACGCCCCAGTATTACGACTCTGCCTATCAGGGCCCTGAAATCCAGGTGCAGAGCGTGGCCTGACGTTGTCGATATCTCTCGTGCCCTCTCTGATATCTGCCTGTGTAGGACTGTCATCATTGGATGAGCCCTTGGTACCACCGTCAGCCTTATTGCTGGTCGTGCGAGGTTGCCTATATTCCGGAGGCAGTTAGCGAACCAATCTCAGCACTTTCAATATATTTCGAGTCACATGCGATGGTCACGTACCCTCCCACCATAAAGTATTTCCTAGCTCTTTCAATGAACTGCCTTTTTGCCTCCGCCTCGTCACTGCAGCCCATGAGGTCTGTCGAATTTGGATGGGCTGTCTTTGCATGCTCCCAGATCTTTGGACCCGCATGAGATGACTCCTGGCACAGAGGGCAAATATATCCTCCCGATTTTCCTCCTACCGCATCTCGAAGTGCGTTCTGAATACGAGTGCCAACGTCGATGGGCTTAATGCTCTGACTCATCACGGATTAAGTGATCTAGGACTCGATGACTGGGCCTTGATATCATATATTCTGAAGACATCGTGAGCGATATTATTAATAAGGCTGTGAATGTGTGGTGCGCAAACCTGGAGAGCAAAATTTTGGTACAGTGCCGCATCGCGCGCTTCCGGCCGGTAATGAAGTCCTCCCTGGTTCCAGCCAATTGGAGCGAAGATTCATAGGCTCAGATACTGAGAAGAGTGATTGACTGGGGTAAGACGTCTGCTTTGGTTGACTTATAATATGGTGGTAACTGATGCCTCAAGGGAGGTCCACAAGATGAGGCTCCGCCGGCGTTCCGCATTAAAAAGGCGAACTGATCGGCCGCCCACTTCTGCATTTCAGGCAAAATAAGGCATAATTTATTGGCGGCACAACTCAAACACTCCCTTGTCCAGTGAATGTATATGGTATAGTCTTCATAGAAGGCGAGGCCAATCTCTCACTACAGCGTGGCTTTTTTGCCTTAGAAAGCCTTAGAATATTTGAACAAGTTTGCCTGCGTTAATGCTAACTCAGAATTCGCGCTCTTCAATGTCCCCTCCTAATGTTTGCTCTTCCTTCATGCGCTCCGAAGTTCCACTTTACGACGTTGACGATGTAGGCACGGTGAGCAAACACAGCTAACAGCATTCTATCCCTATTGTCTAGCCACGGGTATCTGGATTACAAGAGCCTAGTAAATAATCCCATGAGTGCTGGTTATGACCTTCAAATTGTACGAGTTTTGGAACATGCAAGAAAAGATTGAGGGTAGACCAAATAGCTACTCATACCCTGGGCATCTCCCAAATCCTATCAATGTTGGTGTGCTAACCATCGAGGTCAGCTGCCCTGGGGAACCTCTGGTCACCGGAGCTCAGCATGCGCTTGTAATACACAAGCTCTGCGAAATATTGGAACAAGGCAATCCGGATGCAGCACCCCTCCGACCCGCTTGATACATATGCATCTAGACATCCGAGTCCGACCTACCTCGCATTTGCTGCAGGCTATACGCCTTAAGGGAAACTAGCGAACTCGTTGTCGAACACCGTTGGTTGCAAGTTTTTTCGCTTTGGGTAAATCAAGAAGCACTATACCAAAGCACTGGTTCTATTGGATGACATGGCTATGCTGATCAAGGTGCAATTAGTGTGTAGGTACTATGAGTTTTGGAGAATCCATCCAACACTATGAGATACGGATTAAAATTGAGACAGTCGGGAAAGTGGTTGAGAAAAATGGTCGGAGGAGGTCGCGGAAGGTATACCAGAGATTGGAATATTGATTTGAGAAAAGGATTAGTCCGTCGGTGCTTGAGAAGGTAAATTGAACGCACGTTAGACAGTAATAGGCTACAAGAGCAGTAATTCACTATCCAATGTGGGATCTGAGACTATCTTTCAACTCATTCGTCCGTCTGTGTTGGTATTTCACACGTTCATTTGAATAACTACACATCCGTATCAGCAGCCGGCTGAACATTGCACTCTTGTCCGTCTTGCGGCTGACCAAGAGCGAAGCATTGACCAAGTACCAGGAGCGGCAGAAGTACATGATGATCAGTATGGGGAACAGCAATGACAGATTATTGCACGCCTGTAATGCAGTAGGAACAGCATCGTCTGATGTGGACGAGTCTCATTTTTAGCCATTTTGAGGGATGTTTAGCGATTGTTTAGCTCATGTCTAGCTTCTAGGTCAGTCATTGTCGACAACAATTTCTCTCCAATCTACTCTGTCGATAACTCGTATACTCCAGAGCTTTACGACTAGCCATTCCTCGGTGTCATGATTGAGGACAGTGATATTTCTCTATGCAAGCTATAGATTACACTCGTCCTCCAAATAGATTGCCTTTTGCAGAGCTTTCATCTCAAATCTATGACAATCGTACGGTATATCTTTTATGGCTTCGCAAAGCTCTGCAGCGACAGATTCGGTGCCATCAAACCATGTGTAAATTGCTTTGTACCTTTAGCCAAGTGATACCAAAGTGTCACACCGTTTGCTCCGGTCCCCTTGGCTTCGCACCTCCAAGCGTTTCAGAAGCTTTCGAAGCGGCAGCAATTCTATCGTCATCGTCTTCGAGGGTCCCATCTCTACAAGCCCACGAATCAACGAATCTCAAGGTCTCCTTGTGCCACATTCTGTTCATCAATAGTAGCCTTATCGGAACCAGCGCAATGATGATGACTGGGAATGCTGGAGCGCCTTTTGTGAGTGTAACGATGAAGATGACGACAGTCACCACAATCTGCACGATGGTGTATACATGTGTGCCCCAGTAGCTCTTGACCGCTTTTGGCAACTCGGGCAGCTCGGAGGGAGGCGTAAGGAGATAGAAGAAGCGGTGCAGAATCGGGCTAGAAAGGCTATCAGGGTTGATAAGCATAGTCGAGCGAAGCATACATACTTGACAGCAAGGCTTTGCTCCCCCATGAACATGAACAGCCCTGCCAGCACACTGGTGGGTGTCAGGCCCAATACCAGTTGTAAGGGCGGGCTGACGAAGACCAAGATTGCTGCAGCATGCAAGAAAGCGCTCCACCTCTGCTCATACACTTGGCTCACGTCTTGCATTTCCGTCTTCTCTTCACCAGCAGCAGACATTTGAACCTCCTCTTTCTCGATATGCAGAAGACTCTCGGAATGCAAAGGCGCTTGAGGAAGGAGCCCATTTGCTGGAGGTATGCCCAGGATGCCACACAGTGCTGTGGTTGTCCCGAGCAAAACGATGTCCCAGGCAAAGCCACCAGGTTTTTTAGTCCCGTAGCGGTCTATTGTACAGATTATGCTGCTGACCTCATGATCGAAGAAGAACAGAATGGTAATGATAAAACCCGGGATGATAGCAGCAAATATCCAGGTGAGTGGCAAATGCCAAATTTGAACAAAGAAGACTGATCGATCAGGACTACTAGGTCTGAAGGCATGGCTGCTGACTTGTAATGTCTGCTTGTCAAGCGAAGCAAGCTCGCCGACGTGTGGCATACCGATGAAAATGATGATGCTGATAGCTGCTGCATACTCCGCAAGCCCCATTCGAATATATCTGTGGAATAATGGCTTCCAATTGTCGGCAGTCGAGAGGAAGATGGCTACCAACATGGTCCCAATAGCCCCAATGATGGAGTAGAGGAAAGCCGCGAAAGACAGAGCGGCGTGGGCACGCTGGAGCTCTTGGACTGCTTTGTGAAAATAGATGATACTGTTTAGGAGCGAGAAGATCTCCGTGGAAAAAGTGGTTACATATCTCATAGTCCAGTCATGAGCGTTGAATATAGCAAGCAGGTAGTGCATCCACCCAGCGTGAATGAGTGACCACGCCATAAACGGGAGAAACGGTATCTGGAAATTCGCTGGGTCAGATAGGGTCTAGAGTGTAGACAATTTCATTGGCCTCACGTTAAAAGATCCGATACATAGCGAATAGATGTTCTCGGCCAGAACGGAAAAGGGTCCGGTCACGCCGAGGATAGTCAATGGTTGAATAGAAAATCTACATGGTCAACGGATCTTAGACCGCAAAATCACAACAACTCTGCGCATCCATACGATTGTAGAGACACAGTGGTTTGACCTACAAGCTGAAAATGACACCGCACAGTCCAGTACTGAAGACTACCTCAATCGTGCCCCATGACTTCCCTGTCAGTTCATACAAATCGCTGGCGAAAGTGATGCCAGGCAGGAGGTTTGTGAAAAACACATATACAGCAGAAGCCACGATGAGTTGGTTAAAGACAGTCCAATCGGACATATAGCGATTGCGAAGATTGCACAAGTCCTGACGGAGGAGCCGAAAGGGCTGGAGGCTTTTGGGAAAGCGCATCGCAGGTAGAAGAGCAAGAGACTCGTGGAGGTCTTCGTTCGGGACTACAAGCCATCGCAGAGACATCGATGAAGATTGAGAGTTGATGCAGACTTCGTCGTCACCGTGCGGTCTAGGGCGCTTCTCATTGGTGCGAGAATGTCTTGGCAGTGTTGGCCAGAGGCCTTGGCATTGGCAGTCAACTGAGCTGAGGTCAAGACGTGAAGTATCTGGGGAACTCTCATAAGAAAATCGACTACCCAGTGGTCAGGAGAAGGAGTACCATTGTGCTTATCCCAGTAAGGGAACACTACTCGTATGTATTTCGCTGAAAAACCTTCGTTAGGTATGTCCTAATCTTGCTCGAATGAATGTCCTGATTATGAGCAAAGACCAATCCCATCCCACAATAACGATGATCCCGCATTGCAACATGACTTAGGACTGGAAGATGAAAGAGCGCGAAAACCCCCCTCTTCATGAGCAGCCGCGAGAGGTCCTCGCCACACACCTATATCACGCTGGGCAAAGTCTGGGATAATGCGCTCTTCCTAAAAGCCCCCCGAGCGTTTGATGAAGCCATCCGCAACTCCACATGCCGACAAATTGCCTATCCGGCTTGCACAGCCGCAGCCAGCGCCTTCAAGTTTACCAAGCTCAGATTGTTGTAACAGCCAGTAGGATTGCCCTTGTACGTGCAGGAGCCATAATCAAGGTAAACAGCGTCAACGCCATATTGGGCCATCGGATGGACCAGATTTCTGAACAGTTGTCGTTGCTGTTGCATTATATATGATGATCGCACTTTGGTCCAACTCTCGAACTCAACCATCGTGTCACAATACTGTAACAGCTGCGTCGGTCTGGGGTCTCCAGGGTTAAATACCACAGGCGTCACGGTCGATGGCACTTTTGCGTAAGCGTATGCCGATGCATTGTGCTAGTAAGTCAAGGCAGCCTTGGCGGCGGAGGAGCTGACGTCGTCGAAGAAGATGCCGCCAATAGAGATGTTAGCCTTGGCGTAGTCTGCCTAATAAGCATAAGTATCGATGTCGGCGGTGACGTTGGAATAAGGTCTTTGAGTGAAGGCAGTATCGACGTACCCCAGGGTGATGACATTGGGATAGCCATTGAGCTTCGAGATGCCGGTGATATAGTTTGGGTCACTCGGGTATGATGTTGAGTTTGGCGTGCCTGGTCCGCTGTTAGGATTGACGATGACTTGCCATTGGACGTCAGGGTTGGCTGCGATGGCGGCGGTGACGTTACTCCAGGCAGATGCAGAGTTGCCAGGATAGACGTAGAGAGGGAGGGTTATGAACATTAAGGATGCTGGGAGAGCAAGCAAGAGCAGGCCAAGAAACATGAGAGACTTCATACTTGCGTGTATTAACAAGGTAGATTTCAGCTAAAGGTGGGAATGCAACTTCTAAAAGCAGCACACTCCTCTGATTTATAGAGCAACGTTAACCTCAATAAGTCCGAGCCTTTCCGCAAAACCCAGGAATTGTGTCTCAGTGTTGCGGAATATCATGCAACACTAAGGCGGAAGCAGATATCCGACAGCGACTTCCTCACCAGAACAGCGAATCATCAGGTCTTACGTTCATCGGAGGTTCTACCTCTCCCCAGCAGGATGCCTTTATGTGCATATAAGGTTGCGTCTTGCACGTTGCACCCTGGGTGGTTTTGGAGTGGATCTAGACCAAAACTTGCTCTCATGATGGCCCCGTATGATTCTGCATTCAGCTCTGTAGTACATAACTCACTGTCAGCCGTCATCGTTATATCCGCCGTCTCCCTACGAGTGGCTCTAGCCTTGGTTATCTGCCCTATGTTGTGTTGCTGGTGCCTTCCAGCACGCACCTCCTCAAACTCCCGTCATCCCCGTAGGCAGAGATTTGCACCGCACAGTAGCATGGACACTTGACAAATGGTTCACGGTGGTAACATCGAGCGGTAACGTTGTGACGAAACCCTATGGCGGAAAGCAACCTAGAACTCGACTGGCTCGCTCAAGAACACTGCTAGAGGTTCTAAGACTTGACGAGATCTGCATCATAGCGTGTAGCAAGGTTGAATAGCGATGAAGAAAAAGTGTTTGAATTAAGTCTCCAGCGATACTGAATAGTGCGTAATTGAATGATGTGGTTTCTGGAAGAAAATGCAAAAGAGGACCTTATCGGGCAGTCAAATCCACTGCACTTATCTTTTCAATGCTTTTTCTCCAAATTGCATAACAACCTCGATTTTTGGACGAACCTATTTGCATTGGCGGCTCCTCCTTCATCATCATCTAATAAGGTGAACATACCAACATTACGCACCTCACACTCCTTCTCCATCCACTTGGTCAATTGATCCCTCCCAGCTTCGCCTCGCTCAGCTTTAAGCTCGCCATTGCGCTGAATCGTGCCGGAAGTTGATGGTCTCAGAATGAATTGCAGCACTAGGTTCCAGGTCTCCATTGAGGGCAGAAAAATGCGAAACTGAGGGTTGCCAAGTAAGATCTAATGCAGGTAAGGGACCTGGCCGATTGGCTGGCGTAGACGAGCTTGCCCTGGATGGCTTCCATCATGGCGTCCATATCCTTGCCTCGGTCGAAAAAACCGAGTTTTTTGCCGAAAGTGAGCGAGACGACGACGTCGAAGGCGTGATATCGGAGGCGGGTCTGTAAAAGAATTACACTTAGTGGTTGCGGCCCACTGCGTCTTCCGCGAAGATGATGGCTTACTTTAAGTTCCAAAGAGTTGCCCAAGGAGGCATACATGCTCAGATTAGACATGAAGAGCGTCGAGCAAGAACCGACAGCATCTTTCATCTCCAACAACGAGCTCATGCTATAAGCACCAGCCACAGCTCGCTTCTGATCTCGATGGTACGCCTCGTCTCTAGTAGAAAAACGGGTTCATCTGCGGCTTCTTCTGCCATGATATGCTTTGAACCGGAGAGAATCCCGTCTGACTCGTGTCGTCATTCCATTTTGCGAATCCTGTATACAACAAAACCCAGACCTTAATGAATCCAAATTTCAATCCCATGTGAGATACCGTGCCAATACCTATTGCCCAAAAGGTAGAGCATGAAGCTGACGAGAAGGATCGGAATTGTATGATCGTGCGCAGATGCAATGACAAGGCTAAATACGTATTCTAATCCCGTGTTATTAATTTTCGCGCGGCGATGCGGTCTTGAGTGGGAAGCTGTTGAAAGATTTAGGTGTTTTAGAGAATCAGGGATGGACATGTCATGGGAATTTCATGATAGAAATGAGGTCACCATGGCTCACGCTGTGGGCCGGGGGAATGGCTCATTGGGGGAGCCTTGCAGCGGTACAATAATCTAACTCCGCCTTTCGTGCATTCTCACGCATTGCATTGAGGGATTGCTTACATAAGTACGTATCATCCTCGGAACACTCCATACAAAAGCACCAATATATCAAGGAACGATAAGCTCTGAATAGACTCTTGCATTGTTTGGACACAGATCTTGGCACATCAAGTCACCGTCGTAGTGATCATAGTAGATCAAGTAAGCAACCGAATTGAGGGAAAGCTTCTTTATTGCATAGACGACTTCGACTGCTGTGGCTCTGAGTTATCTCGCTATTCAGATCGATAAGGCTTTGTCTGTAGGCGCATACATAGATCGTCGTTTCAAGCTCAGGTCAACAAGCATATCGGCTGAGTCCCACGTAGCGTTTCTGCCTCTGTAGGCCGTGTGGCGAAGAAAACGAGCATGACGGGAGAATTTGAATAGACAGAAGAATGATTTGAGGGTTATGACGGATTCTAATCTAGAATAATAGCCACACAGTGATAGGTCAGCAGTTGGCGAACGGAAAAAGGACTAACGAATCCGACCTCATGCATACACCTCACGAAAACGCTGCCTGCTTGATTCGACGGCACTTTTGTGATTCATTTCCTCCTTGCATTTCCGCGCTTGCATGGCACAATGCTTGGTGTCCGGCACACACATTCATCTAACTCCTTTTGACAATTCGAACAGCGCACCTGCATACTCTCCATACACACCTTCACAGCACAACCGAATCCTCAACCCTCGAACTCGATCGCCTATTTCAAAGGAACGGAGAATCGAGGTTCTCGGGGATTCTCTTGAGTGGGGAACTCGTTCTAGCCCTTCGGTGCACTGATGTCACAGGTGGATTTGATTCCTGAGCGCGGAACCGCATGGGCGAGGTAGATGTCGAACGGCGCTTTGGAGTCTGAGACTCGTCCTCTGTACCACAACACTTGCCAAACGCGTGATCAGCACCGCATGGACAGACTCTATTGCGTAAAGAGATCTTGTCTCTGATTTGGTGGATGATGCTTGCTGCAAGCTTGTTATCAGTGTCCTGAGAGTAGCGGCGAACGTGAGTCTGGCTGGGCTGGAAATACTGAGTCTTCAGCTCATGCATCGGCACTCCGTTGAGAGCCATCCGTTCGAAGAAAGACATACGACGTTGCACTAATCCCGGACTCCACGGCTCCTCGTCTGGAAGACGGGTATCGTATCTATTGCCGAGTAAGATACGGATCTGCACGCATTGGTACATTAGAAGTGGTATGAAGGTTTCCGTCTCGGCCGCCTCGGTGGCGTTATCGACGATGACAACGGTTGGTCCAAAGTTGAGATAGAGGTCCTCATGGCCAGCGTCGTGACAGGATACAATGACAATGTCGGCCTGTGCTATGACACGGTAGAGTAGCTTTTTGTAAAGAAGATAGAAGCGTGCTTTGTCCGCCTCGGGGGAGATTTCGCTAATAGTGCTCAACATGTCCATGAAAAGGACAGAGTCGACTAGGGGCTGCAGGGAAGGATAGTATTGGCCGTGAGCTTTGAGTTGTGCTTGATATGCTGGCAATTGGAGTGTGATTCGATCCTCCTCCATCGCCTGTAATACTCCCCAGACCAGAGTGTGCTGGTAGCGATTAGAAAGAGCTGATGCGAGTAGATGTAATTACAAACAATACTCACCGGCTTATTCTCATCACGCTCATGACGTGCGCAAGTGAACTCGAAGATTGCGAATCCAATGCGCTCTTCTACTACTGATGTGGCTAGGTAAATTCTGGGCTTCTTTCCATTCGGCATGACTGGCAAACGCTCCCCAAACATGTTACGAATGGTCAAGTTCCCTTCGCCAGGGGCAGCTAACAGTACTTTGTGACCAGATGAAAAGGCCGTCAAAGCCTGAAGAATCAGCAAAAAAGTTTTTCCGGTGCTTGGGAGTCCGGTGACAAGGCTTAAACCCCCATTCGCTTCGAAAGCTTTTTGGACACCCTCGAATTGCTCCTTGTTTGCTTTGGTCTGATGGGCCAGGAACAATAAGTTCTGAGCGACGGTGGTCTTGCTTGCAGGCGCGGATCCATCAAAGTTGATGGGCTGAACCTCCCACAGCTTTACCTTTGGTGGAGTGACCTCGGAGAAGCCTCCCAGGATGACAGGCTGGATGTCCGACAAGCGAGGGGCACCGACCATAGCCGCTGCCTTCAGCTCCCGGTTGAGTGTTCTCACGAGTGGCATGGCTACTGGCTTGTGTCAGATGTTGAGGCCTGTGGCAGTAGTCACGAGGAGTTAGACGAGGAGGAAATCGCTGTGTTGAGACAATAGGGATAAAAAATGGCGTCTGCTGGAAATCAGGAGCAAGTCATGAGCTGAGAGACCGTCCAACACTGGTAAGATGCTCAGGAATGATAAACAAGATTTTGAACAGCTAAACAATACACAACATAAGCAGATGGTGTTTGTAAACAATGGCTCGCCCATCAGCAAGGCCATTGCTTCGCGACGACTCGCCGTCGTGTTGTGACGACGACAGACACTTCATTTTGAAAAACTTCTGCGAAGCAGGGACCAAGACTCATATCAGTTTGAAAGCTTGTAACAAACTCAACAATCTCAATATTTTTTCTGACTGCCACAGTGCCGACAATCTACGTCAAAGATTTCGTAGATTATATATTGAAGGATAGGTTCTTCAACGAGCCGGCATTTTAGCTTGGGGCTATCAGCCCTATGTTCTTGGTGGCCCCTCATCAGAATTCAGCGTATAGCCACGAAAGGGTAGCCGAGGAAATTTGAAATTTCACCGAACGGATCGGAGACCTCATTGCTTTCTGCTGCTACAGATTCTTGATACTTCCCCACCTCGCCCTCATAAATACTCAATTCGCTCTGTACAACGTACCTCGACAGCTTACTCATCTTCAAGCTCCTCCAATTCCGAGCAACTGCACCATTGAGAGGCTTCTGGAGGCTTGAAGGTTACACAACGGTCGCCTCTTGAGTTACCCAACCAGCTTGAACTCCCCTATGAACTAAGTGCTCTTCTGCACTGTCGCTCGTATGCGTTGTTCGCACACAGTCTATACTTCTCAGGTGTGCACACTGCTTGTCCATCATTTTGAGCGCTGGACAAGACCTCATACTGACTGCTTGCCGCGCAGGATTATATTTCTGGTACGCTATCATGGCCACAGGCTCTCAATGAAAATTTTCTGACTCGCTCTCCAGCCCACCTCTGGAAAGCTTCTGTAAATTGAAGCACCTCTCCACTCCCCCCCAAAAAAGAAATCACACACTCATATCAACATCAAATACTTTGAAAATGGCATTCCTTTACAAGAAGCCTGCAGCAGGCTTTTTGAGCCTCTCGAAGACTCAAATGTCCCTACGCCTCCAGATACGTACCTTTGCCAACGTGGTCGAAGGGCAGACACCACGTCAGGTCCCCCAGCCTAGGCCAAGACAGACCCCAGTATCGTACGACACGGCCAACTTCACCATCAGGAATGGTCCCGTCTTCAATGGCAGAAGCTTTGGTGCTAAAAGCAATGTATCCGGCGAGGCAGTGTTTACCACCTCTTTGGTTGGCTAGTGGGTTGGCCCCCTCATGGGATTTGAGGCCGAGAAGGGTACTGACGGTACTGTAGCCCTGAGTCATTGACCGACCCTTCATATAGAGGTCAAATCTTGGTCTTCACCCAGCCATTGATCGGCAACTACGGTGTTCCCTCAAATGCACGTGACGAGAACGGTCTACTTCGCTACTTCGAATCACCCAATATCCAAGCTTCGGGCGTCGTCGTCGCAGACGTCGCATTGGAGTACTCCCATTGGACTGCTGTTGAAAGCCTGAGCTCGTGGTGTGCAAGGGAAGGTGTCCCTGCCATCTCTGGCGTTGACACTCGAGCTATCGTGACATACCTGCGTGAGCAAGGAAGCTCACTTGCAAAGATCACCGTTGGAGAGGAATATGATGAAGAGCAGGATGAAGCTTACGTTGACCCGGAGGGTATCAATCTGGTCCGCAAGGTTTCTACAAAGGCACCTTTCCACGTCAGCTCTGGCAACGGTGACATGCACGTTGCTCTTATCGACTGCGGCGTGAAGGAAAACATTCTCAGGAGCCTTGTCGGCCGCGGGTGCAGCGTTACTTGTTTCCCATACGACTATCCAGTTGACAAAGTTGCCCATCACTTTGACGGAATTTTCATCTCGAACGGACCAGGCGATCCAACCCATTGCCAGGAGACCGTACACACAATTCGCCAAGTTATCAACACGTCTCAGATTCCTATTATGGGGATCTGCCTTGGCCATCAGCTTGTGGCTCTGGCCGTGGGAGCCAAAACTATCAAGCTCAAGTACGGAAACCGAGCTCACAATATACCGTGTTTGGACTTGACCACTGGACGCTGCCACATTACGTCCCAAAACCACGGCTACGCTGTTGATGTCCAAACGCTCCCTAGCGACTACAAGGAGTACTTCGTGAACTTGAACGATTCCTCGAACGAGGGTATCATTCACAAGTCTCGTCCTATCTTCTCAACGCAGTAAGTCCTCATCATTGTTTTCTGCCATGTCGAGTTCAAGCGCTGATAGACAATGAATAGGTTCCACCCAGAAGCTCGTGGAGGACCTCTTGATTCGTCTTACCTCTTCGACAACTACCTCGAAAGCGTTGCAAGATACAAGAAGAATCAAGCTGTGTTCCAGCCAAATCATGACAACAAGCCAAGTCCCTTGCTCAAGGATCTCTTGGCGCACGAAAGAGTCGGTGTCGTGCCGACCCTGGGCATGGAGAATGTGGCAAGGGCTAACGGCGAAGAGGCTGGCCAGGCGGCGAGCGCAGCCTAAGTCGGATGCGAGATGAGTCAATAGAACCTGACCCATGATCTTAAAGGCGAGAGATTGAATTGAAAAAGTAGCTGATGATCTGATTTTTGGGCTTTTGCGACTATCTGCGGAGATCTGATATCTCTTAGCTTATGAAAGGAGGTACACAATTCTGCCTCAAGAATTATATACATGAATATTCCTGTACAACGATGTAGGACACGAGGAGAGCACGAGAGGAAGCTAGGTGAAGTCAGGCTTGGCATCAAAAAGATAAAGCGCCCTCGGCTTCAATGATTCTCCGTAGAGTATACAACAGTATATAACCAACATCTGCACCCCCAACTCATCTCCATCCTTCGACTCTCCTCACTCACCTCCCAACCATAGCCTACGCAATAATGGCCCCTATTCCCGCCCTCTTCACCCTCCCCCTCCCGCCCTCCGGCCGCATAACCTGCACCCAACCCTCCCAGCGCATCTACCTCCTAACCTTCGACTCACCACCCGACAATCGCATGACCCCCTCCTTTTGCAGCACCTTCCTGCTCGCTCTCGACATTCTGGAACACCGCTTCCCCACGGGCGTGGTGGTGACTACGAGTGGTATTCAGAAGTTTTATAGTAATGGGCTAGATTATGAGAGTGCCATTAGGACCGAGGGGTTCTTTGATAGGTATTTGTATCCGCTTTGGAGGCGGCTGTTGACGTATGTAACTCCCTCAATTGGTCTACAGACATCTGTGGCTGACATTTGGTGTCGCGTGACATAGCTATCCAATGCCTACTGTTGCTGTTCTCCCTGGTCACGCATTTGCAGCAGGCCTGATGACGGCAATGATGCACGATTACCGGCTTATGAACCCCCACCGTGGCTTTCTGTGCCTCAACGAGCTGGATTTTGGCGCTCCTCTCAAACCGCCAATGGCTTCGATCTTCAGACAAAAGGCCCCAAATCCCAACACATTCCGAACAATGATACTAGAAAGCAAACGATATGGCGCACTAGAAGCTCTAAAGGAGGGACTACTGGATGGCTTGGGTGGTATCGAGGAGGCATTGGCATTCATAAAAGAAATGGGACTTGTGGATAGAGGGAAGAGTGGGGTTTATGGTAGGCTGAAGGGCGAGATGTGGGGAGAGACTGTGAGGAATTTGGAGACTTTCAATGAGGAAGAGCAGAAAGCAACTCAAGAAATGGTGGCAGATAAGACGAGGCAGGAAGAGCAAAGGAGAAGGGTTGATGAATGGGAGAGGGGGACGACAGGGCACACGAGGTCGAAGTTGTAAGATGGAACAATTTGAGTCAACAGTCTTCGAGCACGATGCTAGGACAGGGAATTTCAGGATATAAAAAAGCAGGATTTTAAACATGGGAGTTGCGAAAGCGATCTTAGAGCTCGTGGGCAAGTGTGGCTAATTGTACGGCTACTACAATGTCATGTTTTGCGATTTCGCTTCCCCCACCCCTTTTCATTCCTTCTCTTCTGAAACATTTCCTGTCAGCCAATTCTGAGCGTCTCACTACATCAGCATCAGCCGATGCAAATCGCTGCAGGAACTTCCGATGTCGCAACGGCTGCACTAACAACGGTTATGCTAGACTACTGCGTCCAGGAGGTCGATGACTCAATTGTGGATCGTTTCCGATCCAAAGCATGTTCACAGCTGACGGAAACGAATCAGCTTACTGTTGTACAACATGCAATTGTTAAATCGGGAAGGTCGAAGCACCATGAGCATTGATTATATATATACCCATTGAGTTGGTACCGTACTAACCCAAACCTCCATCAACCACAACGACTTCTTCCACAATCGACATGACTCCCACCACGACTTCCACAATAGCACCTACCACCAGTGGTACCACCCCCTCCCAACCACCAAAAGTCTACCCCCCACCCCTCCCAA
>JAABUS010000632.1_pt1 | contig 87115 bp, 89 predicted proteins | sample 5560161 | NCBI WGS metagenome assembly JAABUS01 (sample SAMN10711885, study PRJNA513376) | rock metagenome | isolation source: Antarctica rocks | place: Antarctica: Victoria Land, Trio Nunatak nord | collected 2016-01-04
CGGGTGATCTACCGCTGCTGGGTCAATGGGGTCGCCTACGACCCCGCCCGCCATGGCGCCACCCGCAGGCTCGAGGACATGGGATCGGTGGTCGTTGCGGCCTAGGGTTGACACAGAGGGTGTCATGGGACTCTCTGGCTGGGGCGACGTGCGGCCGGCACGTGTCGGGCTGGGGCCAATGCTGTCACGGCGACGTTTGCTGTCACGGTGACGTGCCCGGGTTCAGGCGCGACGGGTCGCGCGGTGAAGAATCCGCCATCTTGGCGGCGGTACCCGCGGGAACGGCTGCCTCGTCACGCGCATCGCCGCCGGCGCCTGCGGGCTCGTCCGGCCGCCGGGGGTCACGGGGCAGCGTCACGACGAACCGCGAGCCCCGGCCGAGCCGGCTCTCCACGGACACGCTGCCACCGTGCATGTCGACGATCGATCGCACGATCGCGAGTCCCAGGCCGCTGCCGCTGCCCCGCGCCTCGTTCGCGCGCGAGCCACGGTAGAAGCGCTCGAAGATCCGCGGCAGCTCGCTGCCATCGATCCCCACGCCCGTGTCGCGGACGACGATCTCGGCGCCGCTCACGTGCGGGAGGACGCTGACCGTCACGGACCCACCCCTAGGCGTGAACTTGATCGCATTGCCGACCAGGTTCGTGACGACCTGGCCGATGCGCTGCGCGTCGTGGTGGATCCGCAGCGGCACCTCGGGCACCTCCAGCGCCAGCCGCACGGAACGGCGCTCGGCGGCCGCCTCGGCCTGCTCCACGGCCGACTCGACCGCCGCCCGAAGATCGTCCGGGCGCAGGTCGAGCAGGACCAGCCCGCTGTCCAGCTTCGAGAGCTCGAGGAGATTCTGGGCCAGCCAGTCGAGGCGGTCGATCTGCTGGCCGCTGGACTCGAGGAACTCGGCGCGCGCCGCCGGGTCCTCGCCCGCCCGCTCCTTGAGCAGCTCGTTGAAGGTGCGCAGCGCGGCGATCGGCGTTCTCAGCTCGTGCGACACGTCGGCCAGGAAGTCGCGGCTCCGGTCGCGGTCGCGCCGGACGATCGTGACGCTCTCCTCGAGCCGCTCGGCCATCAGGTTGAACGCCTGCCCCAGCTCGGTCAGCTCGGAGCTGTCGCCGTCGACATGGCCGAGCTCGACGCGCCGGCTCAGATCGCCCTCGGCCAGCCCACGCGTCGCGTCGGTCAGGCGCCGCAGCGGCGTGGTGAACCGGCGGGCGAGCCCGGCCGCCACGATCATCGACAGGCCAAGGGCGAAGAGCCCGATCGCGAACAGCAGCCCGGCCACGTTCGAGACGGCGGTCGCCCGGAAGGTGTACGGGTTGTTGAGCACCACCTCGATGGTGTACGGAAAGATCGGGTCGGTGCTCTCGCGGTAGACGGGTCGCGTCGGCACCGATTCCTGCTGCTGGCCCTCGCGTGGCTGGGCGCGCAGCTCCGCCTCGAAGGTGCCGTTGGAGGCCGGTGCGAACGCGCCTTCCCCGCCAGTTCCGAAGCGGATCGTGACGTCGGCCTGGGCGAGCGTGTCGGCCAGCAGCCGGCTCAGGTCGCCGCTCGACAGGTCGGCCGCCACGGCGGGATCGACGATGCCGTCGGGCCGGACGACCGGCCTGATCCCGTCCGTGCCGATGTAGGCCACTCGCTCGACGAAGTCGGCCACCGTCTTGGCCCGCGTCTCGAGGTCCGCGCGCTGCTGCTGGAGGAAGTAGTCGTCGAGTCGGTTGAGGACGAGGAACGAGACGAGCAGGAGGGTCAGGGCGACGACCCCCACGAAGCCGAAGGTCAGCCTGGCCTGGAAGGTCCGCCAGCCGGCCGTTCGAGCCGGCACACGCGGGTTGCGCGGGGCGACCGGATCAGCGCTCGGCGAATGCGTAGCCGACTCCCCGGACCGTGAGGACGAAGGCCGGCAACGCCGGGTCGTCCTCGATCTTGTCGCGCAGGTGGCTGACGTGGACGTTGATCGTCTTCTCGTCCTGGTCGAGCGCCTCGTAGTCGCGAAGCAGCTCGAGCAGCTCGGAGCGGGTGTAGACCCGGCCAGGGCGGCTGGCGAGGTGGCGCAGGATCTCGAACTCCGTCGGTGTCAGCGAGACGCGGCGATGGCCGCGCTGGACGCGCCGCCGCTCGAGGTCGATGACGAGGTCGCGATGCCGGATGACGCGGCCACCGGCGGCGTCGGCCAGATCGCCGTAGGCGCGGCGGAGGAGGGCCTTGATCCGGCTCATCAGCTCGCGCAGCCCGAACGGCTTGGTCAGGTAGTCGTCCGCGCCGAGCTCGAGCCCGATGACCTTGTCGACCTCGTCGTCCCGGGCCGTGAGCACGAGCACCGGCGCCTTGGACCCTGACGCTCGCAGCCGCCGGAGCACCTCGAACCCGTCCATCCCGGGCAGCCGGACGTCGAGGACCACGAGGTCAGGGGCCTGGTTGGTCGCGAAGTCGAGGCCCTCCTCGCCGGACCGCGCGACGGCCACCTGGTAGCCCTCCTGCTGAAGCGCGTACTGGATCCCGCGCGCGACGGCGAACTCGTCCTCGACGATCAGGATCGTGGCGGCCATCGCGCCGATCCTACACCGGGGTGCGCCATCGACTCGCCGACCGGGCGTGCGGTCGACCGCCGACCGGACGCGCCGCCGATACGTGCGCGCCGCCGATGACGGGCGCGCCGCCGAGGACGGGCGCGCCGCCGAGACGATCCACGGGATGCCCGCCTGAGCCTGTGGTACCGTTTGCCGTCCCTGACCGGGCGCCCGGCGAGCCCCTCGCCGCGTGGCCGTCCCGGCGCGACCGTTGAGACACCCAACCGCACACGAGGTCCAACCCGATGCCCACCGCCCGTCCGACGCTGGCCGCGGAGGCCCGCGAGACGACCGGCAAGGCGGTCAGCCGCCTCCGCCGAGCCGGCCGGCTGCCGGCCGTGGTCTACGGCCATGGTGTCGCGTCCACGAACCTCACCCTGGACAACCACGAGTTCGATCTGCTGCGCAAGCACAGCGGGCCGAACACGCTGATCGACCTGCGGGTCGCCGGCAGTCGCGCGCGGCCCGTCCTCGTGCACGCCGTCCAGGTCCACCCGGTCAACCGCCGGCCGCTCCACGTGGACCTGTTCGTGGTCCGCATGACCGAGGAGCTGACCGTCGACGTGCCGCTCGTCGCCGTGGGCACGTCCGTGGCCGTCGAGGATGCCGGTGGCACCCTGAACCACCCGACCGACTCCGTCCGCGTCAAGGCGCTCCCCGACCACCTCCCGCAGTCGATCGAATACTCGATCGATTCGCTCGTCGACTTCGAGGCGACCATTCACGTCCGTGATCTGAGCGTCCCGTCGGACGTCACGCTGCTGACGGACGGCGACGAGGTCGTGGCCAAGGTCCTGCCGCCGCGGATCGAGGTCGAGGAGGAGCCGGTGGTCGCCGAGGGCGAGCCGGTCGAGGACGAGGCCGCCGAGGGCGCCGAGGTCGAGGGCGACGGCTCGACGGCGGGCGAAGGCGAGGCGGGCTCCGGGAGTTGAGTGGCGGCTCGGTCGCGAGCCGCTTGATCACCGCCGCCGGGCGGGCCGAACGGGTCAGCTGCGCCGGCTCGGGCGCGGGCCTGCTGCGCCGTGGACATCGGATCCGTGGCTTTGCGCCGCCTCGAGCGGCCCGACGGCCCCCCGAGTGGCGAATCGTTGACTGTGGCGCATCGAATCCGTGGTTGGCGCCGCCTCGAGCGGCCCGACGGCCCCCCGAGTGGCGAATCGTTGACTGTGGCGCATCGAATCCGTGGTTGGCGCCGCCTCGAGCGGCCCGACGGCCCCCAAGTGGCGAATCGTTGACTCTGGCGCATGGAATGGGCATGAGTCCAAACCGCGGGAGGGCGTCACCGCGATTTTGTTGAGTCCCATGCATCACCGGGCGAGATCAGCGGCGCCCGGACAGCTCAGCGGCGCCGGACAGCTCAGCCGCGCCGGCGGCGGTCAGCGGCGCCCGCGGCCGGCATCGGCGCCTGGACAGCTCAGCGGCGCCGGACAGGACAGCGGCGCCTGGACAGCTCATCGGCCCCGGACAGCTCAGCGGCGCCGGACAGCTCAGCCGCGCCGGGCCGGATCCGTGAAGCCGGCGTCGGCCGCGTCGACCAGCTCGAGCCGGTTCCCGAACGGGTCCTCGACGTAGAACCGGCGCACGGGAAGCCCCGTGTCGTCCTCGATCACTCGCCTGCCGGCGGCCTGCAGCGTCGCCCGAGCGGAGTCGCTGCTGTCGACGACCAGGGCAGGGTGGCTGCGTCGCGCCGGCTGGAACGCCGGGTCGACACCAAGGTGGATCGCCGCATCGGCGGACCGGAACCAGAGTCCGCCCCGGCCGGCCAGCTCGCGGGGCTTGGGCGCCTCGACCAGACCCAGCACGTCGGCGTAGAACGCGCGAGCCGCAGCTTCGGCTTCGGCCCCGGCCGGCATCAGCAGCTGGACATGGTCGATCGCCCGGACGCGGACCGTCACGGCCGGTCGCCGTGGGCGAGAACGACCGGCGATCGGAGCACCAGCGCGTCCGAGGGGAGCTCCGCGAGGGCGCGTCGCAGTCGGCGGCCGATCCGCTCCCGCTTCGACGCCGGCAAACTGCTGAACAGATCCTCCTCGTCGAATGCCTCGATGAACCGGGCGTACCCCTCGACGTCGAACCGGTGACCCAGCTCCCCCGTGGTCGCCACGACCCGCCGGAACCCCGCCCGCCGGAGCCCGGCCGCAGCCGCAGCCACTGAGGCCAGATCGCCGCTCGGACCGTCCTCGCGCGGCCCGTAGCCGAACTCGTCGAGGACCTCGTCGACCACCCGGTCCGGCTCGAACGGCCCGCCACCGACGAGCCAGGTGACGTGCGCGAGGCGGCCCCCGGATCCGAGGGCGCGGTGCGCCTCGACGAGGGCGGCATGACGACTGGGGACGAGCTGCAGCACGAACGACGACACCGCGGCGTCGAAGGCGCCGTCGGGGAAGGGCAGCCGATCGGCGAAGGCCGTGCGGACTACGAACCGCGCCCGGTCCCCCGGGCCCAGCGCGTCGTCGGCCGCTGCGCGCGCCCCTGCCACCATCTCGCCGGAGGCGTCGATGCCCGTCACCCGCACGGTGGGCCATCGCCGGATCGCCGCGATCGCGAGCGTGCCCGTGCCCGTGCCGATGTCGAGGATGTCGCGGGCGCCGCCTTCGACCAGCGGCTCGATCGCGGCGAGGACCTGGACCGCCGTCGGTGCGATCACGGGTCCCCACCAGCGGGCGTAGCCCTCGGCGATCCGGTCGTATCGGGCGGCCTGATCGGTCATGGAACCATCGTGCCACGCGAGGGCGGCCGGTACGGCGACCCCCGCTGTCCCGTCCCTGACCCGCGTTCAGCCGGGGGCGATCGGGGGTCGCGCGATCTCCGGATCGGAGATCCTGGCCAGGACGCCCACTCGACGCAGGACGAGGCGGCCCAGGAGGACCAGCCCGAACAGCACGGCAAGGAGCGGAAGCCAGACGATCCCGAACCAGATGCCGGCGGTCGTCAGCGTCTGCAGGATGCCGGTCAGCGTGCCGGTTGCCCGGTCGATCTCGCCGGCCGGGTTCCACGCCGCCTCCTCCACCGCCCGGACGACGGCGACGATCTCCCGGCCGTAGGTCACCGTCAGGGTGCCCAGCGCCGCCTCCTCCTCGAGGCTGGCTCGCTGGGCATCCAGCTGCTCGATCTGGCCCCGCACCTCGGACAGCCGGGCCTGGCCCTCGAGGATCTCCTCGAAGGAAACCGCCTTCTCGGCGATCGCCTGGATGGCGGCCTCGCTCACGCGCAGGTTCCGGATCCGTGCCTCCAGGTCGACGATCTGGCCGGTCACCTCGGTGGAGTTCGTCTCCTCGCCGAGCACCGAGCCGAGCTCGCGGAGCGCGGCCACCGCCTCCTCCCAGCGGTCGGCGGGGATCCGGTAGGTGATCGAGGCGACGGACCGATCGCCGTCATTGGACTGGCGCGAGGCGCCGATGAACCCGCCGGCCTTGCGGACGACGTCGCGCCCAGCCTTGACCGCGGCGTCGAGGTCCTCGACCTTGAGGCTCAACGTTCCCGTATAGACGATCTTTGCCAGGTCGCGGAACGCGCCGTTGCCGGCTGTCCCGCCGGCGCCCGGGTCGGCGGCGGTGCCGTTGCCGGTCCCGCCATCGTCGTTGCTGCCGTTGTCGGCGCCGCTTCCGGCCCGGTTTCCGGCGCTCGCGGCGGGGGCCGCCGCGGCCGACGCGGCCGCTTCTTGCTGCGGCGCCGCCGCGCCGGAGGCGCCGCATGCGGCCACGCCGAGGGCGATGATGAGGAGCAGGGCGCCGACCGACGATCGGACGACCGGGTGAGAGCGATCCATGACAGGTCCTCCCCACGAGAGGCGGTCGGCTGAGCCGTCCGCGCGCATCGCCCGAGACGGAGCGGGGGACGCTGCGGTTCCGAGGGCCGCCACAACGCCCTGCGTCGCCCCGTCCCACCGCGGCAGCCGCCAGACGACACCGGAGGAGACCCATTGGATCGTCCCGCGACCGCCGCCCGACTCATCCTCGTCGCTGTCGGCGTGGGGATCGCGGCCGAGCTGCTGCTCGATGGCCACGCGCTCGGGGTGAACGTTCCGCTCGCGACGGCGACGTTGCTGGTGGCAGCCGTCTCGATCGCGGGCGGCCTCCGCCGGCTCGACAGCTGGGACCGGTGGATCCCGCTCACGGCGTTGACGCTGGCGGCGTTCGTCGCCGTCCGCGATGACGGACCGCTCGCGCTCCTCAACGTCGTCGGCGCGCTCGGGCTGACCGGAGCCAGCGCGGCGGCGTTGGCGGGAGAGCAGGTGACCCGCCGCTCCTCGACGGCAGCCACGGCCCTGGCGGGCCGGGTCGCCGCAGCCACGTTGTTCGGTGGTATGGCCCTCATCCACCGCCTCCGAGCGGAGTCGGCGCTCCGAGGGCCGGTCGTCGACCGGTCGAGGCGAGCGCTCCCCGTCGCGCGCGGGCTCGCGATCGCCGTGCCGATGCTCGCGGTGTTCGGAGCGCTCTTCGCCTCGGCAGACCCGGTCTTCGGTCGGTGGCTCGATCAGCTGTTCAGCCTGGACGTCGAGCTCGGCGACGTGCCGGGTCGAGCGCTCTTCGCGGCCGCGGCCACCTGGCTGGCGGGTGGTCTGCTCTGGTTTGTCGCGGTCGCGCGGCCGGTGATCGAGCCTCGCTCGCTGGGGGCCGCCGCCGCGCCGGCCCGGGTCGGCTGGGCGCGTCTCGGGATTGCCGAGTCGGTGACCGTGCTCGTCGCCCTCGACCTCCTGTTCGGCGTGTTCGTGGCCCTCCAGGTCGCCTACCTGTTCGGTGGACTCGACACCGTGTCCGCGATCGGGATGAGCTATGCGACGTACGCCCGCCGCGGCTTCTTCGAGCTGGTGGCCGTTGTCGTGCTGGCCGGCGGCCTGCTGCTCGGGCTGGAGGCCGTGGTCGAGCGCAGGACTCGGGCGTACGTCGCCGCCGCGCTGGCGCTCGTGGGCCTCAGCGCGGTCGTCCTGGCGTCGTCGTTCCTGCGTCTCCGCCTCTACCAGGAGGCATACGGCTGGACCGAGCTGCGGTTCTACGTCCTGGCGGCGATCGTGTTCCTCGCCCTGTGCCTTGGCTGGGCAGCCGTCGCGATCGCCGGCGACCGCTCGCGCTGGCTGCCGCACGCCGTGCTCGCTTCTTCGCTGGTCGTGCTCCTGCTCGTCAACGTGCTGGGCCCGCAGGGCTTCGTGACCGATCGCAACCTGGAGCGGGCGCTGGATCCCACGCTCGTGCCGTCCTATGGAGAAACCGCGCTCGACGCGGCCTATCTCGGCGGCCTGGGCGCCGACGCCATCCCGGCGCTCGTGGCGTCTTTCCCGGGCCTTTCGCCGGCGGCCCAAGCGGACCTGCTGCCGGCGCTCCGGCGGGCGCACCGGCGCTACGTTCGCGATGGCGATCCTGCCTGGCAGGCGGCCAACCTCGCGCGCCTCCGCGCTCGCGACGCTCTCGTCGGTCTGTTCGGACCGTGAGGCGCGAGGACCTACCGCGCCGCGACCCCGGCTTGGCCGGCCCGTACACTCCTCCTCGTGCGCCTGCCCTTCGCCCCGCCCCTCCAGCCGATGCTCGCCAAGCCCGTCCCTGCGCTGCCGACCGAGGACGGCTGGCTGTTCGAGCCGAAGTGGGATGGCTTCCGGGCGATCATCTTCCGCGACGGTGACGAGATCCTGATCCAGAGCCGCGACCTGAAGCCGCTGGACCGCTACTTCCCGGAGCTGGCCGAGCCGATCCGGGCCAACCTGCCGGATCGCTGCGTCGTGGACGGCGAGGTCGTGATCGCGACCAGCGGCGAGCTCGACTTCGAGGCCCTGCTCCTGCGCATCCATCCCGCCGACTCGCGGGTCCGGCTGCTCGCCTCGCAGACGCCGGCCTCGTTCGTCGCCTGGGATCTGCTGGCGCTGGGCGAGGAGGACCTGCGGGCCATGCCGCAGGCCGACCGACGCGCCCGCCTCGAGGACGCGCTGGCGCAGGCGGCCGCGCCGATCCACCTCACGCCGGCGACGACGGATCGGGCGACCGGCGAGGACTGGTTCGGGCGGTTCGAGGGCGCCGGGCTGGACGGCGTGATCGCCAAGCGCCTCGACGCGACCTACCAGCCGGGCAAGCGAACGATGCTCAAGATCAAGCACGCGCGAACGGCCGACTGCGTCGTGGCCGGCTTCCGCTGGCACAAGAACGGGCCCGGGACCCACATCGGGTCGCTCCTCCTCGGACTGTTCGACGATGCCGGCAAGCTGCACCACGTCGGCATCACCTCGTCGTTCACGTGGGACCGGCGCGAGGCGCTGGCCGGGGAGCTTGCGCCCCTCCGCGAGGGCGCCCTGCAGGGCCACCCGTGGGCCGAGTGGGCGGAGTGGGCGGGGGCCGGCTCTGCCGACGCCTCCGGACAGCGACTTCCTGGCGCGACGTCGCGATGGAACCGCGGCAAGGACCTGTCCTGGGAGCCGCTGCGGGCCGAGCGCGTCGTCGAGGTCGCCTACGATCACCTCCAGGGGGATCGGTTCCGGCATGCCACGACCTTCAAGCGATGGCGGCCGGACAGGCAACCGGCCGACTGCCGCTACGACCAGCTGGAGGCCAGCGCGCCGTACCTCATCGGGCAGATCTTCGGCGGCTGACCTCACGCCTCGAGCGTGGGGCTGGGGCGTGGGGCGTGGGGTCTTGGGCGTGGGGCGTGGGGCGTGGGGCATGGGCCGGGGGCGTCTTGCGTCACCTACGCGCCGGGTTCGTGGTAGAACCGGTCGCTGCCTGCCCTCGCCGGCCGCCCGAGCGTCCGGACGAGCTCCGGACCGTCCATCGAGCCCGAGAGACGCGGCTACCACGAACGGCACGCGTAGGTGAGGCAACCCGGCAGTCAGGGCGGGCCGGCAGTCAGGACGGACCGGCGGCAAGGACGGCCCGCAGTCAGGACGGACCGGCGGCGAGGACGGCCCGGCGGCGAGGACGGGCCGGCGTCAGGCCCCGCGCCACCGGCGTCAGGCCCCGCGCCACCGGCGTCAGGCCCCGCGCCACCGGCGTCAGGTCCACGCGCCATTACCCGCCCGCGTTCGGCAGAACGGAGAAGGACACTGTTTCGCCACCCGGGCAGACCGCCAGCCCCGGCTGGCCGCGGTCCGGATCGATCACGTCACCGTCGCGAAGCAGAACGCCGGGCGCCGTGACGTGCGGATCCTCGCCGGGAACCAGGCGGAACTCCGGTCCGAAGAACGGAAGGACGCCGCGCGCGCCGCCGGCCTCCAGCCAGACCGGGTCGACCTGCTGCAGGTCGATACGCAGCCGCAGCGGCGGCATGCCGACGCCCGCGCAAGCGAACCCCTCGCCCAGCGGTGGCGGCGCAGTTCGGTGCAGCTGTGGCGCGGCGGGATCGAGCGGCCGACCCTCCGGGCCGCTGACCACCTCCCAACCCGGCGTCACGACGAACTGCTCCCGGCACCAGCGAACGCTGTCCTCGGGCGCTTCGAGCGGAACTCCGGCACCGGGTGGCGGCCGCGGGTCCCAGTCGGTTCGATCGAGCGTGCGCCGGCAGCCCTGTGCGGAGCCGTGTCCAAACGCCCCGTCGACGGCCAGGCGGAAGTCCCGTGGCGGCAGGCTGACACCGGGAGGCACCCGTGCGTCGATCCAGCCCACGGAGGGGTCCGGTGGGCGCGAGCCGGCGGCACGGTCATACAGCGAGATGGTCGCGCCGGCGTCGGCGTTCGTGCCGTACCAGGCCGGATCCACGTCGTAGGTTGGCCACGTGCCCGGCAGCCAGGAGTCCGCTTCGAGGCGGAGCGGGCGGTCACCGAAGCACCGGAGCCGATCGGTCTGGAGCAGGCCGGCGACCGCCTGGATCGTCGCAACCTCGGGACAGGGCGGGGCGGCCTCGATGCGGAGCGCCGGCCGGCCCTCGAGCGTGACCGGCAACCAGGCATAGAAGTCCCCGGGTGCGACCGATGGGTCCGGGGCGATCCAGACACGGACCCACGGGCCGCCCGGGCCGGCGACCGGCGCCTCGAGCAGCACCACTCGACGGCCCGCGCCAAGCGGGGACGGGTTCTCGCCCCACTCGTCGAGGAGCTGGGGCCCGTCCGGACCGGGGCCCCAGTGCGGGACGACGTCTTTCAGCAGGACGGCGTGGGCAGCGGGATCGGGTCGGTTTCCGGCCGGTCCCTCGTTCGGATCGGAGGCTGGCGCCGGCACGCCCGCGCACCCGGCGACCACCGCGATCAGCCAGGCAAGGGCGGCGGTCCGCCTCACTCAGTTGTCGGCTTCGCTCTACGCGGCGCCCGGACCGCCTGCCCGCTCCGGTCCGGCCACACATAGCCGGCCCACGGGTCGTAGTCCGGGTCGAGCGGCTCCTGCGGCGGCCGGTCCGCCTCCGGGACGTGCGTGAGATTGACCCGGACGCGGTACCAGAGCGTGGCCCGGCCGCGCATGCCGTCGACGAGGACGTCGGCGGGCTCGAGGAGGGCGGCCGCGGCCGGCCAGCGGGCATTCCAGCGCTCGAGCCCCTCGAGCGCCTCCTCCTTCTTCGCCGCGCGGGAGATCTCGATGACCGGGATCGACGACCTGCGGCGGCCGGTCGGCGTCGGGCGCGTGCCCTCCCACTCGATGGGCAGGCCAGCGTTGCGGTCGCCGGCGGCGACGGCCGCGGCTCGCTCCGCCGCGACCTCCGGTGGCGGTCCACCCGCCACACCGCGCCCCGCGTACTCCGTGTCGGCCTTCCGCTTGCGCGACGGCTGCACGCGCGGCGGCTCGCCGGCCTGCTTCGCGTAGTTGGGCGGCCACGGGGCGTCTCCGAGCCCCTCCGACTCGTGCCGAGCCGACAGCTCCAGCAGCTTCTCCAGCGAGCCGACCGCGTCGTCGATGCCGGCGCCGGCATCGCCCCGGGCGGCGTACAGGGCCGGCACGGTGGCGAGCGTGAACGCCTCCGCCTCGACGTCCGGGACCTCGTCCCAACGCAGGGGCATCGACACCCGCGCGTCGGGCAGGGGACGGACCGAATAGGCGGACGCCACGGTGCGGTCCTTGGCGTTCTGGTTGTAGTCGAGGAAGACGCCGTGGCGCTCCTCCTTCCACCACTTGGCGGTCGCGATCGATGGCGCCCGCCACTCGACGTCACGGGCCAGCGCGAGCGCCGCCCGCCGCACCTCCGGGTAGGTCCACGAGGGAGCGATCCGCACGTTGATGTGGATGCCCCGCGAGCCGGACGTCTTGGGCCAGCCGATGAGCCCGACGGCCTCGAGCGCCTCCCGGGTGACCAGCGCGACCTGGCGCACGTCCGACCATGGCACGCCGGGAACCGGATCGAGGTCGACGCGCAGCTCGTCGGGATGGTCGAGGTCCTCGGCCCGGACCGGGTGGGGGTTCATGTCGATGCAGCCGAGGTTGACGACCCAGGCGAGCCCGGCGGCATCGTCGACGACAATCTCGTCGGCGGTCCGGCCGGAGGGGAAGGTGAGCTCGGCGGTCCGCAGCCAGTCCGGCCGGTTGTCCGGCGCGCGCTTCTGGAAGAAGGCCTCGCCCTCGGCGCCGTCGACGAAGCGCTTGAGGGCCATCGGTCGTCCGGCGATGCCGCGCAGGGCGCCGTCCGCGACGGCCAGGTAGTAGGCGACCAGGTCCATCTTGGTGTGCCCGGCCCGGGGGAAGTAGACCTTGTCCGGGTTGGACACCGTGACCTCGCGGCCGGCGACGGTCAGGACTTCCTTGCGGGTCGGCATGGCGCCCACGATACCGCTCGACAGGTCCGCGCGATCCATCCACGATTTCATTCGACCTGTCGAATTCGGACATGACCGTTCGTTGATCCGATGAAGGTGGCCGAGGGGCCACACAGCCCGAACTGGAGGACCCGATGCGCTACGCGATCCTGATCTACGACACCGAGACCGCGAACCCATCGCCCGAGCAGCCGCCGGCCGAGGTCATGGCGGCGGTGATGGACGAGTGGAACGCGTACACCCGCATGCTCCGCGACCGGGGCGCCTTCCTCGCCGGCGAGGCGCTCCGGCCGGTCCAGACCGCCACCACCGTCCGTGAGCAGGATGGACGGACCGTGACGACCGACGGGCCCTTCGCCGAGACGAAGGAGGCCCTGGGCGGCTTCTACCTCGTCGAGGCGCGTGACCTGGACGAGGCCCTCGAGCTCGCGGGCGCCTGCCCGGGGGTGCGGTCCGGCTCGATCGAGGTCCGGCCGGTGATGGAGTTCCCGGCGGGCACGGCCGAGCACGCGACCGCCGGGAGCGCGCAGGCCTGATTGTCGGCGCCGCCCGCCGCCCACGACGTCGTCGACCGCCTGTTCCGAGAGGAATCGGGACGGGTGGTCGCGACCCTCATCCGCGTCACGGGCGACTTCGACCTCGCGGAGGAGTCGGTCCAGGAGGCGTTCATCGTCGCCCTCGAGACCTGGCCGACCCGCGGCGTCCCGGACAACCCGGCCGCCTGGATCACGACGACGGCGCGCAACCGGGCCATCGACCGGTTGCGCCGCCGCCGGCGCCTGCGCGAGAAGACGGAGCAGCTCGAGCGAGAGGCGACGATCGAGGCGGAGCTGTCTGCCGAGCCCGCCACCAGCGAGGACGACGTGAGCCCGATCGCCGACGATCGGCTGCGGCTGATCTTCACCTGCTGCCATCCCGCGCTGCCGCTGGAGGCGCGCGTCGGCCTGACGCTCCGGACGCTCGGCGGCCTGACCACGCCGGAGATCGCCCGTGCCTTTCTCGTCCCGGAGCCCACCGTGGCCCAGCGGCTCGTCCGGGCGAAGCGGAAGATCCGCGCGGCGGGGATCCCGTACCGGGTCCCGCCCGACCATCTGCTGCCGGAGCGGCTCGACGGCGTGCTGCGGGTCCTCTACCTCGTCTACAACGAGGGCTACGGCGCGACCTCCGGGGATTCGCTCATCCGCCGCGAGCTCTCGAGCGAGGCGATCCGGCTGGCCCATGTCCTGGCCCAGCTGATGCCGGACGAGCCGGAGGTCCTCGGGCTGCTGGCGCTGATGCTGCTCCACGACGCGCGCAGGGACGCCCGGGTCGACGCCGACGGGGAACTCGTGCTGCTCGAGGACCAGGACCGCAGCCGGTGGAGCCGCGACCGGATCGAGGCCGGCAAGGCGCTCCTCGCCCGCGCCGTCCGGATGCGCCGGCCGGGCCCGTACCAGGTCCAGGCGGCGATCGCGGCGGTGCACGACGACGCGGCCACGCCCGATGAGACGGACTGGGCGGAGATCGCGGCCCTGTATGGGACGCTCCGCGAGCTCAGCCCGTCGCCGGTGGTCGAGCTGAACCGCGCGGTGGCGGTCGCGATGACGGACGGGCCCGAGGCGGGGCTCGGGCTGGTCGATGGGCTGGTCGCTGCCGGGCAGCTGGCCGAGTATCCGTACCTGCACGCGACCCGGGCGGACTTCCTGCGCCGGCTCGACCGGCTCGACGAGGCTGCGGCCGCGTACCGGCGTGCACGCGAGCGGACCGAGAATGCTGCCGAGCAGGCCTTCCTCGACCGACGAATCGGGCAGATGTCCGCGACCGACTCGTGACATATGTCACTGCCGGTTGGTGATGCCACGCACTACCGGTCGCCTCGGCCGGCACCCACGATGGGGGCATGTTGACCCATGAACGGTCCCTCGCGGCCGATACGACGCGAGAGCGTGGCGCGGTGCTGGCGGAGCTTCGCGGCGCGACCAAGCGCTACCAAGCGGGCGCTGCCACCATCGAGGCGGTCACCGGCGTCGATCTGATCGTCCGCGCGGGCGAGCTGCTCGCCGTGCTCGGGCCGAATGGCGCCGGCAAGACGACGGCGATCAGCATGCTCACCGGCCTCCGCCGGCCGACGAGCGGCACGGCGCGGCTGTTCGGCCGCGATCCGCGCGACCTCGCGGCCCGTCAGCGAGTGGGGGTCATGCTCCAGGCTTCCGGCGTGCCCGAGACGCTGCGCGTCAACGAGCTGCTGAACGAGTTCCGCGGCTACTACGCCGGGCCGCTGCCCTTGACCACCGTTGTCGCCGCCGCCGGACTCGACGGGCTTGAGCGACGTCTCTACGGCGAGCTGTCAGGCGGCCAGCAGCGTCGCGTCCTGTTCGCGATCGCGCTGTGCGGCGATCCCGAGCTGTTCTTCTTCGATGAGCCGACGACCGGGCTTGACGCCGACGTTCGGCGCGGGCTGTGGTCGACGCTCCGCGAGCTGACCCGGGCCGGTCGCGGGATCGTTCTGACGACGCACTACCTGGAAGAGGCGGATGCGCTTGCCGACCGGATCGTGGTGCTCGACCGCGGCCGCCTCATCGCGGAGGGCTCGCCGTCCGAGATCAAGGCGTGGGTGCCGGGCCGGCGGATCCGGGTGCGCAGCACGATGAGCGTGACCGAGGCGGGGGCACTTCCCGGCGTGCAGCGAGCGTCGCGGGATGGCGCCTGGCTGGAGCTGCTGACCGCTACGGCCGAGCCGGCGCTTCGCGAGCTCATGGCGCGCGACCCGGCGCTCGCCGACCTCACCGTTCTCGAGGCAAGCCTCGAGGAGGCATTCCTGGCCCTGACCACGACCCCGAAGGAGGCAGCCGCATGACCGGCCTGACCGATATCCGACCGGTTTCGGCGCCTTCCGGCCGCCGTCCGAGCCAGCTCGGGATCTATCGAACCGAGGCGACGCACGAGTTCCTCAAGCTCCTTCGCGTGCCGATCTTCGCGATCAGCACGCTCGCCTTCCCGCTCATGTTCTACGTCATCTTCGGACTGACCTTTGCCAACGAGGCCGCTGGCGGGGTGGGCGTGACGACCTACATGCTCGCCACCTACGGCGCGTTCGGCGTGATCGGGTCGGCCCTGTTCGGCTTCGGCGTCAGCGTGGCCATGGAGCGCGGCCAGGGCTGGATGCGCCTCAAGCGCGTCTCGCCCATGCCGCCGCTCGCCTACTTCGTGGCCAAGGTCGTGATGAGCGTGTCATTCGCGGCGCTCATCGTGGCGGCGCTGTTCGCCCTTGGCGTGACCGTCGGCGGAGTGCGCATGCCGGCCGAGCAGTGGATCGGCCTCGGGGCCGTGCTCGTCGTCGGTGCCCTGCCGTTCTGCGCGATGGGCCTCGCGTTCGGCTACCTGGTGGGCCCGAACTCGGCCCCGGCCGTGCTGAACCTCGTCTACCTGCCGATGGCGTTCGCCTCCGGCCTCTGGATCCCGCTCTCCCAGCTGCCGGGGGTGGTGCAGACGATCGCGCCCTTCCTGCCGCCGTATCATTTCGCCCAGCTCGCCCTCGGCACCTTCGGCGCAGCCGACGGTGGCAGACCGCTGCTCCACGTGGGAGCGCTCGGCGCCTTCACCGTCGCATTTCTCGCCGTTGCGGCATGGGGCTACCGGCGCGACGAGGGACGAACCTACGGGTGATGACCGCCCGATGAGCGACCAGCCGCCCGACGGCACGAGGTGGATGCGCTACGTCTGGCTCGTCTATCTCGGCTCCCTGCTTTTCCAGCCCGCCTTCGACCCGACGGCCGGCCCACTCGACTGGGTCGCCGTCGTTGCGTTGGTCGTCGTCTTCCTGCCCCTCTACTTCGCGGCCTTCCGGGCCGACAGCCGACGTCTGCTCTGGCTGGTCGGCGCGATGGCGGCGCTTGGCGTCGCCGGCTCGCTGATCAACAGCGGGGCGAGTGCCTTCATCATCTACGCCGCCGCGGCGGCGGCATACCTGGAGCCCGTCCGGCGCGCGGTGCAGGTGATCGGCGGGCTCGCCGGGGTCGTGGGGATCATGGTCCTCATCTCGCCGGTCCCGTTGCCGTGGCGCCTGGCGGCGTTCGCACCTGCGCTGATCTTCACCATCGTCATCGGCGCCGCGAACGTCTTCGATGCCGAGCGCGAGCGGGCGCAGCGTCGGCTGCGCCGCGCCGACGAGGAGATCGAACGCCTGGCAACACTGGCCGAGCGCGAGCGCATCGCGCGCGACCTGCACGACCTGCTGGGCCACACGCTCTCCGTGATCGTCGTGAAGTCCGAGCTCGCGGCGCGGCTGGCGGAGCGTGAGCCGGCGCGGGCCGGCGACGAGATGCGGGACGTCGAGCGGATCGGGCGCGAGGCGCTTTCCGAGGTCCGGGCGGCGGTGGCCGGCTATCGTGCCAGGGGCCTGCGTGGCGAGCTGGAGGGCGCGCGTCAGGCGCTCGCCGCTGCCGGGGTCGAGGCGACGGTCGAGGCGGAACTGCCGGCCCTGCCGATCGCGCACGAGTCGGCGCTGGCGCTCGCCCTGCGCGAGTCGGTGACGAACGTCGTCCGCCACGCCGGCGCCCGGCGGGCCACGATCCGCATCGGGCTCGAGGGCCCTGACGTCGTCCTCGAGGTGGCGGACGACGGCCAGGGAGGGTCGGCCCCCGAGGGAGCGGGCCTGACCGGCATGCGCGAGCGCGTCGCCGCCCTCGGCGGTTCGATCCAGCGGGATGGCACGTCCGGCACGCGCCTGCGGGTCAGCCTGCCGGTCGACGGACCTGCCCGGGGTCAGGGCGTGCGACAGCCCGAATCGGCGGGGCAGCCGTGACGATCCGCCTCGTCCTCGCCGAGGACCAGCGGATGGTGCTTGGCGCGCTCGGGGCCCTGCTCGACATGGAAGCGGATCTGACCGTGGCCGGGACTGCCACGGACGGCGCGGAGGCCCTGCGCCTGGTCGAGTCGGTCGCCCCCGACGTGTTGCTGACCGACATCGAGATGCCGGGCATGACGGGCCTGGAGGTCGCAGCCGCGGTCAGGCGCCGAGGCCTGCCGACCCGCGTCGTGATCCTGACGACCTTCGCCCGTAGCGGATACCTGCGACGCGCGCTCGACGCGGGCGCAGCGGGCTACCTGCTCAAGGACGCGCCGTCCGCCACCCTGGCCCAGGCGATCCGCGCCGTGCACGCCGGGCGCCGGGCGATCGATCCCGAGCTCGCCGCCGACGCGTGGGGCGAGGCAGACCCGCTGACCGATCGCGAGCGGCAGGTCCTGCGCCTGGCCGGCGAGGGGCTCGCCAACGCCGAGATCGCCGCGCGGCTCCACCTCTCGGACGGCACCGTACGCAACTACCTGTCCGAGGCGATCGGGAAAATGGGAGTCGCGAACCGTGTCGCCGCGGCGCGTCTCGCCCGGGAGCGCGGCTGGCTGTGACGCCTTCAGCGCGGGCGAGCACGAACGCCGTCACGAACTCGAGCGCGACGTTCCGCCCGCACCTTCTCCGTTCTTGACAGTTTCGCACTCGTGGTGCGAAATACGCACCAATGGTGCGGAATGTGAGCACGACGCTCATCAAGGGCCTCGACCTACTGATGATCGTCGCCCGCGCGAGACCCGGTGGCCTCCGGCTCGTCGATCTGCAGCGACAGGCCAACGCGGACAAGGCGGTCCTGCTGCGCCTGCTCAACGGCCTTCAGCTGCGGGACTTCGTTCGTCGGGACGACGATGCCCGCTATCACCTGGGGCCGGCGGCGATGGAGCTCGCCCACAGCTTCCTGGCCGGCATCGACGTGCGCGCCGCGGCGATCTCCACGATGCAGAGGCTGGTGGCCGAGGCTGGAGAAACCGTCCACCTGGGCACCCTGCGTGACGTGTCGGTGCTCTACCTCCACAAGATCGAGGCCGAGCGGACCATTCGCATGCACTCACAGATCGGCAGCCTGATGCCGGCGTATTCCACCGCGTTGGGCAAGGCGATGCTTGCTGCCGGCCCATCGGAGCTCGTGGAACGTGCGATCGGCGCCGGGATGCCACCGCGGACGCGGCACACCATCACCGAGCCCGACGGGCTGCGGCGTGAGCTCGCCACCGTCCGCGCTCGCGGGTTTGCGATCGACGACCTGGAGAACGAGGACGGGGTGCGCTGCGTCGGTGCCGCGATCCTCGATCACCAGGATGCCGTCGTCGGCGCACTCAGCGTCTCGGCACCGGCATTCCGCTTCTCGCTCGAGGACGCCCTCCGACTGGGACCGGTGATCGCGCGGGCGGCGCAGGAAGTGTCTGCGCAGCTCGGTTCTCCGGCGGCCGTTGGCCCGCAGGCCGGCGACGGAGCTGGGCCACCCGAGGAGCCGGAGAGGCTGCGCCAGATGGACCGCAGAACAGCGCCTGCCACCGCGGGCACCGCGCCCCGCGCCCAAGCAATGGCCGTCGAGAGCTCGCCCTGGAAGGACGGTGAGGCGTGAGCAGCAGAAGGAGATCTTGATGTGGCATTCGCGCATCCAGCCTCGCGGCACGGCCCGCATGACAGGAGGAACGGCAACGATGTCGATCAGCGGACCCGGTATCCAACGACCGCTGGCTGCGGTGGTGGCGCTTGCCCTGGCCACGGCCGCATGCAGCGCGCCCCCGACGCCGGGGTCAAGCGGCCCGGCAGGAAGCCGCGCGGAAGGAAGCGGGCCAGCCTCCGCCGGTGAGGCGGTGACCCTGAACGTCATCGACGTGGCGGGCAACCTGCAGCTCACGCAATCGATGATCGATGCCTTCGTCGCCGCCAACCCAGACCGAGTCGCGAAGGTCAACTACGACAAGGCGCCGTCGCCCGAGCTCGCCAGCCGGATCCAGGCGCAGCAGGGGGGCAACAATCTCCAGACCGACCTCGTCCTGACCGGGACCGATGCCCTGTCCGCGGGCATCGAGCTCGACCTGTGGGAAGAGCTCGCTCCGATGTACGAGGAGCGTGCCGGCACGACGCTCGAGGAGATCCTGCTGGAGCCCGCGAACAACATGCAGGCGCTGGCCGAGGGCTTCGGCGTTGTCATCACCTATTACCCCTCCGGACCATTGCTCGAATACGATCCCGAGCAGGTGAGCGAGCCACCCACCACCCCCGAGGCACTCCTGGAGTGGGCCAAGGCCAACCCCGGCAAGTTCATGTACGCCCGGCCGGCCAACTCCGGGCCCGGTCGCACGTTCCTCCAGGGACTGCCGTACCTGCTCGGAGACAAGGACCCCATGGATCCCGAGAAGGGCTGGGACAAGACCTGGGCCTATCTCGAGGAGCTGGGTCAGTACATCGAGTACTACCCCACTGGCACCGGGCAGACGATGACGGAGCTGGGTCAGGGCACGAGAGCGATGATCGCCTCCACCACCGGCTGGGATATCAACCCGCGGGCACTGGGGACGGTTCCGAAGGAGGCGCAGGTCGCATTCTTCGACGACTTCACGTGGGTCTCGGACGCGCACTACTTCGTGGTGCCCAAGGGCGTGGACGAGGCCAAGCGCGACGTTCTGCTGGATCTTCTGGCCTGGATTCACCAGCCCCAGGAGAACGCCAAGGCCTACGACGCGGGCTACTTCTATCCCGGCCCCGCGGTCAAGGGCGCTGAGCTCTCGATGGCGCCCGAGGATTCTCAGGCGATCATCGAGGAGTTCGGGCGGCCGGAGTATGACCAGGTGATCGCCGACAATCCGGTGGTCGTCCCGCTTGGTGCTGCGCCGCTCGTCAAGGCGTTCGAGATCTGGGACGAGCGGATCGGCGGGGACCAGATCAAGGAGTTCTGATGCCGCAACCGCAGCTCGAGCGCCTTGCGATCGAGGACGTGTCCAAGGTCTACGGCGACCACGTCGCGCTGCGGGACTTCAGCCTGGATGTGGCCGGGGGCGAGTTCGTCGCGCTTCTCGGCCCATCCGGGTGCGGCAAGTCCACGATGCTCAATTGCCTGGCCGGCCTCGTCCCGCTGACCAGCGGTCGCATTTCCATCGACGGCGATCGCATCGACCCACTCCCGCCGGAGCGCCGGCGGTTCGGCATGGTCTTCCAGAACTACGCTCTCTTTCCGCACCTGAACATCGGCCGCAATGTCGCGTTCGGCCTCGAGTCACGACGCGTGGCCCGCAGCGAGATCAGGGCCCGGGTCGCGCGTGCGCTTGGCCAGGTCCGCCTCGAGGGCCTCGCGGACCGCTATCCGTCGCAGCTGTCCGGCGGGCAGCAGCAGCGGGTCGCGATGGCGCGCGCCATCGTCCTCGAGCCGCGCCTGATTCTCATGGACGAGCCGTTGTCGAACCTCGACGCGCAGCTTCGAACCGAGCTGCGCACGGAGCTGCGCCGGCTTCACCAGGACCTCGGACTGACGACGATCTACGTCACGCACGACCAATCGGAGGCGCTTTCGCTTGCCGATCGTCTCGTGGTGATGCGCAACGGAGTTCATCTGCAGATCGGCACACCGGCGACCGTCTACACCGAACCGGCGGATGCGTTCGTCGCCGCGTTCATGGGCTATCGAAACCTGATTCCGGCACGGCGGCGATCGGCTCGGGACGGTGACGTGATCGTCGAGCTGGCCGATGGCGTGACGATGCGCGGGGTCGACCGAGGCGCCAGCACCGATGAGCAGGTCGTCGTGGCGGTGCGACCATCGGACTTCACCGTCGTGCCCGCCGCTGGATCGGACGACGAGGCATCAGGGGAGAACGCGATCACCTGCACCGTCCGCGTCGTGGAATACCAGGGCGAGGAGAGCGCCGTGGAGGCGGAAGCTGCCGGTGGCCTGCGGGTGCACTTCCGCACGACCGAGCGGGTGGCCACCGGCGAGCGGGTCGCCGTCCACGTCGACCCGTCCCGGCTGCTGGTCTTTGCCGCCGATGCCTGAGCGTTCCCGCTCGCTGCGAGATCGCCTCGCCGAGCGCGGCATCGATCGCGTGCTCTGGCTGCTGCTCCCTGCCGCGGCGTTGCTGGGGATGCTCTTCGTGTACCCCTTCCTGTACGGGCTGGGGCTGTCCGTCCAGTCGCAGGAGGGCACGCCGGGGATCGGCAACTACCTGCGCTTCTTCGGCGACGACTTCCAGCGTTCCACCATCGCCAAGACGTTCGCCCTCGCCATCCCGGCCGCCGCCCTCAACGTCGGCATCAGCATCCCGATCGCCTACAAGCTGCGCGGCCCGGTCCGTCACAAGCGCGTCATCACCACGCTGCTCGTGTTGCCGGCGACGCTCGGCACGGTGCTCGTGGCGGAGGGCCTCATCCGCTATTTCGGCCCGATCGGCTGGTTCAACCAGCTCCTCATGGCGATCGGGATCATCGACGCACCGCTGCAGCTGACGCACAACTACATCGGGGTCATGGCTTCGCTCATCATCACCGGCTTCCCGCTGAGCCTGCTGCTGGTCCTCGGGCATGCATCGGGGATCGATCCCGATCTCGAGCGCGCCGCCGCGACCCTCGGGGCGGGACCGTCCGAGCGGTTCCGGCGGGTGATCCTGCCGCTGATGCTGCCGGGGATCACGATCGCCTTCGTCCTGGCATTCGTGGCTGCGTTCGCCGTCTTTCCCTCGGCGGTCATGGTCGGCAATCCCTCCGGCGAGACCCGGGTCATCTCGATCGCCGCGTATCAGGCCGCGTTCGAGCGCTTCGACTATCCGATGGCCTCGGCCATCGCGATGATCATGGCAGCGCTGCAGTTCGCCGTCGTCGGCTCCGTCTTCCTCGTTCGCAGCCGGCTCTATCGCGGCTCGACGAGCGGTGCCAAGGGATGACCATCGCCGGCGCGTCCGAACGGCCCGTACGCCGAGCGGGGGGACTGTCCCTGACGAGCATCGTCCTGGTGGTGGTGCTCGGAGTCTTCTTCCTCAACCTCGCCGCGCTCATTCTCGGGGTCGTGCTGAACTCCTTCGCCACGTCCTGGTTCGGCAGCCTGGTGCCGGATGGCCTGACCACGCGCTGGTACGCGTACGCGGCGGATACGTTCCAGCTGCTCGACGTCCTGCGGGTGACGTTCACCGTGGGTGCCGCGGTCGTCGTCCTCAGCCTGCTGATCGGCGCCCCGGCCGCCTACGCGCTGGCGCGCCGGCAGTTTCCGGGAAAGCGCCTCGTGATGCTGCTGTTCCTCCTGCCCATGCTGGTCGCGCCGATCACCTACGGCATCCCGCTGGCGACCGCGCTCTACCAGTTCGACCTCGCCGGGTCGCTGGCCGGGGTCATCCTTGCCAACCTGGTGCCGTCGGTCCCGTTCGTCATCCTGCTGCTGACGCCGTTCATCGAGCAGATCGACGAGAACCTGGAGCGCGCCGCCCGCATGTGCGGAGCTTCCACGCCGCGCGTCTTCGCGAAGATCCTGATCCCGCTCATGGCGCCCGGCCTGCTGGCCGCCGGACTCCTGGTGCTGATCCGGGTCCTGGCCATGTTCGAGCTGACCTTCCTGACCGCCGGACCGGGCGAGCAGACGCTCGTCGTCGCCCTGTACTACACCGTCTTCGCGGCCGGCATCCGCCCGACACAGGCGATCGATGCGATGGCCGTGATCTACATGCTGACGGCCTTCGTCCCGCTGCTCGTGGCGCTGCGGTTCGTGAACCCGACGCAGATCGTGGCGCGCATCAAGCAGGAGAATGTCCGATGAAGATCACGGGCGGCCGCGTCATCGTCTGTTCTCCGGGCCGGAACTTCGTGACCCTGAAGCTCGAGACCAGCGAGGGCATTCATGGCCTGGGAGATGCCACGCTGAACGGTCGCGAGCTCGCCGTCGCCTCGTACCTCCAGGACCACGTCCTCCCGCTGCTCGTGGACCGCGATCCGTTCGCGATCGAGGACATCTGGCAGTACCTGTACAAGGGCGCCTACTGGCGTCGGGGCCCGGTCACGATGACGGCCATCGCCGCGGTGGACACCGCCCTGTGGGACATCAAGGGCAAGAGCCTCGGCACGCCGGTCTACAACCTGCTCGGGGGCAGGTCCCGAACCGGCGTCCTGGTCTACGGCCATGCGAATGGCGACAGCGTGGACAACGCCATGCGGGCGGTCGAGCACTACCGGGAGCTCGGATACCGCGCCATCCGGGTGCAATGTGCCGTGCCTGGCGTGCCGAGCGCATACGGAGTGGGAAAGGGCGACCTGTACTACGAGCCGGCTGCTCGAGGCCTGCCGCAGGAGCAGATCTGGTCGACGGACGAATACCTGCGCTTCGCCCCGGTCCTCTTCGAGCGCCTGCGAACCGAGTTCGGCTTCGATCTCCGGCTGCTCCACGATGCCCATCATCGACTCACGCCGATCGAGGCGGGCTGGCTCGGCAAGCGACTGGAGGACTATCGGCTGTTCTGGCTGGAGGACCCCGTGCCGGCCGAGCTGCAGGAGGGCTACCGCCTCATTCGCCAGCACACCACGGTGCCGATCGCGGTTGGTGAGGTCTTCGACAGCGTGTACGACTGCCTCCAGCTGATCACCGAGCAGCTGATCGACTACATCCGCACCACGGTCGTCCACGCCGGCGGCATCACCCACCTCCGCAAGATCGCGGCGATCGCGGAGCCGTACCACGTCCTTACCGGCTCCCACGGTGCGACGGACCTCTCGCCGGTCTGCATGGCGGCTGCCCTGCACTTCGACATCTCCGTGCACAACTTCGGGATCCAGGAGTACATGCGCCACACGCCGGAGACCGATGCGGTCTTCCCCCACGCCTACACCTTCTCGGACGGCTATCTGCACCCGGGCGACGAGCCAGGACTCGGCGTCGAGATCGACGAGGAGCTGGCCGAGCGCTACCCGTACCGGCCGGCCTACCTTCCGACCAATCGACGCGTCGACGGGACGGTCCACAGCTGGTGACCGCGTTCCCCGGACAGGACGAGGCGGCTGGACCTGGCCTGGCTCCCCGCGACGACCGGCTGCTGCCGCCGGAGCCGACCGTCCGGGGAATTGCCCGTGAGCTCTACCGCGGGGTACGGGACCTGCCGCTCGTTTCGCCGCACGGCCATATCGAGGCTGCGGACCTGGCCGCCAACGTGCGACTGCCCGATCCCGCGACGCTGCTGATCAGCCGCGACCATTACGTTACCCGGCTCCTTCACTCGCAGGGCGTTCCACTGGAGGCGCTTGCCGTGGGGCCCTCCGACCCACACGACCGCCGGGCGACACCGCAGCCACGCGAGATCTGGCGCCGGCTCGCCGCGAACTGGCACGCGCTGCGTGGCATGCCGAGCCGGTTCTGGCTGGAGCAGACATTGGAGACCGTCTTCGGCATCCGGACCCCGCTCTCGCCGGGGACGTGCGACTCGATCTATGACGAGCTGGACGACTGTCTCGGGCGCGAGGACTTCCTGCCGCAGGCGCTGTTCGATCGCTTCGGCCTGGAGGTCATGGTCACGACCGATTCGGCCCTCGACCTCCTCGAGCACCACCGCGCCATCGCGGAGCGTTCATGGCCGGGCCGAGTGCTGCCGGGATTCCGGCCGGACGACGTCGCCGATGCCGGCAGACCCGCCTGGCGAACCGCGGTGGAACGGCTCGGTGAGATCGCCTCCGAGAACGTGGGGACCTACGCCGGCTACATCCGGGCCCTGGAGAACCGTCGACAATTCTTCGCCTCGCACGGCGCGACGTCGACCGATCACGGCCATCCGTCCGCAAGCGCCGAGCTGCTCGATGAAGGCGAGGCGGAGCGCCTTTACGCGCGACTGCTGGCACGCGCCGGCGACCTGGCGGATGCCGAGCGCTTCCGGGCACACATGCTCATGCAGTTCGCGCGCATGAGCTGTGAGGACGGGCTGGTCATGCAGCTGCATCCGGGCGCCATGCGTGGCCACGATCGTCCGATGACCGCGAGATTCGGGACGGACATCGGGGCGGACATCCCCACCGCGACGGAGTACGCGCACTCCCTGCGGCCCCTCCTCGAGCGCCACGGACACGACCCGAGGTTTCGGCTCATCGTGTTCACGCTCGACGAGGCGACCTACTCACGGGAGCTCGCCCCCATGGCCGGCTACTACCCGGCGCTGCTGCTGGGGCCGCCCTGGTGGTTCCACGACAGTCCCGAGGGTCTGCGTCGCTTCCGGGCGTGGACCCTGGAGAGCTCCGGGTTCTTCAACACCGTCGGCTTCACCGATGATGCGCGATCGTTGCCGTCGATCCCGGCTCGCCACGATGTCGCCCGCCGCGTCGACTGCGGGTTCCTGGCCGGCCTGGTGGCGGAGCGAAGGTTGACGCTGGAGGATGCGCACGAGACGGCGATCGATCTCGCCTATCGGCTGCCAAAGCTGGCCTATCGGCTGTGACCGAACGCTTGAGCCTGGCCACGCTGGACCAGGCGCCGGCCGAGCTACGGCCCTCCTACGATCCCTCGTCGCTGGCGATCGGCATCGTGCACCTGGGTCTGGGCGCCTTCCACCGGGCGCACCAGGCCGTCTTCACCGACGAGGCCCTGGGCGTCGAGTGGGGCGACTGGGGAATCTACGGCCTGAGCCAGCGGAGCCGCACGGTGCCCGACCAGCTGGAACCGCAGGACGGCCTCTATGCCGTGCTCGAGAAGGCGCCGGGCCATCGTGCCTGCCGGATCGTGGGCAGCATCAGGAAGGTCGGCCTCGCGTCGGAGGGGTCAGGCGACCTCACCCGCTGGATTGCCGCCCCCGCCACGCGGATCGTCTCGCTGACCGTGACCGAGAAGGGCTATCGCCACGATCCCGCCACCGGACAGCTGCGCGAGGACGATCCCGCCGTCCAGGCCGATGCCGCGGGCGGCGATGCCTCCACCGTCGTCGGCCAGCTGGTCCGTGGGCTTCAAGCGCGGCGTGCGGCCGGGGGCGACCCACTGACGGTTCTGAGCTGCGACAACATCGCGGGCAACGGCCGGCTGCTGCGCGGCTTGGTCGAGCAGTTCTGCAGCCTTCTCGACCCGAAGGACGAGCGGGCTCTGCGCCAATGGATGGCCGCCAACGTCACGTTCCCGTCGACCGTGGTCGATCGGATCGTTCCGGCCACCGGAGCGGCGGACCTCGAAGAGGCGCGGCAGCTCCTTGGGCTGGAGGATCGAGGCGCCGTCGTGGCCGAGCCCTTTCGTCAGTGGGTGATCGAGGACGACTTCGCCGCTGGTCGCCCGGCATGGGATGCCGTCGGGGCGATCCTGACGTCCGACGTGCTGCCGTATGAACTGGCCAAGCTGCGGATCCTCAACGGCAGCCACTCGACGCTCGCATACCTCGGAGCGGTGGCTGGCCACGACACGATGGCCGCTGCCATCGGGGAGCCGGCCCTGACCGCCCTCGTGCGTCGCATGATCCGCGATGAGGTCATTCCGACCCTGCGCGAATCGCCCGGCATCGACCTTTCGCGCTACGGCGACGCGGTGCTCGAGCGGTTCGCCAATCCCGCGCTCGGCCATCGGACCCATCAGGTCGCGATGGATGGCTCGCACAAGCTGCCGCAGCGCCTCCTCGCGACCGCCCGTGACCTGCTGTCCGACGGGCGGCAGCCGCGCCTCGTCGCCCTGGCGGTCGCGGGCTGGATGCGCTACCTGCGGGGCGTCACGGACGCGGGCGATCGATATGAGGTCGCCGACCCGATGGCCGATCGCGTCGTCGGGATCGCGAGCTCGTCGGATTCCAGCGGCACGATCGTCACCCGTCTGCTCGCGATCCGCGAGATCTTCGGCGATGACCTGGCAGGGCTGCCGGCCTTTCGGTCCGCGGTCAGCGAGTGGCTTGGACGTCTCATCGAAGACGGCGTCCTGCGGACCGTGGATCAGGCCGTGTCCGAGACGCCATGATTCGGGTCGCGGCGGTCGGCGAATGCATGCTCGAGCTCCGGCACGTGGACGACGAGACGCTGGCACTCGGCTTCGGAGGGGACACTCTCAACACCGCCGTCTACCTGGCACGCTGCGGCCGAGACGACGGCATCCAGGTTGACTACGTGACCGCCGTGGGCGACGACCCCTACAGCCAGGCGATGATCGAGTGGTGGCGGCGGGAGAACATCGGCACGGAGCACGTGGCCCGTATTCCGGGGCGGCACCCCGGCCTCTACCTGATCCGAACCGACCCCACGGGAGAGCGGTCGTTCACCTACTACCGATCCGAGTCCGCCGCGCGCGAGATGTTCCGCACCGCGGGTCCGAGATTGGACGAGGCACTCCACGGATACGATCTTGTCTACCTCTCGGGGATCACCCTCTCGATCCTCGACGCGGCGTCCAGAGAACGGCTCTGGAAAGCGCTCGATGCGGCGCGGGCACGAGGTGGCCAGGTGGCCTTCGACACGAACTACCGTCGATCGGGCTGGCCAGATGCGCGCGCTGCACGGCGTGCCATCGAGCGCACATTGGAGCACACCGACATCGCGTTGCCCACCCTTGACGATGAACGGCAGCTCTTCGGCGACACGGACGAGGAGGCCTGTGTCCGACGGCACCAATCGCTCGGTTGCAAGGAGATCGCCGTCAAGCTCGGAGCGGACGGTACGTTTATCGCGACCCGGACCGGCCGTTGGCGCGTTCCCGCCGCGAGGGCGCACCGCGTCGTCGACACCACCGCCGCCGGAGACGCCTTCAACGCGGCCTACCTGGCAGCCAGGCTCCGGGGTGGCTCCCCCGAATCCGCCGCCGCCCAAGGAAATCGCCTGGCGGCTGTGGTCATCGCCCATGCCGGCGCTGTCATCCCGGGATCTGCCATGCCGGGCGCGAGGTAGCCAGTTGACGAACAATCAGGCGCGAGCGCGGAGGAGCTGGCGGACGGCGGCGGTCCGTCGCTCGAGCTGGGGCCACTCGTCGACCAGGTCGGCGGTGTAGCCGAGCGCCGCGCGCAGGTCTGCATCGTCTCCGCCGCCCGCGGTCAGCGAGACGACGAACTCCGCCAGGTCCTCGATGTTGCGCCGGTAGAAGTAGAAGCCGAAAACGTCGGCGTCGAGCGAGATCGGACGGAAGGCGTCCTCATAGCGATCCAGGAACCAGCCGAAGCGATCGGCCGGGAAGAACGCGGTCCCGGCGAACATGAACAGGTCGTGCTCCGGTGGTCCGATGACCGCGCCGTCCCAGTCGAGCGCGCTGAGCTGGCCGTCCTCGTCGAGGAGCAGGTTCGAGCCCCAGAAGTCGGTGTGGCAGAGCACCGTGTCGCCGCCTCGCTCCCTCGCCTGGTCGCGCATGGCCTCGAGAACCCCGACGAGCTCGAGGAGCTCCGCGGCCCTTGGCGCGAGAAGGTCGCGCAGTCCGGCCAGCGTGGGGTGCTCCCCGGCCGGCAGGGGAGCACCGGCAACGAGCCGATGGAGCGTGTCGACGAGCGACGGCAGGAACGGGAGCTCGTAGCGTTCCGTGCGCGGGACGAGGTGGCCAACGCTCGACGTGCTCCCGTGGATGGCACCCAGGAGCCCGGCGACCCTGGCGTACAGCGTCTCCGGCCAGGCAGTCTCGTCCTCCAGGGTCCGGCCTTCCAGATGCTCCAGCACCGTGAGCTCGAACCGATCGAACCGGCTCATCAGGCGGCCATCGAGGTCGGCGATCGGGCGCGGGACGCGGAGGCCGAGCTCGGCGAGCCCGGTCATCAGCGGCAGCTCGGCGCCCCGCCGGCGCTCGGCGTCCGGCCGCGTCGGCTCCATGAGCTTCACGAAGACCCGCGAGCCGTTCTCCACCTCCGCGACGTAGCTCCACGAGTCGAGGCCCTTCGGGAGAAACACGAACCGGGTGACGGCGCGCCCGTACCGACCGCGCAGGAGCTGCCGGAGTGCGGCGAGATCGACCTCCGGCTCGACTCGCATCTAGCGCCCACGGGCCTCGGGTTCATGCACGCCCGGAACGGTAGCGCAGCGTGGGTCCTGCCGGGTCCTTGACAACACCGCCGTGGCCAGTATTATCCCGGTAGGTTAATTAACCGAAAGGCGAAATGCAGACCCAGTCGGATGCGCTGAGCACGACGTTCGCAGCCCTGGCCGACCCGACTCGGCGGGCCATCCTCGCCCGCCTCGCCCGTGGGGAAGCCATGGTCACGGAGCTGGCCGCCCCGTTCGACCTCAGCCTTCCAGCGATCTCGAAGCACCTGAAGGTCCTGCAGCGCGCCGGTCTCATCGAGCAGGGCCGCCAGGCCCAGTGGCGACCGTGCCGACTCCGGCCGGAGCCGCTCAGCAACGTGGCCGATTGGGTCGGTCAATACCGGCGTCACTGGGAGGCGAGCTTCGAGCGCCTCGACGACTACCTCCGCGAACTCCAGGCGACGGACCGGAACGATGATGCCGAGACCGGCTGACTCGAGGGCTCAGGAAGGAGCAGACGTGATGACGATGCAACAGCTGGGCAACGAACGGACGGCCGTCTACACGGAGGGTCAGGAGCTCGTCTTCGAGCGAGTGTTCGATGCCCCACGCGACCTCGTCTGGAACGTCATGACGGACCCGGAGCGCGTCACTCGCTGGTGGGGACCGCACGACCACACGGCGACGGTCGTCGAGATGGATGTCCGGGTGGGTGGCACGTGGCGCTGGATCAGCCATGGACCCGACGGCCAGGACGTCCCCTTCAAGGGCGAGTACCTCGAGGTCGAGCCGCCCGAGCGGCTCGTGCAGACGGAGATCTTCGACGTCCCGGGCTTCGACGACAAGGCCGCGATCAACACGCTGACGCTCGAGGCGCTCGGCAGCAAGACGAAGCTGGTCGCCCGCAGCCACTTCCCGTCAGTCGAAGACCTCGAAGGCGCGCTCGCGACCGGCATGGTCGGCGGCGCGCTCGAGACCTACGACCGGCTGGCCGACGAGATCGCGAAGGCCTGACCGCCGGCCATCGCGGCACCGATCGCTACCTCAGACGGCCCGTCGGGCATCACGCCCGGCGGGCCGTGCGTCAGCGGCGAGCGATGTAGGCCTCGCGCAGCACGTTCGCCTCCATCGCCATCTCCTCGAGGCGGTTCTTGACGACGTCGCCGATGCTGATGATTCCGGCCAGGGCGCCGTCGGCGACGACCGGGAGGTGCCGCACGCGCCGCCTCGTCATATCCTCCATCACCTGCTTGACGCTGTCCCGGGGCGTGCAGGACACGACCTGCCGGGTCATGAGCTCCGCTACCTGGGCCTCGAGGATCCGCGGTCCGCGATCCGCCAGCCCGCGGACGACGTCGCGCTCCGAGATGATGCCGAGCACCGACCGGCCGTCCTCGCTCACGACCATCGCGCCGATCCGCTCCTCGCGCAACCCCCGAACCAGCTCCGCGACGGTCGCGTCCGGGCGGATCGTGACGACCGCCGCCCCCTTCGCGCGCAGGATCCCATCGACGTCCATCGGCCCACCTCGTGCGAGGGCTTGATGGTAGCGCCGCGGACCAGTGTTGTAATCAGCTCGACTACGGCTCCACGGGCACCGGCGTCTGCTGGAGCGCCAGGGCCACGGCGGCCTGCCAGGCGGTCGCGGCCGCCGTCTGTGCCGCCCTGCGTGCGAGCTCGGCGTTCATGGTCATAGCCTCTGCCCCGGTCAGCATCAATTCCGCCGCGGAGCTGGACGTCGTGCGGGCCGCGACAGCGGCGACCGGCCGGGCGATCTCGATCGACTCGGGTCCGATCACCGCAAGCGATGACTGGGCGCGTCTCAGCGAGCTTCGCCCTGGAGCGTTCTTCCACGTCGGTGCGGGTGGCCCGGCCGCGCCGCCGCATCACCATCCCGCCTTCGACATCGACGAGTCGGCCATCGGGTTGATGTCCGAGGTGCTCGTGCGCACCGCCCTGGCCCACCTGGGCCCGGGAACGACCACGGCCACGGAGTGAGTTGAGGCAGCGGGACCCTCGCGGCCCGGCGCGGCTCAGGCACGGAGGAATGCGAGCACGGCGAGCACGCGGCGATGCTGGTCCGCCGACTGCGGCAGCTCGAGCTTCTGGAAGATCTGGGTGACGTGCGCTTCGACCGTGCGCTCCGTGACGAAGATGCGGGTTGCGATGGCGCTGTTCGACATCCCTTCGGCGATGAGCCCGAGCACCTCCCGTTCGCGCTCCGTCAGCTCCGCGAGCGGATCCTCGCGGCGGCGCCTCCATCGTGCGACCCCACCGGCCGCGATATGCTCCCGGCGTGAACACGACGGTCTGGATGCCGGACCTGAACGACTTCGAGACGGTGCTCGGCGAGGACGGGATTTCCGATCTGCTTGAGGCCCTGGCCGACGTTTCCGGCGTTCCCGGTGACCTCGTCGAATGCGGGAGCTGGCGCGGCGGCAGCGCGATGATCCTCGGCGAGGCACTGCGGCGGCAGACGGACGCCCGGATCGTCTACGCGTGCGACTCCTACGAGGGCTTCGACCTCGAGGAGCTCAGATCGGAGCGTGAGGCGGGTCGGACGGGCGAGCCCGATGACGCATTCGCGTCCACCTCGGTCAAGTACGTCGAGGCGAAGATCCGGGCGCGGGGCCTGGAAGACCGGGTCGTGCCCGTGAAGGGGTACTTCGCCGAAACATTGGTCACGCTGGATGGTCCATTCGCGATGGCCCTCATCGACTGCGACCTGCCGGCCAGCATCCTGTTCGCCGCGCGCACGCTGTGGCCGAGGCTGAGCCCGGGTGGCCTCATGCTGTTCGACGACTACCTCAACGCGGAGCGCTTCAGCGGTGCGCGCGTGGCCGTCGACGAGTTCCGCGTGGAGCGACGAGCGGAGATCGACGACGAGCGTCTCCAGCGGCGGCTCTATCGCGTGCGCAGGGCGGCGGGGAACTTCGAGGCTGGCGAACCGGCCACGGACCGGTAGCGTCGGCCTGCGGTCGGCGCCGGGCGGGTCTCGCGGGACTCGATCACGTCGCGGAAAAACTCGACGAGGCCATCGGCGTGCGCGTCGAAGGTGAAGCGAGCTCGAGCGCCCCAGAAATTTGCCTGCAGGCGATCCAGGACGCCAGGCTCGTGGAGCTGCGCGCCGAGATCCTCGGTGTCGGAGAAGGACACGCCGATGTCGAGCTCATCGGCCAGCGTCTGCATCGCGACTCGTGCGCCGGCGTTGTCGAGCTGAAGCAGGGGCAGCCCTGCCGAGGCCAGCGTGGCGATGCGCGCCGGGTAGTTGAGGTCCTCCCACTTCGCCGTCCGCAGATCGCCGCCGTTCGAGCTCCGGAAGACATGCAGCCAGCCGGCGTCGTACTTCGAAAACTCGGACACCCACTCGCGCTGGTCCACGCCCGGGTGGAGGTGCAGGAAGCGCCCCGCCCGGGCCTTCGCCTCCTCGATCCAGGCCTTTGAGCCGGACTGGAAGATGTTGCCGTAGAAGTGAACGTGGATCCTCTGTGCGGCGAGATCGGCGACCGTGCTCGGCTCCACCCCCATCAGGCGCCCCGGCACGACCGTGTGGACCTCGCCATCCACGTCCGAAAGGCGCTTTGAGGCCGGGCGGGCAAACCACTCGCGTTTCGGCAGGTCTCCGTCGAGCACCATGGCGTGTGGGTTATGACGGGTCGCCGGCACGACGGCCTCGAACCACTCCCGCGTCTCGGGGCTCGAGTAGATCTGGCCATCGGAGCGCAGATGCAGGTCGACGAGCTTGGGCCACGTGCCCTCGGCGATGCAGTGCTGGGGGCTCTCCTTGATGTGCCACACGAACGGGATTCCGGGATTGTCCGACAAGACCTCGTGTGCGAACGGCACGGTCTGCCAGTTCAGCAGCGCGTAGATGACGTCTGGCCGGAGCTCCGACACCGCTTCGCGCCAGCCTCTTCGCGGCAGGTCGCGAACATGGCCGAATGGCTGCGGGCCCACCGCCTGGAACCAGTACGGCTCCTGGGTCCAGAGGCCGTACAACGAGTGCCCGCGTTCCTCGAGGGCGAGGACGCGCTCAGGGTTGTAGGCGAGCTCGCCGACCAGCAGGATTCGAAGCCCGTCGGCCGCCCGGGGCGTCGGTCGGCGGTCGCGAAACTCGCGGTACAACGCCACCTCGTCGATCTGGTTTCCCACGGACGAGTGGAAGCGCAGGGGTCCGGGCGGCTGGTAGCGCGAGCGATACACGTTGAGGCCACCGCCCAGCGTCTCGCGCACGATCTTGTGCCGCTGTGCCGGGTGATCCACCCACTCGCTGGTCACGACTCCCGTCCCAATGAACGAGCCGCGGGCCCGAAGGCTGGACCAGAACATCCGGTCGAGGTCGTCAGTGACCACATCATCACGTTCCAGCCAACGCTCCGGGCCGGCGCGGTGGGCCACCTGGGCGAGTTGAAGCGGGTAGCCCGCGAGCTGTCCGGTCGCGTCGTGGTTGTGCCAGTACCGAAGGCCGGAGAAGGCCAGCGCAGCTGCCGGGTGCGCGGCAAGGGCCAGAACAAGCGATCCCAGGTGCCTCGGAAAGAACTGATCATCCGATGGCAGGTACGCGATCAATGGCGCTCGGGCGCGGTCCAGCGCCAGGTTCAGGGCCGCCCCCATCCCCCGGTTCTCCGTCGAGCGGTGGTACGACACCCGGTCGTCCGTCAGGTAGGGCTCGATCACGGACGGCGTCTCATCGCTCGACCCATCGTCGACGAGGATCAGCTCCCACGACTGAAGCGTCTGGGCCAGCAGGCCCTCGATGGCTCGGGGGAGGAATGCGGCCCGGTTGTAGGTGGGCGTCAGGACGGAGATGGCTGGCGGGCGGCCGCCCCTCGCCGCCCCGACGGGCACGACGACCTTTGCCGACCTCGCGCTCGTCAACGTTGCCTCCGTGGTCCGCTGGACGCGCCCGCACTAGGCGCGAAACGCGGGCCTCAAGCATCGTGCGTCGCCTCGCCCGCCGCTTCTCGGTTGTAATGCGCTGCGTTGCAGTCGCGTGGCGGCTCGCTGATCCCGCCCAGCGCCGAGCGGCGCGTCCCCGCGTCTCCGAGTCCTGGATCACCGCAATGGTCAAGCCGACATTCGGCTGTTCGCCCAGAGCCCTGGACAGACTGAAGCCACGCGGCCCGTACACCCTTTGGGAACCGCACAAGGTCGAGGCGGCGATAGGTTCCGAGGGACGCGTAACGCTCGCGAGTGCCGTTCAGACCGTGATTGCCTACTGATGAGTTGCCGAAGCGGATTGCCTTTCGTTCTCCCGGAACAACCTGAACCGGCCCCAGCTTTGGGGGCATGATCGTCTCGAACTGCCCCCGACCCTCACATCTCTACGCTCGGCTGGTCTGTCGGGACACGGGGAGAGAGGGGGCCCGCGTCCCGAACGCTGTTTTCGGAGGAAACGATGCATGGCAAACAACCAGGAGCCGGCCGGCCGCACATGCCGGGGTACGGAATCCCCAGCGATACAGATGGTCTGCTGCCGTGGTCGTGGGCCGAGGATCGGCTGCGCGACGCTCATAACTACTGGATTGGCACGGTGGGCCCGGACGGGCGCCCACACTCCATGCCCGTGTGGGGGCTGTGGCTGGACTGTGAGTTCTGGTTCAGCACGAGCGGGACATCGCGAAAGGCGCGCAACCTCACCGCGAATGGAAGTTGCACCGTCACCACCGAGCGTGCCGACGAAGCCGTGATCGTCAACGGCACCGCCCGGGAAGAGAGCGATGTTGCGCGCCTGGAGCCGTTCGTCGAGGGGTACAAGAAGAAGTACGACTGGGACATGGACCCGGCGTCAGGCGGCTACTTCGTCGTCGCCCCGACCGTCGCCTTCGGCTTCGTCGAGCACGCGGACCAGTTCGCGAAAACGGCAACGCGCTGGCGCTTCGACAGCCGCTGACCGCGCCCTTGCCATGCCGGAGATGAAGCTCAGCAAGCTCGACGCGGCCCGCCGGCACCTCGAAGAGGCTTCGGCACTGTTTCACGCGGTCGGCAACGAGGCCGTCGCGCTCATCGCCGACGGGCTCCTTGGCGTCTGCTCGCGTCTCGACGGTGATCTCGCGGGTGCGCGGCAGCGCTACCTGGAGGTGCTCTCACGGGCCGAGGTCCTCGCCGCCCACATCTCGGTGACGCTGCCCCTCCAAGGGCTTGCCGATCTCGCGCTCCTCGAGGGCGATGCGGACCGGGCGGCGGTGCTGCACGCGGCGCAGGCGAAGCTCGGCGAGCAGCTCGGAGGCACGCCCGACTTCGAGCTGATGGGCGTGCCGAATGTCCCGGACCGAGCCCGCGCCGAGCTCGGCGACGAGCGGTACGAGGCCGCCGCGGCACGTGGGCGAGCGATGCCGGTGGACGACGTGATCAACCTGGCCCGCGGCGACACCGCCGTCAGCCGCGGGTGAGACCCGGTTCGACCTTGGCGGGGCTGGTCCCGGCTTGTAGGCTGAAGACGGGCCGGAGCGGCCGCGAGGGCGAGCCGCGCGGGATCGAGCACAGCTCGGACCTCGGCGTCCGGCAGGCTCGGCAACCATCGCGCCGGCGCGATCATCGTGATCCTGATCGCCCGGATGCTCAGCGGGCGCCGCGCCGCGGTCTGACCGCCGCCTGCGGTCGCCGAAAGTGCGCGAACGCCTAGCCGTCGGCGACCACAAGCGCACGTCAGAGGATCGACGAGCGGACCGCTTCACCGACCAGGACTTGGTCCGCTGGCGGACGGTCGTCGTCGCGGCCGTCATCGTTCTCAGCGGCGTGATGGGATGCTCGCCACAGGGCAAGCCAATCCGTAGCGCCTCGTCCGCGGCCCGCGCGTCGCAGCCGGCCCCCACTGCTACCGCAACACAGCCGGCTCCCGCTCCTTCGCTGTCGCCGTCCGATGTCGCCGCCGCTCGGCGGGTCCGAGCCGTGTTCGGGCTTCGCTCGGACCTCGAATCGATCTACGCGACAGCGGCTGATCCAGCCGCTGTCTGGACGTACGGCGTCGCGCTGACGCCCGACGAGCAGGCACGGGTCGACCGACAGGTGACCGCGGCCGACGGGCTGGCCGACCTTGTTGGCAAGTACGCCCAGCAGCAGCCCGAGTACGCCGGAATGTGGGTCGACCACCAGCGTGGCGGACTGGTCGTTGCGCTGTTCACCGACGCGCTGGACGAGCATCGATTGGCGCTCACGGCCGTCGCGGGCCCGGAGGGAGCGTGGACCGTTGTCGCTGCGCGATGGACCTGGAAGGAGCTCCAGGCGATCGCGCGCGGCGTCCACGGGGAAGAGCGGTGGTTGAGTCGGTCGATGCGGCGCTCGTCTCCTCGGGAGTGGACGTCAAGCAGAACAAAGTTCACATCCGGATCTCGAGCGCGGACCCGGACGCCCCGGCGCGCGTAGCCGATCGGTTCGGCGGGCCCGAGAAGACCTACGTCGAGTCCGACGGGACGGGCGCCAAGCTCCTGCCGTATGGGACGCTCGTCGTTCATGTGATCGACACGGCTGGTCGACCGACGCACGACCAAAGAATCACGGTGGAGTCCCAGGTGCCGGGGATCTGCTGCGAGCAGCTTCGCGTACACGAACGGCTCGTCGGAGTATCGCCTCGACATTCCTGCGACGTCCTACTCGGTCGGCGTCGAGGGCGACGCCTCGCGTCGGCTCGCAACGCCAAAGCGGGCCGTGGTGGAGCCGGGAACGGTTACGGAGGTGACGTTGGTCGTTGGTTCACGGTAGGCAGGTCCGCTGATGACACGGGATGGGAAAAAGTGATCACACGATCAAAGCGGGCGCTGTGCTTCAGCACATAACTGGGCGCGAAACGCTCGGTCGCGACTCGGGGAGACACAGCGCTCAGGCCCGGATACTCCGCAGGTTAGGTGCTGGGGACCGGCTGTCTCGAACTACAGCTGGTCGCTGCCCGGACCGATCGCGAAAAGCCGCGCGCGCGGACACACTCGCCGGCGGCTGGTGTAGGCGGGACTGGGCTGCGCGCGGAGCGTTCAGTTAGCAGGTCTTCAGCGTTGTGGCACGGCGGTCCGCCGAGAATCGCAGCCCGGGCGTACGTCCCGTCCGGATCGCGTGCCTTCCGAGCGTCTCGATCCGGTACGACGTGGGCGTTCACAGACATCAGCGCGGGGCTGCCCGGTCAGTGGATCTAGGATCTATGGGTCGGCAACATCGGGACGACGCTCGCGCCGAAGGTCGTTCTCCGGGCGGCAATTCCCACCCGCGCGATCTGGGAGCTCGACGTCACATCGGGCGCGATCACTCGGGCAACGACATCTACCTGCGCGACAACATCCTGGATGTCGGCCATCTGAACCCTACGGCTGCTACGAGAGCAAGGGCTCGTGACCGAAGACGGGTTCAACGCCAAGAACGGGGCGAACGCCAGCGGGGCGCGAACGCTGGGGCGGCCCGAACCCTCAAGGCGCGAGAGGGGGAAGCGTGAGTGGCGGTTCACGGTCAACGAGCGGTGGCACCAGGTTTCCATCGACGAGCGTCCCGCCGGTCATAAGCCATGTCGCGTCTTCATCGATAACCAGGCAGGTGGGGTCTACCCCCTTCGAGCCCCTCAGAAAGAACTCACCCTTGGTCGTCACGAGCCAAGCCGGCTTGTCGACGAGGTACGGAGGATCGCCCCAAATGTTGGCGTAGTTGATCGCGTCGGCGGCCCGAGGCAACCGCGCGATTCCGGCGACCAGATCGAGGTGGTCCATCAACCCGCATGCCGTCAGCGCCGCCCGCGCTCCGTCGGAAAGATTGGTTCGCGACTCTGCGGGAAGCTGGGTATCGACCGCGGTTGCAGAGTCGGCAGAAGCCCGTACCGCCGCGGATGGTTGTTCCGTCGACTGGTCAGCGCTGGGATCGACGGTCGACGTCCCCGGAGCCCCGGCGGTGCAGGCTGTACCGATTAAGGCGACCGCTGCAAGCCCCGCCAAGCGCGTTCTCACGTCTAGTACCTCGTGTCCCAAGTCCAGAACTTGCCCGAAGTCAAAGTCGGATGAGGTGGTGTAACGCCTCGTCGGTCTCCTCAGGCGGCGGGTAGCTGCTTCACCTCCTCTCGCTCAGCGGCGCCCGACTCGTCGAGCACCAGGGCGAGCGACTCGTCGGACAGGTAGCGCCGGCCCACCAGCCACTCGTCGTTCTGCTCGATCAGGAGCGCCCCGGCGAGCCGGATCGCGGCGGCGTCGTTGGGAAAGATGCCGACCACGTCGGCTCGGCGACCGATCTCGCGGTTGACCCGTTCGAGCGGGTTGGTCGAACGCAGCTTGGAGCGGTGGGCCTCGGGGAAGCGGTAGAAGGCGAGCAGGTCCTCCTCGGCCACGGTGAGCAACTCGGCGACCCTGGGCGCCAGACCGGCCAGGCGCTCGATCACCTGGCCCGCCCGGTCGCGCGCCGCCGCCTCGCTCTCGGCGTTGAACACTTCGCGCAGGGCGGCCGAGACCATGCCCCGCTGGGCGGGCCGGCAGTGGCGCAGCATGTCGCGCACGAAGTGGACTGTGCAGCGTTGCCATGGACAGCCGAGGATCCGGGCGATGGCGTTCTTGAGGCCGAGGTGCTCGTCGCTGATGGCGAGCCGGACTCCGGCCAGGCCGCGCTCGCGGAGCGAGCGCAGGAAGGCGACCCAGAACGCCTCCGACTCGAGCTCGCCGATGTCGAGCCCGATCACCTCGCGCCGGCCGGACTCGTGGACCCCGTAGGCGATCACGAGCGCCTTGGGATAGACGTGGCCGCGGCTGCGGACCTTGACGACCTTGGCGTCGAGCCAGAGATACGGATACTCGCCCTCGAGCGGCCGGGTCCGGAATGCCTCGACCTGCTCGTCGAGGGTCCGGCACAGGGCCGAGACGCGGTCTTTGGTCATGCCGCCGATGCCGAGCTGCTCGACGAGGCGGTCGACCTTGCGGGTGCTGACCCCGTTGACGTAGGCCTCCATGACGACCGCCACGATCGCCTGCTCACAGCGCCGGCGCGGCTCGAGGAACGACGGGAAGTAGGCCTCGCCGGAGCGCTTGCGCGGGATGAGCAGCTCGAGCTCGCCGACGCGGGTCTCCCACAGCCGCTGGCGGTACCCGTTGCGGTGGGTGAGGCGGTCGGGCGAGACCTCGCCGCGGGCGGCACCGATGTCGGCGCTGATCTCGGCCTCCATCAGCCGGGCGACGACGGTCGCCACCGCTTCCCTGAGGACGTCGACGTGCTCCGTCGAGCAAGGTCTTGGCGGCCCGCTCGGCAGCCGTCATGCTGTGCCCCTCGGCCATCGTGGTGCTCCTTTCGTCGATCGACTTGGCGTCAACCGACGAGTCTGGGGCTCCGCGGTGGCCGACGTCTCAGCACTTCGGCACCACGGCCCCGCGTTACACCACTTCTACCGCCTCAACCCTTGCCCGAGGAGGTCGACCAGGCGCATCGCTGATGAGCCCAAGCGCCGTTCACGTTGCACGATGTGCCGCTCTGGATCCTCCAGCTCCCGCTGTGGTACTGCGTGGCCTCCCAGTTCTGTCGGTTCGCGTCCGGACCGCCTGATTGGTCTCCGAAGTTGTAGACCTCGTTGACCCAAGCCGCATCGTTAACGGACCCCCAGCAACTCCCGATAATGAAGTTCCACGTCCGACTGTGCTGGACGGCTCCATCGATTCGGGCTTCCAGGTACGCCCCGTTCCGGATGACGGTGAACAGGTGGTGGCCGCTTGTGGCGTTGCCCTTCGGCGCTTCGCGGGGAGTAGGTGGTACGACAGGCCCGCAATTCAGTGACTGGTCCCAGCCCTCAGCCCAGAAAAAGTAGGAGGCGTTCACCTGCGGGCAGCCGGGTCCTTGGCACTTGTCGTATCCGACCGGGAAATATCTCGTATCCCGAGCTACTGTTTCCCTCGATCGCGACCCATGACGACGAGAACGAGCCGTGCAGGCCGGCCGTGCCCCCTGGAGTGGTGGGAAATGAGCGCTCCGTCGTGATCCTCAGCGACGGGGTCGGCGGTGTCGCTCAGGACGCCAGCAGGACGGTCTTCGCTCGCTCCACCTCCTTGGTCAGCTCATCATCGCGGGCGGGGTCAAGCCGGGCCATGGAACCCTCGGACAGATAGCGCCGTTCGGCGATCGCCCACTCGTCGTGGATCTCGAGCAGGACCGCCCCGGCGAGCCGCGTGACCGCCGCCTCGTTCGGGAAGATCCCGACCACATCGGTCCGCCGCTTGATCTCCTTGTTGACCCGCTCCAATGGGTTCGTCGACCAGATCTTGCGCCAGTGACTGACCGGGAACGCGGTGAAGGCGGTCACGTCGGCCTTCGCCGCGGCGAGCATGGCCGCGGCGACCGGGAAGCGTGGTTCGAGCTTGGCGACGATCTCGTCGAGCTGCTCGCTGACCGTCACCGCATCGGGCTGGACGAAGATCGTCCGGATCGCGGCCAATACCATCTCGGCGCTGCCCTTCGGGATCCGGGTCAGGACGTTGCGCAGGAAGTGGACCCGGCATCTCTGCCACGCGGCGCCCAGGAGGACGGCCGCGATGGCGCCCTTGAGACCCTCGTGGGCGTCGCTGATGACGAGGCGCACACCCGCCAGGCCGCGCGCCCGCAGGCTGCGCAGGAAGGCCGTCCAGAAGGCGCCGTCCTCGCTGTCGCCGACGGCCAGCCCCAAGACCTCGCGATCGCCGCACTTGGTCACGCCGGTCGCGATGACGATCGCCTTGGACACGACCGACGCGCCGTCGTGGGCCTTGACGTAGGTCGCGTCGAGGAAGACGTAGGGGAACGTCGTGTGCCCCAACGGCCGGTCGCGGAAGGTGGCCACGACCGCGTCGAGCTCGGCGCAGACCCGGGACACCTCGCTCTTGCTGATCCCGGCGTCGATGCCCAGGGCGGCCACGAGGTCGTCGACCTTGCGAGTACTGACGCCGTGGACGTAGGCCTCCATGACGACCGCCCACAGGGCCCGGTCGATCCGCCGCCGCGGCTCCAGGAGGGCCGGGAAGAACGAGCCCGTCCGGAGCTTGGGGATGCGCAGCTCGACGTCGCCGGCCTTCGTGCTCAGGAGCCGGCTCCGGCTGCCGTTGCGATGGGTCGTCCGGCCGTCGGTCCGCTCGTACCGGCCGGCGCCGATCGCCTGGTCGGCCTCGAGCTCGATGAGCTGCTGGAGGACGAGCGTCATCGCGTCGCGCATGACGTCGGCGCTGCCCCCGGCGCGGATCGCGTCGAGCAGCTCGGACAGGGCAGACTGTGACAAGGCCATCGGTGTCTCCTCGTGCTCTCGGAAGGAACACGCTGAGAATCACACCGGTGGCCCCCTCGCTGCGCGGCGTCAGCGCAGGTCAGAGGCCGGGCTCAAAATCCCACCACTCGGGGGGACACTCCTTGCAGGCCCGGATCGAACTGGTGCAAAGCGCCTCGTTTACGTATTCAATGTCGGCCGATGAGCCGTCGATCGAAGTTGCTTGTCTGTAGTTGCCTTCGAAGGAATATCCCTGGATCGACACGCAGGATGCAGCGCGGGTCGCCACAGGAGCACGCCTCGTGGTGTGACCCTCGGCCTGGGTGGCCTAGTGCGTGGCCGTCTCGCGAGCGCCCAGCGAGCGTGGCCCTGAAGTTGAAGTTGCCGCCCTTCCGTGCCGGTCACCGGCTATTGGCCCAACTTGACACTTGGTCGCGACGGTCTATGGTGTGTACCGCAAGTCGATAAGCGTAGACTTGCGAGAATATCAAAGGCCATGATCATGGAAGCAGCACCAGTTTCAGGGGCGCGCGAGGCAGAACCAAGGCACGAGGGTTCGACGACGCCTGGGACGCGAGCCGAAGTCGGCTCTGTAGTCGCTCAGGTCGTCGCGAACCTCGCTGGCGGCGAGGCTCTCGCGCGGTTACTGGTCGTGCGCTTGGAAGCCGTGGTTGGCGAAGCCGAGCGCGAGCGTCAAGTCCTCGAGGCCATGCTCCCTCCCCCCGACGTCCTCGCGGACGCCGCGACGGCACAGCTGATGTGGAACGCGAGGGCGCGAGCGGAGGCCGTGGCCGAGTTCGGCGCGTACACGGCGGCCCAAGTTGCCGAACAGCGCGGCGTAGAGACAGCCAATCCACATACCACGGTGAGTCGGTGGCTCCATGAGGGCCGCATATTTGCAGTCGACTCAGCTCAGGGCCGGTTGTTTCCAGCCTTCCAGTTCGAAGATGGCAAGCCTCGCACCGTGATCGGTGAGGTCCTCGCGGCCTTGGACGGCCAGCTGCGTGGATGGGCAACGCTGCTTTGGTTCACGGCTTCCAATGGCTACCTAGAGGGTGCTCGACCGGTCGACCGCCTCGGAACGGATCCGGATGATGTCGTCGCCGCAGCCGCGTACCAGGCCTCGCTGTCTGAGGACTGAACGCTGGCAACAGTCCGAACGCCGGATCATCCGAACACAGTCGTTTGGTCCGCCAGCCAAACGGTGTGGCGGGTCTCGATAGATCCAACCGGCCTCAGATTCTCCACGTCGACGCGTAGGCGGAATCGTTTCTCGCCGATGTACGAGGCCGATGGCGTAACGGTCGTCTCCTCCTGGTATGGCTCGACCATTCCGAAGTGCGCGATATTCGAGTCTGTCTTTCACGACATCCGCCCCTCGGATCGCGTTCCGCGCGTCCTGCCAAACGAGTACGTCGATCGCTACCTGTCACCCGTGCTGACGCTCCGTGACCTGACCCTGGTGGACCTCACGTCGGCGGGTTTACATGCGATCGGACTCACGCGTGCCTCGCTGATCGAATCGCGTTCCCGACGCTACTCGTGGACGAACGGAATAGCCGAGCGGCTCCGCGCGGCTGTCCCGAACGCGGACGGCTGCGTCTGGGTGTCGCGGGCGATGGACACTGCCCAGTGCGTGGTGCTCTACGCGGATCGCGGCCGCGCGCCGATGATCGGGAGGCACCCGACCGAGGTGGCGCAGTCCCTGGGCGTCGGACCCGGCCTCCTCCTCCTGCGTGAGCATGCGGTCGAAGCGCGGATCACCTTGGTCGTGCCGTAGCCACTGACGAGGCCTGCAGCCTTATCGCTACGTTCCCCAAGTTGCGCGCTCGCTACCGATGCGGTTCGGAATAGCCGGAAGTCGTCCCGGCGAAGACCTGCTGTGTGGTGGACAGCTGTTCTTAGATCTCGGTGGCCGGGCAGCATGAGCGCGAGTGTCCATGCGCACACGGATACGCACCTGGCGCGAGGGGCCACTTCCGCTCGGTTCTCAGGTCTTCGGCAGTTAGCTGGTCCTCCGGCGGGCCGGATCGCCGCGTGGACCGTGCTATCGCCAGACAGCCGTTCTTCCTGAGCACGAAGAGGGGAGTGGAGCCGACACTCGGATTTGAACCGAGGACCTGCTGTTTACGAAACAGCTGCTCTACCGCTGAGCTATGTCGGCCCGGGTTTCACGCTCAGTTACAGCTGATAACTGGCGATTCCACCGATTCCGGTTGACGCACAACGCTCGAATAGCTGATTATTGTGCGACCAGCCATGGCGACACAACGATTGCATTCGAGACCCGAGGCGACCTCCGGCTCTGCCGATCTTAGCGCACCCGGCGGTCTCGCCTCCAGCGCGGCCTCGTTCGCCCGCTACCTGCGGGCGGCGAACATCGCGCCGGCGACCCTCAAGACCTACGCCGAGGCCGTCCGGACCCTCGCTGCGTTCCTACGGGAGCGGGGGATGCCGACCGACGTCGCGGTCATCAGCCGCGAGCACGTCGAGGCGTTCATCACCGACCAGCTCGCGCGCTGGCGGCCGGCGACCGCGGCGAACCGCTACCGAGGCCTCCAGCGCTTCTTCGCCTGGCTCGTCGAGGAGGGTGAGATCCGCGCCAGTCCGATGGCCCGAATGAAGCCGCCTCACGTTCCCGACGAGCCGCCGCCCGTCTTGCGCGACGAGGAGCTCCGTCGGCTGCTGGCCACCTGCGAGCGCGGGACGAGTTTCGAGGACCGACGAGATGCTGCGCTCATCCGGGTGTTCATCGATACGGGAGCCCGACGGGCGGAGGTCGCCGGACTTCGGTTCGTGCCTGCCGACGAGGCCTCAAACGATGTCGACCTCGACCAGGGCATCCTCCGGGTGCTGGGGAAGGGGCGCCGCGAGCGCGTGGTCGCCGTCGGAGCAAAGACGGTGCGTGCTCTCGATCGGTACGTCCGGATGCGGCAGCGCTCGACCCACGTCGATCTGCCCTGGCTCTGGGTGGGCCGAAAGGGTCGCCTGACGGACAGCGGGATCGCCCAGGTCGTCCGCGAGCGAGGACGGCAGGCCGGGTTCGGAGACGGGCTCCACCCGCACCAGCTTCGGCATACTTTTGCCTACAGCTGGCTGGCCGGCGGAGGTGGCGAGAGCGATTTGATGCGCCTCGCCGGCTGGCGTAGCCGGCAGATGCTCGATCGCTACGGTGCGAGCGCCGCGAGCGAGCGTGCCGTAGCCGCCCACCGCCGGCTGTCACCCGGGGACCGCGTCTAAGGGCGACCGCGGGTCAGGCCCCATTTTCCTGGACGGCATGCTGGCCAGGATCTCCAAGATCAAGCCGCCGTAGCTGGCCGCGATGATGAACAACGTGGCGTAGCAGAAGCCGACTCTGTCCCGAGGTGTACCCGCGACCGCAGCCTGATGGGCGCGGACAATGAAGCCATCCCATTGTGTTGGATCAAACGAGGCAAGGAACTCGGTGGCGCGCTCTTCGGTGATTCGCGCGTCTAACCGGTGGGCGAAGTCATTGCGGATCTTGTTGGCGATCACGAAGGAGGGCCGGGCGTCCGCTGGCAATCGGCCGAGGCGCGTCACTTCATCGACCTTAGCCATGAACCCGACCCGCTCGAGGTCCCGGATGCTTGACTCGCTCTCCGACTCGATGACGGTGTTCAGGGTGACCTCTAACGCTAGGTGCGACCGAATGACCAACCCGAGATCGTCGCCTGCGATGAACCGAAGGAACCGATCTAGGTTCGGCGGCTCGGGTCTATTTCTGGAGCTGGCCACCGCCACGTTCCCTCCCCCTCTAGGCGACAGACTAATTGTCCGACGTGTTTTGGGCGTCAGCGTCCCTCGTCGCCATAAGTTCCGCCGTCCCCTCGGAGTCAGGGATCGGTCTTGCTTGACATTCGCTCACACCCGGCCTATGCTGCTGAAAAATCAAGCAATGGAAAAGATGTCATGGATCGGCAGGAGATTGAGGACGAGCTAAAGTGCCTCATCCTCGAGGCTCGCGGCGAGCCGGACGACGGCGACGACCAGACCACGGCCGAGATCGCCGAGCGAATCGACTCGCTCGAGGGAGTCGAGGTCATCATGGCGGCCGAGGAACGGTTCGGGGTATCGATCCCGGACGGCGAGCTGAACCGTATCTGTCGTTCGATCTCCAGGATCGCCGAAATGGTCGAGCAAAAACTAACCGCGGCAGCGACCGATGAGGCAAGTGGAGCAGCGTCATGACAGAGCCCCGGGAGCCTGGGATCTCAACTCCTTCCGAGGATGGTGAGCCACAGAAACGCCTTTCACGACGCCTCCGGGAGGCGCGCGAGTACCTGGGGCTCGCCCAGCAATTCGTGGCCGATCAGACCGGCATCGCTCGGGCTGCGATCTCTGCCATGGAAACAGGTCGCCGTCGAGTCGAGGCCTTGGAGCTCGAACGACTTGCCGCCGTTTACAAGTTTCCTGTGGCGTACTTCCTCGAAGGGTCACTGGAGGAGCCCGCATCCGTTCGGGCCCTTGCGCGCGAGGCCGTGGAGCTGACAGAGGACGACCGCGCCGAGGTCCTTCGTTTTGCCCAGTTCCTCAAAGGCTTCGATGAGTCGCGTCCGAGGCCGACGCGAGACCGAGGGTAGCCAGTGGCACTCTCGTGGCAGTCGATCCATCTCGCGGCGTACCGCGAAGCCACGCGCGTACATCGAGTGCTGTCGCTCGACTTGACGCGCCCGATCGATCCGTTCGCCGCGTTAGCAGCGCTTGGGGTGGTGGTGATTCGGCGCCCTCTGAGCGGGGCCGCTGGCCTATATCTTCCCAGCGAGCCCCCGGATCGCCAATCTGCCGGCGTCTTGGTGAACGTCCTCCATCCCGTCTCGAAGCAACGCTACACGGCGGCGCATGAGCTGGGCCACCATCGTCGAGATCGGCAAGCGATCATCGACAGCGACACGGAGTGGCTCGCCCGCGGCGAGGATCAACAGAGCGATCGCGAACGACTCGCGGAGGCTTTTGCCGCATGGTTCTTGATGCCGAAACCACTCGTCCTGACGGTGCTGGATCGCATGGATGTCCGCCCGAGCCAGCTGACCCCGGGCGGCGCCTATCGGCTTGCGCTCGAGCTCGGAACTAGCTATCAGGCAACCGTCAACCACTTGGGGGACCTGCGGCTTGTCACGTCCTCACAGCGGCGCGGACTTCTCCAATCATCGCCCCGCTCGGTAAAGGAGGCCCTGGGCGCGCGAACGGCAGCACCCGACCTGCGCCGGGATGTCTGGCAGATTGACCCCGGCCGCGACGCCGCGCCCGTGCGTGCTGCCGCAGGTGACCTCCTCGTTGTGGATCTCGAGGAGACGCCGTCGAGTGGCTACCTCTGGTCTGTCGCGGTGTCCACTGGCGTCTCGCTCGTGAGCGACGAATGGATGGCGAACAACTCAGCCCCGCTTGGCGGCGAGGGAAGGCATCGCTTCTGGCTGAGCCTCGATCGGCCCGGAGTCTCCGTTGTTCGCCTAGAGAAGCGGCGACCGTGGCGATCCGAGGCGACAGGTCACCGCGAGGTTGCTGTTGAGGCGATCGATCGGCCCGCCGTCGGGATCGTCGAACCGGAACAGCTTGTCTCCGCGAGTGCCTAGAAGTGGTCGATCAAAGGGATCCGCCGTGGCCGGTCAAGGACCAGGGATCGAGAGGAACCTGCGTTGCCTTTGCAGGCACCGCGAGCCACGAGGCGTTGCGTCCAGCGGACGGCGATCTCAGCGAGGAATTCCTCTATTGGGGGTCGAAGCAGCGCGATGGCCTTGCGGTTGGTGTGGACGGCACGACTCTCGAGGCCATGGGCGGCGCGCTGTCGGATCTCGGCCAACCAACGGCCGACCAATGGCCGTACGACGACCAAACGGACGACCGAGCGACGGGATACGGACCGACGCCGGAAGCGTTGATGGATGCCGAGGCGCGGCGCCTGGATGACGGTGGTTCCATCGATCCGGAGCCTGAGGAGCTGATCGCCACGATCGACCGCGGCATCCTGCCTGTTGTTGGCCTCGTTCTCTTCCGGACATGGCACGAGACCATGTCCGACGGCCGGATTGGCCTACCCGATCCTGGTGCGGCCCCCCTCGGTGGCCATGCCGTCGCGCTCGTCGGCTATCGATCTGACGGAGCCGCAACGGAGTTCATCGTGCGCAACTCGTGGGGTGAAGACTGGGGCGACGACGGCTATGGGTACCTTCCCGCCGAATACGTCGAGCAGTACGGCGTCAGCGCGTGGGCGACTTGAGCTCCGCGGATCGCCCAGCGATGGCTGAACTGGTCAAGGGCGTGACGGCCGGCGAAGCGTGGCACCGATCAATCGCCCTCCTCGCGACGAATGATCGCCAAATTTTCGACCTTCTCGTAGAGGTCGTCGATCCCACGACGGTTGAGCTCGATCGGGTGTACGTCGCCGCTCTCGATGAACTGCTCCAGTCACGCGGATGGCAGGACACGGAGAGCGTCGCGAATACCATCTTTCCGGCCGATCTGGCCCGGACATCACGCACCCGCGACCGGCTGTACTCACGGTATTTGGGGATGCATCGCGGGCTTCGGCGCGCCTCCAAGAAGAACAGTAAGGGCCTCTATTTCGAGCGGTTGATTCAATACCCCCTCCAGCCCGACGAGGCCCGCGCGAACCAGCTGGAAACAATCATTCAGGCGCTTCAGGGAGCCCGCCGCCCAGGTGGTCTGTACCACGCTTACGAGCTCCAGATCTTCTGTCCGGGCAAGGATCTGCGGCCCCGTGGATTTCCCTGCCTGAGTTCCATCTCTGCTCATGTCGACGGCGATCGGCTGCGCCTCTCAGCAACGTATAGGAACCAGTACTACATCCAGAAGGCACTGGGAAACTTCATCGGCCTCGCGGCCCTTCAGCGATTCATTTCCGATCACGCGGGCTTGGAGCTGGGAACCCTATCCATCCACGCATTTCATGCCCAGATCGACCCAGAGGTTGGCACCGGAGAACTCGCGGCACTCATGGCGTCGATGCCCAACCTCCGAATCGAGGAACAGTGATGGAGCTTCGCGACTACCAACTGAAGGCGGCTGAGACCGACCAGGTGCCGGGGACGGAGGGCGACGCGCTCATAGTTCCCTTGCTCGGAATGGCCGGCGAGGCAGCATCGTTGCTCGTCGAGTACAAGAAGCGCATCCGCGACGGCGAGGCTCATCGTCTCTTCCGCGAGCAGATCTCCGAGGAACTCGGCGACCTCCTCTGGTATGTGGCGAATCTCGCCTCGAAATTCAATCTGGACCTGGACGACATCGCCACGGGCAATCTACGAAAGACGCAACGTCGCTGGCTTGCGGTCGGTCCAGGTGGGCCGGTCGCCACGATGCCGCTCCTCTTCGACGAAGGCCTCGAAGAGGCCGAACAGTTTCCGCGCGCAATGATCGCCGAGATCGGTGAATCCCCCGACGGCCGTGGTGTTGCTACGGCATCCCTCGTGATCGATGGCAAGTCGGTCGGCAACAAGCTCCGCGACAACGCGTACGAGGACGACGGATACCGGTTCCACGATGTCCTCCACCTGGGGAACATCGCCCTTCTCGGGTGGTCGCCGACCCTACGCGGCCTCATGCACAAGAAACGCCGCAGTGACCCGACGGTCGACGACGTGGAGGACGGCGGGCGGGCGATCGTCATCGACGAGGGGATTGCCGCCTTTGTATTCGACTACGCTCGTCGCAACAACTTCCTCGAGGGAGTCAGCCGCGTCGACTACGAGCTCCTTCGAACCATTGGGAACTTGACTCAGGGTTTCGAGGTGGCTGTGAGATCACCCGCCGAATGGGAACACGCCATCCTCACGAGCACGGCCGTGTGGCGGGACATTCGCAGGCGCGGAGGCGGAAGGATCCGGCTAGACCTGCGCGAGCGTGAGTTCGTCGTCCTTCCGGACTGATATCGAAGCGTTCAGCCCCCACTTGGGCGGGTACCACGCCTGTGATACCGAAGGTCTGGCCGCGAACCGCTGCTTGATCCGGGAGCGGCCACCGGGTCGCGTGAATCCTGGGTGCGCGACACGAGCGTACTTGGCGATTTCGCAAAAGAGGTTCTGACAGTCGATCGGCTTAAGTCGACGACCCCATAGGTCATGAAAGTCAATGCCACGCTGGGCGAACTCACGATCCTGTCTGTCCGTAGTCCATCGGATGATCTCTTCATCGGACCAGCCGTCGCGGTCGACGAAGCATTTCGCGATTCCCTCTCGCGCGCCCGGTCCCGCGACGACAAAGGCGTCCTCGTCGAAGCTGACATTGGGTCCGTAGTTGAGATCGATGGCGAACTGGAAAGCAAGAAATCGTCCGAAGGATGGGTACAGCAACAGCATCTGGTAAACGTCGCTCAGGCTCGCTGCGCCGGCGATCCTCTCAGCGAGCTCCTCGCGCAACATCTTGGCCATGAGTTCGATGTGGCCGACGTGCTTAGCGCCGGCCGCGAGAGTGCTGACGGGCGGCATGATGTAGGCGGCCGAATACAACTGGCGCCCGCGGGCCTGCAGCGAGGTAAGGGCGCGGTTGTAAGGCTCCGGCTCGAAAGCCTCTGCCGTGAGGCAGCCTATCGCCGACGAGAGTGCCTCCCAGGTCTCGATGCGGTTGAAGAACTTGAACATGATCGTCCGGAAGAATGTCTCGCGCGGCGTCTGGTCCCCTTCATAGATCACATGCCGGATCAGGTACTGACTGGTTCGGTCTGAGGCCCGGTAGGCGTTCGTGAACTTGAAGTCCCGGAGAACCTCGTCGTCCGTCCATGGTGGTGGAGCGCCCTGGATCCTCCGAAAGAAGATGGCTTGCCTCTCGGCAGCGAATCGCCAGTAAGCATCGAAGACGACCGTCGGCCGAGGTTCGGGCCGGCGCTGCCAGATGCTGATCGTCATCAAGTCCGACGCTCTCGAGTGGATGGCTTCGCGACTGCTCTTTGGCGGGGTGAGCGTCATTCCTGTTCCCCTCCAGCGGCCAGTCGAGACTCAAGATGTGCGACCGTCGGCTCCCAGACTTGGCCGAATGCGTCGTCGGGAGGCAGGGAGCCATCCAGAACAACGGTGTCAGCGCCTCTGCGTTTAGCAGCGAACAAGTACCCCTCCCGCGCCCGTGACTGAAAGTCGAGGTCCTCCTGGTCGAAGCGATCTTGTTCTTGGCTCCCGCTCTTCCGCGCAAGGCCTACTCGAGGCTCCACATCAACAACAAACACCAGGTCGGCCTTAAGGCCTCTCCATGCGGTCTCGCTCATCGCGTCTATGAGCGAGAGGTCCAGGGCGCGTCCGTACCCCTGGTAAGCCACGGTGCCGAAGGGGCCGCGGTCGGAGATCACAATCGCCCCGGCCTCAAGGGAGGGTCTTAGGACCTCCGCATACGTTTCCGCGCGGTCTGCCTCGAAAAGAAAGGCCTCGGCCCAAGGATCGGGCGCCTGACCTTGGCCTAGCAAGATGGCCCTGATGGCCACGCCAAGTTTCGTGCCTCCTGGCTCCCGCGTCGTTCGTATCGCCCACCCAGCTGCTTGCAGACTTTCCCCGAGCCGCCTGGCGAGTGTGGACTTTCCGCTTCCACCGATGCCTTCGAACACGACAAGGAAGCCGCCCTTCACTGCTCGGCCCGGAGACAGCCCTCGCTCCTCGTTCACGACGATCTGAGAATGCCGCTTCCGCACATGCGTTCGACGGCCTGAACTGCCCGGCGGAGCCGCGCTACGTTGAAATCCATACACGCTAGAGTAGCTGTGACGTAAATGCACGCTAGCGTGTATCGATGTGGGAGTGATTACCGTGCTGACACTCATTCAGGCCGCAAAACTTCTCGGCGTGGCGCCAGCCACTCTGCGGGCACAGATCCATCGTGCACGGCTCAAGGCCGTCAAGCTCGGGCGCGATTGGTTCGTGGAGGAGGCCGAGGTCGAGCGCTACCGACGAGACTCCCAGAAGGGCTCGTGACCTGAGTCAGGCGCCGGGACTTCAGCGAGTGGAATTACGACGTTTGACAATAGCCAAGGTTGGGACCTATTTTGTCCCAACGCAATTCGCACATCGGGAGACTCGCGATGGCTGTTCAACATCGGGAGGTCGATCAGGCACCTCGGCGACCCCCGCTCCACAGTGACGATCTATGCCCTTGGTGCGAGCAGCCAATTCCACACCAGAAGTTCGTAGAGATCACGACGAAGCTCGCCGCCGACGAGCGGGCGCGAGCCGCAGCCGCCCAAACAAGACTACGCGACGAATTGTCGAAGCAGAAGGCGGACATTGAGAAGCGTGCCCAAGCGAGGGTGGCTTCGGTCGAAGCGGCGAACGCTGCGGCGCTCGCCGCTGCGGTCAAGGCCGCCCAGGCCAGCAAGACGGCCGCGCTCGCCGCCGCGGACAAGGCCGCCACCGCGAGGGAGTCCGCCGCCCGCACCTCGGAGCGCAAGGCGAACCGCGAGCAAACCGCGGTTGCGGACAGGGCCCGAAAGGCTGCCGAGCGTCAGCTCGTCGACCTACGCGCCGACCAGGACAAGGTCCTAGCAAAACAACGCCAGGAACAGCGCGTGGTTTACGACAAGGCCCTGAAGGCTGCGGTCGACGCCGTGAAGGAGCAGTCCTTCAAGGAAAAGCAACGCCTGGCCACCAAGGTCGATCACCTGCAACGGACGGTAGACGCACAACGTGCGGCAACGTCGGGAGAAGGTGCAGCCATCGTTCTGGCCGACGAGCTGAAGCGCGCATTTCCGGGCGATCGCGTCCGGGCAGTCGGAACCCAGGGCGCCAACCTGATGCATGAAGTGGTCGAGGAAGGTCGCAAATGCGGAGTGATCGTCTATGACACGCGCAAGCGAATGGCTTGGCGCGACAGCTACGTCACACGGATTCGAAAGGATCAGCTGACTGCGAATGCGGACCACGCCATCATCGCTACGCAGGCAATGCCGGCCGGCGCGCGCCACGTCCATCTCGAGGGTCTGGTGATCGTCGCGAACCCGGCTCGAGCGCTCGTGCTGGTGGCGATCCTCAGGCGCCAAATCGTCCAGATGAGCACGTTGCGAATGACCCTAGAGGACCGCGCGGACAAAAGGGACCGCCTCTACGAGTTCATATCGACCGACCGGTTCCGACAACTGCTGGACGGGATCGAGACCGGCAGCGAAGCGCTGTTGCAGTTGGACGTCCAGGAGCAGACGACACATGCAACGACATGGCGGAAGCGTGGCGAGCTGGTCAAGGAAATGCAGCGGGCGCACGGCCTGATCGAGTCGACCATCAACGACGTCATCGGGGCCGTCGGAGTGGAAACGTGACTGAGCAACAGCAGCTGCTTTCAGATCCGGGCCTACCGGCCTATCAGGATCGGCGCCTGGGCCGGACGGTCCTGCGCACCTATCGGACGTATGTGGACGTCGACGATCTCGTTCCCAATGAGCGGCAACCGCGACTCGGACCGAAGGAGGACGAAGAGCTCCAGAGGCAGATCGTCGCGAACGAAGGAATTTTCGAGCCTTTGCTGGTGGAACCGCACCCGGACGTGCCGGGTCGGTACCGGATCGTCGATGGCGACCGGCGCTGGACGAACTCAAAAGTCCTTGTCGAGCAAGGGCACGACGAGTACCGCGCGATCCCGATCGAGGTTACAGATCGCACGCTTTCCGAAGACGAGCGGTTGCGGGTTTGGATCTACATCCATCGGCAGCGCAAGGAATGGGACACCAGAGAGAAGGAGATGGTTGCGCACCGGCTAGTGGATATGGTTGGACGGGCCAGTGCTGCGAACATCCTCGGGATCACCGTCCGCGAACTCGACAAGTTGGTCGACGTGTTCGAATTGTCGGAGCGGTTCACGAACCTTCGAGAACCTGGAGCCGCCATCACCTGGGCACGCGAACTCAATGGATTAAGTAAGAGCCTCCTAACGCCATCCGTGATCGATGCAGTCGTGGACAAGGTGAGCCGGAAGCGCATCACTAACTCCAAGGACCTCCGGAAGCTGCGTCAGGTCCTTCGAGATCCAATCGCCAAAGATCAGTTCCTGGCCCACGACGGAGACATCGACACGGCGATGCTTCACCTGCCCGCGTCACCTTCCAAGGAGCCGACTCTGGTCGCCGAGCTCGACGAGGCCATGCAGGCAATGCGGGGAATGCCGTGGACAGCACTTGAGCAGTTGCGGGGTGACGTTCGATTGATCGAAAAACTTGAGGAGGCCGAAGCGTTGATCCGGACGCTTCGCAAGACGCTCATACAATAGGTCCTATTGCCTCCTATTGACTCCCATCGAGCTTCGCTGTATAGTCTGGGCCTGAGGTCTTGGACGCCAGTCCGACCCGGGCACAAGGAGATGCAGTGAACAACCAGGGCGCAGCCCCATCCACCAACAAGAAGCCCCACGACAAGGACATTCAGATCATCGTCGTCACGACGGCGGACGACCTCGATGGTTCCTTCAACCGGAACCAGCCCATGCACGTCGTGTTCGAGAAGGCTCTCAAGCTGGTCGGTGGCCAGGGCCAGGCTGATCAGTTCGCCCTGGAATACGGTAACGAGCCGCTCGACATCGCTCGCAAGATCGGCGACCTCGCCGATGAGCTCGGCTGGGACGATCTGGTCGAGCTCGAGCTCGTACCGAAGCCCGTCGTCGTCTAGATGAATTGGCGCGAGGCCGCCAGGGCCGAGGCGACCTCGCTGAAGCCCTTCTACCTCAAAAAGTACGGCTGGAATCCGCACCTAGTTGACGACGCCGACGATGTACTCGATCTGTTCGTCCATCTGAATGGGCGCCGCTTTCCCGACAAGAGCTACATCTTGCGGCTGCGGTATCAGTCCGATTGGCAGGAGGCGGGCCGGCGAGAGTCCTTCGTCGATCCCAAGATGGTTGAAGCCGGACCGGAGTTCTGGCCACCGGAGGGGGCACCTTTGAATCCCAACTACATGCACAACGGAGTCCTAACCCCCGTTATCTGCCTGCGGGGAGTCTTCGGTTTCCATTCCGTTCTGCATACGGACCGGCCCATGGAGATTGATGACACCTCGCTGCTGCGCTTCATGGTCGAACTGCAGAAGGTGATGGACGGATGACCGCGCGGTCGTCCCCGTACCCGCCAGCCGGCTATCCGGTGCGCATCGGGGAGCTGATCTGGAAGAACGCCCTCGCCACGGTGCGGTCTTATGCCGAGCTGGGTGGCGAGGATGCACGTCGTGGCTCGGAAACGCTCGTATACCTCGGCGGCATAACGGCCGGTGGGGAAATGATTGTCACTGGCCTGTTCCAGGTCCACCACGCGCCGCAGGGCGACCGGGTTGTTGTGGCACCGCACGAGGCGCGCTGGCTATTGCAGGCGCTGCGTACCCGTGACGAGAAGCTGATCGCTCAGCTCCATTCGCACCGCTGGCTCGCCGAGCATTCGCATGGCGACGATATCTGGGCGACAAGCTTCCACGAGGGCTTCCTGTCGATCGTTGTTCCGAACTTTGGGAGTGGCGTCCGCGGGCCCGGCGACTGCGGGGTCCTCGAGTATCGCAACGGAACGTTCGTCGATCTCCCTCGTGCGGAGATCGAGCGCCGGATCCGTGTCTACTCGGAGACCACAGAGCGCGTCGGGCTGCCGGCCGTGCCTGCACCTGCCACGGAGGGAAGATGGCGAGCATTCGCCCGGAAACTGAAGTCGATCGCACCCAAGCGGCGATAGCCCGCCACGGCGGGTCGCTGCCGCTCGGGCAGGGGACGGTGGCCATAGACGTCGTGCGCGAGGCCGCAGCGTCGCCGGTCGGGCAGCGCCTTCTCGTCACACTCGTCAACGAACTCGCTCGGATGAAGGGGGTTGTCAGCGCGATCGCGGTCACCGGGGTCAGCGATGCGCAGGTCCTGCCTGGCGTGCCGGTCGATGGAGGTGACCTCGAGGCCGGACTCGCAGGGCTCGTGGCATCGTTGAACACCCACGCCAGTCCGTTCCGAGCTGAAATTGCCTACGACGCGATCGACGCCACCGCCCGGGTCAGCCTTGGCGGCGGTCGCGCAGACCTCATCGTGGGTGCGGACGGCTGGCGGGCGCTGTTGGGTGGGTATGCAGGCGAGGCGGCCTGGTACGCCAGTGCGCCATATGGTGCCGCGCTCGCCGGCGCCCTGACGGCGACCGAGGTATTCAAGCTCCTGCTGCTGCGGAATGGCCTCCAAGACCCCCAGAGGCGCCTGGCCGGCGATTTGGCGTTCTCGGCATTCAACTATGGTGTCGGTTCCGAGGCAGCAGACGGTCCCGATATCCGCGAGCTCAGACTGGACAACTTCGCCGTCGTCGGCTGCGGCGCCGGCGGATCGGCCGCCCTATACGTGCTGGCGATGCAGCCATCGGTTCGCGGCGAGATCGCCCTAATCGAACCGGGGCGCCACAAGCTGTCCAATCTCAACCGCTATCTGATGACGACGGCCAGCGACGTTCATGAGGGCCGACACAAGCTCGGGTCAGCGGCAAACCATCTCGCCCGTTTCGCCCCGTTGCTGCGGCCGACACTCCACCCGGTGACGTGGGAGATGCTTGATTTGCGCCCATGGCCGTTCTTGCTGGCGACAGTTGATACGGTCCCTGCCCGGTGGGCAATTCAGCGGCGCGCAGCTGCTGGCGCCGAGATCCTCGATGCCGCCGTGGACGATCTCCTCTATAGCGTCTTGCGCGTTGTAGCAGGCGGATGGTGCCTCGAGTGCAAGCACCCATATGACCCGGACTACGACCTAAATCAGCGCGCAGGACGCTGGGGGCAGACGCTCGATACTGTGCGTAGTTGGACACGCGACAACGTCAAAGTGAGCATCGAGATGATCACCCGCTTGGCCGAAGTCCAGAATCGCGAGCCCGCCGACTACGCTGAGCTCGAGGGCGCACCGTTCGGCGACGTGCCAGTGCTCACCGAGTGCGGAGAGACGAACCTACGCACCGATGTGCCAAGCCAGGCAGCGGTCCTGCCACTCGCGACGACAGCGGCCGGTGTCATGCTCGCAGCGGAAGTGGCCAAACACGTTGTCGCTCCGGACGCCCAGCTCGCGAACTGGCTCGGACATGATCTCGGTCGACGTCCCGCTCGCCCACGAGTTGTCCGGCGACCCGCTTCGGCAGGGTGTCCGAGGCATGGATAGCTTTCGGGCCAGCGGGCGCCCCATCTCCGAATGCTCGCGAACGTCCAGCCGCCACGACTGTCACGATGGCTGCAGGTAGGATTTCAGCCTGCCGCACAAGCACCGACTTCTTTGAGAGATCAGGAGGATCGGCCCGTGCCGAAGAAGCGCATTGACGTCGTCAAGAACCCGGATGGCTGGGTCGGCAAGTCCGACGGCAAGCGGGTGACGCCAACAAAGCCGACGCAGGCGGAGGCTGAGAAGGCCGCCAAGGACGTGGCACGGCGGACGCCCGGCGGAGCCGAGGTCGCGACGCACGGCCGCGACGGGAAGATCAAGTCCAGCGACACGATCGGCGGCAAGGACCCGAACCCGCCGCGCGACAAGGAGCACTGAGGCTGAGGGTGTACGACCCATCCAATCGGCAGACCGCGACCCCGGAGTAGGTCAGCCCTGTTGGCGCGGCGACATACATCCACAAGCCCCTAGGGTTTCCCCCACTGCCGCCCCGCCCCCGTTGGCCCGTACGGTCTGTGGGGGTACTGTGGCTCACTAGACCGCGGTCAAAGGAACATGAGGGGCAGCATGAGACGACCAGGTCTTAGTGCATTCGTCGTCGCCGCGCTCTTGTCGGCGACCTTGGTCGGGTCGATCAACGTCGCGCCGGCGCGGGCAGCGATCGCGTGCACATCTTCATCGGGCGGCTACGTCTCGCAGGCGCTCACGGTCGGGTGGACTCCACCACCGCGACCAAGTTGGCGCGTCACAGGCCGCTTGTGGACGAAGTCATGTTCCGACGGTGCCGGCGAGTCTCAGTGGCTCGAAGGACGGTCGTGGGTGACGCGTTCCGAAGCTGGAAGCTCTGGACCCGTCTACTACAACCAGGCTGTCAGCAGCATTCGCTTGGCAACCGTCTTCGGGGACGATTGCTCGAACTGGAATTCATATGGGCCGGCCACCCTTTTCAACACCCACGTCCATTCACACTCGGCTGGCTGGCATTGGCAGCCCGCCTTCACGTGCGGCTTCAGGGCCATCTACAACGATAACAACAAGGCGTGGGGGACCGTCACACAGAACAACGTGTTCTCGTGGGACTGGTCTCTCCACAATTAGGAGTAGTCAGGATGAGACGGATCGTTGGTTTGGCCGCGCTGGTGGCGACGGGTGCGTTCGTCGCCCTGTCAGCGCTCAGCGCCGCCCGCGCTGACACAGTGTCGTTCGCGGGTTCCTTCCGGATCGTGCAGGCGGCGCACGCCGCTGAAACGGGGTCGCAGATCACCGAGGCCACCGCGCGGCAGATCACCGAGGCCACCGCGCGAGCGCGTGCTATGGCGGAGTTGACTGACCGGCGGCCTGATGTTCAGGGCCTAACGGTGGCCGCATCGCAGTTCGCACGGGGCGTCACCCAAGTCTCTACGAAGTCCGGGTTTGACTTCACTCAGGGGACCCCGAAGGACGTCTGGTTGGTCGAACTCACGGCACCAGCACAAGCCGGCTTCGCGCACGTCGTCGGGTTTTCGGTGGTCGACGCGGAGACCGGGGAGGTAACGGCGAGTGCTGTCGGCGCCTACAACGACTGACTCTAGAAGCTCGACGGCGGCCAGGGTAGTCCGCGAGATCCTCGCATCAGTCACCATCGTCGCCGCGGTGGCGGTCGTCGCCGTCGTGATGAGCGAGAGTCGCCTCTCGTTGGTCGCGAGCTTCGCCGTCGGCGTCAGGGCTGGCTGGTTCGGAATAAGCGGCGAGCGGAGCCTCGCTGGCCTATTGGCCGTGCTGTTCGTACTGGTGACATTCGTAGCAAACCTGTTTGTAGCGCCGACGCTACCTGGACTTCTGCTGGCAGTGGCGCTCATTGTCGGCGCCTGGGCCATTGGTAGAGTGACTGCCGTCATGGGGCGGCGCGTTTGGGGGACCCGCCGTCGCCCTCGCCCTATGGAATGATCCTCGCCGCGGTGGGGACGTGGCGGGACGCGTCCGGACGTGGGGTGAAGGCATTGCTGACGCCTGGGGCATCTCGAACCGTAGGGGCGCGCGGAGCTCCCTACTGGGTCCGGTGGCGCGGATCAGGCCGTCCTGGTACCGCGCCAGCACGCGGACCTCGGTGACCACCTCGGGACGGCAAGCAGCCGTCGCAGCGTCGCCTGCTGCTCGCGCCCGATCCGGGCGCACAGCTCCGCGTCGATGAGGTCGCTCTTGTGGACCTGCCGACGGCCCTTCCGGCGCACGGCCACCTCAGTCGGCGTGAGCGTGGCGACGAGCTCATCGCGAGCCAGCAACTCACCGATGAGGACCGCCCCGTCGCCGCCGTCTGCCTCGATGACCCAGAGCGCAAGGCCCGGTCCGCCGGCGAGCTCTACAACGCGGTCGACCAACGCCTCGATCGGCGCCGCCTCGTTCGCGACGCGCTCCCGCACGGCCTCCTCGTCGTCGGGCCCGAACACCACGACCCCGTGACCGTATCGGCCTGGGTCGATCCCGACGATCAGGCTCTCCGCCATCAGCCCACCTCCGAACTGCCGAGCTCGAGGTTCCACACGACACGCCAAGCCGCGGCTCGCACCTGACCCATATGAGCGATCGATCCGCAGATGTCCATCAGGTGAACGCGACCAACGGCGAGGGGTGGCAGTCCTGTGCCCAGCGCACCCGCAGATCGAGCGATCGAGCCATCGCCCCTCGTCCGGCAGTCAGTGGGCCTCGCCCGGCTCGTCCGAGACGGGCCGCCCCGTGGCCGGCGATCGCTGGCACTCCTTGCCGATGCCATGCGACCGGCTGGTCGGCGGCATATCGAAGCGCAACCATCGCGTCCCGTTCGCCGGCCACGGCGCCGTCCGTCTCGCTGACCCTAGTCAGAACGATATATGGGTCGAGCGCTCCCACCGGATCGACACCGACGAGTTCTACCGGATGCTCGGCGGCGTGGTGATCGACGACGCGGGAGTGTTCGACGAGCGCCTCCGCGAGTGGGAGGACTTCTACAATTTCCACCGTCCCCACGGAGGTCTTGGGGGCCAGACCCCCTACGAGAGACTGCGGTTGAAGACGGGCAGCCGGTGTGATCGGCCTTCGTCAGTTGCACCGCTAGATCGGCCGGGCGCTCGGCCGCCAGGCTGGTTCGATCCACGGCGTCGTGGCGGCGAATGGCGGGTACGTGCCGGCCCCACGCCGTCGGTCCGCTCAGGTGCTGTCGTTGGCCGAGCGCGAGGAGATCAGTCGCGGGCTCGTCGGCGGCCTCTCGCTTCGGACGATGGCCCGATGCGTGCGCTGAGCACCCTCGACGATCAGTCGAGAGATCGTCCGCCACGGCGGTCGAAAGCGGTACCGGACGATCCGGGCCGACGAGCGTGCCTGGCAGTGGGCACGCCGGCCGAAGCCATGCAAGCTCGCGACCTCCCCGCTCCTGCGTACCCCGGAGAGCAGGCTCTCCAGGTGTCGACCGAGACGATCTACCGGAGCCTGTTCTCATCCAGGCTCGGGTCGTGCTGCGCAAGGAGCTGACCGCACACCTGCGCAGCCGGCGCACGATGCGCCGTTCGGTGCACGGGACGCGAAAGGCCCAAAGCCGGGGCGGGATCATCGACGCGATCTCGATCAGGGCAACGTCTTGCCGAGGTCGAGGACCGGGCGGGGCCGGGTCACTGGGAGGGCGACCTCATCGCCGGCTCCGCGAACACCCACATCGCCAACGCTCGTCGAGCGCCGGACCGGCTATCTCCTGCTCGTCCGGGTCGCTGTTGCATCTACCGACTGAACTCACAGCGGTTACCTTTGCCTACGTGGCAGAGAAATCCAAGCAAGATCGGACCCAGAGCCGATTCGCGCCGGAAAACGCGGACGACGATGCCCCCTCGACTCGCAAGCGGCTAACGGTAGGCGACCTGGTCCGAGCCGCCGCCCTCGATAGGCACCTGGCACCCGGCCTCAAGGTCGCCGACCTTGCGGCCGCAGAACTCGGACTAGGCCAACGCACCCTCGGGTCCGTCCTGACCGGGCTCGACTTCTCGAAGCTGGCCCTTACCGTGCCCCGGCTCGCGCTCTCCGACGCGCTCGTGGGCGACTGGCGAACGAGGCTGATCGAGGGCCAGCCGCGTATCACTGGCGCCGTGGCGACGGACATGAGCCGCAGCATCGCGGCCATCAAGATGGCGAGCTTTGCCGGACTTGGAGGGATCGATCCGAGTCTCCTCACCGGGACGAAGATGCTCAGTGGCATTCAGGGCTCGCTCAACGCGATCGTGGCCCAGCTCGGGACCGATCTCGTCGCCGGCGTTCGGCCCGTGGCGCTCTTGGCCGCGCGCGGTCTAGCCGAGGCCCTGCGTGCGGCCGACGAGCGCGAGCGCGAGGCGGCTGAAGCGCTCTTCGACATGGGCTGGTGGATGCCGCACTCGGCCACGGCGGACTTCGTGACGTACGTCCAGCGCCTTGCCCTGGCGGGCGACCGCAACGACGTCCGACACGCGATGACCGAGTCCTCACACTCGCGCTCGTTCGCCAAGGAGGTGAAGCACGGCTGGATGCGCCACCCGGTGTTCGCGGAGCGCCGGCGCTTCCTTCTCGACGGGCTTGCGGACCACCAGCGCGGGCGATACCGGGTCAGCATCCCCACGCTCCTGCCACACCTCGAGGGGATCGCGATGGCGGCCTTCGCGCCCGGTACCCGGAAGACGAAGCTCCCTGCTGTCGTGACCGAGGCCGCCGGGACCTACGACACCCTGATGGGCGACGCCATCGTCGACGCCGCAACACGGCTCTGGACTGACCAGCCCTTCGACCGGGTGCGCGTCTCCGGTCGCGAGCTCAACCGCCACCTGATCTTGCACGGCCGCTCGACTGGCTACGGCACCGAGGAAAACTCGACCAAGCTGCTGTTCCTCTTCGACCTTCTCGCCTCTCTGGTGGAGGAGTCCGAGCGGAAGAAGACCAGCTAGATTCCATTACGGTCTAATCTTGGTCTTGCCGGCGGCCCGTTTCCGGGCGTAATGGGCAGCGATGACCGGATTGTGCTCGACGCCCACGACGGCCATCCGATACGCGGCCGCCCGGAGGTGGCTGTTGCCGCCATGCTCATGTGCCAGGCGGTCTCGGGGTTGGCGCCCTTGCGACCTGAGCTGCGCTCGGCGGGGTGGACGCCGGCGAACGCGAGCAGCTGGTCGAAGTCGGTGAACCGCAGTAGGTCGCCGATCTCGGCCATGAGCGTTGCGGCGATCGAAGGCCCGACGCCCGGGATCGTCTGAAGCCGACGCGCGGTCTCACCGTCGAGGAGCGCGGCGACGCGGCGATCGGCGGGCTCAATCTGGCGCTCCAGCAGGTCGTACTGGTCGAGCAGCAGGCCGACCTCGAAGGCGACCTCGGCGTCGAGCTCGGGGACGGCGAGCGACTCGGCGGCGGCCTGGAGCCGCTCCGCCTTGGCCATTCCGAGTCGGCGACGACCGGGCCCCGCGTTGGCATTGGCCAGGGTCGATGTCCGCCGGCGAGTCGCGGCCCGGGCGGTCGGGACGATCCGGAGGATCTCCCTGGCGGTCCGGCAGGTTGGATCGTGAAACAGTTCGCCGAGCTCCGGAAAGCCGAGCTCGACGAGCCGGATGAGGCGCTGGCAGACCTTCGCCTGCTCGGTCACGAGGGTCATCGCGAACCGCGCCGCCTGACGCAGCTCGGCACCGAGCAGTGGGTCGCGAGCTGCGGGCGTGTCGCGCATCCCCAGTTCGGCGAGGCTTCTCGCATCCGCCGGATCGGACTTCGCCCGGGCGAGCCGGCTCTTGGCAGAGTACTTGGCCGCGACCGGGTTGACCACGGCCACCTGGACGTCCCGTCGGCGCAGGTGCGAGGCGAGCGACATCCAGTAATGGCCCGACGACTCCATGGTGACCAGGGTCACGGGCTCGGTCTGCCGCTCGAGCCAGACATCGAGCGCGGTGAATCCCGCCCGGCTCTGGCTCACCCGGAGGATCTCGCGGTCAGCCCTGGCCTGGCCGTCGCGGCACCGTGCCAGGGCATGGCTCCGTCCCCCGATGTCGATCCCGATCGTCGCCACCTGGCAGCCTCCTTGCAGACCCCAGGGGTGCCCGCTCACTCCGGTCGACGTCAGCTGACGGGTCCGATCACCCGGTCAACCCCGCAGGATCCCGATCACCGTTCACGGCCGAAGGTCGGGGCCGGACACTACCTTCAACGGTCATCTGCCGGATAGGCGCTCGCGGGCCTCCCCATGGCGGTCGGTGAGATCATCGACTCCCACCGAGGGGCTATATCAGGCGCTCGAACGCCTCGTAGTTGCCCCGACCCGCGAGCCCCGGAGTTGGGTCTTGGCGGATGTGCTCTTTGCAGCGACTTCCACGCGATCTGGCCCTTCCTCGGAGCCCGCAGTCGCTGACGGGCCGACGCGCCCGACCGGCTCGTCCGTGAGAACCTCGGTGCTGACGCTGCGCTCTCGTCGCCGCCGGCAAGCGCGTCGAGGGACTCCAAGGGGCTGGGTGCTTCTATGGGGCGAGCAGGTACGTCGCCGGCGGGGTCGGGCTACGGGGCTTCGATCGCGCCAAGCCCTTGGGCGATCTGGTGGATCACCGACGCCATGGCGCGCGAGCTCAGATAGTCGCTGGCGTTGTGAGCGGCTCCTGGATTTGTGACGCTCGCTCCACGGCCGTGGGTCTCGACATCCTGGACACGGCGTACGTCGTCGTTCGCCGCCGGGAATCGGGTCGCGAAATCTTGATGGCCCGCCGCACCGGGATCGTCCTCAGTCCAAATGTTGACCCACGCTCGAAGTTGGGTCGGGAATGGCGTGGGCCGGTTATGGGCGCTCGTGGCCAGCGCGCTTGCGCGCACCCGTTGGTACAGCGAGGGCATGGCCAAGGGGGAGCCGCAGGTCACGAAGGCCGCGATCGGCATCGTCCCGCCGTCGGCCATGTCTTGCCGGAGTAGGTCGTAGCCCACGAATGAACCCATGCTGAAGCCAATGAGGAGGACCTGGTCGCTGCCAATGCTGTCGGTACATGCCTTGCGAACGCGGTCGTTGACTTCTTTCCGCAGCGCTGCCGACAACAGGTAGTCATTAAGGTCGGCCAGCACGTTTCGCAAGACGCCCTCGCCGGCGCCGAGGAGGCGATCGCTCCAGTAGGCGACGCTGCCGAAGCCGCCGCCCAACGGCTCTGCGGGAGCCGCGTCCTCGATCCGGACCTGGGGGATGACGTCCTGCTCGTCGGCTCTCCACATGTCACCGAAGAACGCCAGACGGAGGTTGTCACGCGTCAGCTGGGCTTCGAGCGGCGATTCGATCCGGCGGAGTCCCCAGCGCAGCGCGGCAAATAGCTCGGTCTCCATGCGTTCAGGAATATCCATGGACGCGGCCCGTCCATGGACGATGACAATGCGCAAAGCAGAGCTCCTCTGTGGTCCACGTCGGTCTCGGCACGCTAATGCCGCTCGTTATCGGCGTGTCTCGGCAGCGTCCGCTCGCCCCCGATTTGTCGAACGTTTGGCTGTTGACAAGGTTGGACGGCCCGTGCAGCATCGCGCCACCACGACGCTCCATGGGGGTTGGCAATGTCCACGGGACGCAGGGCGACCTCGATTGTCGCACTCGCCTCGCTCGTCACAGGTTGCACGGCGCTGAGCCCAGTCTACGGCCAGCCGGCCGGCAGCGGCTCACCCGCCGGTTCGGCCCCGCCGCCGCTGGAAAAGATGCAGGAAGCGACCATCGCCGTCGCCTGGAAGCTGGCCGAAGTTGGGCTGTGGCTCGTCGTCATCGGCTTTACCATCGTCGTGTTGACCTCGCTGATCACGGCGCTGAAACTTGACATCCCCAAGCTGATCGCAGACGCGATCGCACGTCACGAAGCGGCCAAAGTCAACGATCTCGGCGGCGGCCCGTCGTTCCCGTTCACGGCCATGTTCCAAGGGTTGTTCTCGGGTCTCGGCGAGTTGATCAAGTCGCCGGTCGGCATCGGCATCGCGCTTCTCGTCATCAGCGCCGTCCTTCTCCTGGGCGAAAGCGCGATTACCGCCGGCTACACCGACACCGGGGCAGCGTCACCTGCGCCGGCCGCCAGCTCAGCCCCGGCCGGAAGCTCAGCGCCATCGGCCGCGGCGTCGGCTGACCCGAGCGCTTCAACCTCGCCCGCAGCCGGGAGCGGCGCCGCGGGCAGCGTGAGATGAGCCTGCCGTGGTGACCCAAGAGCTATCTGGCCTCCTTCGGGACACGATCGAGATCCACGATCTCGGCTCGCTGGGCGCCGCCGATGACCTCGGCGGCGGCGGCGCCGAAGCGGAACGGCTCGAGGTTCCGGTCTGGCACCAGAGTCAGACGCTGTGGTGCTGGGCGGCTGCGTCCAGCGCCATCGCCAACTTCTATGTCGGACGCGAACAGTGGCGCCAGTGCCAAGTCGCGGCCGGCGTCGTGAGCAGTCCCGACTGCTGCGCCAACGGATCCGCCTGCAACGCCGAAGCCAGTCTTCGCACGGCGCTGACGGTCGTCGGCAGCTTCCGTGAACTGCGAGACCGCTGCCTGACGATGGACGAAATCACCGCCGAGATCCGCGCTCGCCGGCCGATCGGCGTTCGGACGCTCTGGGCGTCTGGCAAGGGCCATTTCATCGCGATCTCGGGCTATCGGAGGACATCGGACGGCGACGTCATCAACGTCGAGGATCCGTGGTACGACGCATCTGACGTCGTCTATGACCGCCTGGTCGAAGCCTATCCGCCCGATGACGGCGTTTGGACCCACAGTTACCTGACGGAGCCATGAAGCTGACGACGGCCGCCGTGCCCGACGGTGCAAGCGACGAGCTTCGGCGTGGATTGAACCTGACGCTCAGCGATGAGCGACACGCCGACCTTCGGTCGCGGCGGCTCGAGTCGAGTACAGGAGCGGACGACGTGGGAGCGGGCGGCGCAAATGACGCCGTCGCCACGGCGGTTCCCCACGCCGTCTACGTCGCGGGACCGGCCGACTTGCGCTCGGTCGACTACCTCGATCGCGCTCGACTCAAGGCCATCAGGTACTTCGTCATGTCGCCCTCCTCCGACCTCGGCGCGGGCGGCGTGCCGAGCGCGATCGCTGAGGTCGCGGTTGACGCGACGACCGGTCGAGCGAGCGCCTTCTCGAGGCTCAACCGAGGTCGGTTCGTTGAGGCAACGTGGAGGGCCATGCAAGTCGCCGAGCGGCTGGACGAGGCGGGATCAGCCGAGGTCCGCCTGTTCGAGGTGCCGGCGCTGTACTTCAACGCCCTATGGCTGCATCGCGCGAATGGCCCCGATCAATTGATTCCGCTGGCCGAGGAATCACCGGGCCTCGAGCCTTTCGTGCCGTACACCGAGGCCGAAGTTCGTCGCGGCCTGCTCCACGACTCTGAGTTGGCGTCCGACGCGGGCGGCCAGGCGCCGGCCGCTGACGACTTTCCGGTGTGACACGCCCAGGTCAGCACTAACGCGCCAGGAGCCGGTCGTCCCCGGTCCTAGCCCTGGCCGCCTTGCGGCAGCGGTGGTCGCCGGCATCGGCTGGGCTGCCAATCGTGTCACGCCAAGCGATCCATTCGCGAGACCAGCCGGACGACCGACGAGCTGGCCGGGCCAATCGGCCGCGACACACTTTCAGATTGATCGACGCGGCCTCTTCGTCGGCTTCGATATCACCGTGCCGGCGCCAAGTCGGCCGGTGTCCCATTTTCAGGCGGGCAAGATCAACGGCCGTGCTCTGGTGGACTCCTCGGCCTGACCTGGGGGACGCGCGCGCCAGATTACCCCGATGAATGCTGGCCGGCGATTGTCCCTGAGACCCGGGCTGACTCGATCGTGACGACGACGAGCGCGGCCACGGTTCGTGCGTCGCAGTCACTACCGGGCTTCATCGACCCGTCCTTGGCGGTGCGACTGTGCTTCCTCGACGGCGCGCCGCCGCCAGGCGCCGCTGGCTCGGTGTCTGTTTCGGTCATCGACTACGACATTGAGGCGATCGAACCGACCGTTACACGCTCGACGGACGACGTGCAGCACCAGGACTACTCGTGGGATCGCCTGGACCGCACGGCAACCCCCAGGTCGCACTCGCGCAGCATCGATTGGCCTTCGTGAGGCAGCTGCCATCCTGTCTCCGTACGCCCTCGTCCCCGGCTCGCTTGGCACGGCGATCGGTGCTGTCTTCGCCGTGGTGCCAACGCTACTGCCGGCGCTGCTCGAGCGTAACACCGCTCGACTGTTCTTCAATCTTGGCGTCAATCTCATCTTGTTCGTCGCGAGTTGGACGGCCCTTGCCTTCTTCATCGGAATCTTCTACCGGCACATCCCGGAGCCGACGGGCCTCCGCAAGGGGCTCCGGATGCGCACCGTGTTGGTCGTCCTCACCTTGCCCGTCCGCCTCTGGGCAGCCGCGAACGGTGATGCTTCAGCACCCACCATCGCGTTTGACGCTGTTGAGGTCATCCTCTTCTTGGGTGCAGTCATGGGCATCGAACTGCGACACACTGACCAGCTCATTGCGGCGAAACGTGCTCTCGTCGTGACGTCGGGTTTGCGACCGGTTGTGCTGTTTGGCGGCGTGCTCGCCACTGCGGCCGGCGCAGCCGTGACATCGCTTCTCACCGGCGAAATCGTCGAACTCGTGAAACTCCGCCCTGACGCCGTTGATCGGCGGGCCGGCATCGACTGAAATCGGGCTCGGCGGCCATCGCACGGAGGCCGGCACCGGCGGAAGGAGCACATAGAGGTCCCGTCGGACTGTGAGGCGGCACGCGCTACGACGCGTCGGTGCGCACGCGCGGTGAGCGCACAAATGCCGGGGGTCGTGATGTGCCGGGCTTTCCCAAGCCGCGGCAGTGCCGGAATAGGTGACTCGCCGCCTCAGAGTCGTCCGCCCGCCGCTCGGGCGCGCACACCTAGGTTTCCTCGGGCGGGTTTCGCCTACTGTGCAGACGCCACCGATGGGCGTAGCCTGCAGACGCGATGTCAAAGCGCGTTCGTTGATGCCCCCGGTGCCCACTGGTGCTTCATCCTTGCCACCTCCGACGGCTGACGCAGGCCCGGGCGTCCGGATCCATCTGCTTGATGTCGGCCACCTGCCGTTCTCCGATGCCGCGCTCGTCGTTGTCGGCCAGCGCCGGATCTTGATCGATGGCGCCCATCCGTCGAATGCGCGACCCGACGGTTCGACACCATCCCTTGCCAAGCAGCTCAGTGCCATCCTCGGCGAGGAACGGCCACGTCTTGACCTGTTGGTCGTCAGCCATACCCATCTCGATCACGTCGGAGCGCTGCCGGCGCTCGTGACCGAGCACGCCTTCGACGCGAAGTGGGCACTCGTTAGCGATCCGGAGCTCGGTTGGGGTCGCGCCGAAGGTGACGACGCCATCTCGATGCCTGATCCCTCGAGCGCGGCGCTCCTCGCCGCCCTCCGCGAGGAACGGTTGCCTGCGTCGGCGAGCGACGCGGCCGTCGACGAATGGCTAGCCGACTCCGTCGGGCTCGACGTCGCCTATGAAGCCATGCTCGGGACGCTCGCGGGTCGTGGGACAAAAGTTGTGCGCTACGGCCGTGATGACGCTGGCCCGCTCGCGAAAGACCTCGACGACATCGAAATCGAGGTCTTCGGTCCGACCCAGGCTCAATTGATTGCGACAGCCAAGGCGATCGCCGACCGCATGGCGGCTGATGCGCGCACGATTAGCGACGCGCGCTCCGTCGATGCGGCCGTTCCCGTGGTCGATCTGTACCGAGCACTGACCGGCGCGAGCACCGCCGACGCCGGGACGGATCGGCCCGGTGCCTTCGTCAACCTGCAGTCGATCGTTCTCGCGCTTGGGCCGAAGGGCCGTCGTGCCCTCTTCACCGGGGACATGCAGCTCGCAGATCCCGGAACACGTGACTCGGTCATCAACAAGGAACTGAATGGTCTGCGCGAGCGCCTGCGCAAACACCGCTTCGCCTTTGTCAAGCTGCCCCACCACGGTAGCCACAACGGCTTTGATCCTGTCGTCGCGACATCGTTCGGCAGACCGGACGTATTCGGCATCATCGGCGGCTCGGATGCGAAAGGACACCCGTCGCGGTCGGTCCTCGAGCTGCTGACCTTGAGTGGCGTTCCGTTCGCTCGAACCGACCGCAACGGGGGTGCGTCGATCGGCTGGCCCGGCGACGCGGTTCAGATCGATGTCGCGCGCGGCGTGGTCAGCGATCCAAAGGCGAACGACGCACCTGACGGCCCACGCACGCCAACATCGACGAAAGGCGCTGCTCCGGAGGCGCCGCCGCCGCAGGTGCTGGTGCCGCGCGTCGCTGCTGGGGCTACGAGCGTCGGGGCCGCGCCTGGTGTGCGACTCGTTGCCGACGAGCGTGACGTTGAAATCAGTGTTCGCCTGCCGCACACCCGAACAAGCGTACGCCTGACCGTGGAAATCACGCCCGAAAGCTCGTCAGACCCGTTGGCGGCCCAAGCGGTAGAGCGAACTACTGCCGCTGTCGACGTACCGACGAGTCGGCGGCCCCTTCTCTACGTCACCACCCCGCAGGCCCTGGCACGAAACATCGGCACCAGCGATGCAGACGCTGTCCTCGAGCACCTTTCGGGCCAGCCGGGTTCGCTGCTCACGCTCGAGGCCGCGATGGCCACAGAGGCGGCCATCGAGCAGTCGAGGGAGGCCCTCGCTGCGGAGGCCAGTCTCGCCGGCGTGGTCCTTATCGGAGGCTACGACGTCGTGCCGCCGCAGTCGGTTGATACGGTGCCGCCGAAACTCAATTCGCGCATCCGACGCAGCCGCGATGGGGACTCGTTTGTAGTTTGGAGTGACACCAACTACGGCTACCGGCGCGATCGGCGCCAGCTTCCAGTGAGTCGAATTCCCGATGGTCGGCTTGGTTCATTCCTTCGCACAGCACTCGCACCGCCGGACGCAGGTGCTGGACCCCCTCGCGGAGTCCGAAATATCAATCGACCGTTCGCCGAGGGAATCTTTTCGCTCGTGGAAGGAGATCAGAAGCTCTGGGTATCGCGCGATGCAACGCCGGCGACGGTGGGCAATGGACTTTCGGGCGAGCTTGTCTACCTCATGCTCCACGGCAGTCGCGTCGACGGGACAAGACTCTGGGGCGAGGCTGACGATGTGCCTTTTGAAGCCGTCACGCTGAGGAACATCGGCGCGCTGCCCGGTGCCGTTGTCTTGGTAGGCGCGTGTTGGGGAGGTCTCATCTCGGACCTTCGCGCGATCGACTACCAGGATGGTGCGCCGATCCCTCCTCGATCACCGGAGAATTCGATCGCCTTGGCCTGCCTGGCCGCAGGCGCCCGAGCCGTGATCGCTTGCACTGGATCTCACTACTCGCCGGTCCGCGAGCCGTATGACTACTTCGGGGGACCGCTGCATCGGGACTTTCTGAAAGCCTATCTCGACGGGAGTCCGCCGGCCTTGGCTCTGCTGACAGCGAAGCAGGCGTATGCTGCGGCCATGCCGCATGGGTTGACTGACCCGGACGATGAGGCCATTGAGTACAAGATGATCTGGCAGTTCACCTGCCTGGGTCTCGGGTGGTAGACCTAGCTCCGCAGCAGGCGAGCGCCCACTGGTCGAACCGAAGAGGTGCGTCACGATGCGCATGAGTAGCGAACAGTTGCGAGCCGCCGTCGAGTCGTCGGGCGAGTACGAACTGATCGAGGATGACGATGACGCTGAGGCCAGCGCCGAGGCAGACGCTGCCGCAGCGAGCGTGCGTTCGTACACTACCGAAGACGTCGAAGACCTACGGCGCCGGTATCTGGGTGACTCGGCTGTCGCGGACGATGCGATGCTCGTTGGCGGCTCGGACACGGAAGACGAGGAAGAGCCGGAAGCGTACGAGGACGAGCTCGTCGTCGTTCGACCCAAAGGCAGGCGGTCGGCATTTAGCCACGGGCCAGGCCCAAAGTCGATCGTGATTTCCGGCCGCGACGGTAAGCCTCTCGGCGCTCAGGGGTAGGTCGCTGCCCGCGACGCTGCAAAGCCAACGCCGCGTTCGATTCAGCAAATGACTTGCCGGCGGCTTCGCCTGTAGCGCCCCGAGGAAGCTGATCCGCGATGCCGACCGCCATGAGCGGCTCGGCGACATCGGCAGGGCGTCCGACCGCCTGCTCTAGTGTGGCCGCCCGGCTCGCCAACGCGACGGCCCGATCACCCGTCGCTGTCCGCGACGCGAATACCTATGACTGTTGGTGTGGGCTGGCCCGAGGGTCCGGTCGAAGCGAGCGGCTCTCGAGCTCATCTCGCGTGGTCGATTGCCTTTGAGGCTAGTGAAGCGCTCTTTGACCTGGCCAAGCAGGTCGAGGGGCGAACAGACGCAGCAGTGGATGAAGAGCTTTCCGACCCACGCCGGTTTCTCGTTGTGGCCGTCGATCCGGCACGAACCGCTCAGGCTGAGAGCTTGGCTCGCACGGGAGTGCCATGACCGACGTCTTACGGTCTTCGACCCGATAGGGGAGCGGCTGATGGTCGGTTCAGTCCCGTCGGCGCATGAAGTATCGTCGCCGGTGCGCAATTTGCGGGAAGCGCTCGCTTCGAATCCTGATGCATTGGACGACGCGACGAAGCTTAAGTTAAGGAAGCGGCGTTTAAGGCGGTCGGTGGAGTGTCGGCCTTCGACGCGCTGTTGCCGCGGGCTACGGCTGTGCCGTTCAACGTCCCGACTCCTTTGCGGTTTCTGGTTCCGGACGCCGTTCCACCCAAGAAGCAGTCGCGAGCGTCGCTACCTCGGTACCTCACCGATCTGGAGTCGTCAAGTGATCAGGCCCGTCGTAACGCGGCCTTCGACCTCGCTGGCTGGGGTCCGTCCACTGCTGCCCGTGGAGGTTGAGTCCCCAGACTTGGTGTAACAGCGGGCAGGTCGAGAACTGAAGCGGCCACCGCGTCATCCTCGCGTCGTTGGACTGAGAACCGACGACCCGGAGGAACACCACGATGGCCGAAGACAGGATGGCCGTGCTCGAGACGGTGCGCGGCGATCTCCGAGGGCGACGTCGACTTCCTGCGCGAGGGCGCCCGCGTGCTCGCGCAGGCGGTGATGGAGGCCGAGGTCAGCGAGCTCACCGGGCTGCCCAAGGGCGAGCGCGACCCCGAGCGCCGGCTGACCAGCCGGAACGGGTATCGCGAGCGGCGCTGGGACACCAGGGTGGGCACGCTCGAGCTGGCCATCCCGCGAGTCCGTGACGGCTCGTACTTCCCGAGCCTGCTCGAGCCGCGCCGGCGAGCCGAGCGGGCCCTCCTGGCGGTCGTCCAGGAGGCGTACGTGCTGGGGGTCAGCACGCGCCGGGTCGAGGACCTCGTCGAGGCGCTCGGGATCGCCTCGATCAGCAAGAGCGAGGTCAGCCGGATGTGCGCCGCCCTCGACGCCGAGGTCGACACGTTCCGCAGCCGCTCGCTGGCCGACGAGCGCTATCCCTACCTGTGGCTCGACGCGACGTACGTCAAGGTCCGCGAGGCGGGGCGGGTGACCTCGATGGCGGCGCTCGTGGCGACGGGCGTGGCGGCGACTGGCGAGCGCCGGGTGCTGGGTCTCGAGCTGGCCGCCGGCAACGACGAGGGCAGCGCCTGGCCGGCCTTCATCCGCTCGCTCGTCGAGCGCGGCCTCGGTGGCGTCCGGCTGGTCATCAGCGACGACCACCGGGGCTTGGTCAAGGCGGTCGGCGAGCAGCTCCTGGGCGCTGCCTGGCAGCGCTAATCGGTGCACAGTGAGGCGGGACCGCTGGTCCCCATCTCGCACCGAGCGGAGAGCGCCTTGGCAGCGGCGATCGGCTGAGATCCTGCGGCAGACCCGCGCCTCCGCTCGGGAGGCGAGCCTACACCGGCCCGAGGGAGACGTGCCTTTTGAGAACCAGACGATGAGCGTCCCGGGTGGGCGGCGCCGAGCGGCGAGATGGGGCCTCGAAGCTGGAGGGCAGCATCGTGGAGGTCTTCGTCGGGCTCGACTGGGGCGAGCAGCATCACCATGTCCACGCACTCCACAACGGCGGGGCGACCCGGCTCTCGCTCCGCGTGCCGCATGACCGGTCCGGGCTCGAACGCTTGCGGGCTGGGTTGGCGGCGCTCGGCGACCCGGCCGAGGTCGGCGTCGCGATCGAACGGCGTGAGGGGCTGCTCGTCGATCACCTGCTGGCGTGGGGCCATCCGGTCTACCCGGTCAACCCGAAGGTCGCGGCCCGGGCCCGTGAGGGCTATCGCGCCGCACCGGTGAAGAGCGACGCCCTCGACGCGTTCGCCTTGGCCGACCTGCTCCGTCGTCAGGCCGCCGCGTGGCGACCGCTCCGGCCGTCCAGCCCGACCCACGCGGAGCTGCAGGCGCTCGTCCGGGATCGGGAGCGGTTCGTCATCGAGCACCGTCGGTTGCAGCATCAGCTCCGCGCCGTCCTCGAGACCTACTACCCGGCCGCGACGAAGCTGTTCAGCGGACTCGACCGGTCGATCACGATCGCCTTCCTGCGACGGTATCCGACACCGGCCGAGGCCGAGCGCCTGACGGTGCACCGCCTGGCTCGCTTCCTCGCCCGTCAGGGCTACTCGGGTCGGACGGCACCGGAGGTCCTCATCGAGCGGATCCGAGCTCACGCCGGCACACCCAACAGCGGCGTGGATGTCGCTCGCGCCCGGGCCATGCTCGCCCTGGTCGACTTCCTCGAGCAGGTCGGCCGCGTCCTCGACGAGTACGCGACGGCGATCGCCAACGTCCTCGAGCGTCATCCCGACGCCGCACTGTTCGCGAGCCTCCCGGGTACAGGGCTCGTGACGACCGCGACGCTGCTCGCCGAGATCGGTGAGGACCGGACTCGCTTCCCCTCGCCTGGCAGCCTTCTTGCCGAGGCGGGGTTGGCGCCGGTCACTCGCCAATCCGGCTCGTCTCGGCGGGTGGGCTTCCGCTACGCGGCGAACCACCATCTCCGCGCCGCCTGGGGCCAGTGGATGCTGACCGCGATCCGAATCTCGCCTTGGACGCGCCAGGCCTACGACGCAGCGCGAGCTCGGGGCCAGTCGCACAGCCGCGCGATCCGCTCGGTCGGCGCTCGCTGGGGTCGGATCCTCTGGCGCTGCTGGCTGGACCGCCAGACCTACGATCCGACGCTCGATCGGCGGGTGGCGATGGCCGCCTGACGTCTGGAGGTTGACAGAGGGAGTCTGTCGGGTGCACTGCACACGGAACGCCCAGGACCTCGTCCCGCGGCACGCCCGGAGCATGGTCGCGTCGGCCATCCGGTCGATCTTCGAGCAGCCCGACGAGCGCTCGGCCAGGGAGCAGTCGGGGCGGGTCATCGAGGGCATCCGGCCGCGCTTCCCGGCGGTCGCCGAGCTGCTGACCGACGCCGAGCCAGACCTGCTGGCGCACTTCACGTTCCCCGACACGCACCGCCGCCAGATCCGAAGCACGAACCCGCTCGAGCGGTTGAACAAGGAGATCAAGCGCCGGACAGCGGTGGTCGGGATCTTCCCCAACCGAGCGTCCCTGATCCGGCTCGTCGGGATGGTCCTGGCCGAGCAGGACGACGAGTGGCAGGACGGACGGCGCTACTTCCGGCCCGAGACGATGGCCCTCATCGATGCCGTCATCGACCAGGAGGAGGTGAGTCCGACACTGCTGATGGCCAGCTGATCGACCCGACGCGACGATGGCGAGCTACACCACGAGCTGGGACTTGACCCGTGGGGGGAACTCCCTGACCGCTAGCAGAGCTCGCTGACCTCGCCACTTCACTCGAAGTCCGAGCACCTCAGGAGGCCACCCGGTGGTACGGAGTCCGGCTCTGTCCGCCTGGTGGACAAACACGATCATTTACCCTTCTGAATCGCTGACTACGGAGCGCTATCGAACCCGGGCCGCGGAGCCACCCGCCACAACGTCCGTCAGCGCACTGCCCGGACTGCCTGAACGAGTTCGCCAAAGGGTTTGCCACGCCAAGGTACAAGGAAGTCGTGGGATTCGATGGCTCCGACCGGGACTGACGCCCATGGCTATAGTTTCTTGCGGTCGCCGCTCCGGTCCCGGGGCCTCACCGGCGGCAGTGCGCCGGGCCGACGGCGACTGTCAACGCCGGCCGAACACTGACCCCTTTCCAGCGGCCGAAAGTTGACCCCTCCCGCCCGGATCATCACGCAGCGTCGTCCGTTGGCACCCTCCCAGGTCGCGGTCCTTGAGCCGGTAGCTGTCGCCCTTGAGGGACACGACCTCGGCGTGGTGGACGAGCCGGTCGATCATCGCCGCGGCGACCGTGGCCACCGCTGATATACCGCGAGCGCCCCTGCGGCGTTGGCCAGGTACCACTCGACGTACGAAGCACCGGCGGCCCAGAAGACGAGACTGTCGAGTCCTGTCAACGCGACCAGGAGCAGCGCCCCTTGCAGCGCCAGCCTGAGGAGTTGGCCCACGCGGCGGTCGGTTTGCTTGGTTACGTGCTGCGACCCTTAGCCGAGCTCCGCGAGTCGCGCTCTCGTCGTCCGGGTGATGTTGAGACCCGTCGTTCGGCGTGGCCGCGGTCGTATCAGCCATCGCCCCAATCTTGTGTCAGCGGAAGTGGACCCTTATCGGCTCCTGAACCTCAATGGCAGCCCCCGCTCGCTGCGCCGGCGGCGGCGCCAGCAGGTCGCGAGTGAAACTCGGCGACTGAAGCGCGACGCTAGACCGGCCTCGTGCCGCGAGAGCCGGCGCACCGGCCCCGCCTACAATCCCGCCGACCGGCGCGTTGGCGACCTTGCGGCGTTCCTTGTCTTCCTGGACGACCTTGATGACTTCGTGGGTCGGGCTCGACCCGAGGCCCAAGACGACCCCGGTGAGGAGAATGCCGCCAACGGATGCCGCCACCAACGCCGCCGTGTCCGTCACTCCCTCGTTTTGGACGCCGGCATAGAGGTCGAGACCGGCAAGCCACGCGATCGCGAGGCCAGCGATGAGACCCAATTCGATGCTGACGATCCTTCGGCCAGGGTTGTCCTTGAACGTACCGAGGAAGTCGCCGACCGCGGTCAGCGTCGTTCCGGCAACCTCGCCCCACTCTTTGAACTTGCCGAACCCCGTCGCGGCGATGTGTCGCCGGACGGCGGCGTCCCGTTCGGCGGCGCCTTCAGGCAGAGCATCGACCCAATCGTTCGCGGCCGTCGTCGCCTCCGCCTCCGCCCACGTCTCGAGGACTGCGTCCTTCCGCTTTCCAGGGTTTTCCTGTCGTCGGCGTAGCAGCGTGTCGGCATAGACAATGCTGCGGGCGAGAGCTTCCCGATCGGCGGCCGTTGCCGCTGATTCCGCAGCGGTGGCCATGACGGCCTGGTACTGGACGCTAATAGAGTTCATCCGGTCACTCGCCGCCGCGGCGTAACTTGCAACGCGTTGTGAACCCGTGGCGGACCTCTTCAGGGCCGCGAGGTCGCGGTCGGCTTGCTTGAGCGGGTCAGCGAGCTTCTTGGCTTCCGCAGCAGCCAACGCTCCCTTCTCCTGGAGGAAGGTAACGGCCGCCGTGCTGTGCACGATGTAGGGCTTCGTCGCGGCGCTCAACTCGTCGGTAAGCGACGTGAGATGGGACGCGATCGCGGTCAGTGGCCAGAAGGACCCGGCCATCATCCCGACGCCCGTCCAGAGCAGCTCGATCGCGCGCTCAATCCCTAGCGCCACCGTCGTGATGACGACGAGCATGGCGGCTGGATCGACCCTGAGGGTCGATGCCTCGTTCTCCCAGACGTCGTACCAGAGCCAGATCCCGAGCATCTCGAGAACGATCGCGAGACCCAGTCCAACCGTGATTCCGCGATTGAGCGAAGACACCGAACCTCTTCCTCCTTATCCCGGACGACGGCCCGTCAGGCCGGAGTGATCGCGAACCGGTCGTTCCCGGTGAACCGGTAAGTCAGCCTGCCGCGCGAGTTGCCGGCGAGGCGCTTCACTTCCTTCTCGAGCGCGCGTACATGCCCGGCGGCCGGCGGTTTGGTCGCCTTGGCGCTCGTGTTGAACCAGAACCGGAACGGTCGGTCGGTCTCGCCATTGCCGCTGCGTTCGGACGTCCGTCCGATCCGCGACGCGGCAAGGAGACGGACGACCCGCAGGTCGGGGTTCTCGTGCTCGCCGTTGCCGCAGAAGACGTAGTGGTCGGCGGTCACAGCCCGCGCGAATGCCTCGGTGATGTTCTTCTCCGAACCGTGGTGCTGGACCTTGAGGACGTCGACGTGGATGCCACCGGTCCCATCGAGGAGCTGCTGTTCCTTCAGGCTTGCGAGGAGGTCGTCTCCGTGGCCATCGCCCGTCAGCAGGATCCGCCGGCCGGCTTCATCGACGAGGGCCATGATCGATGCCAGGTTGGGCGGCGTGACCTTCGTCCGGTCACCGAGCTCGTCAGCGAGACCCACCAGCGTGGAGACGAGCTGGGAGCCTTCTCCTTGGCGAATGGCGGTCTCGTCGGCGCGCGCCTCCCGGCGGATGTCGGCGAGCGTCTTCTCGTTGGCCTTCAGCCACTTCCGCCATTCCTCACGGTAGCGGTCGACGTCCGCCTTCCGTGGCCCGACGAGCGTGACGTCGAGTGACCCGATCTGGCGCCTGACCGGCTGTTTGTCGACCACGACGAGCTCGTTCGCGAAGCCCGGGTTGACCGGGATCCCGAGCTGCTTGGCACTCGCACGCCGGGCGAGTCTCAGGGCCTCGGGGATGCTCTGGGCGAGCAGCGACCGATCGAGTGCGCCCTCGCGCTCCTTGCGTCCCGATGCTGCAGCGAGGATGCCAGCCGTTTGGTCGAGCAGTCCCTGGGTGTGCTGGACGTCGTCTTTCAACAGTTCTCCGAAGCCGTTGTGCCAGAGCTCCCGGATCACCGGCGGACGGGGACGCTCCGGCTCCCGATGACCGCGATTGCCGTTCGCGCGCTGGTACTCGTGAACGCGTGCCTCGACCTCGTCGTTCAGGAGCTGGAGGACGCCGCCGATGTGGTCGGAGTCGGTGTGCGAGACCATTGCGAGGACGATCTCGACGCCGCGCCGGCGGAGGGACCCCATCGCGCCAGCGACGTGCTCGCGGTAGGCCTCGCGCGTGCCGCCATCAACGAGGACGACCTCGCCCGAAGCGGCCTCGAGAAGGAGGCAGTCGCCCTTGCCCGAGGGAAACACCGTTAGCTTCATGACGGCGTCCAGGGCCGACGCTCGTTCGCGTGGAATGCCTCGGCGACGCACGCCTTGGGATCGATTCGCCCGAAGCCGGCGTCGTTCACCCAGGCGTAGCTCGCCGCTGGCAGCGGTCGGGCCGTCCGCTGGATAATGCCCTCGATCTGGGCCGCGGTCAGGCCTGGCTCCGCCTGGAGCATGAGCGCCACGACGCCCGCCACATAAGGGCTCGCCATGCTCGTCCCGCTCATGGTGAGCCACGGGGTCTCCGGGTCGGCGAAGCCGTTAGCGGCGACGATGTTCGTGCCTGGCGCCGCGACGTCCGGCTTCTGGCGGCCATCGCGCGTCGGCCCCTGACTGCTGGTGATGCTGATGCGCTCGAGCGGTTCGTCGAGGTTCGCGACTGCGATCGAGTCCTGGCCACAGGCAAGCGACGACACCGACGTGTCGTCGACGTTCGATCGCTGGCTGAAGAACGACGGGACGCGGAAGGCGGTCGTGCCGGCCCGGATCAGGTCGTCGCGCTCGATCCAGGCGTGGAACCGCCCGTCCCGGACATCGAGCCCGGTGAGCCGGACCTGCCAAGTGCCGCGGGTAATGCCCGCCGACAACGACCCGTTGAAGTAGGGACTCAGGTAGATCGAGATGTAGTTCGCGCCGTTCGCGGGGTGGTAGAGCTCGCTGAAGATGCTGACGAACGTCCCGTTCGCGAGCTGCCGGTTCTTGACGAATTCGCCGGGCTCGAGCGGGCCGATCGTGAGGCCGTCGGGGCTGTGGAGCGTGACCGCGAAGCGGTCCTGTGGGCTGTACCACAGCTCGAACTCGTTCTCCGACACGTCCGCGAGGCTCTCGTTGAAGGCCTCGCCGATGACGATCCAGTCGACGAGGACGTCGAGACCCCTCGACGGGACTCGCCCGCTCGTGTGGATCCGGCCCATGATATGGCCGATGTCATCGGGCGTCTCGGCGGCCTCCTGGCCGGCGTTGCCGGCCGCGATCGAGACGCACCTTCCCGGGATCGTCAACGCCCGGTCGATCCAGCGGTTGATGGGGCTGCTGCCGTCGTGGGCATGGCCATTCGTGCCGAGGCTGATATTGATCGAGACGGGGCGTTTGTCAGCAATCTCGCACAGGTAGTCCACGGCGTGCGCGATGCGGGAGGAATCGGTGAACGTCGTTCGCCGCAGGTCCTCGGCGTCGGGCAGCGAGATGAGGACCGCCGCGATCGAGGCCTTCCGGGCGACGCCGGCGTTGCCCGCGGCGATGCTCGCGACATGGGAGCCATGCGACCCGGGCTCCATCTGGGACTGAGGCTCGAGATCCCATGCGTCGACGCCGAGTCCGGGCGCGGCCGCGATTGCGGCGTTCATGTGCTCCTGGCTGATCTCCGAGCCGTACGAGTACGCTGGACCGAGGGCGGCGGCGGCGGAGGGGGACGGCCGGGCATCGCCGCCCTGGTCCCAGATACGTTCGAAGCGGGTCAGCCCGTTCTCATCGAGGAAGTCGGGGTGAGCGAAGTCAAAGCCGTCAACGTCGATGATCCCGACAAGAACGCCCTCGCCGTACTTGTGATGGACATCCAATCTTGATGTCCCGTTCCTTGCCGGTCGGCGCGCCGACGATGCCACTCTCGATGCGAGGGCGAGGCCGGCGCAGGGCTTCACCCGGCTCGATGAAGGTCACGTTCGGGTCGTCCACAGCGCGCCCGAGCGCGTCGAGCGGCAGCTCGGCGAGGACGAGATCGCCGCGGCGCGCCGTCTCGCCGGCGACCTTCACCGAGGCCTCGCCGAACGTCGTCTGGACGAACTCGCTGGCGTTGATGCCGCGGGCGACCCGCTTGAGGGGCGGAGCAGGCATCGCCGCCTTCGCCGTCGCGATCTGGCGCTCGTCGGCGGGCTTGTGGCTCCGCAGGGCGGCCTTGCTGATGCGCTCGGCGTCGACCGCGATCGACGCCGACTGCTCGGCTCGGGCGACATTTACCTCAGGCGACCCGTCGGCCACCATCCGGAGCAGCGGATGCACCTTCCGCGTGTCGTGCCGGCGGCCCGCTGGCCCACTCGTCGAGTCCGCTTCGTCCGCAACCATTCGTGTCGGCGCCTCCCACCGCGATGCCGATTAGGAACGATTGACAAAGTGTAGGCTCGATGCGGTCGGACCGTCTGTCTCCGATGTCGCCACGAGGGGCGATCGACGTTGTCCGGGTCAAGCCCGACGGGATGCGCCAGCAGGAGCAAACGAAAGGGGCTCGCCGATCCCGCGAGCCCCAGTGACCTCCGCACTCGCCTAGGGTGCTGCGACGCGGCCGGTCGCGACGAGTCGGAGATCGAACGGACGACGCAGGGCGCCGTTGGCGTGGTACTGCGCGACGCGCAGGAAGATGCGGAGCGGATGGCTGCCGGGATTCGCCGGACGAACGGCGGCTGGGACGGCCCCGGCTTCGTCGGTACTCCGGACGTACTCGTCGAGAAGCTCGTGCCGATCGCGCGCCTGGGGTTCCGCCACTTCTATTTCGACTTCCCGGCGCCGTACGACGACGAGACGCTCGAGCGCCTGGTCGGCGAGGTGAAGCCGTCGCTCGAGCAGGCCTCCTGATACCGCTTTCGCGGATGGACGACGCACCCTCCTGCGGCGCCCCGGCGCGCTGCTGCCCGGGCGTGCACACCGTTCGTGGTTGTTCGTGCCGGGGGTTCGCCGTGCGGCTGTCACCGGGCTCGACTGAGTGCTCGTTCCTCGGTCATGGACGAGCCGGTCTCGCGTATACCGTGCTCCCTGTGACGGGCGCTGGAACGCCTTCCGGGTCGAGCACGAGGTCCGGCCTCAGCCTGCCCACCTCACGCCTGACATTGGCGCGTCATTGCACCGGCGATGCGGCTGCTCCATGTCGGGATATCGGGCGAGTCCGCGTCGGCACCGTAGCATGCGGGCGTGTCGGACTCGTACGCGCTGCGATCGGGCAGGAGAGGGGTCCTGCCCGCGGATCGACGTCGAGCGCCTCGCCTGGCCGCATGGACGCCCCGACCGGCCGCCTGACCTGCCGTCGTCCTCGCCAATCCACGAGCTCGCGACCCTGGACCTCTTTGCAGCGTTCCTGCGGCATGGCGATCCGTTACTCCGAGAGGGGATCTTCACCTGGGTTCCCGAGCGGGTCTGCGCTCACGTTTTCGGTGGCTTTCTCCGACCCGACGCGCTGGCCGGCATCAGGGTCGGCGATCGGGCGATCGCCCTCTATATCGAGCGCGATCTCGGCACCGAGCGAGGCGAGGTGCTGGCGGAGAAGATCCGCCGCTACCGGTCGGTCTTCGCCCGGACGCCGGACCTCCCAGTCAATGTCGGGTTCGTCGTCGACTCGGAGCGCCGTGCGCGGACCGTGCACGAACTGGTGAGCCAACGGGGCGGGCCTGACAGTCGCATGACCTTCCTGACGGCGATCGACGATCAGCTGCGCAGGGATCCTCTCGGCGCCACGTGGACAGCTGGGAGCCTGCAGCGCACAACGCGAGACCAGGCGCCAAGCTCGACTGGTGTCTCATGGCCGATCGTGACGCCCGGCTGCCTGTCGGACGCCGAGGCGATCGCGGCACTGGACGACCGCGGTCTTTCGATGCTGCCAGAGCTTCATACACACGCTCGGTGACTGCCACACGATGTTAGTGCGCGCCGAGATGGACGGCGAGCGCCGGGTAGCGAAGCGTCCGCCAATGCCACGAGGTCGAGCCTCGCTTCGCGGACCGCGCGCGAGGCAACGTAGGCTGAATGGATGGGTTTGGGCTCGACTTTCCTGTTTGTCCCGTGAAGCGCGTATGCGACTTCCTGGCTGCCGGTCCGAACAGCTGGGGGCAACGACAGTCCGCCCTTCACGTATCCGAAGGCTATCGCTCAGGTTGCGCCGAGCGGGATGTCATCGGTGCGCTGGTGCCGGCGGTCGACTATACCGAGCAGCTTCGACCGGGTAGGTCGATCGCGGAGTGCGGCCACTGCAGGCGACTGATGGCAGTCGAGGGACGTCAGAGCTACCTCGCTTCAGCCGACCGCCTTGTCTATCACGAAGCGTGTCATCAAGAGCACAAGCGCGCGGGAGCGCGCAACGACGCGACCCTGACGGGGCCTGTGGGGGCTGGGGCTACTTCGCCGGTCTTGCCCTCATGCCCCTCGTGGCTCTAACTATGGAGCAACAAGAGCCATCGCGGGATCGTTCGCTACACCCTCTATCCGCTTGGCCTCACCCCCCGCTACGACATCGATGACCGAGACTGATCCTGTGGCCCGTTCGATGCCGTAAAGCCGCGCTCCATCGTGTGACGGAGTGATGCTCCAGACAGGTCGCGAGAAGTGTATCGAGCCCGTTGGCACGAGCGTCTGAGCGTCTAGAACCAACACATCTTCGATGCTCGCGACGTTCTCGCCCGTCGCCACGAAGAGCATCGCCCCGTCTCCGCTTGCTATCAGGCCGTTCTCGCGGACCGGTCTGCCGACCTGGAGATTGACTTCTCGACCAGGTGTGACATCTCCCGTTTCGTAAACGGAGAGAATGCCGCTCGAGGAGATCGCCAAAAGGCGCCCGCGCGTCTGAGCAACTCCGACCGGCGAGCGCTCGAGCGCACGCGGTGCCTGCGATGCGCCAGGCGCAATCTCGAGAACCGCAACTGCCCCAGGACAGACCGCTTGCGGCTTGTTTCCATCTGGATCGCTCACGAAGAAACCCACGCCACACCCATCTGGGAGGCGAAGCGATCGAAGGAGATCGCCCGATCCCGTGTCGAACACGCCCACTGAAAACTCGTCCGTGCCGGGAGTGACAGTTCTCATCCTAAGCACATAGAGCTCCGTGCCATCTCCGGAAACTGCGAGGTACGATGCCTTGGGTGGAGCTATGCTCCCTAGCCGATGGAGTACACCAAATTCAAGGAGGACGCGGCCGCTGGAGGTATCGAGTGCCCGTACGACGCTCTTGCTGTTGACCGTCGACGCCACGTACATGACCGAACCATCCGGCGAAAGCACCGCTGCCGGATCGTACCCGGCCGAGTACTGGGCCTCCACCTTACCGCTCTCGGGATCAAGAAGAACGACGCGAGCTGACTCGTACAGGAGGTCATTGGAGTCGAGGATGTAGAGCCAGCCTGGTCGCGGCTGGCTATCAACGAAGATCTCAAAGGATTCCGGGATCCCTAGCGTCGAGTGCGGAGGAACACTAGCCATCTCCGGCGTGGGCGCGGCCTCCCCTGGGATCGCGGGGGCGCGAGCGGCGGCCACATAGGCGATAACGGCAGTGAGTGCGGCAACGAGCAGCGCAACTAGCGCTGTCCGGCCGCGACGCGCGCCCCACGATGTGATCGGCTTCATCTCCGCACCTCCGTCATTCTGCTCCCAGGGCAGCTCGGCCACGGCACCAGACTGGTCGTCCCGCCCTCATACACGGCGGGTGGTCCCTCGGTTCCTGACTACGCTATCCACGCAAGGAAGTATCCGAATGCGAAAGCCAGCAAGAGGCCGCTGAGAACTCCGAACATGGGTTCCCATGGAGCCAACGCGTGGTTTGTATGGAACGTGCGTTCGATATCCATATGCTTTCGCCCGAAATAGATTACAGGTAGCCCGCGCCACAACCCGTAGGCGCCAAGCATCGCGGACCCGATCACTGGTTCCTGAAGGAGCGCCACCAGAGCCAAGAGAACGTAGTAGGCGCCAGTCCTGATGTGGGTCAGCAGCCCCGGACCAAGTGCCAAGCCGTACAGCAACGCTGCCACGCGCGGCGGATACTGGCCGCGCCAGGCTGCTGGAACTTGGCGCTGAAGCTGGGGCATGGGTACCCGCACAAGCCTCGTATCCCCCAAAGCGAAGGTGCCAGATAGCACCGCCATCGCGAGTCCTTTCTCTTCTAGGGCCAACCGAAGACCAGCGGCGTCGAGACCTGCCGAGAGAAGGTAGCCGACCGCCATCCCGGCGATGACCAATCCCGCCGTGTGAGCTAGGTCTGCCAGGATCATCCGATGAGCTTCGCGTTCCCCATGCACGATGGGGACGATGGTTCCCACCATCGAAACCCCTCATGGCGACCACAGGGCCGACAGGCCAGCGCTTGCCGCGAGCAGGAGCCCTATCGAGATCGTCACGCCGAGCGACCCAGATGTTGAGATCCCGGTAGCGCCGCCGGCAACGGCCGCAATCGATAGCAACGCCCAGCGCCGAGATCGGCTGGGCCGTCCGATCGCAGGCAAGGGAGCGGGGACAGGAACTGGACGGTCCACCCCTAGCACGCAGACCCGACCACGACCGCGGTGCACTTATAGGTCAGGTTATTCGGACCGCACCAGGGGGGTTGCTGACTGTTGTTGTAGCACCACAGGCAGCTCGGACTCGGGCAGCTAGCAGTGCCGCCGCAGCAATCCCAGTAATAGATCCGCCACTTATCTCCTCCACCGGGCTCCGAGCAGCAGCTCGACCAGTAGCTAAACCACTGCGACCCACTCGGACAGACGTTGAGTGGGGCACCCCCGTTGCAGCAGTTGCAGATGCGACCATAGAGTCGACACAGTTTCCAATAGGAGCAACTGTACGCGGCCTCGACCTCCTGGACTCGACCGTCGACCGGCAGCGACGCGATGATGCTCATGCCGAGCGCACTCAGAAGGAGCTGACCGGCGCGAGCCAGGAAGCCCCGACGAGACGTGTCCTGCGAGAAGCGCGTCAGTCGCGCCTCAACCCTCTCGTCAATTGACGCGCCGGACGGCAGTCTAGATGTCATGGCCGCCTTCCCTCGAGCCCTCGAGTTCGACTGGCCGCGGGCTAGATCCGTTCGAGAACCCGGCGGCCATCAGGAGGCTTTCGAAGTGCTCTAGATGATTGGTCACTCCCTTGGTTACAACATTGCCGTCTCGATCAAGGAGGACCGCATACGGGGTCATCCGCACGTCATATCCTGTCGCCGCTGCTGGGGCGACAACCAGAGGAACATCCCGGAATCGCTCTGCCTCTACAAAGCGCTTGTTGGCATCAACGTCGGGATCAAGGCTCACGGCGTACACTTTGAGGTTCTTCCGCTCGCTCCGAGAGATGGATTTGAGCGACGGCACCAGATCTGAACAGGAACCACAGCCGGGACTCATGAATACGAGGAGCGATGGAAGAACGGCCGGTCCGCCAATGACGACGCGATTACCGCCAAGGTCATGGCCTTCCACGAGTGGTGCTGGGTCGCCGATCTCCGGACCATCATTCGTGGTCCTGGCTGGCGCAGGCGGAATGCGCTGGTGAATCAAGCCAACCTGGCGCGCCAGTACAGCCAGCAGGAGAAGGTTAAGGACTACAACGGCCCACAGGATCAAATAGCCCAACACCCAGATTGCCGGCATTTCGTTCCTCCTGCCCGCGGTCGCTATTCCGCTGGTAGTTGGTGTGTCGGATGACGGATCGCTCCTCGAACCGTCCTTACAGCGAGCGCTGACACCCCGATCATGGAGAGCGACAGCGCGACAACAAGCGCCTCTGACGTGGAGAGAGAGCTCCCCAGTGGCCAGAACGAAACGGGCCATTCCCACTCAAAGCCAGCTACAGCCGGCGCAAGTGCAAACAAGCCCAGTACCAAGTTACGGGCGACCTGCGACCAGCTCAGACGAGCCGACCGGCTCAGGCCGAAGCAACCGCAGGAGATTGCGGTCCTTCCAATCGCAATGTTCAAGCCAATACCAGCAGCGAACATGCAGAAGAGACCGGCTGCGGCCACGGACGAGACCGGCTGAAGCGCGCCGAACAGCAGAGGCACGCCCAGCAGCAGCTCAAGCCCAACGATTGATGGCGCCAGGACCCTGGCGACGCGCCCAGGCACATGGGCGAATTCGCCCACAGCGCTCCGGAAGGCCTCGAGATCGCGGAGCTTCTCGACCGCCGCCCAAAGAAGGATCCCCGCTGCGACCGTCCGGCTCGCTGCGATCGCTAGTGCAAGAGCGCTTTCGTGGCTCACGGTAGCGGTCTCCCGCAACTGGCCCCTGGTCGCCGGCCCGCTTGATTGGCAGGAGTCCTGTGCAGCCCGCTTGCTTGTTGCCGGCAATGGGTGCTGAGACTCGGCGACCGCCGACTTGAGTCTAAACGATCCCGGTCGCGTCGTCGATCCCCCCGACGAGGGTTGTGAACGGCCAGCGACTCTGTCACCTCTAAGCGGCCCGCGATTTTCGCCGCGCCGCCAGCTCCACCGCCTGCAGGAAATTGCGTGTTGATCGGACTCGTAGTTCCCTTCAAGTAGGCAGAGCCCTTCCCGCCGCGGCCCGTAGCCAGTCGAACCAGCGCTGTAGGTCGGAGCACCGGTCTGCGCGCGTCACGCGGCATGTGCCGGCTGCGCCGCAGCCTCGATCGATACGCCTCGAAGCGAGACTTGGCTGTCGCGTCGTCGGGACGAAAGTCGTCTCAATGCCGGGGTTGAGCTTGACCCGGCTAGACCCCGGCTTTCGTACAAGCGCCCCACGTTGTTGACGAGCGAGAGCCTCGCTCCAAGGTTGTGGGTGTTCAGCACCGCAACCCGGAGGAGGCTCTCATGGCCCATCGTGCGGCCCGTCTCAATGTCTTTGGCCGGCAGCTGCTCGTGACCCGCGTGGAGCTCGATGGATGGTCCGTCGCCAAGGCGGCCGAGGCTCAGGGCGTCAGCCGCCAGACCGCCCACAAGTGGGTGATCCGGTACGGGGCCGAGGGCTGGGTCTCGAGGACCGCACCTCGCGGGCCGCATCGCTCGCAGCGTCTGACGCCGCCCGAACGGGTCGAGGCGATCCTCCGGACTCGGGTCGAGCGGCGCTGGGGACCGCACCGGATCGGCCCGCTGCTCGGAATCCCACCTTCGACCGTGCACGCCGTCCTGGCCCGGGCCGGGTACAGCCGCCTGCGTGACACCGATCGCCTCAGCCGACTATCGGGCGCTCGAGCCGACGCTCCTCCACGAGCTCGATCTCGCGTTCTTCGAGGACCGCTACGCGGTTGCCGGGCCTGCTGGCCAGCGCGTCCTCGATGAGATGGCACGCCACGGCGGGCGGGTTAGCGCGCTCGAGATAAGGCGAGCGCTGCCTGAGATGCCGAACGTTCGACGAAGTCGTCGCGCGGCTACTTGAACGTGGCCTGATCTATCGGCCATCTCGTGGCCGGTACGACTTCGCGCTGCCGCTGTTCCGCTCCTACCTTCGGCAGCGGGCGAATCTCACAGAACTATTTCGGGCCCGATAGAAACCATGGCCAGCGTGCGAGCAGTGGCGGTGGCCGCGTGCGTCAGTGCTCTGCCGTTACGAGAGCTGATTGACGAGTACGGTTTCGCGGTCGGAGTCGACGGACCATCGACTGGTATCGAACGTACCTGGACGACTTCCTCATGTTCGCCTCACGCGAGGCCGGGTCTGCAACCCTCGATGACCTCTCGCCGGCGATCGCGCGACGGTGGCTGCTTGCGACTCAGAGCACGAGGGCCCGACCCCTCGCCCCGAACTCTCTGGCGGGGCGGGTCCGGACACTTCGGGCGTTTGGCGGTTGGTCCCAGCACGAGCTTCCAGCTGGGCGCGCATCCCCTGGCAATCCCTGATCCAGAGTCAGGTGCCTTACCGCATGGCCACTCGCCAGCGGCTGAGCGTGACCGAGGCCCTAATCGCCCTCGAAACCGGGGTGAGTCAGGCGTGCGTAACGTCGGGACGCCTTCCGCTCGTGGGAAGGTGCGATCGACGACGGCGGGTGGCTCGGAGTCAGGTTGCCGCGGATGGCCTCTTGTGCAGGTGCCCCCGCCGTCCGAGATCGCGGGCCGGCCGTGGCCTGATAGCGCCTCTATGTCAAGAGGCGAGCGCGCGACGATGAGCCTGATCGGTAACCAGATGGCGGTAGACGACCTTGGCGAGTTGGCGCTTGAGGCTGCGGAGCGCCTCACGGGACGACTTGTGC
>JAABUS010000633.1_pt1 | contig 87000 bp, 78 predicted proteins | sample 5560161 | NCBI WGS metagenome assembly JAABUS01 (sample SAMN10711885, study PRJNA513376) | rock metagenome | isolation source: Antarctica rocks | place: Antarctica: Victoria Land, Trio Nunatak nord | collected 2016-01-04
TCCAAGAAGCTTCTCGGACAGGCCAGGCTTAGGGCTAGGATATCGACGGGCAGTGTCGATATGGTTGATATTCTTGGACTTTAGATATCTCAGAAGCTCGATTGTTTCTGCGGTAGTGGGGAAGGACGTCCCAAGGTGGCCAGCGCCGAAGATGAGCTTTGGATGAGACATGATTGTAGGAGGCTTTTTCTAATGAGGAGCGAGCTGAATATTGTTACGGGAGCGGGATACTATGGGGAAGGGCTTTGGTTAACTTGTTATATCATGCAGAAAAGGATATTAGCCACGGCCTTCCGAGACCGAAGGCCTCCAGCAACAATAACACTCTATCAACTCACAAACGTCTGTCATCATTTCAGACCTAGCTGCGCCTCCAGGATGGAATCCAATAGAACGCCATACTACGTACTGTAGCCGGGGGTTTATTCGTTAATAGGTCCTTCAAACACAAGGGGACTGGTTGATTAGTAGAGCGAAGCTGACCCCCTGACGGTGGCTTTAATACCTTACTCTCTACTAACAATTAATACCCCGGCGTGCCCGGATACCGTACAGAGTACTGTGGTAGTACGCCGGAAGCGGATGTTCGTTCCTTCCGATTCCTTCCAGCAGGCCTTGGCGGCTTATGTAAGCGGTAGCCGTACGACCGAGTGATGTTGCCAGCGTCGCTAAGCCCCTCCGAGAACTGAGGCAAGAGTGATGTTTCTCCAGGTCCAGGTAAGGTAGCTACAGTACAGCTTAACGATGCATCTTTCTCAATTAAGGTCATACCCGCCTACTGCTGCATAGTAGATGAGAGCAACGCCTGTGGCTCGAAAAGTCAAGATAAGGATGTCGTGGCGCGAGATCTGGAGCAATTGGCGCGCACTTATCGACGGGATCTCTTAGTTACGCACTATACTATACGTCACTGGAAGTCCATCGAGGAAAGATGGCATATCCATCCCTCTTCCTTGCGTTGAAAACGAAGAATCCCAAAGCTTTGAGGTCCCCAGTGAAGAGATCAGGAAAGACCCCAACATGGTTGACCGGCACGTCGACCGTGACATTGCCGTTATCGGGATGTCCTGCAGGGTCGCAGGAGCCAATTCACCATCCGAGCTTTGGGATGTACTGGCAAACTCAAAGATATACAGCGCGAAATCACAAGGTTCAACATGAAAGGTTTCTACCATCCTGATGGTGGCCCGCGAAAGGGACTTACGAACGTTAAACGTGCCTACATGATGGACGATAACACAATTGACCGTTTTGACAATGGATTTTTTTATACTACGCCAGTTGAAGCGGCTGCTATGGACCCTCAACAGCGAATGCTTTTAGAGGTTGCTTACGAAGCCGTGGAAAGCGCAGGAATTCCTCTTAACGCATTCGTTGGCACTGATACTAGTGTTTTTGCTGATGAGGGATTACTACTCAGCGACTACGTTGGACTATGGGGCCAGAAGGCTGATATGGTTCAATACTTCAGGCATGGAGGGTACTGATTACCATACCGTCCTGGCCCGAGATCTGGATTCCACCCCTAGGTATCTCGCTACTGGTACCGCAACATGTATGGCCGCAAACCGGATAAGCTATTTCTTCAATCTCTCAGGTCCGAGTCTTGTAGTAGATACCGCTTGTTCTTCTTCCATGGCAGCTTTGCATCAGGCTGTACGTGCTCTTCAGAACGGGGATTCTGGAATGGCCCTGGTTTGTGGCGCGAAATTGATCCTTAATCCTGATATGTTCATTCCCTCTAGTGAATTGGGATTCTTAAGTCCAGATGGAAAGTGCAAAAGCTTTGACATCAGTGGAGACGGGTATGGCCGCGGGGAAGGTGTACTTGCTCTACTGCTGAAGCCACTAAAACAGGCAATCTGTGACAATGACCCAATTCGAGCTGTAATCAAAGGAACTCGTCTAAACCAAGATGGTAGGACACAAGGTATAACACTACCATCAGCAGAGGCGCAGAAGCAGAACATGCGAAGCCTTTATGAAGAGCTCAGGATCTCTCCTGATCAAATACAATACGTAGAAGCGCATGTAGGTCTATATCACTCCGAATGAGCGCGTTTTCCAAGTCTAACTCTACACTTACGATCAGGGTACAGGTACATCAGCCGGCGATCCTTTGGAAATGTCCGCTATCAATTCGGTTTTTGGGCACTCTCGCAGGGAAGACAGACTAGTCTTAGGTTCAGTCAAAGCGAATATTGGACACCTGGAATCATCTTCGGCATTAGCTGCGATTGTAAAGTCTATCGAGTGCCTCGAAAGGGGCAAGATACCGGGGCAAATGCATTTTGTCAAACCCAACCCCGATATCGACTTCACGAACATCGAAATCCCCACATCATTAATCGATTGGCCCAGGCCTGGGGATGGCGTCCGACGAGCCGGCGTAAACATCTTTGGTGCTGGAGGCACAAACGGCCATGCGGTGCTCGAGGCATACCGACAAGCTCCGTCACCATCCGCTGTAACTGAAGAGCCCTTCCTATTCAAAGTCTCAGCTACTGATGAGACTTCCCTAAGAAGACTATCGCTGAAGTATGCTGATTACGTGGAGCAGCATGAGCCCAATCTTCGGGACTTAGGGTACACCCTCTTGGCTCGACGCTCAACTCTGAAGCGCTCTGCGTTTTTCGTTGCCCAGAGCCGCCGTGAAGTCGTTGATATTTTAAGAGCAGAATCGTATCAGATTCACAGGAGAGGCGCTGAATGTGTAAAAAATGTCGTCTTTGTCTTTACAGGTCAAGGCGCTCAATGGTAAGCTGCCTTCCTTAGGTCATCATGGGGTGCAGAAAGCCAGTAAACGGCAATCGGCTTCCTGAGAGATTTCCATATGGACAGTTGGACTCATAATTCTCTTGAAAATAATACAAGCATTTACTTAGATTCGTTTACAAAGCTTATGCGATAGAAGTTCGGGCAAAGGAATATATGGAGCCAACTAACTTTGAATTTTTACACTCCAATAGTTGACCTGTGGTGTGTTTGGCTGTTGGTTCTATACTGGCTTTCTAAACCCTCTGGTGCTGGAATTGAGGACCATTACACTACTAACGAAATACCTCAACAGGGCCCAGATGGGCAAGGATCTGATAGATCGTGTACCAATCTTCAAGGCTACATTGTTTGAATGCGAAGTTTCTTTGTCCGAATTGCCCGATGGACCATCCTGGTCTATTATTGAAGAGCTTTCGAAGGCTAAGGAATCGTCGCGAATTTACCAGGCAGAATACGCGCAGCCACTCTGTACAGCACTTCAACTCGGTCTAGTGATGATGTTAAAGACATTAGAAGTAGAACCAGTTGCTGTTGTTGGGCACTCCTCTGGAGAGATTTGTGCAGCATTCACGGCTGGAATAATCACTTTGAGAGATGCCATTGTCATAGCATATTATCGTGGCCTGTTTTCTGCGAGGACTGCGTCGACACAACCTTCAGACAAACCTCATGGATCTATGTGCGCTTTAGGTTTGAGCGAAAAAGATGCTAGAACTCTACTTGATGCATTCGGTGACCGGGTGCAGCTTGCTGCGGTGAACTCTCCCACCAACTGCACTCTGTCAGGAGATGAAGATGCAATCAGGGAGATTATTACTATCTATGCCGAGAATGGGACGTTCTGCCGAAAGCTTCGCGTTGATACGGGTGGGTTAGGTCAAAATCTTGGTTGTTTCCGTTGCTGATACCACTGCCAGCTTATCATTCGCATCACATGTTGCCCGTAGCTTGTCTTTATGAGAAGGCCCTTGTCAACGCGCAGGTATCGGCACGTTTTCTCCAATCTAGCTGTGACATGTTCTCAACTGTTACTAGTCAAGAGATTTCTCCAGAAGATATTACAGCAGCGTACTTCAAGCAGAACTTGACGTCAACTATTCAATTCGCTTCGGCTTTAACAGAGTGCTTGCATAAGCACCACGAGATTAACACCATTCTCGAGATAGGACCGCACCCAGCACTGAAAGGACCCTCACAGGAGATATCAAGAAGTCTAGGCAAGAGCCAAATCGAGTACTTCCATACTTGCTTTCGCGAACAAAACTGCCTAGAAACGCTTCTCCTCAATGCTGGTGCTATGGTCGCTTATGGTATGCCGATTAAATCAGCAAATGTCAATGCACAACAGATTGTCCATGGCCTCAATGTAGAATTTGAGTATGGGAGCGTTCTAAAAAATCCCCCAAGCTATCAATGGGATCACTCCACTTCGTTCTGGTCTGAGTCACGGGTCAGTGGCAATGTACGATATCGCCGATTTCCTCGGCATCAATTGTTGGGGTCTCGCTATATTGATGATATACCCCTGCGACCGTGCTGGAGAAACCATCTGATGCTGAATTGGCTTATGGGATTGAAAGTAAGCCCCTAGCGTGTGGAAGTTGTTCGAAGCTTACGCTATGGCAGACTGATGGAATCAAGGATGTACCAGCTGCTGTATATATCTTGATGGCTTTGGAGGCGGCTCGGCAGCTCCGTAGTTCCGCAGAGGCTGATGATGGCTTGTCCCTTCAACTAACCAATATTGTTTTCTATGAACGTCTATCTCTCAAGCTATTTGCAACACCCGATGCTTCGCTTGAAGTACAACTTACTTCTAGGAAAATGGGCGATACCCACAATTATCAGTTTGATATCTTTTTCCAAACGCCAGAGACACCCTGTAAATGGACCAAGCACTGTTCGGGTATCCTTGGAGGAGAATTAGTTCTGGCTATATGTCTCCTGCAATATGGGAAGCAAGTCATGATTCGACTTTGTTCGATAAGTCGCTCGCGTTACATAACCACGTTACACTTAACGCAGAATGCCGTTCGGTTGAGCCCCCAAGGTTCGAGTGGAATCTTCGATGGCTCAACGGATGACTACGAGAATTACAGCATCTCCCCGTTGGTTTTGGACTGCATCCTTCGTTTACCACCCAATCCAATGCAAGAACAGAATCTGCCAGCAGAATATAGACTCGTCTCAATTGACTCCGTTAGGATTCCAGTAGGCGCTCGAAGCACCAACTCAGGAGGCTTCGCCATTAAAAGTGAGCCAAAGTATCCTTATGGGGTTGAAGGCAATATCGAGGTACGTCAAGGAGATCTCCGCATGTGTCTCAGCGGAGTGGAATACAAGGCAGATCATCTCAGCACTATCGAGCCTGCTAGAAGGTCTCTCTTCTTCAAACCTAAGCTCTTGGCAGATGTCTCAAAGATGACAGCGAGGGAAACCATGAGCGTTTCTGATTGCATGAAGCTTGTCACTCACAAGTGGCCAATGAGTGACATCAGAGTCACCGGAGTTTCCGAAGCCGCAATAAGAAACATACTTGGATCTCTGCAAATAACTCAACCAGGGGAATGGCTGCACTTTCAGTCTATCCAAATTCTGGGAAAGCATGTTGAGTTGTCATGTGTCTGTGACCGTGTTCAATACGTGGAAAGGTTTAACCCGGAACCCAAGGCACACATGATCTTCGCAAGTTGCCAATCTAGCGCTGAAGAAATCCTAGCACAAATGCGGCTCGGTGGTCTGGCATGCGTCTCTGGAGTCAACGCAATGAAAATGGAAGTCCTTTCTGAATCGTTCGAAATGCTCAATAGAGTTACAGATTTAGATTATGAAGAATGTACCCTTTGGCGCATGAAAAGTAATCAACCTCCGGCATACACCGGCCGCAAGACAGTGATTTTCTACTCCCTCGAGACAGACAAAGCTCTCATGCAAGATTTTCTGCTCCCAGAATGCGTTCCCTTACAACCTGCTGCCACTAAAGGCTTCTGCAAACGCAATGACACTGGAAGATACAATGCGATTGTTCTAGACAGTATGGACAAATCTGTCATTGCAACCTGGCCTGGGCAAGAACTGCTCCCTTGGTTGCAGACTCTTATGACTTCCGCGGACAGCATTCTCTGGGTGACGCAGCAGAACGCTTGCAATCCTTTCAAGGATTTGGCAGGTTCGCTCCTTCGAACATTGCAATCAGAGCAACCTTCGCTCAAGGTGACCTGGTTGATATTTCAGAACATCGCGAAACAATCAATGCAATCGAGGCAGAAGCATTTACTTCTGGCATATGATTCGATGTTGAAGGGAGAGAACGAGATTAAAATAGAGGTAGACGAATCGCAAGCAAAGGTTTTACGATATATTCCCGACGACGAGCTCTCTTCTGCCACAGGGCTTGTTCTCCCAAGGTGGGTTGATTCTCCTTTAGGTGAGCAAGACTACACATTATCACTAGCAGCGCCCCAGGAACCCGTCGTCCTATCGTCCTATCCAGATCCCTTCCGGGAGATTGACGAAGGACATTGCCAGGTTACAGTCGAGGCTTCTGTTGTGAACCTTGACGATTCTCTGGCATTTCGTGGTACTAGCAAGGCCAGCAAAGGCAATTATAGCCTCGGAATGTTCTTTGCAGGCCGCAAAGAGGCAGAACGTGACAGTATAGTTTTGCCACAAGTAGTTGGGTGGTATCCTGGTTCGAATCGCAAGCAGCTTGCAGTTCCAATCAAAAACTTATATACTTATAAGAGAAGTATTCCTGCTATCGCTGCTGCAGAATTCGCTGCTCTCGCCACGGCATCCTGTATCACTGAAGGAGTCGCTCGAATTAGAGAAGGTGATACCTTTTCTTTGAGCGTGGACGGTTTCCTGAGAAAGGCGCTAGAGTACCTTTGCGCTCAACGAGGAGCCAAGATCCTCGATACAGGCGCGGTTTTAGTTGCAGACTTTACGGTCTGTCTTGATTCATCGAGAGGACTCCTAGTCAATGGCAAGCCCGTGGACGTTGCAAAGTACTTGAAATCTGAGCGTGGCCGCGACGCTGTCACTCAAGCTTGGAGAAGTTGCAGTAAGTTTGGTTCTCCGCTGCATACATTCGACCTACCAAGCTACCGGCAGGCATTCGAAACCGCTACATCCCAGCCGTACTCTACAGTCGTCATCCATACCAAAATCGACAAGATCGAAAAGCACGTACCAATCTACAAAGATTTAAACACCCTCTTCTCTTCCAATGGCGCCTACGTCTTGATTGGCGGTCTCGGTGGGCTTGGTCGCTTTGTCTGCTCCTGGATGGTCGACCACGGAGCCAAAGTCCTCATCGCCATTTCTAGAAGCGGCGTCAACTCCCCCGAGGCCCAAGCAGCCTACGACACCATTAACGCTTCCAGCGCCTGCCTCCAAGTCATCGAAGCCGACGCCACCGATCGTCAAGCCATGACGTTCATCTTCCACCGAACCCGCGAACAAACACCCATCAAGGGCATCATCAACATGGCCATGATCCTCGGCGACGCCCCCATGGCCTCCATGACAGGGGGTGAATGGGATCGTGCTCTCCGCGTCAAGATCGATTCCAGCTGGATCTTGCACGAAGCGACTCTGCAAGATAATCTGGACTTTTTCATCATGTTCTCCTCCATCGCCAGCATCTTCGGCAACCGCAACCAAGGCAACTACAACGTCGGCAATACCTTCCTCAATGCTCTCGCCAGCTACCGCCATTCCATGCGTCTCCCTGCCGTCTCCATCGCGCTGGGAGCCATGACGGATATCGGTGTCCTGCACTCCCTTCATAATCCGGCGCTGCTCCCTACACTGACACGCAGTGGTCTTACGCATCTCGACTCGAGCCATCTCGCGTCAATACTGTTGGCTGCAGTACTAGAGTCGCGCCGATTTGAACGAAGTCTGATTGTCACAGGGCTGGAGATGTTTGAGCGTGTGGATGGGAAGATTGTGGGCAGGGCGGATCCGCTATACTGGACCGAGGTGCCGGAGTTTGGGCACTTGAGCACTTATAGGCTCAGCATTACCGGTAGGGATTCTGAAAAGGAGAAGAGTCTAAAAGAAAGGGTCGAGGCGGCGGAAGGGGCGGAAGGTAAGAAAGAAGTAGTTCTGGACGCATTCAAAACCTTCCTATCCACCCTCCTCGGCTTCCCCGCATCCACCTTCATCGAGTCAAGCCCCCTGACGCAATACGGGCTTGATTCGCTGAGCGCGGTCAGTTGCCAATATTGGCTACATCGAGGTATGTTCTATCTTTCTTTACCCTGCTATCGGTTTAGATATAAGCCCTGCTGATGTTTGCGGGCGGGGATAGGGTTGGGTGTTAATGTGGGCGTCGGCGGCAACCTGGGTAAAGGGTCCATTGAGGAGTTGGTTGGGAAGGTGGTCGAAGGTTGCGGAGGCTAGGAGGCGTGCGAGTTGGGTGGGGGGTTGGTGGAGGTAGGTCCGGTGCGGTCTGTGTGTTTGTGTGTGGTGGAAATCTCGGAAGAGTGAGCGGACGAGCATTCTATCATGACAGTCTTTACCGCATCTCAATCCTGATCTATCCAAGTACAGCAGTACCCGCAACTATCCAACCGAAGCCACAGCGATTAATCACAAGAAAGCATTTCGATTTCAGCTAATCAGAAAGCACTTCTCATCTGCAAATACCTCTTATTGTACGTTAATAATCATTCACGCGCAAACCAAGTCGCGCCAGCGGATAAGAAGGGGGCATAAATCATAGAAACAAGGTTACTTTAGGTGACAGAAATGCCAATTGGATCTCGGTGACGTACGTGTGGCTGGGGTGGTTTTCGGTCTTGTGAAGTGAAGATGGACTTTGATCGAGGGGGAGAATATGGGTTGTGGGCTCAGAAACCTACGCTAGGGATGGATGAAATGGAACGGGGGCGATTGAGACTGTGTTTTATGTGGTGGTTTCTCTCATAAACATGGCTAAATTACACGTGTCAGATGGTGTGGTTTCTTGTCTTCCCACGCTATCCTTTCCCCCAAAAACATTACGCCCCTCCCCACCGACCCCAGCATCCTCATAACCCCCTCCACCGACCCCCTCATCCCCTCTCAATCCCCTCCGTCACCCCCACCCTCCCTCATACACTCCACCCACCTCTCATCCACGACCCGGTTCACATTAACCTTGGCTCACCCCGCCCTGAATACACCTTTTATAAACCCCCGCATCAAACCCATCCATACCATGCAGCACCAGCCTCACGTCGCCGCCAACAGCGCGATTGATGCTCTCGAGGCGGGGGTAGTCGAGCTGGATGCCGCGGGGCCCGTAAGCGGCCGTGCACGTTACCGAAAGCCGGAGCGAGCCAATCGATGCCTCGTGGCTGCGAACGGGCGCGCTTCGTCGGGGCTCGTGCGCACGGCGTCCAGGTCGGCGGTGTCGCGCACGCCGTCCTCACCGCCCTCGATGCGGCCGGGCTCGGCCTCGACCGCGATGCCGCGGTCGTGGCGATAGGCGGCCAGCTCGGGTGTGAGGCGCAGGTTCTCGTCGCGCGCGTGGTGGCTCATGTCGACCATGATGCTGTCGAAGCAGCGGGAGTCGGGGGCGCGGCGCACGAGGGCGGGGGTTCGGGCGTGGTCGAGGTGGAGGGTTATGGGGACGGGGGCGGAGAGGGAGAGGATGTGGGCGGTGTGGATGAGGGCGGGGATGGTGGTGAGGGCCCAGGGGAAGAAGAGGAGCATGGCCGGGGAGGAGAGGGCGGTGGCGGCGGCGATGGTGGCGAGGGTGCCTTCGAGGTTGTACTGCATGCTGGTGGTTAGATCTGGGCTTTGAGGCTGCGCTTAGAGGAGGGGTGGTGGGGAGGGAGGTGCAATGGGGTTGGGGAGGGCGTACAACGACGACGGCAGGAATGGCGTATTTCTCCTTTGCTGCTTTGTCAAGCATAGCAATTGCCCTGTTGTTCTTGAGTTTGGCCATGGCTAGAAAGCCGCGGTGGACGTCAGTTCAAGACGTGGATGTGCTAACACGACCGTCAAAATGAAGAGACATCCTATGGGCAAAAGTGGGGTTGAGATGGCTCGATATGCCCTTCTGTCTGATGCATGACGCAAAGGCTCCGAGCGCGAGCGGTTTGATTGTCTTTGGATGTTGTAATGAGGCTGGGACTGTCTTCGGGGAGGCAAGCGGGGTTTTGGGTGGATTGTTCTATTGTCATTCAGTAGTGGGTCTTGGAATTTATTGGATTTTTTGGTCCTGTGTACGAAGAGAAATCTGTTGCTGATAGAAATCAGCCTCATGGGTCAATGTTTGATTTGTGAATGAGCAAGCTCCATGGATGAATAGCCTCTGAGACCCTTTGAGTGATCCATAGAATCATATACATCAGACAAATGAAAGCTCTAGAAGGGTACCTAACAGCATTCGTGACTCCATCATAATTCGGCGGTTCTGAACTACACCTTGACCTCCAAGATATAATCAAAACCAGGCAACCCCAGCGACAACACCAAGTATCAAACCCAATAGACTTCTTGCTTCCCTTCTCGTCCCGGCACCTTGCAAATCGAGAAGCGAGCCACTACCAGCGGTCGACGAAGGGGCTTTGCTGCTGCTGCTGCTACTAGTGGTGCTGGTAGGAGCAGATGTAGTCGATGAGGGAACCGGGGTCGCGATCGGTGCGATTGTGGATGATGTGGTCGAGCTTACAGATGGGATTGTTGATTTCGGCAAGCCCATAATCGAAATATTCGACGTCACAGACGACGAGGCAGATGCCGTACTCGTTAGACTCGACGTGTCGCCAGATACCGTAATGGGGTTGCCATAGTCCGTCGTACTGGCACCAATAACAAGCGGTACGGCCAGGGTATGGGTGTTTCCCGCGCGGTCGGTGAAATACGCCGAGCCCGTCGTCGTTGTAGTTCCTTCTGTCGTATCAGAGCTGTGGGGGGGTAGACTACGGCTGCCAATGGCAGAAGATGGGATTGGGGTTCCGTTGGCGTTACAGGCGACTTGTAAAGGTGCGATCAGCTGGCCGGGGTCGAGGTCGTCGTTGAAGCACTTGTCGTTAATACATGAAGCGGTGTCGGAAAGGAAGCTTCCTAGGCCTGCCAAACTGCATATACCTGGTAACGATTGTTAGAATGGTACTTGCCACACCTGTACGCCGTCGAGGGAACAAACATGAGAGATCCTGGTTTCCACAACTCGGGCTATTGACGCTGATACAGTTCTGCCAGCAATGAGGAAGACTCGAGATGGATTCCGAAGATGCTACGGCCGACAGAGGTAGAAAGATGGCGATACCAGCCTTGCTGGATGAGACGAAGCGCATGCTGGAGGTATTGTTTGTTTATGCGCTCAGAGTTGTTGCGATATGCTGTACCGGGAGTGCTGTTCGAATCTTCATTGTCCTCGTCGCCTATACATCCGCGAAACCCCTATCTGTGTGGGGAGTCGAAAAGCTCGAGAAGGAACGGAGTGTTATGAGGCTCGAAGAGATTACTCTGTTAGTAGATTGGTGGATATAGCATAGCGGCGGGCGGTGTAGGAGGGCAGGGCGCGGGCATGCATGAGCGGGGTGTTTGGATGGACAGTTTCTACGTCATTGCAACGTTTCAACCCCGGAGCAACGTTGGAACTCAATCTCCGGGGAAACCTTCCTCTTTCGGGAAAGGCGCAAGACCAGGGCACAAACCTCCTTCCACTGTTCCCACACCTTCTCTTTTCTCGAAAACACCTTCAAAACTCGAGTCAAACAGTCCTCCTCTATCAAGACAAGAAGATAGAGATGATGAACCGAGATCTGAGTTATGAGCCCATTCGCAATGGGATGGCAACACTGTCACTTGGCTTGGTAGCGAGCCTGGTACATGACATTACACAGACCGAGGATTCCTTTCTCGTTGATCTCTTCATACCGTAAGGTAGTCTAATGATGTACTATGCCAACTAATAGGAAAGTCGCAATCCCTTTCCTTCCTCAGCATCGATGATCAATGCTGCCACTCCCCAGACGCCTAAAGAGAGTGCCTCACTGAGCGGAGGCTGATGGAATACGACTATTTGAGAACAATGAGTGATGCAGTAATGCTGGTAGGCCCTCGATGATATCACTCGGGCATTACGCGTCTACGAAATCTTTGATATTGCTTAACGTTTCTCTTGCTTCTCTACCCATTGACATGATTTCCTTACCTACTCGCATGTACAATCTTGGTGTCTTTTCCCCCGTCTATTTAGCGGTACAACGGCTTTGTGTGTATTGTTCTGGATACTCAAGCACAAAGACCTTCTCCTCCCGTACAGAATGCAGCGACCAAGCCTTCTTTTCTTTTGTTCAGGCACAACGGCAATGAAGTGTAACGGTTGTTTGATTATTTGCGAGTTCTATATAATCTTGAAATCTGTTGGACGCCAGATTCTTCCTATCTCAAACTCTGACGCACCTAAACCTCGAATACCACACTAAAACTTCAGTAAGCCAAAATTGGGTTTCATCAAACTCAGCAGACCATTTACAATGTCAGGACAAGTGCCATTCCAGACGGAAACGAGGAGTGCGAGAAGACGAAGGGCTGCAGGACAGGCCGCATACCCGGCCGCAACTTCTTCGCCGTCGTCTCGGATTCCAGATTCATCCTCAAGAGCGGCCGCACCTTCCTCGCAGACCTCTAATGCCTCACCAGGACAGGCGACCTCGTCGCAAACTCCCAGAGCATCGACCTTGCGGAACCAGCGCACGGCCACAGGGCCAACGCCATCCCAGCCCTCTGTTCCCCAGCAAGGGCCAGCTTTGGCGTCGGAGCCAGCAACTCCCGGTTCTGGACGCGCTTCATCTTCTGTGGTGTCAGCGTCAGCAGAGAGTGCCATCGATCAAGATGAATCACCAGATTTTCTGGCTAGCATACCAGCGACCGCGCCAGATCTTCTTCGCCTGAATCCCTTGAACCTGGCTGCTAGAGGTCCTATCATATCTGGGGCTACTATGGCCCCGGTCACACACCACACGGACCCCCGCCTGTTCCTCAGCCCAGTTTTAAGGGCTGAGCCAAGCGCAATACCGCTGGCCGAAGACATCTTCCTCCCAGCGATGCCTTCGTCTCCACTGCAACAGATATACCCGGAACCTCTAAGGCCAACGACTCCAACGCTCCCGAGTTTGTGGCTAGACGGTCCCCTTTCGCAGCATGCGACCCCCGTTGTTGAGGAAGTAGACATCGCTGACCTCAGCGTCCTGACCTGGGACGCGGAAGTCTATGACGCCGATCTTTTCCCGGAGCTCCGGGGCAGCCGAAATGACGCCGACATCATCTTCCCAGAGCTTGAAGCGAACCGGTTCCAGTTCCAAAATCCCACAAGATGGAGTTTCCCTTCTCGTCGTCGGAACCCCAACGAGTCTTGTGAGTCTGTGGTCTGCCCTATCCGCCAGTCTACCCACAACGAAGGGCGCTATCTGTTTGGGGGCCAAGAAAGCCGTCATCCAAATCTGTCATTTGGCAGGAGTAATCCTCCGCCATTCATTTGGCAGGCGTACAATCGTATACTGGACGGATGCGACGAACAGGACGATCGGCTGCAAGTTTGGGGATTCGCTTACTGCCACAACTCCTAGGATCCTAGTAGGATCCGAACAAGAGATGGAGCCTTAAGATTGAAACGATAAGACACGAACTTGTTTTTTGGCGCTAAAGTATATATATCACATCTCTATACATGACTAGGTCAGTAATATACCCGACAATTTATTCAAAAGTCAGAGATCTAAAACTCGAAAATTGAAATTTATAACAGATCAAAGGAATATGAAGAACTAATCGCGATTTGTTAGCAAAGGTATGCCCCGTGATCTGTTCAGATCTCCTATACTTACGTAGGCCTTTAGCTAAACCAAAGACACTTCTGCTCCAAAGATACTTCTGCTCCATTCTTTATGACGAACACGTTTTCAAGGTGGCATCGTTGCATTTCAATCATGTTCTAGTGCTCAGCTTAGATGGTCCACTAACATCTATCAGAGGTTCCGGTCAATCTAAAGTTTGAGAGTTAGGGAATGACTAACAATCGAAAGTATCGATACGGCTATTTGATGGAGTTTATATTCGCACACCCTGGTCTGGATAGCTCTATTATAGAAAGTAAATGACCAAGTTCGCGGAAGTTACGGAACTTACGGTGATTGGATGAAAGCGGTTGGCCCGTCGCCGTTGCGCCGATGACACATCTGCTATTCGAACATCACTAGAAGACCCAACTGGACCATCCGTTTCGCGTTCTGGCTGATCCACTTCTCTTGAGCGATCGGGATTGACCGTTTCTCTGTGCTCGGCGAAAGGCTCTATCGAATGAAGACTGACATCTTCTTCGTGTTGATCTCGAGAGCCAGGGAGGCGGGAAAATCCGCAGCCCATGGTTCCTATATGCTGGTGAACGTTGACTAGTAAGTAGGGTTCCTATTAGATGCGAGACTGTTACGAGCCCAAGAACCAAGAACCAAGAACCAATATGCTAGATTGTCGTATTATTTATTTGGGACCTTTTGATGTACATGGGCGTGTCGTTTAGTGTTCATGGCCAAGTTTCACAGAGTGAGATGAGTCTCTCTGATTTCCAGCAATGTCTATTAACTTTTTAAGCTCATTATTCAACATCGCACATTGCACAACAAAGAAATTACAGAAACAAGTCTCTTGACCTTGCAAGCATCGGTAGCCAGACTACCAGTGTTGAGCTTATGTATAAGAGAAACAACAATTATCTCTTTCTTGCCTAGTATTGATTGTTTCCAGTGTTTGATCAGATCAAATCGGTGTTTACTGACGTTGTAATAATGGGTCAGTGGTTATTGTCTTCTCTGGTACGCTCACTGTCCAAATATGGGGGCTCGGCAAATGCTTCCTATTTATTTCATCAAATCCCCTAACCTTCATTTCCGCCACAATTCTTTGACTCCTAATTTCTTGGACGGTTCTCTCAAGCAAGGGTTTCAGAAGACAAGTAAAAGCTATTGGTCACGTTGCCACGAAGTATGAAAAGCCGATCAAGCAAACTGTCTTGGAGTAGCCTTCGGACGTTTTTGCATCGAGAGAGTACGGTGCTGCCTAATGTTGAACAGTACGAGCTTACATGTCCACACCGGCAAGAATCTCCGGCTCTTGCGCTGATTGACTCGGACTCAAATTCGGCTCCTACTTTGCTGTCCTCGGAGGAGCCGCAAAAAGATAACGATCACGCCCGGAAATGGAGAGCCGTCGTGAGACGACTCTGTCGCTCCACCCGCTGGCGCTTAAAAGTGCCGTCTCTTGTTACGGCTACACCACCGATTGTTCTCCCACCCTCCACTCCCAGCGACGTTTCCTGTAAGCATACGTTATATCCATCTGCTCCAAGTCGCCAGCTCTCGCCATTTCAGCGAGCGACTAATAGATCTCCCCAAGGGCGTAGACTAGCCATCGACTATGGAGACTTGAGTTGTGACCTTGCTTGGCGCTCTCTGGTTTGCGCAATACAATTAGAGGAAGGGATGAATCCTGATCAGCCGCAGAAGCAACGCCAAGCCCATGCAATTAGGTCTCCGCGTCCGGTAACGCCACGTGCAACCATCTACACTACTGAAGACTGCTTAGTGCGACGCATTCATCGCTTAGACTTTCAGCGAGACCTCGAAGCTCTTCCTACCATACCTCACAGTTTTGTGTAGCCAAAACGAGGAAACACAGAGCTAAGGACTAGCAACCGAGATGACGGACCGATTGCAACGGCTATGGGAGGAACAAGATGAACAGATCTAATAATGGGGTTTTTAGGTTAGAAACCATATCATTCAAAACCAAAGTGCTGATCTTTCTCAAGCTTTCTATTGATGTTGAAAATGCGCTTGCTCCTCACAAGGTCGAGTGCTTCGGTAAATCCGAACAGCTGGAAAAAGGAATCCTGCCTGTTCTATACGCGTTAGCAAAAAGCCAAGTATATTGCTTTCTCTTAAATTTGCTTATGGTCCGTACCCTATCGAGGTTGCTGAATAAATATCTCATGTCAGTCTCACCACCCTTATCTCGTTGTGATCTAGCAGAATCCCATCAGATTATTACTAACCATGATCTGAATCACCAAAAGGTCGGCCCTTGTTGAACAAAGATGGATTGTTCGCCTATATTCGTACAGCTGTCTTTGTTTCGGAACAATGGCATTTCATAACCACAAAGGAGTGATAGTCCCATTGTCGAGGCTGACTCATCGTCGAGATTCAGCTTTTCTCCGATTGTGTCTCCAAGGCACATAAAGGGGCTCTTTCACTCCCCATCCTGATCTTGCTCCCCAGAAAATTCAGTGATAATGCCACCGAGAAGAATATCTGGACCATACAGCCCCCTCCAAGAACTTGAACGACGTCTCACTGAGGCCTCATTTCACCCCGAAGAACTCGCATCCATACTCAATATGGCCAACAACGGAGGTGACCATCAGCCAAATGCAGATGGCACCAAATTTTCTAGGCCTCAAGATGTATTCAATAGCCAGCCTTCTACTCCTCAAGACAGCGAAGCTCTTTGGCTTCGAACGGGGCCAGCTCGTTGGTCTGCAAGGTGGCATCGCGCTTCAAAAGCCGCAGCTCAACCAAGCAGTCGTGCTGAGATCGGGAGGTCAAGGGCCCCAACACTACCAGCCCTCCCAAGATTCCCATCTCTGCCTGACTTCGAAGCGGGAACCTGCGGAGATCAAAGACTGAGTAGAATATTTAGTCTCAATGCGCACCGAAGAGACGAAAAGTCTGTTCCTCAGCTTCCGGTGACGGATGGGGAGGACAATACTGTCACCGGAGTACCTCACAATCGAGGAAATGCCGATCAAAGACGGTCCTCCGACAACGAGCGGAATCATCGCCAAACAAATGTGAGGGGGAGAATCGATCTATCCACCTCCAAAAATGCCAATACTAATCCAATCCAGCCTTCGCGGTTGGTTAAACGCAATGTACCGCGCCGTGCCGTTACAGAAAACCCCCTCAATGACACAGATCGATTGAATCCATCAATAGTCGATGGGAGAGGCACGCACCCTCCACCCCCGGACAGCCGTAGTCTGTCAGTTCCCACTGTACCAAGAAAGACAGCGCGCGGTCCCTCGGGCCATACGCCCAGCCCACAGCATACGGTGCCGCGGAAGCCCCTACCGACAGCCCGGTGCCGGTCTCCGGGCTGTCCGATCAAACACCTTCACTCCCAAGGCCTACATCTCCATGACGACCAGCTTTCCCAGTGGAAGCATCCGTACTGGGAAATATCGGACCCTCCACCATATATTTGGCAGGCCTGGGACCGTAGGACGGACAAGGTTGCAACCCCACAGGAGGTGGGTGACATAATTGGTTTCATGGAAAACCACTCCTATGGCCCGCGTGGAAAGGTTAAGGAGAGGGCGAGTCCGGACGATTACGAGGTCGTGCGGAAGGAGAGGGGCGGTACGTGGGCTGGCGGTTTCTTCTAGTAAGTTGCCGGCTCATTCTTTCTGTATATTTAATATTCATGCATTTTCCATGTACATCTTTTGTTCTTCCACGCTTGCTGGTATCCATTTGTCAGCAGATATGACCCATTAATTCGTACCACACTCACCTTTAAAAGTCCAGCCAGAGTCTAGAACCACTAATCTTCTACTCCTATTGTCCTGATTGCCTGATCCAAGACCCGTGCGCGTTCGTGATCTATGTACCTTTCAGAGCCTTTTGTCATGTCTCTATTCCTCATTCCCCTTACCGTGTCGTCTGATAAGCTAGCTGGCTGCCCTTCCTTTCATGGTTTCAGACAACTTCCAATATCGATATCGAAGACCACGACCACAGCTCTTAGCTCTTTTCCTGGTATTCACTTGAAAAATCGCGTCGGCGCGTCGTCCTTTTAAGTCTTTCACCATATAACCTTCGTTATCGTTATAAAACCCTTTCACCTCAACATTTCAACTCTTCAAGCTTTCCACCAAAGCAAACCTCTAGCTCACCGCTCTTCAACTCCACAATCACCCACCAAGACTCTCCCCCTCGCTACCCTTCCAATCGGACACCTCCCCAACCCCCTCTCACTACCCCCATCATGTCGCGCCAATCCCACTTCACCGAGCACTTCGACCAAGAAATACCCTCCCTCCCCCGGCACCACCCCCTCCTCCGCTCTCCCAGGGGCCCAGACCCGCAAGACGAGGACTGGAGCATGCCACAGCCCGTCCCCAGCAAGTCGCCGGTCTCGTCTTCTTCGTCGGCAACTCGCCACACTGTATGTCCTTGTCCTCCAGATGGACGTACCGAAACGGCTAGTGATTGACTTTGGCATATAGCTACCCAGTCGTCTCCGTCGCTTTTTCGGGGGCTGTTTTGGGTGGGTGTGGCGTCGGAAGGCGCGGGCGTGATTGTGGTGAGGATGAGACTGTTTACTAGTGAGAGAAAACGACTGATCGGCTGGTATAGATGGTGGTTAGGTTGTTTGGGGTGCTTGTGTGTGTGTGCGCGTGTGTGTGTGCGCGCGCGGAGGGGAGGGGGGCCTGGAGAGGGGGGAGTTTCCCGGGCCGTTGGGGTGGTTGTTTGGTTTACTCCCTTCCCTTTAAATCGCAGACTCTTACTGAGCTGCAACCTCCGCCTGACTAATTCGTTCTCTGAGATCGATGGTGAAGTGAAGTGAAGTATAAAAACGTCATACCGATGTACCGTGACACAGGAAATAAAACGCATCCAACGAAGGCAAGAGCTCCCGAGGAACTCGACGCTTTGGAATGGGTAGCCTTGGCGGCGAAGAACAACAGGTAGCCGGTTGTGGGACCTGAGGGCCCACGGAAATCTACTGCGCGTTGCACCTTCCGTCTTTCTGTCACAGTAGCTCTCCGTCTGTTTGCTCAAGGTACCATCCGCGTTCTTGCAATTCCCTTCGCCATATCTCGCAGCGAATATCGGCACAGTCTTTCTACCTAGCTTTCCATGAGGAACCGGGGTATGTTCAGCCCCTGGCCAGGTGTGTGGTTTTCCATTTCCAGGGGCTCACGGCCTGGTGATGGGAAGGGTTTGAGAGGGATCTGATCTAAAAATATGAATGAAGGTGGAGCGGTTTGTGTCTCGTCCAAGAGAAACGAGCGATGGTGATGAACTTCTGGAGGCTATGTTGTGTTTTCAAGTTTTTGCTTCTATGACCCTTCTTCGTCTTGATGGGGTGTGATAACTTCGTTTCTTCCCTCGAGTGGTAGATCCTTGGCAGGGTAAGTCATTACCTCCTCGGGCTATTCTCTGATGGACTGAACTGCTAGAAGGCCTCGTTGGGGATGGACTCGTTCCCAACATTAGGTGCGAGTTCCCCAAATAGGATCTTCTGAAGCTGTGGAGTCATCGCCTTATCTCTTCGCGTTTCTGGTATACCTGGGGGGGGGCTTCATGGCACTACAGGCGACGTCGAATGTTTATCCGCTCGCGTGGTTGTCTCAACGTCTGGATCCAGGTCCGTTGCCGTCTCATCTGTTCCTCCATCATCCATACCTGCAATATACGGCCCAAGATGTAGTTGGTTGATTCGATGCAGCTTTGCTTGGCTGCGGTGGCTTGCCCGCCTGTGGTGGAACTCGTTGAGCTCGGTGTTTCATGGCTACGTTTTCGTGTCTTTCGTTTGAAGCTCGCTGTAGAATCGGCTTAGTTGCTGTTTGGTCTTGAGCATATGACTTGTGTCGATACCACTTCATAGTGTTTACTCCAGCAATCTCCTGTATGGCGAGGGTTCTAATGATTCAGCCGCGGGGGTGCTGTGGGACGAATCAGGTACTGCTTACAATCATCTCCAGGTGTCGGAAGATGGTATATGGTGTGTGTTGGAAGGAATCTGTACGGCGTCTCCTGGGGCAGAGCGATGCTCTCTCTCCGCCTGGCCCAGCGGCTACTGTCAAGCGACCCCGAGCTGTTGTATGGTATATTCGCTCAGCGTGGGGAACCTGGTGGCAGAGTGATGGTCTTTCTCTGCCTTGGCCCAGCGGCTACTGGCGAGGGAACGCGAGCTGTCGCAAGGAATGTTTGCTCGGGGGCCTGAGCGGTAGGGGCGCAAACGGCTATTCGAAGCTGATCTGATTGTGCCTTCCGGCAAGAGGCCTCCAGAGACGCCGTGAACGTGACCGTTCAAGCCGTCAACGCAAAGGGCGTTCGCTTTTGGGATGGAATGCTGGACCACTGCAGATTGGTTGGACCGGATTTCTAGGCGCTACTGGACCTGCTGGGCCGTATGGCTTGTGGCAGAACCACTCTCACGTCTCTCCAGGTCAGTGCCGCACCGTCACCATAACCCTGTTTGGTTGATCCCTCATGACCTTATTTTGGGCTTGTTCAGACTCGAGACCCTTACTGTGGATGGACGCAGGATTGCGTGTAAAGACCTCAGGCTCAGAAAATTCTGTTTTCCTTCGTAGTCGGTAGCCATGTTGAGATCCTCTGTTTCAGGGGGATCACGCATCATTTCCTCATACCATCGAGATTGGGCTGGAAAGTGATTGCTTCGCTTTCGTCGTACTCACGCGTGAGTTTCCTCTCCTACTCCAGTAGCTTGCTCAATTCGCTCACCAAGGTTTATTCCTTGTGCTTATCTTCTTCGTGTATCTTGTTGTGCGACCATAGGCGGCAAATGGGACCGTGAACCGCCGCAATAACCGTCCTCATGTCGATCCCATATGTGCAAGACACCGCCGACTTGCTCTTCTCTCTCCGTTGGTTATCTCTGCGCTCGAGAGACTTCTCTTTTGATGTTCCTGTCGAGACGTGTGAAAAGTTAATCTGTAACTTGAAAAACACTCATCGAAGCCTGTCTAGGCGAAGTCTGCCTGGAGGAAGCCTGCCTAGACGAAGCCTGCTTCTTTCTACTTTTGCATCCACGTCAGCTAAGTCGCTTTCTTCTTCGATCGATCGGGAGAATTCTAGAAACCACTAGAAGATCTGATCAACGAAGACCATGCCTTTGTTCTTTCTAATATATTAACAGATTCTTCTTTCTGATATATCAACAGATTCTTCTTCTGCGCTTCTAGTCTTGCGCTATCAAGCCTTGATACCTTACAATGGAGAACGATGATTGGACCTACGGACCGCAGCAGAACATACTGGCTTTGAATCAACCGCCCGTCTTACCTGTCGAGACAAGAAAGTATTGTGAGAAGCACAGAGGTCGAATCAAAGCAGGGAAGAAGTGAGTGCAATTCTCTTGACGACACAAGTTTGATGCTTATCATTCATGATTCAGACGAGAGAAGCAGACGATCGAGGAAAAACGAAGAATTCAGAATGCACATGCGAAACCGATGCAGAACAAAAAGAATCAGGACGAACAGGAAGCTCCATGCTATCGTATGAGTCGCGACATCGAGACTGTGCCTGATCTTTGACGAGAATGGACCCGCGGCATTGACGGGGCTGAACCTGTGCGAGAATTGGTGCGGCAATGGGGAACGCGGTGGCGAGAAACCTCGCAGACCGAAAATTCCTTCTTCTACCGACGGAAGGTCATTCTCGATGCCATTATTGAGAGTCAGGATTCAGATCAGATGGTCGTCGATCTCGAGGCACGACGGCACATGGAATAAAGGAGATACTGCAAGCCATGGCAGAACTTTACGCATCAGTGGCGACGGAGCCGGGTCTGCTCGTTGTCAAATATCTCCTTCCAGTCACTTACGTGGTCGTCCTGATGGCTGTGTACACACCCGTATGCATCCTGGCATGGGTTCTTTGTCAGGGATGAGCAGTGCTTGCACGGCTGTTGAACCCACCGTTGACAGTCATCATCTATCTGATGATGACGCTGCGGCGCGTTGGGCGTTGAATTTGAGCTTTTTGAGAGCATGGTCTTCAACGCAGCAGGGCGGCTTGCATGAAAGGGTTGACAATGTTGCAGGCATCATGGAGGACGTCGATCTTCAGGAGAGTATATAGAATCCGGAAGTTGAATTATGCGTAAGGCCTAGTATGTCCTTCTTCTAAGAATATCCAAAGTAAAGGATCCTGGCACATAGTTCAGCTGCGAAAAGGAAGATGGCGATTGCGGGATGCAGGTTATATAAAGTAAAGATAGTATGACCTATCCGTTATAGTAGAAATAAGAAACGCAAGGCGCATGTGTGAGAGAATAGCAAAGAAGCACAACTGTATATACTGATACCAGAACAACTCTCTCGTTCGGCGGCACCGAGTATTATATTTACATTCTCAAAGCTCGAAAACCCCTCTCTTCCCTCTGCCAAGAGGGAGCAAACGCACACATAGGAAAGGCGCAGGAAACACGCTGCAGCTATCATCATATCCGAAACAGTTTTTCTTTGAGTGTTATCTTCAACAAGCACCGTTGCTAAAGTAAATCAGTTTAATTCTGATTTTTTGAACGCTATGGTAAAGGTATACTGCCTGCCTACACGAGACTACACTGTTACTTGCAGGAGGTTCAGTGCCTTGGACCCTTTCAGGCGATGTGTTGGCCAACGATTCCTCGGGACAGCGCTTCGGAGGCGCGCGAGGCCGAGACATCAAGTCTTGGCTAGAGAAGTGTCCCATGTAGTTATGCTTGATAGACGATAGTCCCGCGGAACATACTGACTTGGAATAACGGGGTTACGCATAGGACACTCCACAGAGTAAGGGTCCCTTAATCACAAACCTGAGTAGGACACGTGCGTCCAGGCAATTACGCCGTATCGGTAGAATCTTGAATGAGTCTTCGTCATGTTTCAGCTTCAGGTTGTCGTTAGTAGAGAAATCCACTAACGTCCATCTAGCTCAAGAGTTCCATCATGCGAGCTCGTGTCCGGTTCCTCTGGCTCTGACGGCAAAGAAATCGAAGAATAATCTGCGGTTGCCCACAATCCCCCACGGAACTCGCTCGAAGCGAAGGTCTGCAGCAAGTGGCCAACGGTTCCCTTGGTAAAAGTTTCAATGAACGGAATTGACAGACTCCTGGCGTTTGCAGTCCTCTCGTTCGTTCGGAACGAGAATTCCGGTGCATTACAGAACTTGAGGGGCTCAAAAATCGGTCGTACTTACCTGAGACTATGTACATGTATCATGGGGAACTTGCAAAAGTATAGTTGTTCCGAGAATGCTAGGATTATTGGTTCCGTTCTACGTAACGCTTACGGCTTAGATGTTCAAGGGCGCAAGCAATGTTGCCTATCCAAAATCAGCATACGGCCGCTATATGAGAGAACAAACGTTGAGTGATACGATTTCGCAACAAAGACCATAGTCGGCATTTTATCACATAGGAAACCAGAGAATATCAGAAGCCAGTAGAGCAGTGGAACTTTCAGATGGAGAAACTATCAGATTCGAGCTTTCTAAGACTACGTTTACACGACCCAATAGTTATGAAATACAAAGCTCGCAAGGAAAGGGCGTTATCTTACTTGATCAGCATGCAACAACCTTTTCCGACATGCGTCGCTTCCTCCTCCAACTTCTCTCTGTTCTTCTCATGCTGCTTTGTCTTGAGCTTATCCAGTGCCGGACAATTGTGATCCTCCAACATGCGGTGTTTGGTGCAGTGATTGCCTTTGCAATCGGTGCAATGGCCGGTGACGTGTGGAGCGCCTTCTTTGCAGTCGGAGAAGGTACAGCGATATTGTGGGGGGACCATGGTGTGGTTGGTGGACGAGGTTTGTAAGAAATGGGTTGATTCGGTGGGGTTTTGGGTTGCAAAAGTGACTTGATAAGGTTTTGGGAGAGATGTTTCGGTACTTTGCAGATTGAACGTCTGCAAAGAATAGGTCGTATTTATGAACGGATATTGATATCTGTTGAGCTTCATCAAGGGAACTTATTCTTGTAGAACAAGGTCTCTATTGAAGTTAGACAATGGCTGGCAAATCATTAGCCAAGGGCAACAATGGAAAATTGACTGCGCTTCTTTGATTGACTTCGTCAAGGTTATCGCAAAACAATGGGTATTGTTGATGACCAGAGACTTAAATTGAAGTTGTATTTTGATTAGAAAAAGGCCGGCTCAGTGATATATAACTCTTATAACTCACCATCAAGTGGTCCACAAAAAAGTAACCATTCGACGACTGCACTCACCATCTGTTATGAACCCAAAAGATCTTGAAGCTGTCAAAAAGTTCAATCTAAAGCAATGTCGGCTAATCAATATCCGGTATCGGATGTGAGATGGACCCAAACTGAGAGCTGGGAAGATCAGCACACAATGGTCTATACGATAGGCAAAATGCTTGACGCGGACGTTCAGAGAATCGGGGCTTCCCGTTCTACTGTCTTCCTCGCAGCGGATTTTGAGATCCAACTAGCGATCGAAGAGCAAATGGAACACATGAATCTTGTAATCGATTCTCCAGCCGTGGATAATGAACAGCAAAATGAGATGAATCTCGACCAGGTCGAATTACCCGGAGAAACGGCCGCCGTACCCACCGAGGCCACTGGAACTCCATCAGACGTGGGAGATTCACAACAAGGTGACAATCCAATACAGGTGGACGAGAACGCCAGTGAAGATGATGGAGATGTTTGCGCGACCATGCGTAGACTGAACCCCAACGTCGATCGTACTCCTGCTCGGCGCTTTGAGCCGAACGAATCAAAACTGTTCATCCAACTGGTTCGTCCGAACGGTCACATCACACCATACAGATACCACGACCCAGTAGACTGGACCCAACCTATGACAAAACTTAACCGTTGGAGATACCGTGTATTTCAACGATATCTTGAAACTCCCGCTGGTTCATGTCGAGCCAAGCTACACCCGCTGGAGATACAATATGTCCTTGATGCGCCCAACCACTTGGAAAAGTGGGGTTGGGGTCCTCATCGATCAAAGATACACTGGGTCAAGTTCCACAAGGTCTTCAACGAAAAATTTCAAGGCAAAACTCTGCCTGGGTATCCGGGCCCCAGACCTGCTCGAACTACGAACGCATTGAGGAATATGCTGCAGAAATACTCTACGAAGGGTGCTAGATACTACAAGAGGACCAGAAGTCAGAAAAACCACGCGTCGGAAAGCCAATAGCAGATTAAGAGTGGCATAAGTGTGAGAGACCAACAGAAACAGTTTGCTAAGAGCAGAACAACAATCTTCAAACATTGATGGCCTGTTTAGACCAATATAATGATTGTGACTAGACAGCTAGCACGGAAATCCTTCAAGAAGAAAGTTTTCAAGCATTACAGGATCAAATAATATACTCTCATTTCTCTACCTCTACCACGTTCGATTCTTTTGCACTTCGAACCGTCCCAGTACTTCGCTAACGTTTCGCAGATTTTACTTCTTAGCGGACAAAGGACTGTAGAAATCCGGTAATTACTGGTCTTTCATCACAAGAACTTGTTCCAGGCATGACATGGTATAATTACCTAGTTGCCAAAATCGCCAGGCTGAGTCTGATATTATGGCAGACCCCGTCCATCTGCGTGTAAATTCGATGTTCAAAGCTCCGACAACAGAGGCCGGTGATTCACTCCCCGGGACACTACAAGTATAAAGTGGTTTATAGGTATAGGATCGCTTGGTGGGTATTAGTAGGGATCAGATTAGGTGAACAGATGTATATTCTCTTTTGAGAGCGATCAGGGGTGAAGTGGGTACAATATGGTACTTCCGTACTTGAATTTTCTTTGAACAGCATTATTCTAGTAAGCGCAAAATTGAAACGTCAATAATCATGATTCAATACTCTCTACATTTGTACACGATTCATTTTGATGCTACATAAAAGCTACATCAAATACTGGTCCGGCACGCGCCAGATCAAGCTCTCTATCAAGCTCCTGTCAAGCTTCCTACCTTAACAGTCGCTAGGTATAGAATCTGGTTTGAACCGAGTCTCTATAATTGCTAGGTATAATGGTCGCAATGATAAAGTCAGCGTGCTACACACCGTCTGACACCGAAACGCTATGATCGTGGCTGATCTTAGATAATTCATAGTTGCTAGACATAAAGTCCGCAAGTTTGAGGTGATAGTGTGGTGGCCTATGTAAAATCAAGACGGTTCCCTTGAAATTCGATCTCAATATTTGCTAGGCACATCTAAAGACGGCCACTGCTTGATCGTTTCGATGAAAACCCCGGTAATTCTTTACCTGGATTCGTGGGGTTCGGTTGATAGTGATAGGGGAATGCGAACCGTGGGATAGCTGACTGTCCGGTCCGACAAGGGCGCTAGGATTCTCTAGTATCTCAAATATCTCGCTGAAAGTTTTCGCACGCACGGCAGCAGTATCAGATAACAGAATGTAACCAGCCTGCGATTATTCAGCAGGTGGTATAATCCCATCTTTTTCGGCATAGCGCTTTAGTTCCCACTCAAGCTTCTTGAACCAGCAGGCTACAGGTTGTTCAGACATCTCTAAGAACGGTGAATTCAGGACTCTACTAACTGAAATGAAAGCCTTAGTGACGAATTCATCCTCAAAGGTTATCGGACATATAGCCCGCAAGATCGATGGAGGAATGGTGTAAAAGTGAGATTGATAGTTTCGACAAAATAAATGAGGTTCACCTGACATTAGAGTCCTGGGCCTTCTGGCTCGATTAAAAACTTTTACGAGTTTTGATCTTGTAGAACCGTCTGCTAAGTGTAGCATTGAACGCTATGGTATTACCATTCGGCTGATCAAGTGTGAAGGAACGCTTCGCACGAATCTGCTTCGATGCGCTTTTTTCGTCAAAACAAAGTCAAAGAGATCTCTCTCGACCGGATTCACAGTCTTCACTTCAGCGTGAGAGAAACAAATAAGTGGCTCAGTGTTTACTGAACTAATGTGAGGGCGGCGAGTTACCATATTTCGTTAAAGACGTCAAGCTGAGCCTTCTCTTTCTTGACATTGCTGACCCTTTGCTTGTAGACTGACATTTCAATCTGTGAAAATGAACGAAGTTCACAGACAAAGCTCGGAAGCAACCAGGACTGTTGCTCGGCTCTCGTTTTTGAGAATTTTCCACCAGCTGAATGTTCGTGAGCATAGAGGGAATTCCATTGTTCTTGTTCCCACAGACTCAGAAGTCCTAGCATAGCTCGAAGAGTCGTTCTTTTGGAAATCGACTTCTGATAGCCAGTCAAACTCATCGAAGGTTGGTTAATCTCTATGCTAAAAGGGTCGTCTGTTTCGGCGGGTATAATGATTGCAAGACTGTTGACGAGGAAAGGGCATATTTCTTTTGTTGCCGATAGTGTGAGATGGCTTTAAATTTCATCATGAGATGAGATCGTTCACAGAGAAGAGGCTGGGTCCACGAAGGCCTGAACATGATCCTTTCATTTGGTTGGGTCAAGATCTGACTTGCCCGCGCTTTCTTGCAAGAGCAGCGAAGACTTTTCTTGAACTCTTAGTAGGCGTGAGGGAAGAGAACGCATATTTGTGAAATTGCCTGAGATATTGAAAGGCCTCTGAGCCGCATCTTGTCTCCAATACAGCTAAGGCTCCAGGGTTGAACTTGCGAAGGCCTTGGCATGATTCTTCCATTGAATTAGGTCAAGATCTGACTTGCTTGCTTTCTTTTGAGGACGGCGAAGACTTTCCTTGAACGTCTTAAAGGCGTGAAGGAAGAGAACGCTGACTTCTGGAATTGACTGAGGCATAAATGAACTTCTGAGCCACTGACTGTTCTTCCTTTCGAGTCGCTGACTTGACTTGTCTGAAGTATTGACAAACTTCTAATCCGCTGAGTATTCTCTTCTTGAAGTTCTGAAGAAGCTCTTGTAGATCAGTAGTAGTTGCTTTATCCGTCCTGTAATTGAGAGTTTGAGGAAAATCTGGTCTCTTTCGTACTCGAGGAATTTAAAGGGGTGAATGGCATATCCAGAAGGTAACATAGTCGAACGCGACGAACCCTTCACTCATCACTCCGGTCTTCGATGTGCGTCAAAGAATGCTCGTATAACATATGTTTCTGACTAAGTCCAAGCACGGAAGTCAGGAAGCCATTGTAGCATGATGAGCCACTCATGATTCGATAATCGTAGACAATGCCTCGGCCGCACCTTCATTTGACCTGTCACGATTGTCCTCGATCTCGCTGAATTTCCGGTCCGGCCGCTGTTCGCGCTTCTCCGAGAACTTGACTTTCGCAATCCGCAGGTAGATGATTGATCAGTGGGATCTAAAGAAGGTTGCTAGAGGAACCTGAAAGCTCATCTTAATGATTTCCAGATTCTTGGCTGAAACTTTGCGAACAGTATTTGGTCCCTGTATTCAAGGCGAAGAGCCTGCTAACAACGTAGCATACTTCGTAGCATACTTCGTAGTATAGTGAAGATGTTATCAGATCATTAGGTCCTGGAAACACGTCCCTTCACACCTTGTTATCTTTTCAGTGTAGTACTTGGTTGTGGCCTCTCTTCGGAGCTGCTTACACACGCGAAGCACCGAGTGGTCTGCGAGTGCGATAAAGCGTCTTGCCAGGCGATTGATACTTTCGTCCGTCAGCTTCAAAATTTGAATTGAGACATTCTCCACCGTTGATAGACCTGAGACACTCTTCGCCACTCATTGGCTGAACTGATCTTTTCTCGCTTTGTAACCTTGACGAATGGCAAGTGAAAGCTTTGACTTTAAGCTGTAAATATCGGGTTTTCCGCAGTTTATTGCGTACCACCCCAAGAGTAAATCTATACTCGATATGCCTATGAGCAAGGACATGGTTATTTCCGATAACGTTCGAAAGGTCGAGGAACTGAGTTTAAGCGCGACGCAACAGGAACCACGTTGAATTTTCTCTCTCCCTCGAAAGCTCAATACAACATCATCTGCCGAATAAAACCTTACCATTGATAGCATTAATTTTCTCTGTTCTCTAGTGCGATCTGATGTGTACCTTCAGATCGGTTGGAGAATAAGCTCTTAAAAAGTATGAAAGCCAAACCGGCCAGATCTAAAGAAAGCCGGTCAGAGGTGACGACGAGGTAAAATATTCGGTACAGAAGGGGGTCGACTCTTGGTTAAAGCTTATCGATAGCTCCCTTCATTATGGGCTACCGAAATGATTTAGGATGTTTCGAAGGCTTAATGTCTCGTAGTAAAGAGTAATTCGTCTTCGACTACTATGGCATGGCGAAGGATCAAACCGTGAGCGAATCAATGAAAGGCATTGCTGAGTTGGCCATTTCGTGACACTTGTGAGTGAAGATTGGTTGCACCAAGGATTTAGGACGCTTTTAGTCGCTAATGGCTCATTTGCACAAGGCTCCGGTGCTGCGTTTAGAAAGTTGACACTTAGTCGCTCTGTATGTCGAGAGCCACCTTGAGCATAGTCGTCGCCGCCTTGAGTATGAGGTTCAATAAATGATAGCTTGGTGGTCCCGGAGTTTTCCTTTGTAAAGGGAATGTTTTGGCCGGATTCAAGAATTTATCATTCTTACTGTAATTGGTTCCACAGTAAAGGCCCACTTGCACAGGATGCCGATAAGGCATCCGGAGCCATTCCAATTGAAGAAACTGATTGCTGAAAGCCAGGCAAGAAGCTCTATGTATGCGGTATTTAAAGCCGATCGTTTGATGTCTGACGAACTCTTCTTGAGTTAGTGTCTCAACTTTCGCATGGCCTTCGATAAGACTTTTATCACAGGTGATTGTACTAGAAGCGTGACTTCAGCTGAGTAATGTTCGGGCAGAATACGAGGTCGAATAATCTGCAGACGGATATTGTTATAGTAAAAAGTCGAGTATGAGAAATTTGGGGAGTACGCCAGCGCTTTGTTGGTAACTTAAGCGTGTGAGAGAAACCCGATCCAGTTCCTGAAAATAGGGGTGGCATCCCACCTCTTTGAGCCGGCAAGGTGCACACCAGCACAATGTTGGTAACTCAAGCGAATAAAAAGGGAAGATGTCTAGTTCTCGATGGTAAGGTTGATCTCCCACTCGTGCTGTCGACAAGGGACTCGTCAGCACCTTGATGGTATCTCAAGCGGACGAAAAGGAAAATGTGATAAGTTCCTGAATATAGATTTAATGTCCCATTCGTTTGAGTCGACAAGAATGAACACCAGCACAATGTTGGTAGCCCGAGCGGATAGAAAGGCAACATGGTTGAGCGTCTGAAGGTAAGGTTGATATCCCACTCGTGCAGTTGAGAAGGGGCACGCCAGCACCTTGTTGGTAACTCGAGCAGACAACTTGAAAATCTGTATAGCTCCTGAAGGTAAGCTTGATGTCTTACTTCTTTGAGTCGGCAAGGCGCACACCAGCACAATGTTGGTAAATCAAGCGGATGAAAAGCTTCATTTCCTGGATGTAGAGATGTCCCACTTGTTTGAGTCGGCAAGGTGCGCACCAGCATAATGTTGGTGACTCAGGCTGATAAGAAAGGAAAGTCAATGAAGAACCCAGGATTGCCAAAATTGGAAGGTCGTTCGATGCTTATACGAACGCTGCTGGCAAGGGATGAAGGATGACATCCCACTTCTTTGCACTGACGCAAACAGCCTTTCGGGAAATCTTCTGGTCCATGTTCCGGCTCACCTGCCAAAGGCGCAACGACCGCCAAGAATCTCCAATTGAATGATTGACTCTCTCTATTTACGGGACTCGGTGGTTCCGCTTTTTTGTTCCCAGAACGACACAAGTGCAAAGTAGCTACTCAGAAAACATGGGCCCTGAACACTCGAGAATTTGTTTTCAGTGGGCTGAGATATCGACAACTCACACGTAGCGCTCGAGAAAAGAATCCCAGGAAAAGTATTGTCGCCAGCCACGACTATGAAGAGTAATGTCAATGAGAGTCCAGGAAGTTTGTTGTAACGTAGATTGAGTTAAGGTGATAATAGAGAAATGTTGTGGGTCTAACATTTGATCCATGGAAAAGAGCTTCTATCAAAGGATAGCAGTAGATCCTAAAGAGCAACAGCAACGGCTTCGGCCTCATCGAGTTGCTGTATTGTGCGATGCTGGTGAATCAGCTCAACAACTCAGGCTCCGATCAAGGCGAGAACATTGTATTCCATACAGGGTGAAATGAGGTAAGGTTCCTTCGAAGGAGTCTTCCTTAGTATATGGGTAATATAGACCAGCTTGATGTAAGCTTGATGTGCCAATACATACAGCATAAGACATTCGAGTTTGGTTGTTGTCGAAGCTGGTGTAGAGATGTTCGAAAGTATTTCGGAAAGTGGGGCACCATTGGCCTTCTTATAGTTTGTCGGGGCCTGGAGTCAAGGGAGCGAAGTATGAATGCATGCCAGGTTCACGAGCCTGGTGAAGTAGAACCAGATTAGAGCTTGAAAGTGTGGTGAAGTGGAACTGGATTTGATGTCCACAAGCCAGGTGAAAAAGGACTGGAATTGACATTCACAGGCATCCAGCTGATCCATCAGGTTCGAGCCTTCTCAAGAAAAGAGGGAAGGTAAGAATACCATATTGAATCAATCCGTAGGTAGGATAGCGAGGAATTGCGCCGGCGGCCCTTTTTCGATGCCCTCATTATCACCTAGACGGATGGAATGAGACGGAGTGATACGCAGTCACAACAAGAAGCGGAGTGTCGAAGTCCGAAGGTTGATCTTAGATCATAGAACCCGCTCCAGAATGTTTCCGGAGCCACTCTACGGCTCTTACATCTTTCCGTGAGTGTGGAGTATGTGCCTCGTGGTAATCCAGAAAATATTGACTCTCTGATTTTCCCCCATGATGGGATAAAGATCACAGCGGTGTACCCATGTAGTCCTTTAGCTCCGGGAAGCTCTTATAGGCCTGTTGAGGGTTGAGTAGTGGACAAGATCCGAGATGGAAGGGTAGAACACGGAAGACATGCTCAAAGAGATATAGGGATCGATCCAGAGTCTTCTCTTTAGCCGTCTTTTCAGACGTCTTAGCCATCTTGAGAACCGCTATGAATCTCCAGATTGGTGGCGAGATAGACGATCACAACGGGGAACCAAGTAGCCTGCTAGTTGCGGAAAGCTGTTTTCGGCCACGCTGCTTGTCGAGCGCTGAATGGAGGCAATGAATAGGGACCACAAGCTCTCGCTTCTAAAATCAGCAGATTTCAGTCGGATAGCGGAACGCCCCCATGGAGAAAGCAGGCAGTTCTAAAAGGAAAGCCCTTTTAAGCCTCGCTAGTCGTCGAGCACAGGACCGACCCTCTGGAGAGGTTCCCAAGATCTTAGTCTCAAAGCCAGTGCATTTCAGCTGAACAGCCAGATTTCCACACCGAGAAAGCGGGCAGTTCGCAGGACGAAGGCCATTATAGGCCTCGCTGGTAGTCGAGCACAAGACCAGGACTCTGGAGAGGTCTTCCAAGATCTTGACCTTGAAGTTAGTATTGGTTGGATGGACGGCCAAATAGAGAGATCCTTAAAACGAAGCCTCTGTAGTCCTGGTCGACAGTCGTGTAGAGGATGAGGACTGTGAATACTTCACCCCCAGACCTTGCTTTGGAAGCCGGTATGCGTCAGGTAGATAGCTAAATACCCACATAGAGAACGGTAGAACTTTTTTTTTGCGCTCTGAAACGCCTCGCTGATAGTCGAGCACAGGACCAAGGCTCTGGAGAGAGTTCCCGAATCGGGCTTTCAAAGCCAGTAGAGACCAGGTGGATGCTAAGCCCTCACATAGAGAAAGCAGGCAATCACTTTGCACAAGGCTTTGTCTGCCTCTTAAGTCTTCAAGTAGAGCACGGAGGTTGTGGATAGGTACCTCAAGATCTGGCTGTCACAGCCATTAGAGCTCAGGGAAATGGCTAAGCAGCTATAAGGAGGAAGCAGAGAGATCATTGACAAGAAGCCATTGTAGGACGCTCTGCTGGTTAGGTAGTGCACAGAAGCAGCGGATAGGTACCCTAAGATCTTGATACCCAAGCAAGTCTAAGCCAAATGTATGACCGAATTGTCCACTCGCGGCCGGCTGCATCCCACACCCGACACCCCTTCAAGCGAGAAGCAAGCACTCAAGTACTGTATAAGTGACAGTTCTGCACATGGATGAAGACAAGTGTCTTGACAAGAGTGTATGATAGAATGAAAGTAAGTGAGGATGTTGATCCTGTTAGTCGCAGCCCAATATTCATTGTGCGACTAGCGTTGCTGTTGGCAGCTCCGGTTGTGCCGAAAAGGGGAATCTGTTAATCCGCGAATTAGGGTTTCGCCGGTTTGCGGGATATTGGGGATGGAGATGGGAGCGATGTGACTGTTTATATTATTGGACGATATTTGTAAGGAGTTGTGGGCTGCACAGTCCCGCATAACCCCAGGCTCTATAAATGGCTTTAGTTATTCGTGTCATGAAAGATAAGGGAGATGGGATTGCCAATTAGGAAGGAGATGCGAGGGTGGTAATCTATTGGACTTTGACTCTCTCCGCCATATGTTCTATAACCCTAAGCTCTTGAAGCCGCTTTGGCCACCTTTACAATTCTCTGCAATTAATACCAAGGAAAACAGACAGTTCAAAGAGAAAAGTGAGTGTGGTCCTGATAATCTTCCGAACCGAGACTCCTGTCTGGCTCCATAAAGCACCAATGCTTGCAAATAGTAAGGTGCCAATTGTTGAATGCTAGATCGCCGACTGCAAAGCCTCTTCATAGAAATGTGGAGGGTCAATAAATGGTTCCACTGCGTGTGCATTTCAAAAGTTTAGCAATGTTTCGCATGAGGTGGAGATTCAGGCTAGGGCATTAATGATACAGTGATGGTTATATAGTACCGAGTTATCAAGTTTTCCAATGGTCCCCTGGAATCGCCATTGGTAATTCAGCGATGCAAGCGCCGGCGAGAGTTCAATTGAGTCTCGCACACTCTGCTGCATTCCTCTATCGTCTCTTGGACCCCCTATGAATACGTTAGCGATTTGAGCTTTTCAGAGATTTCAATTAAATTTCCCATAATATAGAAGTTTCGGCTTGCAATGCTAAGTGCCAGTCGCGGAATACCGCATTGCTGCGTCTCTTACCCACCCTTTGGAATCCTAATAGGAGGTTCGGCGAACTGGCCTTTCCTGGAGAGATCGGCTGTGTTATGCCTGACGCGGAGAATCTCCAAAACGTCTGCATAGATATATAGGAAGGGAGGAAAGCTTGGCTGAGACTCGCAACCTAAGAGAGCTAATAAGAATATACAACTCTATCAAACCCACAACTAAAGAGAGAATCTAAGCACCCAAGTAGAAGGAAAACGATAAAAGTATTGGGAGCTTGAGCATGTGTAAAAGACGTAGAGAAAGATGATGGGAGGCTGCGGTACTGATCCCCCCCGAACAGAAGCCAATTTCCCAATTCATAGCAAATTCCGAGTGAAGCACCCAGCCACATCCCTCGAGGTTCACGGGCGGTGAGCTCGAAGATCTAGTTGAAGTTACGCTGAATTCATTGGGGAGTGAGGCATAAGTTCTTCAATAAGCTGCATCTCGGCGTATTTGTAGTAGTAGGGGGTCTCACTGGGAATACCGTAGAGGGTCGATTAAAGAGGTAGTTCAGAATGGAAAATAAAATTACAACTTTCTTACAAGTACACTTCTAAACAACGCGCTTAACCTATCGCACCCAGTCAGCAGTATATCCATGATAGTGCATCAACCACGGGGATGAGCTTACCTCAAAGAATCGCTTAAGCCACCATACCTGAAAAATGCCCTCGCCGATCAAAACGCCTAGCTGGAAGATACTCCACCACTTGACCCTGGCGTTTGTGCTCTCGGCTGTGTTTCTGTGGGTGCGCTCTCGGACGATGATGTAAGATTGCTCATCCTTGACTTGGCTAAGGAGTTCGGAGAGTTGTTTCACTATAGCCCCCACACAATCATTAGCACCACATCTCAATCCCCATGCTACCTCCTAATATCTCCAAATCCATGCCACGGAAAGGTCCAAGAAGACACACCTTCTGCTTCCAGAGGATCGGAAGGTATCTCCGCCTCCGGCACATAGACGATGCCATGGACATTAAACGAGACTTCCTTGGTCGAAGAGCCCCAATGGTCGTTGCTGAAGCAGTAGAGGTATTTGCCGTCGTGTTGGGCATCGAAGGAGTGGTCGCCAGACGAGACGCTGCGTTCGTGGACTTGGTAGGCATTGTTGGGGTCTTGGATCTATGGAGCGCGAAAGCACACGAGTCAGCTTTTCCCGGAGTAATAACTTCCAACGAAGCTTGGTAACCGGATTAACCGGATTAAAGTCCTCCAAAAAGCCAAGCACGAGCTCCACTGCTGTGAGACCCTGAGGAAAGAACATACCCAAAAATCAACATCCAAATTCCCCGCCCCCCCAAACTCCCTATCCCCCACCTGAAACGTAACCGTCATCTTATCATCCCGATGCAGCATCTCATGAAAACACTCTCTCGAATGCGCTCCCAGTTTGATATTATGACTTAGTACCCCCCCTATCAACCCGCTTAACACGACCACCCACCCCGTAGAGAAAATCATTGTAGGCGCGGAGCCAGAGGAGGCGTTGGGTGAGACTGGGGATTTGGAGGCTGCGTGTTGCTGAGATCAGGTTGGCGTTTGATGCGCTGGGGTTTTGGACGGTTTGTGGTTTCTGTAGGACGCAACGGGTACGGAGGTCGGTGGATCTATAATCCGTACGGCGAGCTTTACGAGCTGATAATGCAGACCCCTTTTCAATAGATACTGGCAATATGTTGAAGGTTTGTGAATAGCACGGAGAAGATGTGAAGATGGAACGTGTTGGGGTCTTCCTTGGTGAAGATGTCGTCAGAGGTGCAGATGCGATGGATGAAGGCACAGTCAACTCTTGTGTAAGGTGATTGTAATCCGATTAGTTCTAAAGTGTTCAATTCTACATTTGCTAAGGACAGTGCTGTTTCCTTTGCCCTTTTGCTTTGCCAACAGGACTTGATGCTATTGATGTTCTCGGTGCAATCAAAACTGTTAACTCCAAGATTTCTCTGCCGAGCCTAGCCCTACGGACAAGTTCTGTTGATAACCTCTCACTTCAGTTCCCCCTTTCCTCCGATGACGATCCTTTACCATACCATCCCATCCACAAAGCTCTTAGACCAAAGACTCAAGATGTCTAAATACTGGGATAGAAATGGACTTCCTCTCCAAGTTACCTACAAAGACTTTTTCTTTGGTACTTATGGTGGAGGGACATTGAGAAACGCCAGAGCCAAGAGGGTAATGAAACCAGCCCACGGGAAGCACGATGAACCACCAACATTTGTCTCCACTTCCTACCCTCGACGTCGTAGCTGACAAATTGTTTAGGAGGCCAAGAAACTTTGGGCTGAAAAGGATGCCAAGGATGCCAAGGATGCCCAGACCGCGAAGGATGCCAAGGATGCAGCGGCCAAAGCCGCCGAAGAGGCCAAGAAAGCGGAAGAGGCCAAGAAAGCTGAGGAAGCCAAGAAAGCTGAGGAAGCCAAGGTTGCGAAAGAAGCTGCCAAATGGACCGGTATCGAAGACCAGGCTCTCCTCAACATGAAAGCCCAAGGTATCAGCTGGAAAGACATCGGCATCATTATGGGCGGAAAGGACAAAGCTGTGGTGAAAGCGCGTTACAAAGAGCTTATGGCCGCCAAGGATAAAGAAGACGCGGTTGCGGGCAAGAGCGAGAGTAGCGAGGGGAAGGATGCGCAAGGGAAGAAAGGTAAAGAGGGGAAGAAGCATAAGGAGGGGAAGACAGACAAGGAGGGGAAGAGCCAGGAGGGCAAATGGAAGGAATCAAAGGAGAAGGAATTGAAGAGCATTCTGAAGAAAGGTGGGAAAGAAAAGAAGAATCACGATTCGAATAAGCTTGAAGAGGAATCTACCGCCGGTCGCCCAATTGTCAATATCACGATTGAAGAGGATGACGAGTTGTCCAAGAATGATGTAAGTTGCCAGTCTGTTTGTGCCTGCTTGTCTGTTTCGTTGTCCAATACACACAGTAGCTAATACCACTTTTGGTAGCTCACCTACCTTTTCCGCGTCAATGAACACTGCAATAGGAAGAAGTGGGTAGAGATGGCTTCGAAGCTCTTCGACAAGACTGGGAAACGCGTCTCTCCAGACCTATTGGAGCGTAAGCTGAAAGCTATATCGAATCTCTAATTATGAGAATGTCTAGCCTTCTGATTCCACGGTCGTGTTGGGGATTGAAGCGTTAGATATGCTGGCAAAGAATGATATGATAGACCCTGAATGGAAAAAGCTTCTATGACATCAAAGGTTTCTGATTGAATTTTTCTTACCCACGGGTAGTATACCAAGTGTGACGGATGCCCAGATGAAGTTTTATAAGTGCTACTGATGGTGAATTCATAGGGCGAAGACTCGCGTTTTATGGCGACTGTTGCTAGCTGTAGATTCGGCGCGTCGACAAGGTTAAAGCGGCGAGTTCTTTGTGTGTTATCGGTCTCTGCTGCCACATTGGAGCAGCAAGTGTGAGGACAAGAGATATTAACAACTTCAAGTGACTGCCGATTGTACATTACAAGAGTCTGTGCGAACACCCTGTGCATGTATAAACCCAGAAAAAGGTATAAGCATGGCTCCTGTTGAGACGAGACATAAGTGTCCGCAGGTGTGCATCCCCAGTCCCAAAATACTTTGCTTGAAGTCAACTGACATCATCTCAGACGGTGGCACTGACACCGAAGGATCCAACCCATACTAAAATGGTAGACTATCCCTGGCTTTATTGGCCAGCAGGCGAAAACCAGCCTTGGAAAGTACGTGAAGATCAATACTTGTTCGACGCCATGGTCATGGGCGAGACCTATGCAGATATCAGCCGTCATTTGAGTCGGGGACTCATCAAACGGTCGGAAAAAGCCTGTCGGGAGCGAGTGGAGCATCACACGACTTGGGAAGACGGTGGGCATCTCCTGCCTAAACAGTGGGATTGGACCGAAAAAGAAGTTACTTGGCATCGCAAAAAAAGCCACCAACGTGATGCCGAGTTGACGCTCGAGGAATTTGAGGAGATCGTGCTCTTCAAGGGCAGAGGAATGCATGGCCTTAACCCAGGAATATTCCGAGACCAGCGGTCAGCTATTCGTCTAAAAAAAGAGACAGAAATGCTCGATAACCTAAACCCACGACTAATTCAGACCGCCGCAGTGGTATTCTCTGGACGACGCAAGGAGTCGAAGTCGAAGGGTGAAGGGAGGGGCCGGCAAAGGGTTGCAGCGATCCGTGGGGTAAGGAACGGCCGGATTGCATCAAACGAGAGGACGAGAGCAATTGATCAGCAGATAGTGTCTGCAAAGAAGGATGGCATGTCTTTCCCGGAGATTCAGAGATTTTTAGGCCTCTTTGAATCGGTACCCGTAATCGAAAAGGTCTATCAGCGAGCTGTAGGAAAGACCAACGAACAGAAGCTGGTCAAGCCAAGTCCAGGTTTTTCAACGTGTAAGATCTCGTGACGGGGATTGAGGAGCATGCCTTGATTCCTGGCCCAACCTCATGAGTGGATACCTGTCAATGGACAATTGGGAGAATTGCATTTTTGCGGGTCTGTTCAAGAGTATGCCCTCGGACTGTGCGCTGCTACACAACGTCAAAGCAATCGTCGGCTCTGATCACTTTTACGGCGGCTGGTTTTTCTCGGAAGATGTCATGGAGTTAGGCTAGATTTTTCGTTGTTTTACAGCAAATTTCTAGAGCTGACGAAGCAAACTTTCAGCATAGATGCAGGAGCGTTAGAGGTCGACATATGTAACCACGTCAGGCCTCTCACAGAATCAAGTTGTTGTGACCCGAGCGGTGGGTGACTCTGGCGTTCTGCAGCAGACGAACGATCATCCCCAAGTGTCATCTGCCTTTTCCAGCTGACATTTTGACTATCACGTGATCACAACAACAATATATGCAAATCTCTGCCGCAGGTCAGCGTTCTTCTGCCACTATTCCTCGATATAATTCTTTGTTGCAGCTCTCTTAATTTCCTGTGTTTGGCACTCTCTGCTTCCCAATTTCATCCCGTCATGATGGCGAACTAATCTGTCAAGACAAGCCAAATAAGTACCACGCCGCTGACCATTCAAGGCTTGTGCGACTGGAGACCGATGATATGAGTCCGAGGAGCCCAACGCCTACTATAACTCGCGCAAGCTGCCATGTGCCGGTACTACCGGTACGCGTGGACCTGTGGCCATGGTCGCTATGTTTTTGCAACTTTCTGCCCCACCGCACACCTCATTCAGACCCCATGTACGGAGAGGGACGTTTGGTATGAACTGTCCATGGGCGAAAGCTGCGTAAATTGCTCGGCCATGCCTATGGAAGAACGTTCGTATACGAGACTTGGAATCAGACAATAGAATCAAAACCGGGGGCAGAGACCAATAGAGATGTCCAGCGCAAAACCGACAAAGAACATTACGGTTCACGGCGCGATTTCTTAACGTTGGGAACCCAAAATTCAACAGAGCAATTCGCAGGCAGACTGTAACCAACAAGCGGTGTCTAACAAATCTGGGACCAGGCTTGGTATCTATCCCTTACCAAGGATAATGCTCCCAGTGCTAATTCAAGATCAAGATTTATATGTATCCTGGGTTAGAAGGGACATCCGATCGTGCCAGATTGCAGGGCCAAAGGGAGCGATGAGGGATTGGGGGGTGTTCACCGCCTTTTACTGAAGGGTTCGTGTCGATTTCAGGCCTTTGCGCTAGTTGCATTCTATTGAAACAAGCCGACGGATATTGAGTGGCGAGCCGCGATGGTTGGTGATGTGCTGGCAGTCCTTTTCTCGAAATACACTGGCTATCCAGAGAGATGGAGAGCGAGTCGGGAGCAGATGATGAAGGTCCGAAGCGTAAATTGTTAGGAGATGAAAGAGAAACGGAGGCACGAGCCACAGCCAAGTAAATTACGAGTATTTTACCTGAAAGCAGAGTGTACGAGGTCAGAAAAGAAAGTATTCGGATTCCGCAATTGGCTGCCGTACGGCTGCCGTACGGCTATTAGTTTATCCGCACCCATCATATATTCAGAATTTCATCTTACTATCGCTATTCTACCTTCAAAACATCATCATGTCAGCTCAAAAACGCGGTCGCGAAGTCAGTTCAGCCACTCGTGGGGCTCTTGCCTATGCTAGATTCAAAAATCGATCACCTTTACGCGTTATTCAGGCCCGTACAGGAGTACCCATATCAACAATATCAGATATAACCAATCACGCGTACAAGCGAGCCAAAATCCATGAAACAGCTTCTTTTCATGGTGAAAATACTGCTCCTGGATCACGTTCCGGAAGGTCTTCGATGCTATGTCAAGAAGAGATTGATAATATGATCAAACTGGCCACGTCTAGCTATGAATGGAGGCGAAAATCCTGGATGGACGTTGCTCACGAATGTAACGTCAAAGGATCAAAGCCTACGATATCAAAAGCCTTTCATGAAGCAGGCTACGAACGATATTCACCTCGTCACAAGCCCTGGCTCACTGACACCATGAAATTCGTACGATTGCAATGATGCAAGGACCGGGTGCATTGGGATCTTACAACACAAGGCTGGGGTCGTGTGATCTATACGGATGAAACAAGCGTTATATTGGGTGAGCATCGAGGTCAAAAGCACGTTACACGAAAGAAGAATGAAGAATGGGACTCAATGTGCTGTGACAAGGACTTTTCACAATATTCCACGTTTATGTTTTGAGGATCCATAGCTCTGAATTGGAAGGGGCCTTGTTATATATATCGACCGGAGGATAAAAAGGAACGAGCTGCCTTCATAACTGCTCTTACTGCCGCGGATGTACTACGAAGGCCTTTGAATCGAGCAGCTCATGCAATTCGAAGAGCAGAGCTTTTACGTCAACAAAAGAATCATGAACGAGTTCTTACTCATGCTTCCACGTTCTCCTTCGCCTCATGTGAACGTTCTGCACGCGGGGGGATTGACTGATATCGCTATAACAGATGTATTCTTCAGCCTCTTCTTTTACCCGCCTATCAGAAATTCAAGGCTTCGCATGCAAACAGAGCTTTATTAATGCAGGATGGAGCCTCAAATCACATCTCTCAATGAAACAGATCTTTGTTTATGGAGCAGGAAATAGATCTGTTGTTTTGGTCAGGCAATAGCCCTGATCTTAATCCAATAGAGCATATATGGAATCTCATAAAGGATCGAGTATCACGTCGACGATTCTTTATTAAAGGTAGATTGGAACTGAAACTGGCCTGGTATGATGAATGGGACAAGTTGAATATAGAAAAGAATATTAATCCTTTTATTTTGAATCAGAAGCATCGGGTGGATCAGATTATTCTTAAACAGGGTGACAATCACTTTCATGAATAGATATATATTATAATTCATATCATCTAACATTTCCACGTATAATTGATGCTATTGTCAATACATTTGACTATTTGCGCTTTCGTTTGATTTTCGTGAATAGTGCAGTTGCGGTACGGAGGTCATTCCGAATACTTTCTTTTCTGACCTCGTACTGTAGTACTCGTACTCCGTAAGGTAGAACTACATACATATTTTCGTCCCCAGCGCCACAACCCTACAGCTCATCCCTAGGTACCTAAGCACACCTAACCAGCCTAACAGTCCTTCCCATTACTTGCCTAACTCACCTAACCAGCCTAACAGTCCTCAAGCCTCTCAACTTGAATCATTACGCTTGACCAGACTGGTCAGTGGTATCACGCCTTGCCATCATCCATTGTTTAGTCGTATGCTCTAGAGTAAAGACCAAGAAATCCTCGTTCTTAGGCGTCTCTACCGATGGCCCCCATGATCCGTCTGCCGTGTCTAGAGATCGTGCGTGTCGACACTGCGCTGGGCTGTCTTCGCCTAAGCACGATGCCGGGATCTCCAGGATCAGCTCTCGAGGGAGAATGTGTCGGTGTCTGACACGTATGCAAGCTTCATGCAGGACCAGCTCAACGCCCGTTCATCAGCTCGAGTCCAAGACTCTAAAATGCCGCTTGCCTCTCGAATTGCATCATTGAGAGTAAAGCTTTCTTGCCATTACTTTCTTCCATCCGACGGCATTCTGACCGCATGTCAAATACCGTCCTTGCACTTGTCGTCTCGAATTTCGACGCCTCAGCGCATGAGTTGATGGATTTGTGGGCGCCCTCGGAAGTGCAGCCACACATTGCGCTCTACGGTAGTCTTGCGGCTCCCCGACTTCCCTGTTGATCGCCGACCAGGAAAACACGAAATTCAAAGCTCGAACCGAAGCCTCGACCAGCAAACCAAAAATAATAGAAATCTCTTTCCGGATTAATCGCACCCTCAGCAAAGGCACCAATGTACCTAGGCAGCTCCAATTGAGCAGTATGCCCTCAATTAACGCCATCGCTTACGCTGAGCATCTGCGCAGCTTCTGACAAGAGCATAACGTGGATGAAAAAAAGGTTGGAGCTTGACATTGATATTGTATCTTTTGCTGTGAGTATGAACTGTCAAAATTAGGCTTCCTGATACTGACGGCGACGTAGGTATTCGTTAGACGTCTGTAAAACTCTGGCGTCAATCGCCCACTCCCGCCTTTACCATACAAACCTCAGATCAAATTCACCAAGCTTGACTATTGCACCTATACACCAATTGAAGCTGGGAACATACATCATCAAGAATAGTCCTGAGCTGTCACCAATCATCTTGGCGGGTAGCTCCGTAGAGACCACGAATCACAGCCGTTCAAGCTCGTTTTGGCTTCCGATACGGCGGGTGAATAAACCTTGCTAAATTGGCCGTGACACTCACAAGAGCTTGAAGAGGCATTTAGTATGTATAAGTTTAGCTGGGTATATAAAAGACCATACAATCACGACAGAGACAGCCGCCTTGTCGAATTCGACATCATTCGACCTACTTTTATGAGTGAAGCAAACTCAATACGTGAGTCCCTATTTCATTCACTCCCTATGCCATGTAGTTAAGTGGGACACCCTCAAGATTGTGTTGGCGCCATCAAACATCATCCGCGGACACTTTCTTCTGCTTCTTCGCTCTGTCGACTCCTGACAAGAACATCGTAATTGACAATGGCACGCTTCCAGATTACCGGTAGCTTGCACGTGGACAGTTTGATGGCCTCTTCGGAGGTGGATCAAAAGTTCCTTGGCCGACTCGCGAAAAGCACAAACAATGCCAACCCTTTCCTCTCCTCCATGCTTTACAAAGTCCTGGGCCTCTCCGTCATCCTCTCTAAATACCTTGTTCGCGCTCGCCGACATCGAAAACTCGACACAACCCGCGACACCAAATCCCTCCAGTTCTACCATCGTATCATCTGGCTCTCAAGAGAAGGTCTTGTCATGACAGAACAATACATACTACCTATGGTAGACGATTACGTGGATTTAAAGGTCCTCTCCTACAAACTCCGCGCCTCCTTTTACCACATTTTCGTCCTCTTCCACAACCAACCCTCCATCAATCAAACCGCCATCCCCTCCTTCACCTCCCCTGCAACAAACACAAAAGGCAAAGCCCCGGAGCAAAATCGTACCTCCATACGCTCCTCCCCCATCCCCAGCTCCATTGAAGGCGGCCCTGTCCGTAACCCTTCCTCCCTCCTTCCCCCCGGCCTAGCCCCCGTCTCAATCCCCAAATCCAGCGCCTCCTTCCTCTTGCCCGCAATTGACTACATCCCCACCGCGAGCTCCTGCTTCAGCACTGCCGCCTCCTTCGCCGACGCCCTCCTCCCAGGCTCTCACCCCATCCGCCTAAGCGTCAAAACCGAATACTGCGCCTACCTCTACGACTGCCTCCACGACGGGGACGGCAGTCGCAGACTGGCGCAGCAAACGATTCGAGATGTTTACAACGCGCAAGAAGGCATGGACGACGACATGTTTGAGGATGCAGCGGAGCTGGTGCAGATACTGGGGAAGATGATGAAGAGGGGATTGCGGAGCAGTAAGAGTTCGGGGAGTACGCCCAAGGTGGGGAGTGTGGGGACACCCAGCACGCCAAGGGTGAGGAGCAGTCCTAGGATGGACGAGGAGGGGTTACCGACCACGCCGCGTGTAAGGAGTAGTCCGCGGGTTGGCGAATCGCCTGGCACAACGGCTAGGACGACCCCGAGGAGGGAAGACAAGGAGCTCCCGCCAGTGCCGAGTTTGAGGGTGCGGAGTCCGCGATAAACAAATACCATCTGGGAAACATACACATCAGTGGCATATTCGAAACCAAAAGCAACGGAAACACGGAAAAGCTTGGGACTGTACATTATCCAAAGGAGGGCATTTGACGACTCACGAGACATGACCGCATGTCTTGACGAGTCCATTCACACTGCGCGCATGTAGCATAATTAAATTCTCGTTTTTTTTTCGTTGGGAGGGGTGCGTTAAAATTTTGCTTGGTGGGATGGTTGTAGATAGATACCCTTCTTTATTGGTAACGGGTTAGTCTGCAGTATAGAGCTGAATATGTTTCTTCGGTAACAACGAAGATTCTAGCGATCGCGTTGATTGAAAATCTTTGCAACACTTACGACAGACCGTATCGTGCAAACTGAAATAACTCAAATCTCAGATGTGAACATCAGGCGAGCGAAGCCGTGAATCCACCTCAAAATTCAAAACCCACCTCATAGATGTTAGATAATCTGATGTTTGTAGTTAGTAATGTACATTGTAGTACAATCTTTAGATCAATCTACACTGTGTAGATGCATTGTTCTATGATAGTATTGAGTGACACATTGAATATGAGCGAAAGCATGAAATGAGTGATGAAACATCGTGACTACGAGCGACACGACACTGTGAGTACAGACAACACAGTGACTACGAATGACTCAGAGCAGAATACACATATCAGTATGACTACAGCGTGAGTATGAGCGACAAGCAGAAGAATACAAGAAGCAGAATATATGTACGAGCAACATGAAGACTAAGATGACGTGATCTCATAGCTACAGATAACACAATGACTACGAGTGATACAGAGCAGAATACACATATCAGTGTGACTGCAGCATGAGTATGAGCAACAAGCAGCAGAAGACAAGAAGCAGAACACAAGAAGTAAAATATAAGAAGCAGAATACAAAAAGTAGAACACAAGAAGCAAAATGCAAAAAGCAGAATATAAGAAGCAAAATATGAGAAGTAAAACATAAAAAGTAAAACACAAAAAGCAGAATACAAAAAGCAAAATATAAAAGACAAAATACAAGAAGCAAAATATAAAAAGCAGAATATAAAAAGCAGAACATAAGAAGCAAAATACAAAAAGCAAAATACAAGAAGCAAAATATAAGAAGCAAAATATATATATAAGTGATATTATGATTAAAATGATGCAATCTTATGATTACAGACAACATGATGATTACAAATAACATGATGATTACAAATAATATAAAACAGAATACATTAATATGATTGCAGTGTAAATATGATTAACAAGCAGCAGAATACAGAAAGCAGAATACATGTACAAGCAACATCATGATTAAAATGATGCAATCTTATGATTATAAACAATATGATAATTACAAGTAATATAAAGCAGCATACATATGTCTGTATGAAGATTGATTGTAACAGATGCATAGTTTATAACTAAAAAATATAATATCATTGTATTGTGATGCATGTAAATTGTTTTCTTTTTTTATTTTCTTGATTTAATAAATTGATGATCTGAAAATTCATTGACTGACACTTAAAATCATGTGCATTTACATTTCAATTTTAAGTGAGTTACATTCTGATCTTGCATTTTACTTGAATTGACATCAGCATTATCATCACAGCTCTGAAAACTTCATCAACAATCTTCATATCAGTATGAACATAAAATATATAATCTTGAAAGTCAATTTGAGACGTGATGAGATTGTAATGCTGTAAAGTGTAAGCATCTTTAATATTTCATTGAGATGATGTTCATTTATCTTATTGAAATATTAAAATGATGATGACAAATTCTTTTCTTCATCACTGAATTAAAATTTATTAATGTTTTCAAATTTATTCAAAGCAGATGACATGAAGTTTAAACTGCAACTGAATGTTCTGAGTTTTATATCAGTTAGCAAATCAAATCATGTCATAGTACATAAAGCTTCATACTGATATGAAACTTTCTTTTGATAGAAGATTTCTTCTTGATGTCGAGTTTCTTCTTGATGTTAAGTTTTTTCTTGATGTTGAGTTTCTTCTTGATGTCAAGTTTCTTTTTGATGTTGAATTTCTTCTTGATATCAAGTTTCTTCTTGATGTTGAGTTTCTTCTTGATGTCAAGTTTCTTCTTGATGTTGAGTTTCTTCTTGATGTTAAGTTTCTTCTTGACATCAAGTTTCTTCTTGATGTCAAATTTCTTCTTGATGTTGAGTTTCTTGATGATGTCTTGAATCAAATATTTTGAGTCACTATGCAAGACAGCTTCATCTTGTTTTTTAATAATGATATATATTTAATATGTTGATTTAAATAATTTCTTAAAATATGAAAGCAGTTCACTGATGTACACAGCATTCTGAGTCTTTACTGTCATATGTATAATTTCACTTCTATCATTTCAGTCATTGACAAAATATGATTTACAAAGTATATTCATAAACGCATTGATATATCATTTCATCTGAGACAAAAAACATCATTGAATAAAGTTATTCAGATTTTTAATCTGAACATTGATAATTGAAAATTGAGCATGATTTATTTAGAAAGTTAATCAGTTTGTTGTTTTATACAAATATGAAGATTGATGTACAAAATACATTTCATTTTCACTCTTTACAAGCTATTGATTGTTGAGTATCATTAATGAGATGTTATCTCATGATATAATATGTTTTAAACTGATAGCTTGCTGCAGAAGATTATGCAATATGAGTCTTTATAGTCTTGCTTGCTGCTGATAAATTTCATCTGATGAAGAGTTTGCTTGTTGAAATTGACTTTTGTCATGCAATCTCTGCTTGATGATGATCTAATTGTAAGAATTGAGTGACAAGCTGTGATTCAATGAAAGCTTGAGAATTTGATGATCGAGATGTTGAAGCAACAGAAGAAGAGTTAATAAGATCAATAAATTCAACGTAACGTGATCTGAAAGTCAAAGATGATTCAGAAGAAACATTTCGTGAGTTTGAATCATTGCATTCATGACAGAATTTGACGCTGAGTGACAAGTCAACATAAGAGTCATCTGTTTCAAAGCAATACTGTCTGATCATATCAATACAAGTGCAACGTATGATGTTTTTTCACTTCATATGAATTATTAAAAATTAACAAGATTACATATACAACAGAGTCATAGCTAATGTGACACACGCTGAGCAGCAACTTTCTTGTCTATTGAGTCTATGACATATTCGATTGCTCATTATCTTCGTTGATCTCAAGCATTTAATGTACATCATCATTTGAATGTGCTGTCTCATGCATGTCAGATAGACTATCTGATGCAATGTGATGATAAACTAAATCTCTCAAGCGAAAATATTTCTGATAGTGCAATTGACTATGATGTGCAAATTTCTTCTCAAAGTTAACGTTCAGCTGCTTTGTATTAATATGAAGATCAGTCATGACTTTCAAACATCAATCAAGAACATCGACAGATAAATACTCATCAATCACTATCATTTATTAGCATGACAAATCAAGTATATCAAGACAAGAACATATCATATCTCTTTACATCTATTGACAATTCATCAAGCAGAGTTAAATTAAGTCGAAGAGCTAAATCTGAAATCTATTCTGAGTGATGATAAAGAATTCATGATTGATTTGAAACACAGTTAAATTGATTCTTTTGTTGACGAATTTTATAATAGTTTCAGCTTCTAACATATGAATACACTTCTTGACGTAGTATGAGCATGTAGATAGCACAAAAACAAATGCAATCTGCTGATGACTTAGAATCAAAGCTGTTTTCTTTACAAAGATTGTGAAAGTATATTTATGCTCATATTAGTATGAAGATGAGTTGCTGTTGAGTAAATAACATACACATCAGCGATAAATCAACATTTTATTTAGCTGATTTCATCAAGACTCAATACGTTGATTCTTAGTACTCATTTCGTAGAAAAAGCAGTTCTTGAAGAGAATATTTGATTTGTGATCTCGATGAAGATGATGATGTGCAACAGCAAGCAAGTCTGTTTTCACTTCTTGATTGAATCTTATAACTCTTGAAATCTTGTTTATCTTCTTTGTTGAATCTAGAAACTGTCAAAGACAACTTATACTGATATGAGATGATATCTCAACATAGATTCAGACAATATATCAAGAGTATACATCAATAATCTTGTATATCTTGAATTCAAACATGTTCAGTTTGTAATAATCGTTGATTGATCATATGAAGTTGAGATCTGAAACAATGTATTCATCTTGAGTTCGTTGCAAGTCATATCTTTATTGAGCAACATCATCAAAGTTCAAGATCTTAATCAAATCATAAAGTCAAGTACTATAATGTATTAGTAAAGCAAGACAACATGTTGAAGACGTAAGTGATCATGATATTAGATGATCTTGCTCTCAGAAATGAGCATGAAGCATATCTCGCTCATAACTCTCAATGATTCTCTTTGTTATGAGCGTATCAAGGCTGAAAAAGACTGAAGCTTTAATCAATTCGCAAAATATGCTAGCGAGTACTCTGCGTATTGATTAGAACTAGTCAATGTCTCTAGCTCAGATCTGACTCAGTCTCTATTTTCTTTTCTCAACATCTCTTTGTTCAACATCATCTTTCTTTCTACATCACATTCTACTTGTGTCACAAACACGTTTTCTTCAAGCTTAGCACAGTCTCTGAATATTACTTAAATAAAAGCTTTTGTACTCATCTTCTTCTGTATTCTTAATATTCAGTTATAACTATTTTTAAAGATCAAGCACTATTCAACTCTGACTTTCGCTGATTGACTCATTTAAACATGATTCTGACACTTTTTTGAAGTTCAACTTCTACAATAAACAGCATTTCTGCATCTGCTATCTCTTTATTGATTAAATCAACGCGATTCTTTAATTTCAGCTTCTTTCATATGCATATAAGAAAGAATCGCGTGGTTTTAAAATCTTCGTTCTCAAGAATTTAAAGTATATTCTTGTCAGACAGATGAAGTAAATAGAGTTCTTTGATTCAATTATAAAACTCATCACTTGTATTTGCTCAAGTATTTCTGATTATCTGTTATGTGCAAAGTTGATTATGCAGAGTTTGTTAAGTTATGTTGACATAATATTTATCTTGTAGAATTCAATGAATATCTGATATTTTGACATCATTATGAGATAGTTCAAGAATTCTTTTCTTATGATCTTCAAGAAAAATAACTGATTGAGATATGATGAGATTGAGTATCGTTGTACATCGACAAATGTGCGACTTGCATTTTAGCAGAAGCTTCAAAATTTGACGCAATTGACGCAATCAACGATCTATTATTTATTTAGTTACTTTGTGCATCACATCAAAATATTTGATTATCTTTGACATAATTATTTGTAACAAACATAAAGAGTTACAAGTAAATAATAATAATAATAAATTCATACACTCTTGTGACATCAATTAAATCGACTCATGAGAAACTCTATGCTATCTGTATCGAGTGAACAAAACTCTCTGAGGTAGAAAATCACTTGCAGTCTACACGACTGCTTCACGCAGTCGAAATAGTGAGTTTTGAAACTATGTATCAAATTTGTTCACGTTGATTGCATGTTAGAGAACGAGTGTTCTAGTCACTCTAAATTGCTTCAAGAGCTTCGTTTTCATCATCATCTTCGCTACTGCTCTGAGACTCTTCGTGATGACGATGATTATTTGATAGTTTGAGAAGTCAGCATTTTGTAGCATTCTTGATCGCAGATGCGATCAGTTCGAGCAGTGCATGAGTACATGCTTCGTCGTCTGATGACTTCATTCGCAGCTGCATCGCGAGCTATTTGTGCCTGAAACGTTTCTAGAGTGCAGATAAGCATTCAGATCTATGCGTTCAATTCTGATGTGCATTGCGAGAGTGCTTTCTGCTTTCTGAAGATCATCACGCATCTTTATCATCTTATTGCTCAGATGCAATCTTTGTGCTGAGATTGCATTAATGTCTGCGACGCGTTCTCTGTACTTTTCTCATCGTTGATTTCATTGATCTTTGTGATACTGCGTTATTGCAATGCTATCGCTTGTTGAAATCATTGTGAAGAAGAGAGTGTATCGTCTGCGTCTTGACTGTATCTTTGCATCTTCTTGAATGAAGACATTCAGAAGTACTATTTTCTTGATGACGAGTGAGCGAGAAATGACGCGATTAACTCTCGTCAAACGAGCGCATATTAGTTCGCATGCTTGTCTGATCTCTTGCGTTCAATTGTTGACTTGACTGTGTAGCGTGATCTTGTTCTGTAGCATGTTCAGATGAACATGTAGCGAACTCATGTATGTTTCTGTCTCTAAAGTTTCGATGTTTACTCTTTTGAATGCTTCTGCTACGTGATGCAGAGTTTGATTCTGAAGTGTTTCTAGCCTGCGTTCTTTGCTTGACAGTTCATCTATCGAAAATATGTTGTATACGTTGCATGCAACATACATAGAGCACGATCTCTATGCTGGTTTCTTCCTTAGGCTCGAGAGGTTACTCAGAGAGTTTTCTCGCGACAGATTCACAGTTCAAGGCAAACGAGATCTCTCACTGCTCAGATTTCAACAGTTTACTTCTTAAGCATGAATCGCAGACGTATTGCAGTCGATTTCTTCTCTAATCACATTGACACACGCTACTGTTCTCTCGAGCTATACAGATGATGTCTTCAACTAGAAATTGATTCTATCATCAAGACATTCGAGAGTCAAAGCTCAGTGAAGAGATGAGATTCTCAAAATCGACAGTCGTCGTCATTGTATATCACGCCTTGCAGACGCTCGCTTCGCTTGTAAGACGTGTGACTCATCTGTTTTGCATTATCTGTAGAGATCTTTCTCGTGCAGATCGATCATGTCTTGCAGAGATGTTCATATGCTACACTTCTAATCAGGCAGCGTAGTTCAATCATTCTCTACTAACTCGCTTGTGTTTCTCTTCTCTTAACGAAGTCTTCTCGTCAGCGTATCGCTCACGTATAAAATGTCTGTGTCTGAACGTCTGTTAGACAATATTAACGAGACTCTCGAGTTTGCTCGTGTTGAACTTAATGAGACTTGTGAGTTGCTCATGTCGTAGTAACAGGCACGCAGTCTTAACAAGATTTATACGTAGTTAGCACGTAAATTTAAAGAATGTTCATGATTCAAGTTCTTTCTGCTAATCATTCTCAACAGATCAAACACAAGAATGTTCTGTCTCAGTTCTTGTCATCGCGATAACGAGATACTGAATCGAATGATTTTCATAAGCGATTTCTCTCGTAGTTCTGCATTCTATTTGACTTTCTCATCTGCGTGCAGATTGCTTGTAGCATGCACATTGAGATTATCAAAGTCTGCGCGATCGCGAAAACTCTGCACGCGATCAACGCACAGCGCTTCATCATCACGCAGCGTCTCAATGTCATTCAAACTTTTGATAATCTTTAGACTCTACTATAGCTAAACAGTAGATTCATAGTCAGCATTACGTACAGATGAGTTTCATCGCTGATTGAGTTACAAGTAAACAGAAAGAACTGTTGCTTTGTTACATTAATGTTCAATAACTGTGATTAATGTAACTTAAAGCAGTTGTGACTTATTGATTTGTTTATTATATGTTGAAAGCTTCTGTTCTTATGCAAATCTTGACTAATTCTTTCTGCTCTGATCTTACTTCTGTTCAATTACTTGAATCTTATTTACACTTTCTTACTCAGATGTTGCTCAGATCTTGCTCAAATATCTTGCTCAAATTTATTTGTTCTGTTAACATTTGTTGACTTGAGAATCTTCTTGCTCAGATTTTGCTCAGATCTTACTCAGATATCTTGCTCAGATCTTGCTCAGATCTTGCTTAAATATCTTGCTCAGATCTTGCTCAGATCTTGCTTAAATTTATTTGCTTTGTCAACATTTGTTGACTTGAGAATTTTCTTGCTTAAATATCTTGCTCAGATCTTGCTTAAATTTATTTGCTCTGTCAACACTTGTTGACTTGAGAATTTTCTTACTCAGATATTTTGCTCAAATATTTGACTCAGATCTTGCTCAAATATCTTGCTCAGATCTTACTCAGATCTTGCTCAGATCTTGCTCAGATTTATTTGTTCTATCAACACTTGTTGACTTGAGAATTTTCTTGCTCAGATCTGAGTTGAGCAAAATATTTGAGTAAGAAGTATATTTTGCTTCTTGTATTTTGCTTCTTGTATCATGCTTCATACTCACGCTGTAATTATATTGATATGTGTATTCTGCTCTGAGTTACTTGTAATCATTGTGTTGTCTGTACTCACAGTGTCATGTCGCTTGTAATTATGATAATCTTCTTCTTTCAAGTTGAATGATGATGATGACTACGTGTTTCTAAACTGAGTTAATCATGTGTGATTTGTTGACTATGACTTCTGATCTCTAACTTATAACATGATTAAGAGTAAATATGAGTTGACTTTGACTTGTGATACTTAACTGATGATATTGCACGACATGATATTGAGACATTTGCTTTAGCACTTGAGAGAATACTTCATAGCATTGCTGTTGTTTGCAGCTATTCAGATACTTCATAGCATTGCTATTGTTTATTGCTATTTAGATATTTTATAACATTACTTTTGTTTATCGTTATTTAAATATCTCACATAGCTTAAACTTGTAATATTTTTCGACTTTTGCAAAAGATGAGTGATATGCTGAAAGCTTAAACGTAGATTCAGTTCATGACATTCTTGTTCTTCAGAATAAGCTTGAGAAGAAATTGATGAAAGCTTGAGATTTTCTGAGTTCTGATTCAGCAACATTTTCTTGTTTCTGAGTCAGACTGTTTTGATTCAACGCGTTGCGCAATTGTAATTATATGTGATTAGAGTTGATGAATTATTTCTCTTAAAGAAGATTTCAAGTAATATCTTCAACTTGATTTTAATAATGAAGAGATCAACAAAACTCGATTCTGAATCTCTTCATCATATTTAAGCAGAATAGAAAAAAATGCTTCTTTGTCTCAAGAAGTTCTTCTTTCGCAAATGAGAATGATCTTAATTGCAACTTAAGATCTTACTTGTTGAATCATCAATGTAACATATCTGTCTGAAGCTTGAACATTTCAAAGCAATCATTGTATTTATCTAGAATTTTAGCTCAGAACTCTTCTTCTTTAAAAAGAAGACATTCTTCAACTTTTGCAATTGTATTATGAACGCAAGAATTTAAATTGTTCTTGACAGCATAGTATTTAAAGTCAAATCTTGACAGTTAAAAAATTCAGACTTGAATTCACTGTAAATTCAAGCGAACGTTTTTCGTAATTTGAACGAGTGTTTCTTATTAGCTCAAGTGAAAGAAACTGTTGAATGAAAAGATCATTAAAGCTTGAATCAATGATCTGAACTTTCACAATCTCATCAAGTTCAAAAGATTCATCTTTTTAATATCTGTCAGATTTGATGAAAATTTTGTTCAAGACTCAACTTTGATCTTTTGTACTTCATTGATTTGAACATTGTAGAATTGATTGAATCATCAATCATAGATATTGTCAGCAGATTAAGTTAGCTAGTGATTTCAGTGATTGCATTCATGCGAGCTATGTTTACATTCTCATCAACTTCTTCAACTTTGATCTTGATCACGTTGCTCTTGACGTTTATCTCTTGATGTGCTACAGCTGATTTTTTCTCTCGCTTCGAGTCTGTCAAACGAGAATCAAATAGAGTAAGAATTGAAGTAAAAATTAGATTCTTCGTAACTTTGAACTGATTGATTATTTCAAGCAGATCATAGAAAGATAAATAGAGAAGTTCAGAGTGAAATTTGTTCAATCGCAGAACATTGAGTGAAAACTTCACTTGATGCTTGCTGTCTGATTTGTCTCTTTTCTTTAATAATAATTTAAGTGAGTGATTTGAGAATTATAGAATTGAGACTAAATTTTTAAAGAAATGAAGTATAATCATTCAGATCTGAGAACAAAGCTTCTGTTGATAGAATAGTAAGATGTGTATATATATATATATACAAAAGAGAAGAGAAGAGCGAACGAAGTTGAAGTGAGTGAAGAGTGTATGCGTGAAAAGAAAGAAAAAGAGAAAGAGATGAAGAATGAATACAGACTTTTTATCAATGAGATGAACATTCATAAATGAATGCTTGAAAATTTTTAAGTGATGAAGATTTTATTCACGCATACAATTTTCTATTCATTGATAATGAATTTAATTCTGTCATTTTGATGATAGAATAAACTGAAATTGAGATGTATAAATTGAGTATTTCACGAATAATATCACTCTTCAACTCATCTCAAGAAATATCATTAAGTTCTACGAAATATCAAGTTCTAGATTCAAGTCTCTGAAAATTAATGATTTTCTTTCTGTTTTCTTAAACATTAATGAATAGATTGTTTTCTTGCTGTTTTCTTTCTATTTTCTTTCTGATTCTTTCTTATTTCTTTCTGTAATGATCAAGAAACAATCATGAATTAAATGAGAAATGAATATCATGAGACTGCTTACGACATTCTCATGAGCAATTAGTAGAAAGCAGAGATCGAGATCTGAATCAATGATAAAAAAGTTGAAAGTGTTTTTCAAGTGTACATACAGATGTTGTTTTAACTTGTAAATAAAGATCACAAAGACACACATTTTACAGTATCTTTCTACAAGTACAATCATTGCATGTATTCATTGTTTGCTTTCTTTGTTGCTTCTACAGCTTTTTATATTGCATCTGTACTCTATCTTTCAGCAATGTGACTTAACAAAACATGATCTTTAATCATCATAAGATTAATCATCATCTTTGATCAACAGCTAAATCAACTTTGATAGCAGCTTAATCAGATGAGATATGAGTGCTTCATAACTTGTGTTATCATTGACTCGTTGAATTCAAATAAATGCTCATATGCTTAGTCATTGATGAGATTTCTCTACAAGCATTGTAAATCATAAAGATAATCAATCTTGTGATGATTAAAGAGATACAACTCATCTTCAGATCTACAGTTAAATTTATAATGATAAAAGTTTAATCATTATGAGTATGAAAACTAGTGTTTTAAGTATTAAGCTTGACTCATCAAGTCAGTTAGAAGAAGACTGTAACTTCTTTTTAATATATTTACTATCTACTATCTATTTCTGACAGAGCAAGAACATGCAAAGCTGTGAACTCTGAAAGTCATTAAAGATCTTATAATTGATACATCTCTTACAGCATGAGTTGAGCAGATCAGATCTTGATGATTTGATTTATAAAAGTATTAAATCTGAGTCAGATCTGAGCAAGATGTTGATGATTTAATCTATGAAAGTATTAAATCTAAGTCAGATTTGAGTCAGATCTGAGCAAGATGTTGATGATTTAATCTGTGAAAGTATTAAATCTGAGTTAGATCTGACTTAAATCTGAGCAAGATGTTGATGATTTAATCTATGAAAGTATTAAATCTGAGTCAGATTTGAATCAGATTTAAGCAAGATGTTAATGATTTGATTTATGAAAGTATTAAATCTGAGTCAGATTTGAGTCAAATCTGAGCAAGATGTTAATGATTTGATTTATGAAAGTATTAAATTTGAGCAAGATTTGACTCTTTGAGAACGTGACTTAGCTGATCAATTTTTGTGCTTCTTGCATATCTTATACTTCTCTTGATGTTTTTGCTTCTTTCACTCGTCAACGATTTACTTATCGCTTGTCATGAAGTTCAAATCATAAACTGTGTTATATTGATCTCAATCAATGAAATTATTGATGTAAAATTTGATGCGCGTCTGATTTGCAAATACAAAATGTGCATTGCAAATTATATGCAAAAGATTGTAGAAGCGACGAAAGTCTAGAAGTCTTGAATTTTGAGACATATTTGATGAAAAGTTCTTCACTTCATGCATGTCATGCATTGAATGTGTAACTTCTCTGTTTATTTAGCGCTTTAGTTTAAATAGCATCTTTGTATATCTTTGTGATCATCTCTTGAAATTGAGTCACTGATGATTAAGCATAATGATAATAATCTGTACTTGTTCTACACATTTTTCACTGTTTTTCATTGACTCGTTGTTTTAATAGTCTTTCTTCGACTTAAATTTCTGTACTCATACATTGTTTCTTCATCATGAGATTTCTTTACATCAGCTGAGAGTGTCATTCTTCTTGATGATAATATTTACAGATTTCTTGATCTTTTTCTCTTCACTGTATCTTTCAACAATCAAGAAGAACATAAAGAATTGCAGTTTTGTTGATCAAGACTCACTGTTGAAGAAATCACAGTTGATTGATGTTGCTGAAGTCTACATATGATTAACAACAGTCTTGCTGAAACGTAGATAATTTGCAGCTTTGCTTCTTGTCTTTAGTGCAACAGCTTTCTCTTTCATACTTGAGATGTTCAAAGTCTTGTTGACAGCTTTCTTCATGCTAAGAAACTGCAAAGCTTCGTCGTAGATGACTTTATTTGCGATGTTCAATGTCTCTTTCTTTCTCAATATTCGCTGCATCTTTCTCAGTTTCTGACGCAGTCAATGCAATTCATTCTTAATCAGACTATTCTCAACTTTAGAAATTCTTCAATGCTTTTGCTCTTGAATCATCAAGCACTTGTCAAGATGTCACGTAAGTGAATTGTAGTTCTTCACTTCAAATTTACATGCAATGCATTTGTGAAACATTGAGTTCAAGTTCTTTGAATCTCTGTGATTTTGAGTACGATAAAAGCAAAGATTTAATAGTCATTGAACAAAAACTAATGCATTGATTTTAAACATGCTTAGTCATGTATGCTCAAAAGTGCTGTGATGAAAATCTCTGTTATTGAATTACATATTTAGAAAGATCAAAATCGTCTTCATGCTGCTGCTTAAATCATATCTTGAATCAACGTCTCATTCTTTTGATTATCACTATTCACGCTATTTGCATTTTCTGACATTATCATCTCATTCTTGACTGTTCAAAAGACATTTACTGAAAAGTCAGTTTTCTTCTTGCACTTCTCTGTCACAATTCTTTTAAAATCAATTCTTGAAAAGATAATATAATAGTAGACTTTGTTAGAGTTGCTTTGTCAATATGCATGCTTTGAAACTTGCTTCGCTAATTTGAGTTTTTGAGTAAACTTGCAGAGAATGACAAGTTCAACACGCTGAAGATTTACGCTTTCACTCATAATATTTGCAAGATTGATGAGAATGTCTGATTGATCATTCTGCTTAAGATCTTCTGCGAAATCTCTTTCTAGCATGAAATTGAATCGAGCTAATGCTCTTTGCTTGATCTCATCATGAAACATTCTTAATGTGCAATTAAATGTAGAATGTTCTTGAATAAACTATATCATGAAAGTTAGTGTCTGATACAAAGAAAATGAGATGACTACTGAAAAAGAAGCACAACATCTGATATTTAAAGCAGAAAAACTCAAAGTGATGATACACTTACTCATTTCATGATCAAAGTCATCTTAAAAAAGAACAACATAATTAAAGTTGATTTGTCAATAAGTTCAAAACTCAGCAGAATCTGCATGATTGCTTGAAGCTTAAGACAATTTTGAACAAGTTCTTGATAAACGTTGACTAAAGAGAATGTTGACAGCATTCAATCAATGATTCAATTCATGCAAGCTGTTTGAACGTTGTCATTCATGAAATGCATATCTAGTTTCTTGTCGTTTATGAAAAGTCATGACAAATTATTACATACTTGAAGCATTCTAGCTTTATCAACAATCTTGATAATCTTTATTTTCATAAATCTCTTGTTCTTCTTCTGAAGTCTAGAATTCTCATCTCACTGCATCTGTAAATGTTCAAGATCTGTCAAAGCTTGACTCTTTCACTGTTAAATCTGTGCTTGATATTATTCAGCGTACTCTGTAAGAAATTGACACGTAGCTGTTCTTGATATCAGAGCATTTAGTTTCAACAAACAATCATTGAATCAATGACTTTCTTCATGATGATGAATTAATGCATTGAGCAAAGCTGTCGCGAAGTGATCAACAGCGCTGCGCGCTTCTTGAATTGTTTGATTTAACTCACTATCTCTTTCTTTGACAATGAGCTTGATGAATTCTTTTAGACACGTGAAATAAAGATCGAAAAGATGATGGTTTGAATTATTTCATGCAGATGACGAAGTAATATTGAGAGCATCAATAATATCTGAAGAGTCAACACTGATCAGCGTGCTTAACATTGACATAAGTCAGAAGTGTTGTGAAGATCTTTCATCTTTCATCTGTTTTAAGTCTTTTCAAGAACTCACTTGCATGTTTTTGACATTGTGACTCTTGTTGACACAAGCGAAGTCAACGTGCATAGTACTCATTATAATCTCTTTCTTCATTGTCATTTTTCTCTTTATTCATTTTTCAACGTGAATGCTTGTAAATTTCTTAGAAATTCGCGTGTGATAAATCTTTCAGATTGATACAATTCAGATGAAAGTACTTTCTTTCAAAGATTGTTCATAATAAGTCTTTAGTAATGAATTTCAACTCATTGATCATTTGAGATTAGAATTCATCAGAGTTTGAAGCTGATTCTTTACATTTCATAAGTTAATATTGTTGAATGATAAGAATTTATGTAGTGACAGAACTTTGATGTCAAGAGCTTTCAAATTAACATACTTGTTGATCATTGCAAATCACTCATTAATGTTAAAGATCAACACTATAAAGATGCTGAGTTCATTGATAGATTAATTATGATGTAGTTTGCACTCAGACTTGCATGAACATCAAGCGAATCACTTTCGATCGATTTTAGATAGCGAATAAACAAAGTCATTGAATGCATCTTGAAAACAATGACGTGAAATATTCAATTCTTTCTTTCATTCTTTTCAGATCTCTCTTCACTTCAGTCAGAGCTGCATGCAAAACATGATGATAGCAAGTGCTTCAATGATCTACAATTGAACAACATTAGCTACTTAAGCAACATTAAGAATGAGCGACTGTATCTTGCTTAATCTCATTTCATCTTCGATTAATTCTTCATACAAATCATCAGCATCATTGTTCATGCAAGCAATGATCAAGACTAGATGCAATTGTCAATGAAATATTGACAAAAGAAGATTAAGTAACATTCATTTGACAAAATCTTTGATGAATTTAGAAGATATGAATATCAGATGAGTCAATTGAGCTCATGATTTCTCTTTGAAATGCTCACAAAGCTGATTATTCTGAGTAGTTAGTACTTTGAGAAAAAGATGAGTTATATTATTCATGTCAGAGAGCAAAAGACTAATCATTGATCTCAATTCTTTTCATCATTATCTTCATCACTATTACTTCTCTTCAACTGATTGCTTAAATCATCAATGAGAGAAGATGATGTTATTATAATCATTACATCTGTTTCTATAATTGAATCTTTTGAATCATTTGCATTCATGTGCTTCAAAATGCTTGTGCTTGAGACAAACTCATCATGAAAGAAGATATCATTTGTGAAGTTTCTAGACTTGATTCACTTTCACATAACTTTGCTATTGAAAGAATTTGATTCTGAATCTTTCATACTATTGATTTGCATATGCTTCAACTCATCTGAACAAAGAAGTCAGCGAAAAGCAATAGAAAAAGTGAACACAATGTTGTATGCTAATCTTTGATATTTGCAGAGCATATTAATAACTTTGCATGATGATGATTGAACGAGAAAATCATTGATATCACGACGCTTGAAAGTTGATTAACAGAAGAGAGAGTTATTTTCATCACTGTTTCAAGATTAGAAAAAAGCAGAAGAGACTTTAAGTTGACATATCAAGCTCATTCTGACTTCAGACATTAATCTTGAGGAAATTTTGCGAATGATTTTGCTGTGCAATGATTGCATTGTGCAGATCTCAATTCAAAGCAATGTTGATAATATTCTGAGAAACTTTGTAGAAAATGCAATGTTTATCATCATCAAGAAAGATATCACTTGTCTTAATTGACTGAAGAAATAAGATGAAGATGATGTCTTGAAGCTTAAGAGATGAGTCAGATGTTGCATTGAACAGTTGCTCAGCGAGTACTACATATGACATGAATCATATGCTAAGTTGAGATGAAAAGATTGAAAACTCAAAGTGTTCAAAACTTAATGAAGAGTAATGTGATAACACTGTTGATTTTACAAATAACTCAGAGTTAAAAAGACTTGAGTGAGACTGAGATAATGATGTTGATGATTGTATAGAAGATTCAGAGTAGAAGAGACTTGATGAAGATTGATGTGAAGATGTTGATGATCATGACAAAGATAAAGAAATAAAGATGAGCATGATGAACATTAAAGAAAGCTTTTCAAAAATTAGCTGAATGATCTTGAGTTTTCATTGCTTTGCAGAACTTTTCTCTTACTTATACTCTTTTGTCAGCGTTGCTCATATATGTGACAGCTCTTTGACACAAACGTCGCTTAAAGATAGAAAAATTTATAATCTCAATCTCATTTGCGAATTTTGATTGAAGTCATTTGATCATTTTCTTTCATTTGAATCTCAAAAGTTTGCAAGAATTCAATTCATTCTTGAATGCTTTCAAGAAAAGATCGTGTTTTTTCAGCAATGTGATCATTCTGTCAAAAAAATGTTTGATGATGTTTTCTTGCAATGAGTATGCTGACTTTACATACTCTTGACTTCAAGATTTGAGATCGACGTTATAATCAAAGTTGAACTGTGAGATTTGAAGAGTCATATTGTCTAAGCTACATGATGAGTAGAAGAATGATCTAGAATGAGATAAGTAATTAAAGATTGATGAGTAATATGAGATGAGATGAAATGATGAATGTGAAGTGAGAGTTAACTTTAATTTTGTTTGCACAAAATGCATTTGTGTATAAAGAAAATTCATCGACTAAAAGTTAATGATGTGCAGTCACATGATTTAAGACAGAATATTTAATACTTTCACAGATCACATCATTAATATCTGACTTAAATTTCGCTCAGATTTAATACTTTAACAGATCAAATCATTAATATTTGACTTAAATATTTTACTCAAATCTTGCTCAGATTTGATACTTTTACAAATCAAATCATCAACATCTTGCTTAAATCTGAGTTAAATCTCGCTCAGATCTTGCTCAAATTTGATACTTTCACAGATCACATCATCAACATCTGATTTAAATTTCACTCAGATTTGATACTTTAACAGATCAAATCATCAACATCTGACTTAAATATTTTATTCAAATCTTGCTCAGATTTGATACTTTCACAAATCACATCATTAACATCTTACTCAAATTTGACTCAGATTTAATACTTTCATAAATCAAATCATTAATATCTTGCTTAAATCTGAGTCAGATCTTGCTCAGATTTGATACTTTCACAGATTAAATCATTAAGATTTAGCTCAGATTTAAGCTAAATATCTGAGCAAGATCTGAGCAAGAAGATTCTTAAGTTAACAAGTATTAACAAAGCATATAAATTTAAACAAGATTTGAGCAAGATATCTGAGTGAGATTTGAGCAAAATCTGAGCAAGAAAATTCTTAAGTTGACAAGTATTAACAAAGCAAATAAATATGAGCAAGATCTGAGCAAGAAAAGCTGAGTGAAATATGAGCAAGATTTGAATGAAAAGATTGTGACAAGTGTTAACAGAGCAAGAAAATCTAGACAATAACTTGATTAAAAACTTAATGATAAGCAAAATTTAAGCAAAAGAGTGTAAATGAGATTTAAGCAATTGAACGAAGTAAAATCAAAACAAGAAGAATTAATCAAGATTTGCATAAAAACAAAAGCTTTCAACATATAATAAACAAATTAATGAGTCATGATTGCTTTAAGTTACAAACATATATATTTTGCTTTGTATCATCAATAATCATCATGTCACTTGTACTCACTGTGTTGCATCATCTGTAATCATGATGTTGCTCATATGTATATTTTGCTCTCTGTATTCTGCTGCTTGTCAATCATACTTATGCTGCAATCATATCAATGTATTTTATTTCATGTTATTTATAATCATTGTATTATTTGTAATCATTGTGTTATTTGTAATCATTGTATTGTCTGTAATCATAAAATTGCATCATTTTAATCATAATATCACTTATATATATATTTTGCTTCTTGTGTTTTGCTTTTTGTGCTTCTTGTATTTTGCTTCTTGTATTCTGCTTCTTGTATTTTGCTGCTTATCAATCATATCAATGTATTTTATTCTGTGTTATTTGTAATCATCATGTTGTCTGTAATCATTGAGTTATTTGTAATCATAAAATTGCATCATTTTAATCATGATATCACTCATATATATATTTTGCTTCTTATGTTTTACTTCTTGTATTTTACTTCTTATATTTTGCTTCTTATGTTTTGCTTCTTGTATTTTACTTCTTGTATTCTGCTTCTTGTATTCTGCTTCTTGTGTTCTGCTTCTTATATTCTGCTTCTCATATTCTGCTTCTTGTATTCTGCTTTTTGCATTCTGCTTTTTGCATTCTGCTTCTTGTATTCTACTTCTTGTATTCTGCTTCTTGTATTCTACTTCTTGTGTTCTGCTTCTTGTATTCTGCTTCATACTCACGCTGTAGTCATACTGATATGTGTATTCTGCTCTGAGTCACTCGTAGTCACTGTGTTGCCTGTACTCACAGTGTCGTGTCGCTTGTAGTCACGATGTCTCATCACTCATTTCATGCTTTCGCTCATATTCAATGTGTCACTCAATACTATCATAGAACAATGCATCTACACAGTGTAGATTGATCTAAAGATTGTACTACAATGTACATTACTAACTACGAACATCAGATTATCTAACATCTATGAGGTGAATTTTGAATTTTGAGGTGGATTCACGACTTCGCTCGCCTGACGTTCACATCTGAGATTTGAATTATTTCAGTTTGCACGATACGGTCTGTCGTAAACACTGATATATATACACTCTCTAGATTTCTGAACTCGACAAGCCCTCTCCTCACTCGGAGTTCTCAACGAAAACAGTTGATACTGTAGATTTCCCAAAGACCGCACCAAAACTTCTTCTACAATACTATGCAGAAGTTACCTACCTACAGTATATATGTTTCGTCCAGGAAAGTCTTCCGTTGGCTCTCGCGCGCGTTTGTTTAGAGAATCGCAATAACCCATCCTCATCCTCATCCTTCCTCCCCCTTTGCTTTTCCTATACTGTAGTAAGGTATGTAGTAGTAGTAAAATGAAGTATGTTGTAGTAGTAGTAGTAGTGGTGGTGATGGTGGTAGTAGTAGTAGTAGTAGTAGTAGTAGTAGTAGTAGTAGTAGTAGTAGTAGTAGTAGTAGTAGGAGTAGGAGTAGAAGTAGTAGAAGGAGGAGGAGAAGGAGTAGTAGTAGTAGTAGTAGTAGTAGTAGTAGTAGTAGTAGGAGTAGTAACCCCACGTGTGTGTGGAACAGGGGACCGACCACACGCACCCGGTTGCAGTATGAAGATATTGGGGTTTTTCCTGCGCAACACGAGTATCCGGTCTGGTGTTCCTTCTACGGTAGTCTCGCAGACCATGGGATTCTTTCCCGTGTGCAAGGTGTCTCGGGGGATTGTCCTGTATTGAAACCAGCGAGCATCGCAGGGGGTATCATCAAGTCGTGGGGTGGCAAATACAAGGCTCGCGTCGACGGTCCGAAGACTGCGTGCGTAGGTGGATGGGCGTACCAAGTGCAGACGAAAGAGTGTAAAGAAGCTTTGCTGTTTTATGAGACGGACAAGTATGAGGTGGTTAGGTGTACCATTGCGATTGATGGAGGGATGGAGGAACTGAAGGGGTGCACGTTTAGGTTTGTCGATTCTTCGCAGCTATCGTAAGGGACGTCGCCGCGGGAGCACTCCTGTGTTGTCGGCTCGTACGACGTTGCATGTTCGACCAATGGGCCTTTGGCTTTCGATTGCTTGGTTATTGAGAATGCGAGGGATGTTCTCAATGCCAGACGGGGCTATACATTACTCTGCGCGGCTTGAGCGCATGCAGGATGCAATGAAAGTCATGTGCAATTGTGCTAAGCTTTGCTATCTTTTAGAAGAGTCTATATTTAGATTGGATACCTCAAGTTGAAAACTATTAACAGGACGATATCTTGAAGGCTGTCGACTTAAAAGAAAACGTGCGACGAACTTATGGTATTCATTAGGGTGAAGTTTCTAAGGAAGCTTGATGAAAAAGAGATTCAAAGAGATTCCCTCTCTGGATAGCAGGTTCTTGTCTGAGCTGCGGTGGATCAATGAAAGTTCGACGCCTGAAGCACAACCTGCAAGACGAAATACGAAAGACAGTCCTTATCGACAAGACTTACTTGAAAGCTATCTGCTTCGTTTCGAAAACCGAATGACCAGCTAGACAGTGAGGCCTAGGACCCCACGTGGCTAGGGTTCGAAGTCGAAGAAACTTGGAAAGTGCACATCAAAGTTGTGGAATGAATCAACATGAGAAGAAGAGGAAAAGCCAGTCAATGACAACGGTTAGAAGAGGTGGCGGTTTGGGACGATTGACGCATTCTAGGTTCTTCTTTCTTTACTTCCCCTCGGCCTCTATGCTTCCTTCGCGTCAGAGCCCAATGTAACGGGAGTATGCACTTCGAACATGTGGGCTTGAGAAGCGTGGTATCAGTCACTAGATGAGAACCTCCACTTCTGACGAGACAGTGTGTACTCTCACTAGCTAGTGGTCTGTAGTCTGTACGCACACGGTTTGTTTGCTGGCTTTTGCCTTCGCCATAGTGAACCTCGGTTCCCGCTCGCTAGGGCTTTGCTTACCTTAGCATTGGATCTGAATTGGGTTCTGGGCCAGCAGTCCTTTGGTCCGCTGCGTCTCACACTTGGAGGGCAAGCGTAAGGTAAAGTACCTAGTGAAGTACCTTACCCAAAGGTAAGGTAAGGTACCGTGGTACTCCGTACCTACTGTATGGAGGAGTAAATCGCGGGGTTTGCTCGGAATCCGGGGTATTTATCTTCCGAAAACCTTCACTCCAAAATGAATGACTTGAATTTCGAGCTTTCCCTCGGAATCCAATCCAATTCAATCTTCTAGAGAAAGAAACTGGAAAAACCAATTGTCTTACTCCTTTGCCGTATCTGCTTCCAAGATGTCGGCGTCGGGCTTCCCTAATCTCCAGCCGGCATTGACTATTCAGGTATGTGACGTCCAATTCCATTTAGAATATAGAGGCCGTCACTGATGGAGTGCAATTGCAGGTCACCATCGATGCTCCCATAGGTGTTGGTAGGTTTACAGCCCTTTAGGGCCTGCAAATGGCTTTCAGTGACGCGCGAAACCCCCAGGGTCTGCATCCAGAGGCACCGCTCTTGCCGTGGTGGTATGTCATCATCTCCTCGTTCAACCTCTTCCTTTCTCGGGCTCCAAAGGAGCTGACAAAATCCACAGCCAATGACCGGCGGCACCATCAAGTCCGAGCCCGGTTTCTCTCCCTCTTTGGACGCCGAATTCGTCGGCACAGGAAACGATTACATTCACAACGACCCGAGCGGAAAACACATGCGACTGAATGCCCATGGCGTTGTTAAAGATAAAGAAAATGGCGCGATGGTGTATGTGAACTATTCCGGAGTTGTAGACATTACACCAGAGCTAGGGGCAATTCTTCAGGGACACGAGGATGCGAAGTCGACGGAATTTGGGAACTCTTGTAAATTGACCTTAGACCTTACTACTCCCGCTTTCTTTCTCTTACCACTAGTCTTGCTGACCATCATGCCCAATTTCAAGTCATCGAGATACGCTTCGAAACCGGTGACGAGAAACTGCAGGCACTGGAAACAGGGACGTTCGTCGCGGCAGGAAGGTTCATCTATGAGCATGGCAAGCCGGTTATTGTGGAATACAAGATCAGCAAGGTAGTCAAAGGTAGTCATTAAGTGGGCCTGAGTTTGTGGTCTGGTTCGTATGAACGTGGTAGCCAATCATTGTAGGAAATTGTATAGCTGTTGTGGATAGCAAGAATCGTCGATATCGCGTTTTCGCAAACATTATGGTTATGTCAGCCCTCTCGAACCGTATTGGCTCATGTTTGAAATTGTGTCTTCAAGAGCGTGACTGGTCCAGTACACAGAAGAGCTTCGTAGAAACTTCCAAAATTTGCATGGGATATTTGGAGGTTCCAATCGCGACACTCTGCGCTCTCCTTGCAGCTGTGTATTCGACAAGCAGTCTGCAGCAAGTCGACAAGGGTAGATGCCGTTCGAAGCATCTTACCAAAGAGACGAGATCTCTGCGGTAATGGTGCAATGTCATCGACGAAGCCCGTGTGAAGTAAGTGTCTCTTCCTGCTCACTGCAATTTTGCCAGCTGATCTTTTGCTCATCCAAGAAGTCTTTGTTCCTCTCCATCCACGATTCTTTCGGACCGCAGAACTTCTTCCGTATTATCCGTCTTGCCGCTCCACCTCCATCGCCAATTGTAGAACGCGACCTTGGCCCGTATGTTCGCACACCTCACTTTCCATCTCTTCCACAATCTCTTTCCTTTTGCCCAGTGCACGAATAACGCGATTGCCCATCCCCAACTCACCAAAGCCAAAGTACCCAGTATACTAACAAACACGCTCAAGAACGTGATCGTACTGACCGCGCAGCCGAATCCCTTAGCTCGCAATTCGAATCGTTCAGCCGCAAAGGGACATATCTTCGCATTGACAATGGGCGATAGAAGGGGTAATGGGTATTGATTGGGTATGCAGATTCCCGACTGGACGATCTCTTGTTATTTGACTGTATGCCAGGTATGAACGGGAGAACGTACGACGGGGCACCAGCCGCAAGGATGAGGGGTGGAAAGACAGGAAGAGCAGTCTTGGACGCGCCAGCAGAGCGGGAGTAGATCATCGAGAGTTGTGGTAGAGGAGGCTGAGACGTTCAGATCGAGCGCCCTCGGAGATTGGGTTATCATTCGGGAATGGGAGATTAGAAGTTGGGATGGGAAATGAGTACTGTACCTCCATACGGAAGTACTTCATAGTTCATACCTACGTTGGTCACCGTAAGCGAGCCGGAGCGGAAGGGGATTGGTTCCGCCGCCCTCAGGTCTCTTCCTAATCTGGCACATTATTGACAGCAACCTATGTACGGAATACAGTGTACTCTACGGAGTACTCTGCGCCCATGGCCTTGCGTCAATTGGCATTCTGGATCCAATCTCCTACTTGATCATAGCACATTAAATCCGTTTCTATTTTCAGTTCTCCTTTACGGAAGGATTTCTTACTGTTAAAGGCAGCCGACATCCTTGTACATACTGTATGTACGACCCGAAACAGGCGCATCAGGCCTGCCGGAGGCCGTCTAGACCGCGCTACTCCTTTTTCCTCACACTACCGTGAACACCGTCGTATTTCGTCCCGAATAGTGTCTGCGAACCAACAGAGGCTAGCCAGCCACTACTGCTAGAATAAGTCCATTGCAAACAATTCTTGCAGTTCATCTTCCATTCGAAGAGGCTGAGTACACACCCTAAGGGTCGTATTGTTGGACCGCTATCCATAGAAGCAATGTTCATTTGCCCCCGTCCTCAGGCCACCAGGTGTTGGTGTCGATCTATGCCATCTCCCGGTATCGAGACCCAACAGTCTCAGCCACAGACAACATTCCCTTCTTTGCCTATCCCATTCCTCCGTCTTCTCCCCCCTGTGAATTGTGTTTGTGTATTCGCCGGAGGCTTTTTCAATTGTGTTTCTTGCATCTCACATCTCAGTCTCCAAAATGTCCCGCATCTTTGCAAGACAAAACTTCAATCCTTCATGCCCGAGTGGAGGCACTTGGTACGCATGCGCATCAGGGTCAAACTTTGTAGGATGCTGCAACTCTGAGCCTTGCAGCAATGGTTGCTCCGATGGAGATTTGGCGCCAGCCAGCTTCGATCCTACTTACTTTGGCCAGTTTCCTGACCAGCAATGTTCGACTGGTAGCCGATGGTATACTTGTGGGGCGACGTCGCCGCCATTCATGGGCTGCTGCAAGTCCAGTCCATGCACGTCTGGATGTCCGGTAGGAGATGTTACGGCTGGGTTTCTTTCTTCAAATCCGAAGCTTGCAGCCTCATTTCTGCCGTCGAGCGCTTCTCCATCAGCTACCGACTCAGCATCTTCGTCTACCTCTACTAGTCCAAGTTCGGCCTCTGAGAGCTCAACTTCCTCCACCAGCTCCTCCGCTTCATCTACCTCATCGGCAGCGTCGTCAGCATCATCAGCAGCAGCCGCAAGCGCCTCGCCCACAAATTCAGCTCAGCCAGTCGTGACCTCACATAACACATCAACTGGAGCGATAGCTGGCGGTGCAGTTGGTGGAGTCGCCGTCCTAGCCCTCCTAATCGGGCTAATACTCTTTTACTGTCGCCGAAGAACCAAAATCTCTCGAGAACAGAAGAGCGAACAAAATTTAGGCCCTGACAAATCGCCTTTCTCCAGCGGTGCGCAAGGCGTCGAGGTTGTCTCGCATAAATTCAAGCAGGACTCTTACCAAGGTAATCCCTTCACTTCCCAACTCGCTCCGTATACTGATTAACACCCCCGAAAGACTCGCCCTACCCAACCCCAACACCAGCATACACGCCCTACAACCCCTCCGCCCCTTCCACCCCCGCAAATCCGCACGGCTATCCTTCCGTCAGCGAACTAGAGAACACCCCCATAACACCCTTACCCCGAAACTCGCCACAGCCATCCTACGAACTACCGTCGCCTGACCCTTCAGCGGGCCAGGCGAGGTCGGAGTTGAGCGCAGCGAATAGTACTAAGGTCAGGAGGCAGGACATGGCGCTATCTTCACAAGGGCATGGGGCGGCTTATCAGAGGGTACCGCCTGGGCCGGCTTCTGGTGGGTGGTAGGGGGTTGGGCTTTGCGTGTGGGAAGCGTGGCGTTCGGATGGGCACGGCATTACGGCTAACTGATCCTCGAGATTTAGGCCTTTGCTGATCGAAATTTCATAGCCTAATTTTCTAATTATCCTCCTACTACCACGGAGACCATCCACTTAGCCTGTTCGTCCCTCTCATCATCTCTTCCCCAACGCATCTTTCTTCAAGTGGACCCACACGGGTTTCGCAAACCATCAAGCTCTTCCTCCGTCGAGGCGAAAGCCCGAAAACAACGACCAGGTGCCCATATTGACCACTCAGCAAGTGGCATCCTGCACAAAGACACACGCTCCGAAATTTCCTTTTCGCCCTCTTTGTATCCTATATGCTTTTTCCTCGAACCGGAAGTTGATGTGAAGTCTACGAAGATATCGTGGACAATGGGCTGTTTCCTTGGGTAGGATGGACTGGGACGAAGGTAGGACACTCACCCTAAACCCCATACAAACCCCCTGCCCAAAAATGAAACCAGCATCGTTCCTTATGCTTCTTTCATTTTCGCTGAATCTCCCCTACCGGCTTACGCTCGTCGCCTAAGAGAAATGGCATATGCCCGGGGAGAGGTATCTAGTGCAATAGCAGAGAGGGAGATGATTACGCTCTGAGAATGCCGACAAGCGGAATCACTTGGACAATGGATTTGTCGTATAGAAATGGTGCCCCTTACCTCACCCAATCTCTGGAGCTAATCGATCTAGGAAGTCTTGGAAATCGAATTAGTGCCGGTCAGTAGGGCTTTTACGCTTTTACATATGGGTAACAGAGTCATTGCAAAGTATGAAGAATTAAGATACCGAGATAACTACGAAACGGATCATGGCGGGATCGAAGCAGGCTTCGGATATTCGATGACCTTTATACTTGCCTAAGATTTCAGGTTTGGAAGATACCAGAACCTGAAAACTCGGCCAGACATGCCTGTCTTACTCAATTGCGCACTTTATTCAACAATTTATACTTCCTCATCGTCGTGCGTGTATCTCCAGTTCGTTCTGTTTCAAGACATTTGCTGCTGATATGAAACTCCGCATCATCACCCTCGTTTCTGCACACTTTCTTACTTTCTGCTTTCCTTGCGTATCATGACGGAGGATCATACCAGCCTTATTCTCGAACATAGATTTCCTCCAACTCTGATCTACGTGTGTTTCATGAAGATCCAAAGAACGGTTCTTACAAGCTTCAGAAAAAGCGCCTGCACAGGAGATTGCATTATGGTTCACATACCGCTTCACAATACCACGGATGAAAATATCGTCATCTACCTCTTCTTGGATTGCAGACCTTACAGCTGGCTTCGATATGGCAAGGACAACATATGTTTCCATATGCAAACTACAATAAGAGCCTCTGCCCCAATGCGAAGGGTCGAAGCTCGATCCCCTCCACGACCGCGTTGCAAGCATCGACTTCAAACACCTCCTCAGCGACCCCGCCACCACAGCCCAATCCCACGTCTTCGAAGTCTCCATCACCTCGAAGCCGTACGCACTCAAGATAGTCAGCTTTTCCTTAGCTATCTCATCAATCCCCGTCCTTCGAAGTCCGACTGACCTTGAAAACACGCTTGCAACTCGAATACTACAAAGATTCAGAAGACCTAGCCCCATGTCCCAACAGCGGAATCTGCCTCGTTCCTCTCGACCTCCTCTACGCCCACATGTATCCGTTCCACAACGATTGCCGCGCTATTGGGCGGATTATCCAGGCGGGCTTAAACGGCAAAGTCGCGGTGCGTTGCCATGGCTATCTCACTGTCCCCGCTGCCATGGAGGAGGGGCTAGAACAGCGCTTCCACATCGCCGCCTGAGACCGGCCTGGCAAGGGGTATGCGCACCCGAGCGACCAGCGACGGCTAGAGAAACAGACGCTGACGATTGTGCTTTCAAGCACGGAAGGGTGTAGGGTACTACTTGATTAGCGAGACCACATTGATTTATATTGGACGAATTATTTTTTCTTTTTCGAAGAATAAATAATATGTAAGAATAAAAACGCGTGCGGCTAACCAGGAATGATTATACGAGCACTGGAAAATTCCCTATAGAATATTTCTCATGCCCAACTGGGCTTCTCACCGTGGAGGGGTACCTTAGATATCGAATAAATTGTCGTTATACGTTGCAGGCCGCTCAAAGCACACAGGAAAGATGAAACAAGTACCTATTTGATGGCACTCAACGCTAAGTGGATCGCTATTCAAGAGGCTAGTATAGCTTTTATCTGTATATTACTGTACTGAGGTAGCAGTATTCCTGCGCATACTCAGGATGAAAACAACGATGAGGCATAACCTTTAGTGTTGCAAAACGCAATTGCCGCACCTTCCTCAACCTGACTTTAGAACAACGATTAGAACGGAGTAGCCGCTCAAAAAGAGAAGCATAGTTGATGATCTGCTACTGTCACTGAAATGCAAGCCTGACAGTGTACTTCCATTCTTTCAAACCATGGAAGCCTAAATGAGATAAATGAATATCCAGCGCGGCAAAGACAAGACCGAAACAGTAACACAAACTCTTTTGACGTGATCTTTCAAAAGTTGAAGGGTTGAACAAGCGAGGAATGGTTGAAACGCAAGCTCATGTAGGACGAGAGACATCGTCATAAGTTGCACAAGGCAAATTGTACGCTTGAACAGTATGATCAGAGAAATTACCTGTTAACCGCGTCGACGAGTCGCATGACATGAGTTGTTGTCATGATCGATACAACTGGAAAGCCTGGACATTGTACGGTAAGTCGGTGGTGTGGGGGCATGACACCCTCAAAGGTTGGTTGGCTAGGCCGTAGGGTTGGCTGACCATGTCTGGACAAGGCATCATCCGACAAAACAGTCGCGTGCACCAGGACTTGAAGCATGGTTCGTCTTGATCCTTTTATTTATCTGCTCTCAACTGTCTGCTCTTTTATCATTCGGAAGACAAGAGTATTAGGAAAAAGTAAGGGCTGAGAAAGGGACCAATCGAGGGAATAGCGTACTGTAAGGCTAATTGCGACAGGCGTATCCCGGCCCGGGTTTTGTTCCTGCAGGCTGCATCATCAGTAAAACAAATCTGAGACCATTCCAAGTCGCTGCTGCAGGTTGGCGGCGACGTTGTCGAAAGTACTTCGCTACGCTGTCTAGGCCATTGTACCTTATATCATGATCTAAACTTACCTCCCTAAGTCCCTGGTACTTGCTTTTGCCGCGCCCGACAACATGCACGGCCATCTGTCAGCAGTTCTTCTCTTTCTTACTTTCTTTGGCTATAGCAGTGCATTCCCTACTCAACAGCAACCGCTTATTGCGACATCTGCCGCTACTGGCAAGTCGGAGCTGCTGGACAGCTCTGTCAAAAGCAGGGGACTGCGGGGGAAGTTCTTGCACATTACAGGTACTTTACTACCACATAATCTCTTGATCAGGGTTGTCGCTTATTGTTTTATAGATTTGCATCCCGACCCTTTCTACAAATACCATTCGTCTACAGAACAGGATTCGGCATGTCATAGAGGTCAAGGGCCGGCTGGCGCTTGGGGTGCCGAGACCAGCGATTGCGACTCCCCAATCTCCCTGATCAACGCTACTTTCAAGTGGATCGACGAGAACCTGAAGGATACTATAGATTTTGTCGTTTGGACAGGCGATTCAGCACGTCATGACAATGACGAGGAAATCCCAAGGACAGACCAGCAGATTGTAGAACTGAACGAGCTGCTGGTGACTAAGTTTGTCGAGGTCTTTGGCAAGAACGACGATATCAACGACACAGATCCTACAAACGACTTTACAATACCGATTGTTCCGACCTTCGGCAACAACGACATCTTGCCTCATAACATCCTCGATCCTGGTCCCAATAGATGGACAAAGAATTATCTCAGCATATGGAGGAAATTCATACCCGAGGTGCAACGGCATGGTTTTAGCAGGGGAGGATGGTTCTTTGTCGAAGTTATACCGAAAAAGCTGGCGGTGTTCAGCCTCAACACTTTGTATTTTTTTGATTCCAATACCGCCGTGGATGGATGCGCCAAGCCGTCAGAGCCGGGGTATGAACAAATGGAATGGCTCAGGATACAGCTGCAATTCCTCCGTGAAAGGGGGTTGAAGGCTATTATGACCGGTCATGTACCCCCTGCAAGGACCGACAGCAAGCTTAGCTGGGATGAGACATGTTGGCAGAAATATACATTGTGGATGAAGCAATATCGAGATGTTGTTGTCGGAGGGTTGTACGGACATATGAATGTTGATCACTTTATGCTTCAAGACTCCAAGGATATTGACATAAAGGTGCTGAATGGGATCGAGGATGCTTTGTCCCGGACGGCCTTCGATGAAGACTTTACTACACAATCATCAGCCGATTACTTGACGGAGTTACGTGAAGAGTGGTCCAAATTTCCAGACCCGCCCAAAGCAAAGAAGAATGTGGCGACGATAATGGATAGTATTGACAAGATCGTCGAGCAGCATAAGAAAAATGGGAAGAAATCCAAAAAGCACAAGAAATCCAAACAAGAAAAGTTCTTCGACAAGATTGGTGGTCAATGGGCCGAACGCTACAGCGCCACCCTTGTTGGTCCCAGCGTTGTCCCAAACTACTTTCCTACCCTCCGGGTATTTGAATACAATATCACTGGCTTAGCTTCAAAGGCATCACCAGAGTTCCCAGAGTCTGAAGCGCTCGGCACCCAGGAGCCTGACTTTTTTGATCCTGGGCACGAACTATACGAAATAGTGACTGAAGGCAAAAATCGCAAAACATCGCCCAAAAAACCCAAACAGCCTCTCCCCTTACCCCCCTCCAAGTCTTCCCCTCCTGGCCCTGCTTATTCCCCCCAACCTCTCACCTTGCTCTCCTACACCCAATATTACGCCAACCTCACCTATATAAACGATGACTTCGTCTCCGACGCACTACCCGCCTCGCCCAACTTTATCCCAGCCACGCTGGATGACACAGTTGACGCCGAACGCTGGCACAAAGGCAAACACTCTGGCAAAAACCCCAAGAAGGGGAAGGAGGAAAGACAGCATGATAGATTTGAGTATGAGGTTGAGTATGACACTAAGACTGATAAAGTCTACGGTTTGAAGGACTTGACAGTCAGGAGTTATATCGACTTGGCTGCGCGAATCGGGAGGTACAAATCCAGCGGCTCTCAACTCGATTTCTGCTTAGAGAGCCAAAAGGAAGCGGAGGATGGCGAAGAGGTGGAAGCGGCGAAGAACAAGAAGCACGAGAAACACAAGAAGCACAAGAAGCACAAGAAGCACAAGAAACACAAGAAGCACAAGAAGCACAAAGGCACCAACAAAGTCTGGTTTACCTTCATCCGCCGCGCGTTTGTGGGCTCGAGGGATGAGGACGAGTTGCGGGATGAATTTGGGTAATCGACAGTACAAGCTGCGGTATCTTGAATCTGGCTCGGGGGGTAGCATGGCCGGGCGTTTCAGCTTAGATTTCTTTTTCGCACGGAGTCGAGCGGCATTTGCGTAGGCGTCCCGGAACTTCCATATCCCCACAAGCATCAAGTATACTTACTTCAATCTCCTCCCACACTATCCAAGCATATGTAGACACACCCCATCTCGCACCCCCAGCCTCCAAACACTAAAACCTCCTAACACACCAACTCCCGTAAACCCTACTGAACCATCCGATAACAGTACCGAAACTAGGCAGGGAGCAGATGAATAGGTAAACAGTCCAAAAATGCCCCGATCGAAACCAAAGCATTCGGTGAAAGGCCCGAGTGGAAAGCGAGTCAGTTATGTATTTTGAAAGCTCAACCGGCGACTAGACTGTTTTCCGTAATGAAAATAAATAACAAATCGTCTTGAAACGAAGAAACGAAAACGAACGCCCACCGATTTTGCTGGGGAAATATATATATATATATATATATGTATGTAAATATCAAACGAATGACGTTGTCCGAGATCATCTTTTATTTTTTGGGGGCTTATTTCTTGTTAAACCGTTCTGTTCAGATTTTGTTCTGAGCTGTCTTCTTTTCTCTTTTCTCTTTTCTCTTCCTCTTCCATCCCGTACACAAACCCCGTATACAAACCCGTACACAAAACCCATATACAAAACCCGTATACAAAACCGTATATAAGCTTATTTACAGTATATATATATATATACTCTAAAGCCGCATATGTAAAAAAAAAAAAAAAACTGATTATGAGGTTGGAGACTGGCTGGCTGTTTGTCGTGTTTCTGTGTGGTGGAGAGAGAGGTTGGGAGGGGGTTGGGGTGGTGGGGGAGGTTTGGAGAGGGGGGTTGTTTTTGGGGGTGGTGGGTGTGGTAGTGGGTGGAAGGGAAGGGGAGGGGATTTGAAAGTTGAAGGGAGAGGAATATGGAAAGAAGGATTGGTGCTGTTGGAGGTATGTACAGTAGAACGATGAAGAGAGTATGCACATAGCCGTGACGGATGCATTTCCAAAGAGTGCGAAATTGGACCGGGGGGGTTGAGAGGAGGTGGGTGTAGATATAGACGCAGATATAGAAGCAGACGGCAGAGATGGACCGTAGTGCAAGAAAGGGGGTGTATGGGGTGCGAGGGGAGGAGTGCTTTTGATTAAATTGGGGGGGGGGGGGGGGGGGGGGTTAGGCAGCTGGACGAGATCTTACAGTATGCCTCTTTTACGGAGGAAGGAGGAGAAGAAAAAAGATGGTAGTGTGGCAGCCTTGGTGGTACATAGTGAGAATATCCGGGATGGGGGGTGGAGTGCTGGAGTTGTGGTTCTTCTTTCTCTTACAGAAACTGCGATGACGTGATCTTTATGCTGACTTTCGCGGTCACTGTACTGAGACTAGCAACTAACTAACTCAAAAGGCAACATAGAAGCCTCAGCTAGTGGATGAAATACCACCCTTATTGGACCAGAACGGGACAATGTTTTCAGGGAATCAGAGCCGCAAGAGGGTATGGGAGGATGTTTCGCTAGAAGAACTAGGAAGCTACTTTTGTTCCTCCCAGTGAAAGGATTTCTAGCAGCCAGCATCAGCGATACCTTATCTGTGCGACTTCCCAAGCGGAAACCCGCTCTCCAGTCTCAGTTGATACCAGCGTGGTATACCAGGGCCTCCTGCAATACTGAGATGGGTTGGGTGGCTGGTATAAGCCATATACTAGCCCAGCTGTTGGATTTTGCGAAGCAGCATTCGCAGGCTCTGGTAGAGGCGGAGAGGGATATGGGGAAAGGGAGGATGGGTGGGGTGGGGTGGGGTGCTGGGTTCGAGTCAGGAAGGTAGTAGGAATTTGGGTCGTCTCTGTTTGTAGGGGGATAGGTTGCTTGGGATGGGGGTATCTGTCAAGAAGGTGTGAGTCTGGTTGAGTTGGTGAAGGGTTTGCACTTGCGGTCGACGTGACTTTTTTTGATAAAGAATCACTTTGAGTAAATTCCATGTCTTGCTCGTGCCTTTTGTGTCTCGGTCGTGCCTATTGTGTCTCGGTCGTCATTGATTTTTTATCGCTTTGTAGAGCATCACCTGTGCGGCGTTAGCTCTCCTCCTTGGGAATACAGTCCTCCATCGTTATTTTAGTCTCTTTGAAGCATGGCAGATGGGACGTCTGATCTGAGATTTGTAGGTGCCATGCGTAGGCACCATGGGCCTTGACACGACCTGGATAGGGTCTGGATATTGGAAGGTGAAGGTCAAGGAGAAAGCATCAGAATCGGAGATGAGAGATGAACGCGAACAATGTGCAGATTCACAGACCAAGCTTCGAACCAGACGAAGGTTGTCCAGCTAAGGCTGAGAACGTCTTGATCATGACTCCGTCGGCGGCGCAAGGCATTCTTGGCCAAGGCGCCGTCATAGTTCTTTCAATCGAGGTGACGGTGGGGTCAGCCAATACAGAACTCCAGAACAAGGCCAATTGCGAGTATATGCCGATGAGCCTGAGAAAGGAGAACCAAGCGTCGATCATCCACATTTGCATAATCCAGGTCAGAGTCCTCTTCCTCTCCTGAGGGACCCAGACCATCGCGTCCTGCCCAGTAGGCCTCTAATGATGTTAATTGGCCTGCTTGGAGACGTTCGGCCCGGTACTGAGTGTTTCGTGTTGTCGTTGCTTTTCCTTAGTTGTAGCCTTGGCAATCGTGTCCGCCTTGTGTAGCCTCTTCCAAACCGCCATCTCGGATATGTTTTCGTCAAGTCGGCCACTGACGACTTGTCTATCCGGTGTATGAGGTCGGATATCCTCTATTGTACACGCCTATTGGGGCTGTTTATGGCCTACAGCCATGGCTTGTTCTCGTACTCGCGAGTTTGCTCCATGTATCCATCTCACGCGATCGGCCATATTCCATCTCGGCCTCAGCCGTATGGAAGAAGAAACTCTGCTCTATTGAGGGGTCATGGCATTTTAAGTCATCCAGCGAGGATTACAGATCGCCTATTGGCCTACCAAAACGGCATTTTCCAACCAACGATGATACTCCCTTCAAGCTGTACATGTTAGAACATTCTCGTCCCTGAGCCGTCAACCCCGACTTATGCATGTCGTTTTCGATCGCAAACTGAAGAGTTCGATCAAGCGAGAGGACGATCATGTCCCTTTTCGGGTTGTCGGATTAAAGTTCATGTGTTGCAGAGACAAAGCTAGAATCTCGTATTCCTTTCGGAGGAACAACTTTCAAACCACGCACTGAGGAGGCTTGTGGTCAAACAGGATCATAGTAGCGAATATCATTTATCAGGCGCTGTTAATCCGATGGCGTTTGTGGCTTCTTGACAGAACACTGTTTCGGTGCTTATAGCCCCTTGGCACTTCTTGATCACTTTGCCTTGACACATCAGTAGTACATATCATGATGCATTCATTGGTCGGCCGTAGACCGTGGCGCCGCAAGTCGTTGACAGTAGCAACGCATTCGTGAACGGCTACGACCTATGGGTCAAGTATCACAAAAGAGCTTACCTTAGTTCGATCCATGGATGGCTCTTGCTGCAGTCGCTGTTGAACTGACATGTTACTTTCGCACGTGGCGGCTGTCATAGGTAGTACGCCCGCCTGCGCGGATGCCCCTGGGGCATCCCTAACCAGAATTCTGATGCTTACGCGTACAACAAGCGAGATGCAGAGAAGATGGTTGGTCGGCCGGTAACCAATTCTCTTTCTAGGGAATAAACACCCCGAACAAGGCTGCGTCGGAGGCAGAAGGTTAAATTCTCTCGGGTGGGATGTTGGGGACCCATGTCGGGTTTGTTCAAACTTACCAGTACTTCGTTCCCGATGTTGGTGGAGTGGTTTCCATGGTCGGAACCAGCCACTTACTGCCGGCCCTTGTAGCCATCAGACCCAGTGGTTGAGATGTTCAGCTCCAGAGGACGTCGAGGCAAGTCCACGAAGAGAGAGCTCGCTAGCAATGCATGTCAGCAATACTACTTCGTACTAGTGGCAGAAGCTAGCGCATGCTTACTAACCGGGCACCAACGGGAGATCGTCTTCTATCCCCGCACCCCCGCACCTCCGCACTTCACTTGCTTAGCGTACCATACTTCGACCTCAGCAAGGCAATCATCAAAACATGGCTTGATGGCTTGATGGCTTGATGGCTTGGAGCCTTGAAGACTTGAAGACTTGAAATTTTCGACCCCGGAACTGAAGGCACAAACTTAAACACCTATCAGGTCGCACGTTCTGACGCTGCTTATGGCGATTCCCCCGCATCAAGAATATTGTCTGTTCTTCCGACCAAGTCCTGTCAGCTGCATTGAACTCTTGGAGGAGGATCTGCAAGCCATAGCTCTTCGCCAGCTCTCATCAGCTCCTCGGAATGGAAGAGTCGAAGCGAGAGCCGCAGCTATACGTGCGCGGCGTGGTTTGGTATCCGATGGGATCGGAACAGCTGCAGGTCGTCAGAAGAAGCCCCTGGCGTCAGCCAAGAAAGTCGATGCTGCTCTCGGACCGGACAAGCAGGGAAGACATAGATCCACGTGTGGTGGTGTGGATAGCTGGATGGCATCGGGTAGGAGATGCGCATCTTCTGGTACAGCGGGATAGATCTGAATCCGTGAAGCTGTTACGTACTTACATATCCGTATGAGTTCCAGGCACGGAATATGAAAGTCAAATGTGAGATGACTGCAGAAGATCGATCGTAAGATCAAAAGGCAGACGGCAGCGCTTTCATTAATCACTCTTGTTGAACCCCTTAAAGAAGTATATAAAGGGTCCAACATCCTGCAAAACATCAGCAACATTCAGCAGACTCCCACATCTTTCCAACAGCCAAATAAGAAAACCACGCTCTTCAACTAAAATTTACTTCTTGTCTATCAATCAGCCAATATGCACTTCACCCAACTCTTTACTCTTACCGTCTTCCTCGCCGCTGGCGCCCTTGCGGCTCCCAACAACCCTCCTCCACCTCCAACCAAGCCATCTCACCCCCCTCAGCCAACCCAGACCATCGTCAACCAGCAGAACCAGTGCGGCAACAACGTCACTCCGTACTGCTGCACCTCCGACGGGAAGCTGAGCTACACCTCTTGCTATGCCATGAGTAGGCTTCTGCGATCGAATCTTGCCGGCTCTTGTTGTACTGTTCGCTAATCATCATGTTTGGAATAGGTGCCAGTTCCCAGTGCTCCAACACAGTTGTCTGCTGCAATGCCCAGAACGTGAGCGGCCATTTGTTCCTCTATAATAACCTTTTTCTCTCTTCCACGTCTCTCCCCACTATTTCTGTGGTGCTAATTCTCTCTAGAGCATTCAAGTCTGCATTGGCAACGCCAACGTCGTTCTCAAATGAACAATGCCAATGCCACAAGGCAGAGCTCTTCAAATGTCCCACTGTCGACAGCGACATGGCCTCCAGGTCTGCAGGAGACATTAGGGTGTCACTCATTTCGATGGAAATTCTTGCTGTTTGCTGTGTATGCTCGGTCATTCCGTGGGTTAGCGGATTGTTTCAACGCTCTTTAACGATGCTTGCAGCCTCGTAGCTAGTTATCAAAGCTTGTTTGCCCAACTCTACCAATTTTGGTGATTATCTTCGTTGTGAGCTTCGATATGATAACTGAGCGATTGCTGCCGAGAATTACTCTTTCATAACTGATCAGCCCAGGACCGGTGTCAGGCGTCCGCTAGTCAGCCTTTCTTAACTTCCTCCCGAGAAATAATTGAGGTCTCAAAGAGGATTACGGCCTGGTTTTCCAAGTAGAAGAAGCCGAATGTGGACCATACGGCAAGTCCTTACACGCATAGTAAGCACGCAGGAAGAAGGGAAATGTGTGAATCATTAAGAACCTGTGCATAGCCTTAGCATCATGTACAGCCATATGCCTATTTCAAGTTGTGAGCAATTTCACGCTCACCGAGTCCAAGCCCAAACTATCAGATACAAGTCTACCAGAGATCGCGAGCGGCCCTTGTGGTTCTTTGCCTCTCACTAGTCCTTTCTTTACATAGAATTAGACCCTGAGAGCAATCCTGACTCTCAATACCGGTATTTGTTGTCATGAGCACACGGACCATGTGAGCTACAACATTTCAATATCGATAGCATGTAATGATGAGCTCTTAACTTCTCATGTTTGCACAAGAGCTCCAGCTGTGACTTGTAAACACAACGCCCAACGGAGAATGTATAGGAATTAACAACGAAACATCTGGCTTGGGCAGAATCTCTAGAGTTTTCGTCAGACCTCAATGCCATCTTTTTAAACGGCCGAGCTGAAGTTTGTTTCTTGCAACTAAAAATTCTCATCATTACCTGCGGACGAATCAACGTAATTAACTCGTAAAACTTCCGGCTGCAAGGCGGCTGGGAAGCATGCTCTCAAGTTGGCAACTAGCTGAGTTGGTAACAGCCACTTATTCTTCCCATCTATACAGGCGATTCATCAAGCAGGTCGATGCTGGACTATGATTAGCCCAATGGCTATTCTCGAGGCACCGTCGTCCATTACCTGCTTTAATGGCTTTATCATCGCTTTCAGATCGTATTGGTATGTGAGGGTCAGAGCGAATATGTGCATGTAGGTATATTGGCTATCTAGTAGGTATAGCATATATGGTAGAGCATACAGATGAAGGAAGAAGTGAGAGGACGAATAAATATCCCTAGCGCCAAGCCGCTTCGGCCGAAGCGGAAATAACTAGAACTCTCTCGCATGGAATTATGTAACAGCAATGATTAGATAATCATTGAGTAATCAGAGTCTCGAAGTGATCGCTCTGATCACTCGAATCAGAAGTGATCACAGTGAGCATGATGAGCATAATGCTCATCTCGCTCACCTTGCTCGAAGATGATCAGAGTGATCATTCAGAGCAGAGACGACTTGACATGATTCTTCTATGTTTATATAACGATGATCGTTCCCTTAGATAGAAGCTTCGTGCTCAACTCATGTAAGCAGTCAATACATATTATTGTCTCAGCTATCTTTAGATTTCAAGTCTAGTAATAGTGATTACTGTTTGATCTTTGTATATATCTTGTGTTGTTAAAGAAACAATCATTACACTTTAAGCATCACTCTTTCATAAGATATCAGAAACATTCATTCTTTTTAATCATGTTTAGTCAGTCAGAACGAGTCATACTCAGTCAGAGAGTAAGCATTTTCAATGCAGATAAAATCAAGATTTCAACATTGAACTTGTATCACAATGATCAAGATAAACTTGAAGCATATTTAATACAGATAAAGCTATACATTAAATGACATTCATTTCAGTTCAAGTTCATCAAGAACAAAGTACTCTTTGCATTTATTTATTTAAAAGATAATGCATTTACATAATTTCATCACTATTTAACAAATTATCTGCAGAAGAAATCAGAAGAATGAGAAGAGAAAATTAACATGATATTTTATGACTCTCAGATGTTCAAGAAATGTCTAAGAAGAATATTTAAAGACATTGATAAAAAACATACAGTAAAACAACAGTTGTACAATTTGCAACAGAAAATCTTTGCAGCAACTTATTCAATCAACTTTCAACATATTATAATGAATATGAAATGAAATGATGCAGCTCTCATCAGTCAGTTTTATCAGAAACTGCAAAAGAAAGTTAAGAATGAAATTATTAAAATTAATAAACTTGCAAACTTATAAAAAGTGATATTCAGAACAATGATCATCAACAATAAACAGTACAAGAAATGTTTGAAAAAAGATAAAAAATTAATCATGTCAATAATATTAAGATGAAAGTTCAAGAAGAAATGATGACAGTCATACTATAATTCTTAATTTATGAAGTTAAATGCAACTTGAAAGATATTGTTACGAGTGTGTCGAGATTGAATAGGGTTTCCTAGCCAACAAGTTCTAGGGGTTTTGGCCCATGTTGAACCTCTAGCCTCAACACTCTATTCTAGCGCTTTCGATACTCGAGCAAACCTGCTTCGCCTTCTTTGTTTTGCCCTACTATAGATACAGCTCGAAACTCTCTTTGATTTCTTCTGTATTCTTAATATTCTAGTTATAGCTATCTCTATTGATCAAACATTCTATTCAGCTACGCACTACCTCGCTGCAGTGTGGTTAGATTCTAGGCACGATCCCAACATTATATTAAGAATCCGTTAATCACACGATATCGATACCAATACCCATTCAAGATACTCGTACAGACAGAACGAGTCTAAAGAAATTCGTTTACCTGGTGGTCGACGCAACCGAAAGACTGAACAACACTAGGGAGTTTGATAGAATCAACGGCGAGGCTGTTTGGATCGCTAGACAACTTACCGCTCACTAAGTACGCAAAGTTCACCCGATCAAGAGGATCAACTCATTCTCGTGGAACAGACGAGTGAAAATAAGCTGTTCAACCCGATTAAGAGAATCGACGATAAAGGACCTTCGTGGATTGCTTGAGAATCAACCCATTCTCGTGGAGCAGACGAGTGAAAATAAGCTGTTCAACCCATCCCTTTCCCTCTTCGCCCCGAACCAAGCTCGTGAATCAGGCGAGTCAAAACAATCTGTGCCGTCAGATCAAATTAGTGAGCCTGCTACTACAAATGGCGTCCTCATAGTGAGCCTGCTACAATGGCACTCTTCGTCATTGCGATGATCTACCTACCCCCATCGCCTTACCTACCAGTGGACCTGGTCCTACGTCCACATGCAAATAGTGAGCCTGCTACAATGGCAAGCCGAAAGTTGACCTCTTCGATGAGCAAGTCGACTAGTGAGCCTGCTTCAATGGCACTCTTCGTCAATGCGATGACCTACCTACCCCCATCGCCTTACCTATCAGTGAACCTGGTCCTACGTCCACATGCAAATAGTGAGCCTGCTACAATGGCAAGCCGAAAGTTGACCTCTTCGATGAGCAAGTCGACTAGTGAGCCTGCTTCAATGACACCCTCCGTCAATGCGATGACCCACCTACCCTCATCGCCCGACCTATCAGTGAACCGGTCTACCTCGCGTTCACGTGCAACTAGTGAGCCTGCTTCAATGATCACTCTATTCCACATAGTGAGCCTGCTACAATAGGCATTTGGCGGGTTGGTTTGAATCAATAGGAAGGTTGATAGAAAGGCAGGCACCAAGGCTCTACGTCAGTGCTATGAACTACACTACAAGTCATAGAGACATGACTTTTAAAGAGAAGAAGATAATGTTACGAGTGTGTCGAGATTGAATAGGGTTTCCTAGTCAACAAGCCCTAGAGGTTTTGGCTCATGTTGAACCTCTAGCCTCAACACTCTATCCTAGCGCTTTCGATACTTGAGCAAACCTGCTTCGTTCCCTTTGTTTTGCTCTACTATAGATACAGCTCGAAACTCTCTTTGATTTCTTCTGTATTCTTAATATTCTAGTTATAGCTATCTCTATTGATCAAACATTCTATTCAGCTACGCACTATTTCGCTGCAGTGTGATTAGATTCTAGGCACGATCTCAACAGATATTAATGAATGCTTGCAAAAAAACAGTTCAACAGAGTAAAACATGTTATACATGTAAAAAGCTAAATCATTACTTTAAGAATTGTATTCAGAACAAGTTTAAAAATAAGTTAAAGCTTTATGATAAATAAAACAAATCTTTCACAACAACAAAAAAAATTAAGAAAAACATTCATAATAAAATGTTTTGAACAGAATGCTATGATGATCAGTGTTGCATACATCTGAGCAATAAGAAAGATTCTGAATGATACTCAAAACTTTTATGAAAGAATCATTTTTACACAGCAACTTATCATTAATTGAAAGTGCATGATGAGAATAGTGATAAAAGCTCATTCACTATGATCACGAAATCAAAGATTTTCAACAGTGAAGCATATGACTTGAATAAATTGAATGATATCAAAAAAGCTATTTATTAAGCAGTTAAAGAAGAAAATCAACTTAGCAAAACTTTACAAGCATTCACTATCACAGCAGAAGATGCTCTTAAGCAAGAAGAAAATCATCTTGAAGTAAAGAAAGATTTCAGAAAGTTTACAAGTTAAGTAAACTTTATAAGCATGTATAATGAATTGTACACTCTTTTTAAACAGAAAGAGAAAGATTTTTCACAGTGAATGCAACAGATCAAGAATGATATACATCAAGTTATTTATAACACTATGCAAGATGAGTCAATTGCATCATGCAAAGACATTCAATATCATGACATAATCATGAAAAAGTTATTCACAGAAGTCAAGTTCATTAAGCAAGAAGAATATGTACTTTCTGATAAAAATCACATATTCAGAAAACTTAAATAAATGATAAAAGTCATCAGAAAGAGATTTGATCTGTGTGATTTAAAGAAATATTCACTTAAGAAGATCAACTTAAATTAATTTCAATACATAAAACAAGTATTAAAAGAGTAAACTTTTAGTTCAAAAAACTAGAAGACTTTTTAATCAATAAATCATTAAAGAAGTTTAGTCAAGAATTGAAAATTGAAAGCATATTTATTTTTATCAATGACTTATTGCAGTTATGAGTCTGAATCAAAGTTAATGATCACGCAGCACGACTATTTATAAACAGTGACTGCACAGAAAATTACATATTCTCAGAATTTGTTAAAGAAGCGCAAATATTTATGCAGAAGAAGAAAGAATTTTACAATTTGCAAAACTTCAATGAAATACTCATAAAGTATAACAATGAACTAATAAATCAAGAGATTCAACTCATTCATTTGAGACTTAAATGTCATTGAAAGAAGTTACATTTAAATGTTACAAAGCAGTTAAACAGCAATATAGTTCTAAACATATCATGACTTTGTATGATCAATTCAATAATTAATTGAATCAACGAGACAATTGCATTTCTAGATATAAAAACAACGCGATTGCATTCAATATTGAAATCATCACAAAATGTGAAGATATTCATCATGATGAGCAAAGAAATGCGCGAAGAGTTCAAAGAAATCAATGATGCACAAATGTTATAAAGCAGAGAGATTCAGAATGATCACTTGAAGAATCTCATTATCATTATTATTGCTAAGAAATATCAGAAATATAAGATTTTGTTTGAGAAAGAAAGTGATCAAGAAACATTACTTAAACATCAATCATGAAATCACAAGATTAAGCTCATTGATGACAAAAAACTCATGAAACAATTCATTTACTTATTGTTAGCAGAAAAGCTCAATGCTTTGTAATAATATCTGAAAGAGAACATGTGAAAAGAATTCATTAAAGAATCATAGTTGTTAGCAAAATACTCAATTTTGTTTGTTTTAAAATTGAATGAAAGTCTAAAACTATGTATCAACTATAAAGTATTGAATAACATCATGATTAAAAACAGCTATGCATTATCACTCATAGCAGAACTGCAGAACAAACTGCAAAGTGCACAATAATTTATGAAATTCAATATATTTAAAGCATTTAATTGAATATGAATTAAAGAAAAAGATGAGTGAAAGACAGTTTTTTGCACTCAACTAAAACATTATGAGTATTTGATCATGTCTTTCAACTTAATCAATGCTTCAATCATGTTTCAGATTTTTGTGAATAATGTGCTATAATGTTATTTAAATCAATTTATCATAGTATATTTAAATGATATATTAGTATACTCAAAGATAAAGAAAGAACATATGCAGCATGTTAAGAAAGTTCTACAAACTTTGAAGAAAGTTAATCTGCACATCAAGTCAGAGAAAAGTGAATTTCATGTACAAAGTGTATGATTTTTGAGATTCATAATCATGTTTTAAAGTCTAAGAATGAATTCAAAGAAGATAAAAGTTGTTACAACTTAATCAATATCAAAGTCAAAAATTGAAATTCAATTCTTTTTAAAATTCATGAACTTTTATAAATGCTTTATAAAGAAATACTTCAGAATCATCTCGTCACTTATGAATTTTACAAGAAAGAACATATCATTCATGTGAACTGAGAAAGCAGAAGAAGCTTTCAAGAAGTTGAAGAAATTGTTCATTTTTCAGTCAGTACTGATTATGTTTGAATCATAAAAATTCATCATGCTTAAGATGAACGCGTCAAATGAAACTATTGAAGCATGTATCAATCAATCAAATGATAAAAGATGTTTGCATCTCATTGCTTTTCACAGTAAAAAGTTTACAAATGTTGAATTGAACTACAAGATACATGATAAGAAGCTGTTAACTATTGTTGATTCTTTCAAACAATGAAAAGTGTATCTGAAAGAATCTAAACATCAGATTCAAGTATATACAAATCATAAAAATCTGTTATACTTTACAATTACAAAAGTTCTAAATTGAAAACAGATTAAATGATCAAAAAAGTTGTCATCATACAACTTTCAAATTCAATATTAAAAGAAATTTGAAAACTTAAAAATCAACATCTTGAGCAAAAGAGCAAATCATATAACAGATAAATCATAGATAAATCAAACTATCTTGCAAGAAAATTTAGATGATTTGATTATTTATAATAAACAAAACGCAGTTACTTTACAAATTAACAACAGAGATCTTGAGAAATGAGTAAAGTTAAAGTTAGCGAAGAACTCAGTCACGCAGAATATTATAGAAAATATTAAAAACAACGTGAACTTTGAGATTATCAATGAAATACTGACATTTCAAGATCTGATTTATGTTTCAACAAGATGCAGACAGAAAATGATAAATGATCATCACAAGTTAATGATACATGAACATCAAGATTCAAATAAAATCATTGAAAGAATATTTAAAATCTACTATTTCTCAAAGATGAGAAAATGAATAGAAAATATTATCAGAAAGTGCAATGTGTATATTTGTATAAAACATAATTGTAATTGTAATTCATACATTCTTGTGACATCGATTTAGACTCGACTCATGAGAGACTCTATGCTACTTATATCGAGTGAACAAAACTCTCTGAGAAAGAAAATCACTCGTCGTCTATACGAC
>JAABUS010000635.1_pt1 | contig 86745 bp, 85 predicted proteins | sample 5560161 | NCBI WGS metagenome assembly JAABUS01 (sample SAMN10711885, study PRJNA513376) | rock metagenome | isolation source: Antarctica rocks | place: Antarctica: Victoria Land, Trio Nunatak nord | collected 2016-01-04
CGAGAACAGTTTGCCTTTTAATATCTTGTTAGAAATTAAAGAAAAATATAAAGGCAAAACAATCAAAATTGTTACTGAAGTAATAGAACAGGATAGTATTAAGTATTCAATAAATGTTGAAGACGAAGAAAATGTATATGTAATAGAAAGCGACAGTGAGGCATTTATTCACCTTGCAAAAAAATTCAAAAAACAACAAAGCGAATGAAATATGATTTAATTTCTATAGACAAAACAAGTCGTATGAACTCTAATCGTATAATTTTCTCATGTGCATTTAATAAATGTGCAACGGTGTGTATTTCTATACCTGCCTCTTTTTTTGCGATATCACTAAGAATACAGATAAACAGACAGCTATCATCAAAAAAGCGACTTGAGTATACAACAGCACATCCTGATTTTTTTTTATAAAATCAAATACCTATCAGCGAAAAGTTTAAAGAAGGCTTTATGGCTATAATTCAGGAAAAGATATCTTAATTACCATCTTAATATGGTTTCTGAATATGGCAATACTTTATAACTAAGAGCGCAAGGAGGAATTAATGTTAAACAAAAAGAGGAATAAAACAATAAAACCTATAACTCCACCTTCCTCAACTACTTAATAATCAAGCTGCTAATTTGGTAAGTAGTTTTAAATCTTCAGAAAAGAGTTCTAGATTTGTTCGATACGCTCTACCCTGCCGGAAAGGCGCGCGAAATATCGCAATCTTTCCGGTTTTTTATTTCTCCTAACTCGTTGTTTATCTGAAAAATAAGTCGGGCTGCTTCATTGATGCGACGGGTTCGATATTGGATTGCGACTAAGCCCTTGTGCGTAACCGCTGAATGCTATAGCCATCATTACAACTAATACATTGATAAATTTTATGTGGAAGGCGTTAAAAAGTGAGTGGTGAATAACCAAACGAAATAGTGCAGTCCTGACCGTCATTTGTAACAACATAAGATCTAAAAGCTCCGCTTACAATATAATACCTATGCTTTGCGATAAAGCCAGGCTGAATAATAAACTGTCTTTTTTTGATTTTTACTTCTTTGAAGCAAGAGCTGAATTGTAACGCTTCTTCGTCTGTTAGCTTAACTGTCCTGTTTATAAATTCAATTATTTTATCGCTGCTTGTCATTGGGGTCTTTCTATTGAGGTTTCATGCATAACCTTATATCAATTTCCCTTGTCACACATTTCCATTCTTCCGTCTCTCTTATGCCGTTCACTTCTCTTCAAACTTCTTTTTCACAGTTTCAAGATGATTTATAAATTTCTGAACATTCGAATTATACCCATACTAATATCGCTTAAAGGGTTTCCGTTTAAATCAAGAAACATATAAAGCGGTTGAGCATTAAAACCAAATTTTGCTATTTCGTAATCTTTATTCTTATCTCCAACTGTTATAATTTTTTCACCTTTTTTGTTGGTGTACTGCTCATTTTCCTGCAGTTCAGTTGACTCAACCGTATCTTAGACGGAAGTAATATAGTCGTAAAATCGAAGGTTAATTCAATGAGTTACCTCTACTTCTCCAATCTCTTTTCGATACGGTCCTGCAAGTCCTTTTTAAATTCTTCATCTAATCCAACCTTATTCTCGCCCGGTACATGAAAAAGTTCTTTGACCATCCGGTTGATAGTAATACTTTGTTGTTCAAACGTGCGGCATACCGAACAGCCGGCCAGATGAATCTTTAATTCCATTTTTTCAAGCAATGTTATTTCACCTATCTGTTTTTTCTCAATCAAAAAAGTTGCTTTCCTGCAGTTGTAAGCAATCTTCTTTAATTCACTATCGTTAAAATCTTTCATTTCATTTATTTTATATCCAGTTTTTTTGAAGACAAGACCGCAGGTTAACTTTGGCCCGGTGAATAATCACCCAAAAATTGGAAGGTGTTACCCTTAGTTCGCTGCAAATGATTTCAGTTGCCAAATCATCTATATGCTTCATTCTAAAAACCGATAACCATAATGCCGGAAGTTTTTGCATACATTTTTGCAGAATAAAATTAAATTCTTTACTTGCGAGAGGATCATAGTCTTCAATACCAAAGGGTTGAGGCCAATGCTCTTCTTTCCAGTGCCCGTCAGTGGCATTAAAAAAGTTTTCCTGTTCATACAGTCCGTCAAATGCCTGTGTCTTTTTTTCTGCACCCGAAGATTTTTTCCGGTATACATCAATAATCTTGTTTTTTAAAATGGCAGTAAGCCAGGTGCGTTCAGAACTTTTGCCTTCAAACTTGTCCAGTCGTTCTAATGCTGCCAAAAAAGTTTCCTGAACCAGGTCGCGGGCTTGCTCCTCATCATTGACTCGGGTAATTACATAAGAATAGAGGTAATCTGCATATTTTTTCACCCATTGTTTAGGATCAAGGGAATGTGCTTCCAAAATCTCTGTCTGGTTGTTTTTAATTTGCATTTATCAGTCAGGTATATGTAATTTAATTCGTTTCCTTAAAATTATCTAATGATATTATCTTCACTCTGATGAAATTTGCCTGACTCCAAAACCGGAGTTAATCAATTTAAATTGAATATTAAAAAGAATAAAACTAAACTTATCGTTTACTATTTATTAGAACAATGAAAAATAGCAGTAATACGTTCCGGCTCTTAAAAAAATATTTCAATGCAGTATGAAGTGTAGTTATCCCTTTCCGGCTTAGTCGCGAACTTCACATAAACCTTACAACTATTTTTAATTATTTGTAAGATCCGATTGCGCAGCCGGCAAAAACAAAAATAAGTGATTTACAACTCGATAGTCTTAAAGCACGACATCTGGCAGTGGCGCACTATAAATATTGAAAAGGACTAAACAAGTAAGGCCTTTAAATCCATGTGATTTTTGCAGGTATGAAAGCAACGGTAAAAATATTGCCCCGAAATATATTCGCCTGGCAACGATTATTAAGGCTTGTAAAGTGTTACTAAAAACTTAATAGTCCACTAAACCTGTAAGGGTTTAAAACTAACTGCGACTAAGCAAACATGAAAAGATTATATCTGATACTCATTCCATTTTTGCTCCTCGCATTAAATGCGTGCAGCCAAAGTGAGGTGTCAACACGCAGTTCTCAAGACACTAAAACGTATCCTGCGGCAAAACCTGATAGCTACTGGGAAAAAGTGCTTTCACCGGAAGCCTACAATATCCTCGTCAATAAGGGTACGGAAGCGCCTTATAAAAACCCCTACTGGAATAATCACCAAAAAGGAACGTATGTCAGCGCTGCTACGGGAAAGGCGTTATTCAATTCAGATACCAAATTTGAATCAGGAACAGGCTGGCCAAGTTTCTTTAAACCGATTGATCCCAAATTGATTAAAGTAGTAAAAGATAAATCGTTCGGCATGGAAAGAGATGAAGTTGTAGAAGCCAGTACCGGTTTGCATCTCGGCCATGTTTTCGATGATGGACCGGCACCTACGGGCAAGCGCTATTGCATGAATTCTTATGCTTTTAAATTTATTACAGGAAAGTGAAGGTAAAAAACCTTCATATCTTCTACAGAGGCTGGAAGCCAAACCAGGTAAAGAACAGGAAGTGGCAGACTTTATAAAAAGTGCACTCCCTTTAGCAGAGCAGGAAGAAAAAACCGTTAGCTGGTATGCGCTGCAGCTTGGTCATTCAACCTTCGGCATCTTTGACACTTTTGAGAATGAAGAAGGACGGATGGCACATTTGGGCGGACCAATCGCAAAAGCACTAATGGCTAAAGCTTCTGAATTACTGGCGAAAGAACCTGTTATTGAGAAAGCAGATCTTTTAGCTGTTAAATAATTAAGTTATTCTTTTTAACCTGTTTTGTAATTCTACTTTGACAAGTTTGTCATTTAAATGTTTTTAAACAGCTTTTAAGAAAAAATTAAGTTATTTCCTTCACCAACCAGGATTAATCTTTAAACTGCACCAGTTTCTGTCGTTCTCTGCTTACTGTTAGTTGAAAGATATCTGGCCGTGAATAATGTCCTGAAGGATCAAAATTCTGGCGTTCTTCCATTACGCGGTTATGGTCTATCGTAGCTACAATAAGTGTTTCCTGGTAATGCACTGGTGCAATTATCCAGATTCCATCCGGGCCTGCAATGCATGAACCGCCGTCAGCAAGCCAATCATTACTGTTGGCAATCATCATAGCTGAATTGGGAAGTTCGGCAGTTATATTCTCCCTTTGCAAAAGACCTGATACTGATACAACAAAAGACCTGGATTCTTGTGCAATAAAGCGGGTAAGTTCTATTGTGTTACGAACATTGCCCGGCCAAAGGGCAATATGGAGGTCTTCGCCTTGTGCATACAGAGAAGAGCGGACCAGCGGCATCCAGTTCTCCCAACAATTGAGTGCGCCCACTGTAAAGGATTCCAGATTGCTCACTTGCAAGCCGTGACCATCGCCTGTAGCCCAATACAATCTTTCCTCATAAGTAGGCATTACTTTACGATGAATATATTGAATAACACCTTGCCGGCTAATATTGGCAAGTGAACAGTAAAGGCTATGACTGCCACGGTCTTCAGCCCTTTCAATAAATCCCAGTATAATCATAATTTTTTTCTCTCTCGCAATTTCACAAAATCGGTTAAGGTTACCGGCAGTAACAGACACAGCCTGTCCCGCATAATAAGCATAGAGTTCTTTTTGAACGGATGAGTTAAAAGCAGCGCCATTAGTTAACGCTATCCAAAAAGGGTAACCGGGCAGCAGCGCCTCGCCGAAAATAACCAGGTCGCACTGCCGTGCAGCCGCGTCAGCTATATATGCTAACATCTTTTCAGCAGTAGCTTCCCGGCTCGCGAATTAATAATCTTCTAAGAAGAAAGAGGTATTGTAAAGGTGCAATTTTAATTGCATAAATAGATTACCTGCGGTTACCACCGGATAGCTAATATTTATGTTAAAAGATTAAGCAATCTTAATATTAAGGCAATTCATATGCATTCACGAATTTCAACTAATGTCTTCCTTAATATTCATTTGTATTTTTATCTTAGTATTTGCACGTTGTAAATTTAATCTTCTTACCTCAGTTATATAAGTTAAGAAACACCTCGTCCAAAGCCGACGGTGTTCCGATACATCTGCGGTGAGATATTGGAATTGATTTTAAAAAACCTGCTAAAGTAATATTCGTCTTCATATCCCAATTCGTAAGCAATTTCCTTTACAGTTTTATTAGTGAGGTAAAGTTCTCTTTTAGCTTCAATGATGATGCGTTCATTAATAAGGCTGGAGAGGGTTTTATTGAAATGCGTCCTGGTTATTTTTGCCAAAGCCTTTGAAGAAATATACAGTAAATCTGCATAGTCGCTTGCTGTATGTTTGATTTTATAATTTTCTTCAATGGCGTCTTTTAATTTTTGAAGAATAAATGGTTCTTTGCTGTTTATTGTCATTTCAGCAGCTTGCGGTTGTTGCTGCGTTTTTAAACGCGTAGCAGTTATTAAAAATATTTTTAGGTAAGCAACCAGCAATTCATGCTGCGCCAGGGCCGGAGTTTGCATTTCCCTTTTAATCTGCCCGAATAATGTTTTAAAGGTGACGGCTGATTCTTCATCTACTCTAACAAAAGGAAATTGGTAAATATTGTTGTACAGAACCCCATTGAGCTCCAATTCCTTTTGATGCTTATGAATGCAAAAAAAATCAAAGTGAAAGTAAATGGCAATACCATTTATAGGTTTATCAGCAGAAAACATATAGGGCTGATAAGGCGCAAAGGCGAACAAAGTATTTTCTTCAAAGTCAAACTCATTAAAATCTGCATTTACTTTTCCAGATCCATTTATTACCCAGATAAGTGTAAAAAAATTATTGCGTTGAAGCTGGTCGAAAAAACTGTTGTCATCAAATGAAAAAATCCTGAAGGCAGGGTTTCCGGTTTGCGGATTTATTAACGTTAAAGCAGACTGATCGGGCATAATACCTCCCTTTTTTAAAAATCAAATTACGTTGTAAAATTACTTCCTCACGAAATACTTTTTACATATTGGCTTCCTTTAGTTTGCTTTTCAATGCATTTATTTCTTTCTTCCAGGCTCGCTATATGATTTAGCTGCGACGCAAATGCTTCCTGAATTTCTGCAACAGTATAGCGGGGTGTGATGTGCTGCGAGCAATTCCAGTCATAAGCTTCAATGTTAAGTACCATCATACGTTCAGGACGAAACCTATATTCTTTTAAGTTGAGTAAATTAAATAATGCACGATTATCTTCCAGTTCAACAATTTCAGCTTTAGCTAAAATTTTCAGCCTTGCTTTTGCCGGATAATCTACCATGATAAGCGCCACATTATTATTGGTTGCAAAGTTGCCTACTGAAATATATTGCCTGTTTCCACTAAAATCAATGAAACCCAAACGCTTTTTATCCAGTACTTTTAAAAATCCTTTTGGCCCGCCGCGATGTTGTATGTACGGATAGTTATTTTCTCCGATGCTTGCCATGTAGAAACTATCGCGCTGCGCAATAAAATCAATCTCGTTTTCTGTTAAGCCATCAACATAAGTGCTTTTCTCCATCCTTGCATAACTTGCCCTGCTGCCCAGCTTTTCCTGCATTTCTTTTACTGCAGTTGTAAATGCTATTTCTGCAAAATTCTTAGCCATAACATTTTAATTTGTTTTCTTAGGGACTAATTGATTGAACCTTCGTTTTACTGTCGTTTTCAGAAGCGCGTAACTTTTGCACCACATGTATTTCTTTAAGCAACGCGTCGAAACGTTTCGGGCTGTTAGTCTGCGACCCCTTCATATCTTGCTCCAACACTGCATCCCACATGGTATCGCCGCATTCGTCGGGAATAACAACAGGTTCATCTGCAGCATTGTCTTTTTCGTCTGTTACATCTTTTTTCATATTTACTATTTTATCGCTTATAATTTTCTTTCTGATTCTTGTATAGGTAAATCATTAATACTTGCATATCGTTTCGCCATCAATCCATTTTCGTCAAATTCCCACAGTTCATTCCCATAACTGCGGAACCATTGTCCTTCATGGTTATGCCATTCGTATTCAAAGCGTACAGCCATCCGGTTTTCACGAAAGCCCCATAATTCTTTTTTTAATTTGTAATGCAATTCCTTTTCCCACTTCTGCTTTAAAAATTCTTTCACCGCTTTCCTTCCGTTAATAAAGTCCGTTCTGTTTCGCCATTCTGTATTGATAGTATAAGCCAGACAAACTCTTTCAGGGTCTTTGCTGTTCCAGGCATCTTCTGCCAGTTGCACTTTTTGTAATGCAGTCTCCATTGTAAAGGGCGGAAGGGGATATTTTTGTTCCATCGTACTGATTTTAATGTTCTGTCATAATTTATTTTGCATAACCTGTTTGCAACAAGGCGGGCGCATGAAAAGTGGAGATTGACGCCGGGGACGACAATTTTCCTTCCTGCACTATTGTTATATTGTTGAGCTTTGAACTTATTCTAAAAAAAGTAAAAGCCAGAAAACAAATCTGACTTTTACTTTCATAATTTTTATTTAGCCTTCTTTGTTTAATCAGCAGCCACTTCCTTTGCATAGAAACGATGCATTTCCCTGGAAATATATTCAAGATAGTCTTCGGTTGCAAAGTGCCCTGCATCAAGCCGGTGCATTTCTGCTTCGGGCAAATCTTTCAGGTAAGCTTCTCCTCCGGCGGGTGTAAAGAATAAATCATTTTGTCCCCAAAAAATAATCGTTTTAGGCTGACTCACCCGAAAAAATTCCTGCCATTTCGGATACAATTCCACGTTGTTGCGGTAATCATAAAACAAATCAAGATTAAGACGGACCGCACCTGGTCTCTGCAAAAATGCGAAATCTAACTCCCAGCTATCAGGGCTTATCAGTTCCGGGTTTTTTGCACCATGAAGATAAATGCCTTTAATGGCATCATGCGTCAAAAACTCAGTTAATGGTTTTTCTGTTTCTGCTGACCTGTTTTTCCATAATGCTCCGCGAAAGCCGTCCCAGGCTGCCGTGAAGCCCACTTCATAAGCATTGCCATTCTGGATAATTAACCAGTCAAGCGCTTCTCTGTTGCGTTCTGCAATTCTAAATCCCACAGGTGCACCGTAATCCTGTACATATAATCCATAATGGTAAAACTCTTTTAGTTCCAGGAAATGTTCAATAATGTCGGCAATTCCATCAAATGAATAATTATAGGTTGCCGGATCCGGGATATCGCTAAGGCCAAAGCCGGGATAATCGGGAGCAATTACGTGAAAGCGGTCTGAAAGACATGGTACGAGGTTGCGATATTGGTGTGACGCGGAAGGGCAGCCATGCAACAACACTAACTTAGGGTTAGCCGGATTTCCTGCCTCACGATAAGCCATATTTAATCCGTCCACTTTGATGCTTTTGTAGGATACCTGTGCATCTGATACAGATGCCTCTGCGGCTGCAGTTATATTTTTCATTTGTTTAATTATTACTGATGATGGAATTTAATTCTAATGATTGCGCTAAAGGAAAATCAACCGGGATTTGTATCAGGTTGTGCAAATAGGTCATAGCTGTTTTGTCGCTTATTTGCAGAATCAAGTCAACCAGGTTTTGGTTGGTGTAACCTTGTGCAAAGAAATTATCTACCAACGCTTCATCTGCATTGCCACGTTTTTTTGTAATGTTGGCAGCTAACTGCACTAATGCATTCAATTTTGCATCTGTGGCTCTCCCCCTGCGAATGTCTATTAATTGTTCATCGCTAAATCCATTCATTTTACCAATCACGGTATGTGCACTTTGACAATATACACAGGCGTTTACCTGGCTCACGATGAGGTTTACCGCTTCTTTTTCTTTATTGCTCAAACTTGTTTTAGCATTTTGATACGCCAGGTATCTTGCCAGGCCATTATCAGAATAAGCGATGGCTGCATAAAGGTTTGGAACAAAACCTAACGCTTTATGCAGATTATCAAAAATGGCCTGATTGGCGGGAGTTACTTCATCCCTTGCGGGGACTGTGAATTTTTTCATTTTCATTTTTTATTAATAATGCCGTTATTGACAATACAAAGATGCCCCGGCTCAGGTCCTTAAAAAATGGAGGAACTACGCAAATGGATGGACAATTTTCCCAGGTTAGAATTTTTAATTATGGACATGAGTTTTCCTGGTTTTGTTCTTATTTGCTTTTTACCTGTTTACAACCGCTGATCCTTATGAAGTCCTGTTGCAATGACTTAGCCATGCGGCTTGAGCTTTCAATATATGAGATTAATAAGCTTTGCAAACAATATACTTAATTCAATAAAAGAAGTCTATTTTATCAGTCGAGAAGACTGAATTGAATGACATATTTCCTGTGCTTCAATTGCTGTTTCTGCATTTTAACTTTATTTCCAAACTTCCTCTGTAAGGTATCTGCATTGATAACGACAAAAGGTATAACATCATAAAAATAAATGAAATGAAAAAAACAAAATTATTAAGTATTGCGGCGCTATTGATTGCTATTGCTTCAATTACCACAGCATTTAAGGGTATTAAGGTAGATGATAATAAAGGATTTGCCGTTGTTGAGTTATTTACTTCGGAAGGTTGCTCCAGTTGCCCGTCAGCAGATGCGGTGATTGAGAAGCTAAACAAGGAAATAACAGATAAGCCCATTTACATCCTGGCATATCATGTTGATTATTGGGACCGGGGTGGCTGGAAAGATGCATTCAGCAGCGCCGAGTATTCAAAAAGGCAAAATGATTATGCAACCTGGCTAAAGTTAAAAAGCCTATATACACCGCAGGTTGTAGTAAACGGGAAAACTGAATTCGTAGGATCGCAGGAAGGTACATTGCGCAGTGTAATACAAACTGACCTTAAAAGCAGCTCAAAAGCTACATTACATTTAGACCATGCAACTTTAGGCACTGATAAAATTTCAGTTGACTACCATTCATCAGAGGGCAGAAATGTACAATTAGTTACCGCCCTGGTACAGCCTTATGCCCAGGTTAATGTTAAAAGGGGGGAAAATGGTGGCCGCATTTTGTCGCATCTGCAAATAGTAAGACAATTACAACATCAGAATCTAAATCAAAAAGATGGCAGCATCACTATAAAGATACCGGATGGAGCTGATCTTAAAACCTGGCAGCTTATTGGTCTTTTGCAGGATTCTAACACCGGTGAAATATTGGGGGCAACCAAAATCGCACTAAGTTAATTATCGGGCGAAAAAAGCTGTAGCCTCAATTCAGTTGCGGGCTGCACTTCCGGCTTCATACTGACAATCCTTTCCAGCATGTTCGCGGCGAAAGGTAATCAATAGCGCTTTTGAGTTTAAACAACACACTTAATACATAACAAATCAACATTAAAAATCTTATCATGAATTTTTCAAAAACAGGATATATATTGGGAGTAAGTGCAACTGCACTGGTTTTATTATGGATTGGAATACTCAAATTTACTCCCACTGAAGCGGCAGCAATTAAACTATACGTCGAAAATAGCTTTCTCATGAGCTGGCTTTATAATGTCGCTTCTGTTCAGATGGTTTCCAATCTTATCGGCGTGTTTGAAATTATCACCGGATTATTGTTACTAAGCTCTTTCAAGAGTACCAAAGCCGGGGAAATAGGTGGATACCTTGCTTTGATCATTTTTATAACTACCCTTAGCTTTTTAATCACAACCCCTCACGTTTGGAAGTTCAGCGATGGAGTACTGATTACCGATTTTTTTGTAGTTAAAGACCTTGCTTTTTTGGCAATAGCATTACAGGTTATCGGACACAATTCCAGCGAAAGACAGGCGAAATCATTTAACACTAATTCAGGTAGTTTGGAATACATCAATAAACAGTAAACAGCGAGCTATGCATGAAAGATTGGAGCCTTGAAAATAAGAAAGCTCTTGTTACCAGAGTGCATGAGCTTACGGCTTAGGAGCAGAAGTAACGTAGACGTGAAAAAACAATATAAATAATGAATCAAACAACAAGGCCAAAAATAGTGATTATTGGTGGTGGATTTGCGGGAATTGAATTAGCTAAGCAGTTGAAAGATTCTCCGGTTGATGTAGTTATGTTGGATAAACAGATTCTGTCGGCTTTCCTATCAGGAGAATATTTACCGGGCAGAAAAACTTCAAGTTTTTATTGACTAAAGTCGAAAAAATTATTCCTGAAAAGAACAAAGTCTTTACGACTATGGGGGAAATAAATTACAACTATCTGATCATTGCTACAGGTTCAAATACAAATTTTTTCGGCAATCGTTCCATAGAGGAATATGCAATGCCTATGAAAAATATACCGGAAGCCCTGAATTTAAGAAGTCTGATTTTGCAGAATCTGGAGGCAGTGCTTTTTGCTAAAGACACTGCAGAAAAGATGGCATTAATGACATTTGCCGTCGTTGGCGGAGGGCCGACAGGTGTTGAGCTTGCCGGTGCTTTAGCTGAAATGAGAAAGGTTATTTTGATGAAAGATTACCAGGACTTAAAAAGCAGGGAAATGAAAGTTTACCTGATAGAAGGTAAACCTGTATTGCTTGCAAATATGTCTGGTAATGCTTCTGCAAAAGCCAAAAAATATCTTGAGGATAAGCAGGTGACCGTTTTTAACGGTGTTCATGTTGAGTCTTACGATGGATATACTTTAAAGGTGGATGACGGTATGGTGATAACAACAAAGAATGTATTCTGGGCAGCAGGCGTCAAAGGAGAAATTCCGGATGGAGTACCGGCGGGAATTATTAATAAAAGTGGAAGAATAAAAACAGATGCCGTCAATCGCGTATACGGCCTGAAGAATATATTTGCAATCGGAGACGTTGCAGCCATTACCACGCCTGAAACACCACATGGACATCCTGGCGTTGCCCCGGCCGCTATCCAGCAGGGACGTCATTTGGCGAAAAATCTTATGCAATTAATCAACAATAAAGAACCTATCCCTTTTCATTACAGGGAAAAGGGATCTTTGGCAACGATAGGTCGCAATCAGGCAGTGGCAGATCTTGGGAATATTCACTTACATGGATTTATTGCCTGGATATTATGGGGATTGGTTCATATAATGTCAATAGCAGGATTTACCAATAAAGGCATTATTTTCTTCAATTGGGTTATCAATTATTTACGAAGGAACAGCGATAACAGGTTAATAATCCGTGTGTTTAACAAAAAAACTAAAAAGGCAGAGTTGGTTGAAAATTAATAACAGGAACAGTACCGATCAAAATCATTTCAACCAAATCATGCAAATACTCCTTATAATTAGCAGTAACTCTTGTGACTTTCAGTATTTAAGTTTTATGGAAATTGCAACTAAATCTTTAGCTAAAAGTCAAGCAAAAAATATATAAGAGATTTACAAATAAAGTGTGTTTAGTTACAGGTGCAGGATCAGGTATTGGAAGAGCAGTTGCAGAAAGATTTGCTGCTGAAAAATATTGAAGAAACTCTTCCGAACAGTTCCTTTATTCGTATTCACAAGTCACATATAATACATGTTGTTATTTATAATTATTTGGATGACATTAAGTATTATGTTTAGATACAATTATAAAACTTCAAATATTGTTATGAAGAAAGTTTGGTGTATTTTATCAATATTAACTGTTTTTGCAACACACGCTCAACCCATTAATCCAATTCCGCAGACAGATATTACTAACGGATTAATTCATGCCCGCTTTTACCTCCCTGATGCTAAGGACGGATATTATCGCGGATCGAGGTTTGACTGGTCAGGCGTGATGCCTCAGTTAGAGTATCAGGGTCATACTTATTTCGGACAATGGTTTGAGAAATACAGTCCGACTATTCATGATGCCATTATGGGGCCGGTGGAGGCTTTTTCTCCTGCAGGTTATGATGAAGTGAAGGCGGGTGAAAATTTTCTTGTAGTTGGAATAGGCATGGTCAGCAAGGTCGAAGAACCTAAATATTCATTTGTAACTCCTTATCAAATTGTAAATAGCGGATTCTGGAAGGTGAAAAAGAAGTCTGACAAGGTAGAATTTGTTCAAAAGCTTACTGATAAAGAATATGCTTATGATTATAAAAAAACAGTACAATTAATAAAAGGTAAACCGGAAATGGTTTTGACGCATACGCTAAAAAATACCGGAAAACGAACAATTGTAACCAATGTTTATGACCATAATTTTTTTGTTATGGATAAACAACCAACAGGACCAAACTTTGTCGTTAAGTTTCCTTTCAATCTTAAAAGCGAAGCGCCGGAAACCGGGCAACTTGGAAAGATACAGGATAACCAGATTATATTTCTTAAAGAATTATCTCAAAATGATCATCTTTTTTATCAGTCATTAACAGGATTTAGTGACAGCGCAAAAGATTACGATATAAAAATTGAAAATCATAAAACGGGTGCCGCAGTCAGAATTACGAGTGACCAACCACTTTTTAAAATTGTATTTTGGTCAGCGCAGACTACCCTATGTCCTGAACCTTATATCCATGTAAAAGTGAACCCGGGTGAGGAGTTTAGCTGGAAGATTTTTTATGAGTTCTATACTGTTGAAAAAAAAACAATTGGATAATAAATAAAGAATAAGGCTGCTTTTTGTTCTATAACGATTGGTGTGACTAAAATTGCGACTTGATTGACTGAAATTGCCACGTCCTTCAGGTCGTGGTTCCATATAAAATTAGCTATTGGCTTTAGCCAAAACTTATCGCAAATGATCTTTAGTTTTTTGGCTAAAGCCTGTTATTTATCAATTATTCTTTATCCACGACCTGAAAGTCGTGGCAATTACAGCTTAATTTATTGCTTATGTAATCAGCATTAATAACATAATTTTTAAACTTATAAATACCTGTTTAAACCCTTTCTTACGGTAATGCAAAAGCAATATATTTTCCTCCGGGCTTAGCTCCGTTTTTAGCGCCGCCTGCTGCAATTACAATGTATTGCCTGCCGCCGGATTTATAAGTAACAGGTGTGGCAAAACCTCCTGCAGGCAATTGATATTCCCACACTACCTTTCCTGTCTTTTTATCAAATGCTCTTATGCGCTCATCTTTTGTTGCAGCAATAAATACCAGGCCTCCGGCAGTTACAATCGGGCCGCCGTAGCTTTCTGTACCGGTAACAGGAATTCCTTTTTTGGTAAGCTCAGGAAATTCGCCTAAAGGGACTTTCCATAAGTACTCGCCGGTATTCAAATCAATGGCATTTAATGTTCCCCATGGTGGTTTTATTGCCGGGTATCCGCTTGAATCAAAAAACCGGGTTAATCCATTTTTTAGTATGTATGGCGGATCATACGGAAAACTATCTTTCTTATTATCAGCAAGGGAACTGTCAACTTTAGAAGATGCAGAGGATGGCTTAGATTCTTTATTTAATAAAAAGCTAATCAATGTACTTTTCTCTTTTTCAGCAATGTTTTGAAAGGATGGCATTCTTCCCCTGCCGTTTTGTATTATGGTATGTATCTGTCTGGTGTCTAATCTGTCACTGATATTTACGAGGTTAGGATATTCCTGGCTGGCGCCTTTTCTGTCAATGCCATGGCATCCTGCACAATTGGTGAGATACAATCTATTACCCTGAGACATCATTTCTTTATTGTATGAATTAACGTCTGTCATTGTAATATCCCAAACCATTTCATTTGCATTTTGATACAATATTCCTGACAGGTCAGTTGCATTTCCACCCCATTCTGCACCTCCGCCTATTGCAAAAAACAAAGTCCCTTCTTTGCTTGGAGGCATAAATTTATCTCCTGAATGCGTTGCGTCAAATCGTTTTTTTACAAAGGCATTTGCCTCCGGCGAAAGGTTTGTTATTTCATCCGCTGTTAATACCTGTCTCGATATGGGAGCTGGTTTCAATGGAAATTTTTGGGTAGGCCATGGTTTTTCACCCGGCAGACCTGCAGTTGGCACTGGTCTTTCTTCTATGGGAAACAAAGAAGTTCCCTTGTCTCTGTCCAGCACATATACCAACCCGTCTTTGGTTACCTGCGCCACAACATCCACTATACGTTCATTATGTTTGATAGTAGTTAAGTTTGGCGGGCACGAAATATCCCTGTCCCACAGGTCATGATGAATAGTTTGAAAATACCAGTTCAGTTTTCCGGTTGAGGCATTGAGAGATAAAATACAATTCGCATATAGATTTTGTCCCGCTCTCTCGCCGCCATAAAAATCTGAAGAAGGAGAACCTGTTCCCAAATAAACGGCACCGCGTTTTTCATCGAGCGCCATTCCTGCCCAGTTATTAGCGCCGCCAATTTTTTTATACGAATCTTTTTGCCAGGTCTCGTAACCAGGTTCTCCCGGAAGTGGTATGGTATGAAAAACCCACCTCAATTTTCCGGTCTTAGCATCAAAACCACGAATATATCCTGGCGCTGCATCTCCTCTCTCAGATACGCTGGAACCGATAATAAAAATGTCTTTATAAACAATGCCGGGAGTGGTCGCGGTAACATAAAGATTGCTTACATCGTGACCAAGGCTGTCGTTGCTTAAACCTTCATGCAGGTCAGTCATTCCGCCTTTACCAAAATCTTTAATTAACTCACCAGTAAGTGCATTTACAGCATACAAAAACGAACCGGCAGTATATAGAATTCTCTTGTCATTTCCGCTTTCATAATACGTCACCCCGCGGCTTGGATGAGCCCTTGGTTCCTTGTCTTTAAATGGATCGAATTTCCATATTTCTTTACCTGTCGCTGCGTTTATCGCAAATAATTTTAGCAGAGGAGTTGTTCCATACAAGATATTATTCACCATTATTGGCTGACATTGAATCTCTATATTTCTGCCTATTTTATTGTGTGCAGAGTCGTCTGCAGTATCGTACGTCCAGGCAATCTTCAGATTTTTTACATTATCGGTATTAATATCTTTTAAAGACGAATAGCGGTGTCCGGCTTTGTTGCCGCCATAATTTGGCCAATCAGAGTCATCTTTATTTGCGCAGCTGGAAATCATTAATGCAGAACCAAACAAAAGAAAAAGAAATTTCATAAGGGAGTCAATAATATGATTTAAAACTATGATTTTATTAATGAAAATAATGTTCAAATACTCTTTTTTCTAAAAAGAATTCGCAAGCTAACGCATCTTTAAATGATTAATATATAAGAAAAGAATATTCTATTCCAGATAGTATGCAGCTAATTTGATTTAGCTGCAGTTGCCACGACCTTCAGGTCGTGGATAAAGAATAATTGATATAACAGGCTTTAGCCAAATGATAGAAAAATTGAAATATTTAATACAAAAAGAGTTAAAGCGATTAATTCGGAAAGAGTTTTAGGCTAAAGCCAATACCTGAACTTTTTTATACAACCACGACCTCAAGGACGTGGCAAAGCCTATCAATAAATTATATTTTTATATCAATAGTTTTTACTACTGTTAATCGGTGTTTTGCAGGAGACATTTCGCTCCAAAGCCAATTATAATGATTGATTACTGTTTGTGCATCAATGTATGGACGAGATGCTGTTGTGTGACCATCTTCAATTACTGTTACTTTATAATCTTTGCTAAGTGCTGACTTAATGGTAGTGTCAACACAAAAATCTGTAGCACATCCGGTAATAAAAAGTTCTGAAATATGGTTTACTGAAAGGATGGATTGCAGAGATGATTTGTAGAATGAATCATTGGCAGTCTTGCTGACAGTTATATCATCTGTCAACCTGACTAATTCGGGTACTATTTCCCAGTCTTGTGAATTAGGAAAAAAAACATTTTCTTTTGTACCGTCATGTTGGATAAAAATTACAGGATAATGATTAGCTCTGAAGTTGAACGCGAGGAAATTTATTCTGTCAATAGTTCCTAAAGTGTCATGTCGAATTGAATAAGGTTTAAAACTTCCTTTTTGCATATCTATTATCAATAAAGCTTTCATCGTACTTCTACTTTATAATTAGTTTTAACAACAACTAAAAAAAATTTGATAAGTAATCAAAAAGATTTAGTTTGCCTAAAATTAACAAAAGGATAAGAGTTATTCTTAAAATAACGTTTTTGGTATTATTAATTAATCTTCTGTTTTTCTTAGAAATGTAAATATTAGGAAGTTCCTAATTCAATTGTCTAAACGATAAAAAAAATTACAGCATAAAAGCTTGCCATTAATTATGCAAAGAAGAAGTTTTATAAGATCTGCGGTAGTGGGATCAACTGTGGCATTTATAGGTTCTCCATTCTTAAAAGCTCATGCGGGCTTTACTGAAGCAGCGGTCTCTGCAATGAAAATTACGAAGATCAGGTACTACAGTGCTCCGGGGTATAACAAGCCCTTATTCAACCAGGCGAGAGGTATAGTGGAGATTGAAACGGATGGGGGAATTACTGGTATCGGTGAAGGCGGTTCTAAAGACATGATTGAGCAATGTGCACAAATGATGATTGGTGAAGATCCATTTAGAATTGAGCATTTATGGCAAAACATTTACCGCGGTATGTTTTATCCGCCGGGGCGGGAAAAGCTGCATGCACTTGGCGCCTTGGAAATGGCATTATGGGATATTAAAGGCAAGGCGTTAAATGTACCTGTATACGAATTATTAGGAGGCGCAACCCGTGAATTTGTAGAATGTTATGCCACAGGTTTCAGTGCTTCCAAGGCAGCAACTGAAGAAGAAAGAGCCAGGGATTGTATTGCGGCAGGTTTAAGAACTTACCGCATCGGACCAACCGGGGGAAACGGGGAAGAACGTTTTGACTTTTATGAAAATGCGAAAAAAACAATAGAATTGTGTAAAAGAATAGACGCCGCAGTTGGGGGCGGAGGCAAGTGGGCGATTGATTTACATACACGGTTTGATATGACAGAAGCTATAAAAATCTGCAACGCATTAGAATCGTTAGAACCTTATTTTGTAGAAGATATTATAAGATCAGAGAACCCGGGTGTTTATAAAACGGTCCGACAAATGACAAAAGTGCCCATAGCAGTCGGGGAACAGTTTGGCGACCGTTGGGATATTAATGAATTAATAGAAAACAGGCTGATTGATTATACACGGGTAACATTACCAAATACCGGGGGAATCTCAGAATTTAAGAAGATAGCCTCCATGGCAGAAACGCATTACGTTGGAATGATTCCGCATTTTACAGGTCCTTTATCCACTGCCGCGCTTGTTCATGTCTTAGGCTCAAGCTCGCCCTCGCGTTGTTTGATGGAATTGGGTGGTGGCGAACCTGAAAGGCCTCCATACTTTAATGAAGATTATTTACTCTTTAAAAAGGGTAAACTATATCTTAATCCGGCACCCGGTTTAGGGGTTAAGTTTGATCGTAAGAAAGCAACTTTTGTAATGGAAATAACTGCTAAAACGAAATTTCCTCATCCTGTTTTAAGAAGTCCTGACGGTGCTATTCATAATTGGTGATTTTTTAAAAAATGCTGCAGTTATTACTTTATTTAAAAAGATCAATTTTTAAATGGTAATAGAATTGCTTAAAAAAATATTTCCTTTTTCTTAAAAGCTGTCTAAAAATTTATGGTTTTTACTCTGCGGCTCTCCGCGATGCCTTTTCTCTGTGCTCTCTGCGGTAAAAAATTAATTCAGAAGACAAGTGCAAGAGATTTTCGCAGGGTACGGCAGAGAAAATATGACTAAATTACTTCTCAAAATAATTTTAAGCAGCTTCTTATTTATCTGAAAATTACTGAATGCAGCCTACTAAAATTAAAAACTACAGATGGGTTATTGTGGTCTTATTGTTTTTTGCTACTACCATAAATTATCTCGACAGGCAAATAATAGGTTTGCTAAAACCTATTCTTGAAAAAGAATTTAACTGGACAGAAACTGATTTTGCTCATATCGTTATGGCCTTCACTGCTGCCTATGCGATAGGATTATTGTCTTTTGGATGGTTGATAGACAAAATAGGTACAAAGTTAGGTTACACTATTACGATTATAGTCTGGAGCGTCGCCGGTATGTTGCATGCTTTAGCCCGCAGCGCTTTTGGTTTTGGCTTAGCAAGAGTTGGATTAGGGATAGGAGAAGCAGGAAACTACCCGGCGGCAATGAAGACTGTAGCAGAATGGTTTCCCAAAAAGGAGAGAGCGTTGGCAACCGGGTTTTTTAATGCGGGAACGAGTGTGGGTGTAGTAGTTGCTTTGCTGGTTGTCCCCCTTATTTTAAATTATTATGGCTGGCAAAAAGTATTTTGGATAACAGGTTCTTTCGGATTTATATGGTTAATATTTTGGTGGGTATTTTACGATATTCCAACAAAACAAAAGCGGTTATCTGCTGAAGAATTTGCATACATAACCAATGGACAAGACGCTGAACAGGATAAAGCAAATGCAGCCAAAAAAGTAAAATGGTACAAATTATTTTCGTTTCCTCAAACCTGGGCAATGATTACCGGTAAAGGTCTTATTGATCCGATTTACTGGTTTTTTTTATTTTGGCTGCCTTCTTATTTTTCTTCTGCTTTTAGCCTTGATCTTAAAAAACCGAGCCTTCAGTTAATGACTATTTATGCTGCAACTACTATTGGAAGCATTGGCGGCGGATATGTATCTTCCCGGCTGATTAAAAAAGGCTGGCCGGTATTAAAAGCAAGGAAAACGGTGCTTTTCGTATTTGCATTGTTAGAAGTTTCTATTATTCTTGCTCAATTTGCCACACAGGCATGGGTAGCCGTAGGCCTGATAAGTATTGCAGTTGCAGTTCACCAGGCATGGGCGACCAATGTGTTTACAATGGCTTCTGATATGTTTCCCACCGAAGCCGTCAGTTCTGTGGTTGGTATAGCCGGAATGGCGGGTGCTGTCGGAGGGATTTTATTTCCAATGTTAATTGGCAATTTACTGGATACCTACAAAGCTGCAGGCAATTTAGCCGGCGGCTATCACCTTATATTTACCCTTTGCGGATTTACTTATCTGATTGCATGGACTATCATTCATTTACTTACCGGAAAATCTGAAAAAGTAGAAGTTGGTCAATTAAAATAAATTGAATTAACTTAATTTGAAAGCGAATTAAAAACAACCACATATGAAAAAAACTGAAACTGAATTTTCATCCGGCAGAAGAGAAACGATGAAAAAAATTGCCCTGGGCTCATCAGCAGGTCTGCTCGGACTGCTGGGAAGCCCTTTTGCAAGGGCTGAAACTCCGGCCGGTAATAATGATTACAAAGCGGGAATGGCACCTGTAAAAATCAGAAGCGTTAAGGCGATAGCAACCGCTCCTGAGGGCAGCAACCTTATAATAGTAAAAATTGAAACTTCTGAGCCTGGTTTGTATGGTTTGGGTTGTGCAACATTTACACAAAGGGCGGCAGCAGTGGTAACTGCAATCAATTCTTATCTCGGCGAATTTTGTGTAGGTAAAGACGTTGACCGTATTGAAGATATGTGGCAATCTTTTTATGTAAGTTCTTACTGGCGCAACGGCCCGGTTTTAAACAACGCATTAAGCGGGCTCGATGAAGCGCTTTGGGATATTAAAGGCAAGCGGGCTAATATGCCGGTTTACCAGTTGTTAGGAGGCAAAAGCCGGTTTGCAGTAGAATGTTACGAGCATGCCGGTGGAAATACGCCTGAAGCAGTGGCCGCAGACGTGCAAAAATACATGTCCCAGGGATTTCGACATGTAAGAATACAGCAGGGCGGATACGGAGGAACAGGCGCAAACAGTCAGAAACCTGATTTTAGAGCAGGGGGATTTGGCTATGCAGACGATGCTTTTATGAGTGAAAGCGCATATCTCAAATCTGTGCCAAAAATGTTTAATACAGTGCGAAAAGTGTGTGGTGATGATGTTGAACTGTTGCACGATACGCATGAGCGCGTTCAGCCTATCAATATGATTGATATGTGCAAACGTGTGGAGGAATATCGTCCTTACTGGATTGAAGACCCGCTTTCTCCTGAAAACATGGATTGGTTTAAACAGCTGCGGGCAAGCACAACTGTACCTATTGCAATGGGAGAACTCTTTAATAATATCAATGAATTTTTAGAACCTATAGCAAATCATTACTTTGATTTTGTCAGGTGTCACGTTTCGCAAATCGGAGGTATCACTCCCGCTATGAAAGTTGCAAGGTTAGCTGAGTGGTTTAATGTAAGAACCGGATGGCATGGTCCCGGCGATGTTTCTCCGGTCGGTCACGCTGCTCATGCCCATATAGATTTAGCTGTATGGAATTTTGGTATCCAGGAAGCAGTTCATTTTTCAGACAAATTAAAAAGCGTTTTTACCGGTTGCCCTACTATGAATAACGGATATATGTCTGTAAATGAAGCGCCGGGACTTGGCGTTGATATTAATGAAAAAGAGGCTGCTAAGTATCCTATAACTACCAAATCAAACTGGCAGGTTCGCAAAAGCGACGGGACGATTATAAGACCATAAGTTTTGAGTTGATGGGTGACAGTTGACAGATCCGACGAAATATTTCTTTTTTTTAAAAAACTATTATTTATCTTTTTGATTCCGGCATTTGTATTACTTATCGTCATTGTACTGACAATGAGATGCTGTTGGTCATGGCCAAATTTGCTGCTGTTAAGCAATGACGAAACTACTAAACGGAAACGGGTCAAATGCTTCTTATTCAACCAGAAAGTTGATCGCTTGTCTTGCGGTTAAACGCCATCCTTTATTTGACTTAATCCAAATATGCGTATAGCGGGTAATAATTTTTTTTCAACTGGTTTTCTAACATGCTAACCTTTTTAGTTCTTATGCAATAGGTACTCTTATTGATGCTACTTTTTAAGATAGTCACGCCGCAGCCATCGCAATGTGTTTTCTTAAAAAATAAGTATTTTAATTGAACCATGGAAACTAACCTTCTGCCTTGAGTCATTTCTTAAGAAATATATTATAATGCTTCGTGCACACATGATTTACGCCTCTGATAGCCGCTTTATTTCGTAATATGTTTACTGCTTTTATAGATTTCAGCGGCTTTGCTTAATATCCCGTAGTCGAAACCACAATAGCCGTTATTGCGCCCTTTTCTGCTGCCGGAAGAGTTTATAACTTTGATTTAATTAGTTAGCTAAAGAAATAACTTTAAGGGGTATCAAGATATGCAGCAAATGCGCTGGAGAAAGCAGTTGGGAGTGCTCAAATTCAATAAATATCGAAAAACTTCGGAATTATCTATTAAAATAAATAAAGTATTATGGAAAATAAAATCAGTGATTTACAGCAATTTGTTACCAATGACAAAACCGCCCCAGCCTATTGGATGCTGGATATTTTGTGGGTGATCAAAGCAAGCGGAGAACAAACCGGTCATCAATTCAGTTTGATTGAACAAACGATGCCTTACAGCTCAGGACCACCACCTCACTTTCATGAAGACATGGATGAAATGTTTTATGTGATATAAGGTGAGATTACAATTTGGATCAATGGTAAAATTTCAAAGTTCACACCCGGTACATTTGGATTTATACCCCGGAAAACAGTTCACTATTTTAAAATAACCAGTAAAGAAAATTGCCGGGCACTCAACATGTATACGCCGGCGGGATTTGAAGAAGGAATCATCAGGAACGGCAAAAAAGCTGAATCCCTGACTTTACCGCCTAAAGGCGAAAAGTTTAGCGCCATGGATGAAATGCATCAGTCTGTAGATATCAAGATGGTTGACCTTTTAAAAGTTTAAGTAACAAAGCCGAGGGAACAAACTCAATCCCATTGTCTGATTTTATTCTAAATAAGTTAGCTTTCGGTAAGCAATCGGGGAGATACCTGTATGTCTTTTGAAGAATTTGCCGAATGAGGAAACATCGTTGAACCTTGTATGCAGCGCAATCTGGCTGATATTAAGTTTAGTTTGTTTGAGCAGTACTTTGGCTTCCAGAATCAAGAGTCCATCAATCCACCGGCCTGCAGTTCTTCCTGTAGCCATCTTTACGCTTTCACTCAAATGCTTGGAGGTAACATTTAACAAATCAGCATAATCAGAAACTAAACGCCTGGTCATATAATGTTCAGTGACGGTGCTTTTGAAACGGTCTACCAGGTCATTTATCCAGGTAGTTGGCTCAGTTTGAGACGTATTGTATAGATCAAAGTTGTCGGCAACGATGTTTAAAACTATCATTAAATATCCTCTGACAATTTCTTTTTTTCGTATACTATCACTGAGGACAATGTATTTGATTTCTCTTAGAAAATGCCAAATGCGGTCAAACTCAGAAGATGCCAATTGCCAAACCTTAGGAGCTTCGGACTTTAAAAAATGAAAATTTTGAAGTAATTTAAAATGTAAACTTTCTTCGGTAAGAAATGCTTCTGTAAAAAATATAGCGTTGTTCAGATAGTCTGCAGACTGGTTGCTCCAACTGCGCACAAGCTCTGGTTCCATAATGAGGATCGAACCAGGTGTCACACTATAGCAATCTAGTCTGGCGTGAAGTTTAACAGTACCCGTTTTACACATGCCTATCCCATAGAACGTAGTCCTATAAGGAAATTCCTGCAGCAAACATCCTGGTTCTACCGAAGATAAATTGTAATCGGGCAACTCGGTTTTTGGCAAACCGTTCCAGATGGCTATCTCGGGTAAGGTAAATTGAGGTATGAAATTTTTCTTCATAAGTTTAAAGCTAATCATTCTGTGTTGCTTTCTTCAACCATAAGACTATCAGGACAAAACTGTTGTCGCCTGCCCTAAAAACCACATTCCCCATTGGAAAAACACTACTCATTCTTATTGGAGACAGACTCACTAAGTTTAAATTGTTAGAAGTTATGCAATATTAGCCGGGTTAAATGCAGCGCTCCCGATGTTCTTCACCCGCAAATTTAAATGCATTCATATCAAAAGGGCAGCATTCCCAAAGTAAGTAAACGACATACAAGAGGCGTTAGAGGAAGGGAATTTTTTAAGGGTGCACTGCCAGTACCTGGTTAACTTAAACTATATCAAATTGTGTTACTAACCTTTCGGCATTTGCTTTACAGGATTGTATGGCTTTGCTTTTTCATCAACCGGTACATTTTCCGCGGCTGTTAATAACCATTTTCCATTTTCTTTTACATAAACAAGTGTCGCAATATCATCAGTATTGCCAGCCTTTCTTCCATCAGGCGTTGTAAATTCACCCTAGTGCCATACAACATGTGCCAGTGCTACGTCTTTTTGTGAGAAAACGTATAGTAGCCTGCTTTTGTTCCAAAGCTACATTTTTGAACATGGTATTATGATAAGGCTGCGTTGCAAACTGTACCTCATTGCGTCCTTTCCACTTCATGCCCACTATTTATTCGTTTTCTCACTGCCCTGCAGGTTGTTTAACTCCTTGTCTCGCAAGCAGTATCCATTTGCCGGCTTTTTTTTGCCAAACCATCAATATTAATAAATGGGCTTCACCCGGCTTGCCTCCGTCATTAGTAACAGCGTCGAGCTTATGACGAACGATAGCATTGTTATCACTGATGCTGATGGTCTGATCAGTTAAATCTATTGAGACGAAGTCTGATTTGCCGCTGACCAGATTGTCAACAAATACTTTCTTATCCTCAACAAAACCTGCTGAATGCCCATAGCTTAATTTATCTGACACTAAACTTTGTAAGGTGTTTTTATCAGCATCCACCATAGCTTTTTTTAGTTTTTCTACAACCCGGGCTACGGCTTGTTCGTCTTTTGTTTGTGCAAACGTGCACATTGTAAAAAACATCAGGAACAAAACAAAACAACTTCTTTTCATTATGTGATTAATATTTATTTTTTAGAGATTATTATTAACAAACGTACAATTCAGAATTGAAATTTACGGTAATATTATTCATTTCAAAAAATTCCCTATGCTGCTTGTAAAGCAACTATTGTATACGCTGGAAAAAAGCGGCACCAAGAGGGAAATAATTCTTTTTTAGATTTTTCCGCTCATTAATAAAATAATAGTTTGTATTGTTAAAGTTTTATTTACTTTTATCGTGTCCATCAGACACGTGTTTCCAAGCCATTTATTCTTCTTTGCATTCTCATTAAAAAAACCTAAAAACGATTGTTCATGGCCATTAAACAATTTCTTATCAGAACATTTCTGTTCTTTATTTGTGCAATCACGGCACATACTTCCTTTTCCCAAAACAAAACAATTACCGGGAAAATTTCAGATGAAAAAGGAAATCCCTTATCAGGTGTTACAGTAACTGCAAAAGGTACAACACAAAGCAGTGCAACAAATAATAATGGCAGTTTCACTTTACGGCTTCCCGACGGAATAAAAACATTGGTTTTGAGCTCTGTCGGTTATGCAGATCAGGAAGTTAATGTAAACGGAAAATCAGCTATTAATGTTTCATTACAAACTGCTGCCCGGCAATTAAATGAAGTAGTCGTAGTGGGTTACGGTACTCAGCGCAAGACTGATCTTACAGGCGCCTTAACCTCTATTTCAACAAAAGAATTTGCACAGCAACCTGTTACCCGCGTTGACCAGATATTGCAGGGACGGGCAGCCGGGGTACAGGTAACAAATGCTGGCGGCGCTCCTGGCAGTGATACCAGGGTGAGGATCAGGGGGGCGAATTCGGTATTAGGCAACAATGATCCGCTATATGTGGTAGACGGATTTGTCGGCGCTGATTTCTATATCATTAACCCAAATGATATTGAAACTATCCAGGTATTAAAAGATGCCTCTTCCACTTCTATCTATGGCAGCAGAGGCGCTAACGGAGTGGTAATTATAACTACCAAAAAAGGCACAAAAGGTGGTTTTAAGGTAACTTATGACGGGCAACTTTCCACTTCTGAAGTTACCAAAACCTGGGATGTAATGAATGCCTATGATTTTGCCACAATAGCTAATACACGGTCTGCGGCACTCGGTACTTCTCCAATTTACACACAAACCGAGGTGGATAAATTCAAGACAAATTCCGGAACGAACTGGCAGGACCTTGTGTTTCGCCGGGCTTCCGGACAGCAACACCAGTTGAGCTTTGCAGGCGGAGGTGAAAAAACGACTTACCTGATTTCGGCCAACTACCTCGATCAAAAGGGAATAGTGGAGAATACTTCTTATAAAAGATATACTTTCAGGTCTAATATCAATTCGCAGCTTACTGATAATTTCGCTTTAAGATTTAATATAACCGGATCGCGTATTCAAAACCATAATACCGGATTGCAGTCAGGTACAGGCAATCCGCTTGTTGGGGCTATAGCCTGGTCTCCAACCACCCCTGCTTACGATAGTGCTGGAAATATTACTACTTCTGACCCTACCGGATCTGTCGCCACCAGTCCTGTTGCCTTGCTTTATGACAGAATTAATGATGATAACAGAAATGTTGTTAACGCTATAGGAGGCGTAAATTATAAACTGCCTGTGAAAGGTTTATCTGCAGACCTGCAGTATGCTATTAATTATGGCAACGGGCAAGGTGCTTATTTTAACGGCATGGCGGTATCGCGCGGTAATCCAAGTGCGGGTAGAAGCACATCAGAGCAATGGACATTACAAAGCACCAGTTCTCTTAACTATATCCGTACTTTCAACGAAGTTCATAATATCAATGCAGTAGTTGTATTTGAAACGCAAAAATTTACCAATAATAGTTTCTCAGCTTCCGGAAATACATTAAAATTCCCCGAGCTTGGTTATTATAACCTGCCGCTTGCAGGATCTTATTCTGTAGGTTCAGGTTTTACGCAGTGGACGCTTTTATCTTATTTGGCTCGTGTAAATTATTCTTATAAAGATAAATATCTGCTAACCGCAGCAGTAAGAAGAGACGGTTCTTCCAAATTTCAAAAAGGAAATAAATACAGCACCTTTCCTTCTATAGGGGTAGGATATAATTTATCGCAGGAAGATTTTATTAAAGATTTAGGCGTCTTCAGCAATCTTAAGCTCAGGGGAAGCTGGGGTATGACAGGCAGCCAGGCTATTAATCCGTACGCCACTCTTTCTGCGTATAACACCTGGGCTCCTGTTGCATTCAGCAACAGTGGCGTTGTCAGCGGCATTCAGTTAGGGAATCCTGGTAATCTTAATTTAAAATGGGAAACAACAAAACAATCTGACGTAGGCCTGGAGATTGGTTTATTGAAAGGAAAAATAACATTGGAAGGAGATTATTTTGTTAAAAACACTTCTGACTTGTTGTTAAACCAGGCGCTGCCTTCTTATGCAGGCGGCGGCACTCAAACAAAGAATGTCGGAGAAATCCAGAATAAAGGTTTTGAGGTTTCTTTGGGATTGAATTTATCAAGCTCAAAAGATTTTAACTGGACGAGCAGTTTTAATGTATCAACAGTTAAAAACAGGGTAGTGAGCCTGGGAGGCATTGCGCCAAGAATTGCACAGGGAACGAATGTTGGTGCCGGTATGTCTACAACTAATGAATTTATGCTTGTGCCTGGTTATTCCCTTGGTTCTTATTGGGGTATAAAATACTTAGGAACCTGGAAGCCAAAAGAAGCTGCAGAAGCCGCTTTAGTTAATGCCAAACCAGGTGACTCCAGGTACGAAGATGTTAACGGAGATGGCAAGATCACTACAGACGATTTCCAGATTATAGGAAAAGGAATTCCAACTACCACTGCAGGCTGGAACAATACTTTTACTTACAAAGCTCTGACGTTAAATGTTTTCTTTCAGGGAGTATTTGGAATTGATAAATTAAATTATACCAGGGGAGCTGCTTTGTCAGGAAGCGGAGACGCACGTCAGTATACTTTGTCTGAAATTAAAGGCAGGTACGTACCGGGTGTTAATGAAACCTCTGATATTCCGGCTTTCAGCAGTACCAATGTAGTATATACGCAGTCAAGCAGGTTTATCGAAAGCGGCAATTACATCAGACTGAAAAATGTCAGCTTATCTTATAATCTGCCTGCTTCAATAAACAAAAGAGGTAATTTCAGAATTTTTGTGAGTGCTACAAACCTTCTTACAATCACCAAATACAAAGGTATTGACCCTGAATCCAGCAATATTGGCTCCGGTACAGACACAGCACAAGGTATAGATTACGGAGCTTATCCAAACGCAAAAACTTACACTGCCGGTATCACGCTTGCCTATTAAAACTTAAATTTTAAAGAAATGAAAAAACTACAAATAATCCTTTTTGCCGCATTACTTATTATCTCCACCGGGTGCAAACATTATCTTGATGAAAAAACAAATGGTTCATTATTTGGCGCTGATGCTTTAAAGTCTCAGCAAGGACTGGAAGCCGCCCTAACAGGCGCTTATAAAGGCTGGGAAAGCACGTGGGGAACTGGCTTTCTTCATGCAACTGCTATTGCCGCGACTATGGGCGGGGATGATGTAACTACACACAAAGCAAGTAATAAATCAGATTTTCGTGAATTCGACCAGTTTAATGTGTCTGCAACCAACCAGAGAACACAGGCATTATACAGCGGTTGTTATAAAGCCATACAGGGCGCCAATAATGTGATTGCAAATTATAAAAATACAACAGGCGCGCCGGAAACAATAAATGCAATTGCCGGAGAAGCTTACTTTGTCCGCGGAGTTTCGTATTACTGGCTTGTACGTTTGTATGGTAAAATTCCCTTACTTACCAACCCCGATTTTTCAGATTCGTTATTGACAATTCATTCGTCTGAACCTGCAGAAGTGTATAAATTAATAGAAGCTGACCTTACAGCAGCCGAAGGATTAGTGCCTGACAGCAAGCGCGATCCGGGAAGACCTAACAAGGGCGCAGTAAAAGCATACTTAGCTGATGTTTATCTTACCGAAGCAGGATGGCCGTTAAAACAAACAGAAAAGTATGCAATGGCTGCAGCTAAAGCGAAAGAAGTAATTGACAATAAAGACACTTACGGTTTCAAATTGTTACCAACGTATGCCGAGGTTTTTGAAAATGATCCTGCAAAAAATGGTACCGCGGAAAATGTTTTCCAGTTATCAGCTTTTATGGGCGAATGGTCTACAACAAATACAAATCACGGATGGTCGGCTATGCCGGGAGAAGAATCAGGATGGGATGACTTTTTTGCTGAAATTAATTTCTTTAATAATTTTCCGGCCGGTCCGAGAAAAGACGCCACGTTCAGTACGGTATTTACAAAGGGTGACGGCACAACCATTACATGGGAGCAAAGCCAGACCCAACATCCTTATTATAAAAAATATTACATTAAAGGTAATGTAAGTAATTACGCGTCTTCAGTTCCGGAAATAATGATGAGATATGCTTATGTGCTTACTGTTTATGCTGAAGCACAAGCAAGAGCTGCAGGAGCGCCTGACGATTTAGCTTATCAAAGCATCAATGCAATTCGTCAGAGAGCCGGATTACCTGATTTAAGCGGATTGACAGGTACTGAGTTTGCAGCAGCAGTAGTGCAGGAGCGTGCATGGGAGTTTGCTGCTGAAAGAACCCGCTGGTTCGACCTGGTTCGCCTTGAAATGGTAGAACAGGCAAATGCAACCAAAGACGCCAATGATCTGCCGCCAATAGGAGCAATCACCAAAGAAGATTATACTTTTCCTCTCCCGTTTTCAGAAACTTCGGTTAATCCTAATCTTAAATAAGGTTAACTTTTTAATTAAAACTGCCCGCTTAGTCGGCAGTTTTAATTATTAGGATTTTCTAATAAACCTTTTTCACTAATTTTTTATGTAATTACCGGAAACTGTTCTTCAGCCTGTATATTCTTAGTTACCTCAACCGGGGTTTTCCTATGCCACCATGAGGCCAGCACTGAACCTGTAATATTCATAAGCGGACCAAAGATTGCGGGAGCCAAACCAACTGTAGCCATCTTGCCCATTTCTTTGGCAAGGCCTGACGCAAGGCCCCCGTTTTGCATACCCACTTCTATCGCAATTGTACGACAATCGCGTTCGTTCATTTTAAATAGCCGTCCGCTCCAGTACCCAAGAATATATCCGGATAAATTATGAATAAGCACCAGCAGAATCAGCAAAGGCCCGATAGTTAACAGGCTATTTCTTCCTGCCGCTGTTATAATTACAATTATAAAGGCTATGCCAAACATAGAAACCACAGGCATTGCATTATCCAGCCATTTTGATTTTCCGCTTAATAATTTATTAAACAATATGCCTGCTCCTATAGGAATGATTACCATTTTAAAAATATCCCACATCATGCTTAAAACATTTATCTGAACAAATGCACCGGCATATAGCTTCATAAGCAAAGGGGTTAAAAACGGAGCGAGCATGGTAGAAATAGCGGTAATTGTAATAGATAACGCCAGGTTTGCCTTAGCCAGGTAAGAAATAACATTTGAAGCCATACCATTGGGAGAGCAGCCTATCAATATGATTCCCGCTGCTATCTCCGGCGGAAAGCCGCTGACGCTGGCAAGCGTATAGCCAATAAGCGGCATAATGATAAAATGACTTCCAACCCCGATAAATACGCCTCTTGGTGTTTTCACCACTCCGACAAAATCATCAATCCCCATGGATGTGCCCATACCAAACATAATAAGCTGTATAAGCGGAGTTATCAGAACTGAAAATTTAAACCCGTTATATTCAATAAAGTAACCAGGATAATATAGAGCGGTAGTAACGGCGGCAAAAATCATAATGGTATAAGAAAACCCTTTAAGCAACTCAAAACCCCTAAAGCCAATGGCTAATGTTATAAAAAAAATAATAAAGAAAGGCCCGGCCTTTTCTATGTTTCCGGTAAAAGCCATGATGAGGGCAGTGATCAGGCATATTGCAGCTACACCCAAAGCTGTTTTGTGTACCTTCATTTTAATTCTTATTATCTGATTATTAAAATTGATTATCATACCAGATGCAGATCTCCAGTACTTTTCTTTTCAAATTTACATTACAAATGACATTAGCGGAAAAAATGCTGGCGGGGTTCAATTCAATTAACTCCACAACAAATCCTCCGGCAGTCTTTAGAAAAGTACTCTATCTTACAAAAGCGGGCGTCTGCAGCAATACAAGGAGTAGATTATTCAATAGTACTTACTGTGTTGGGTGAATTAGGATTGCAAGATTGAAAAAGTTTGAGACAGGAAAGCAGTTTGCTTCGTCGGTTCAAGTTGCACAAAACAGTAAAACAGAAACAGAAAAATACTGTACTTTGAAGTAAGAAAAAAGGAAATATATTACAATTTGCTTCTTAAACCAGGGCAGGTAAATTATTATGTTCCCGGCCAATTGCTGCAAAAGAAAAAGCTTTTAAAACAATTGGCAGGCGAAGGCAGCGGTTTAGCTGTTCGTAAACTATCAGCTTCCTGTCCAAACCATGGTCAGATCCTCCATTAATTTGTAATGAAGAGTCAGTCTTTGCTGAAAATCATTTTTCATAAAAACTGTCTCTATTTGTCCTTCCTGCATTACTTGAAAGGGGAAAATCCGGATCATTTCACTAAAGTTCACTGCGCCTGTACCATACCATTTATATACAGCTTCTTTGGCGCTCCAAAGTATGCTCAGCAGCTTTAGCTGACGGCCGGGCAATTGTGAATGAACAAAGCGCAATTCATCGGGGTGTAAAAATTTATGTTTTATCTTTTCAAGTTTTGAATTTGTAAATTCTGCATCAACGCCTACCCTCAAGTTACGGCTGACAATAGCAGCAGCATACACGTTGCAGTGCGAAATGGAGAAGTGATATTGCTCATTGGGAAGGAATGGTTTGCGTGTGTCTGCAATTTCAATTTCTTTGTAGGGAAAATCAGTAAACAAAAAAGGCAGCAGGTATCTGCCTGCGAGATGCTGCAGGCGTTTTACCGGATGTGTAATTTCCCTTTGCACAGGCACTTTTGAAAGAAAAAAATCTTCCGGCTCTTCAATCTTCCAGATGGCGAGCTTGGTGTTTTCGTTGATATTTTGTTGATAAAAAAGAGGCACTCTACAGTTTAGGGTTATAGTTTGCAGATTTACGATTTATTTGCAAAACAATACAGAATGTTTGTGCGCGACATTGTTTTATACGGGGGGGATTGATGCACATTGAAAAAAATGTTGAATGGAGCGTCGCAACGATGATGCCATGAAAACATGTCGCTGGTTACCAAAAAACTTTTATATTAATAAAGCAGCTCTTTTAGTACTGCAACCATTTTAAACAATAAAGAAACAACCATGATTTTATCTGACGAAAGAATACTGGAAGAAATGGAAAAAGGCACTATAAAAATTGCGCCATACGACAGGGAATGTCTTGGCAGCAACAGCTATGATGTGCATCTTGGAAAATGGCTCGCCAATTACGCAGATGATGTTTTGGATGCAAAAAAGCACAATACTATAAACTATTTTGAAATACCCGATGAAGGTTTTGTATTGCTGCCTCAGCATTTTTACCTTGGCTCTACAGAGGAATATACCGAAACACATGCCCAGGTTCCTTTTTTAGAGGGCAAGTCGTCTACGGGCAGGCTTGGTATTGACATTCATGCAACTGCGGGTAAAGGAGATGTGGGATTTTGCGGCAACTGGACACTTGAAATCTCGTGCAAGCAACCGGTTCGTATTTACAAAGGCATGCCTGTAGGACAGCTTATTTATATGACGGTAGACGGCGAAGTGCTGGTAAAATACAATAACAAAGCCAGTGCAAAATACAGCGGCCAGCCTGATAAACCCGTTGAAAGTATGATGTGGAAAAACAAGTTTTAATGAATGTCTGCAGGCAGAAACAATATTTAAAAAAGCAAAAGGATTTAAATTTTGCCGTATTTTTTTGAATAGGCAATCAGCCAGCCAGTAACGTCATTATAGCTTTTAACGCCTTCGGCCTGCTGATTGGCCTTTAAATAATGGTCGTAAAAAACTTTTATAAAAGGCTCGATAGCATTATCGCTTTTACGCCAGTATTCTCTAAGTTCTCTGACATCATTTTTGACAGCAGGGCTCAACTTTTTATAATTATTTTTGGCAGCAACGGAGTCTTTTAAATAAAGCTCGGTATTGGCATAATTGAATAAATCAAAATAAGTCGAATAATGAAATAAAGTATCTGTTGACTGAACGGCAGCGAGGTAGCCTACAAAGTTCGCTTCGCTTTCGCTGGCGTATCCTAACTGGTGTGCGATCTCGTGGCAGGTAACATAGGGAATGAGAAAACGGGGCATCGTTAAATTTAATTGCGCTTCGCCGGTAAAAGGATTATAGTAGCCAAGAAAGCCAAGAAAGTTTCCTATTCTTCCATACATTGACCGCTTGACTGACTCCGGATTATATGCAAGAAAAGAAAACCCGGCAGCAGCAGTTTGGCTGTAGGCTGCCTGAGCCTGGTTGAAGACTTTGTGATACGATTTATAGGTAATCTTTCCGTCTCCTAACATTGCCCTGTACTCATTTACTTTTTTCAGTAAGGTATCTGTAAGTTTCTTCAGATCCTGCTGGCTGTGCCGGTCAGAGGGCAGTTGCAGCTGGTAGGCAATTCCCGGCCTGTTATAATTGAGGCCCCACGAGAGATTGAACCAAAGGTAAACGATCGAGATAATGAAAAAGACTTTGAGAAACATTCTTTTCAGATCTCCTTTTTTCAGATCTCTCTTTATACACTTTTTAATGAAGTTAACGGCAGTAACCAACACAAAAACGGCTGCGGCAGCATATAAAATATCCCCGGCGCTGAAAGGCAGCCATCCTAATAGAGTACGCCAGAACCTCGAAATATGTAAGTAAATGCCCCTGCTGTAATTTCTTTCTATCCACAGAGGATAAAAAGTGGCAATTTTTATACACCCCATAACAATCAGAAGACAGGAGGCCGTAAGAATTGTATAGGGTTTTGAATAGTTACTTGTTTTCATACCGGGTATAAACGAAGATATGATTAGAGGTAAATTTGTAATTGTAAAATTGCTGTTATAATTAATGTATTTGAAGCGAAAAGACAGAAGTTAAGAAAAGTTGCATGGCCTGCCATTACTTATTTTGATTATTACCTTGGTTATTGTACAGAAACACTTACTTTTGCATGCCAAAAAATTTGATATGAGCTATCCGAGAGAATATGAGATTGCTTTTGTGGGATTGAAGCCTGGTGAGCATTATTTTACTTATGAGATAACGGATAAGTTTTTTGAGCCTTTTCAGGAGCAGGATTTTAAAAATTGCCACGCAGTTGTAAAGCTGAAGCTGGATAAGCAATCAGGGTTTATGCTGCTTAAATTTGATGTGGACGGCCGTGTGGAATTAATTTGTGACAGGTGCGGAAACAATCTGCAGATACAGTTGTGGGATGAATTTAACATGGCGGTAAAAATGGCAGACGATGCAGACCTGATGAATGAAAGGGAAGAAGACCCTGACATTTATTATATAAGCAGGGGAGAAAGTCATTTACACATAGCAGAATGGGTGTATGAATTTATCAACCTGAGCATTCCGATACAACGGATGTGTAAAGAAGATGAAATCGGCGGGCCGCAATGTAACACAGATGTGCTGGAAAGACTTAAACTTATGGAAGATGAGGTAAAAACAGATGAAAGCAGCCTTATCTGGAAAGGACTTGACCAGTTTAAAGATTTACAATAATTTTTTTTGATATTTAAAATATAAGACATGCCTAATCCTAAAAGGAGACATTCGCAACAAAGAACTGCTAAAAGAAGAACACACTATAAAGCTGAACCCGTAACGTTAAGCAAAGACAGTACAACGGGTGAGTTGCACGTACGCCATCGTGCACATGTAAGTGAAGGTAAATTGTATTACAAAGGCAAAGTGGTGTCAGAGAAAGCGCCTTCGAAAGCATTATAAAACAGAGTTGTTTTGCACAAGATTATTGAACCTGCGGAACTTATAAAAAAAATGTTCAATAATCAACTTTCAATATTCAATAGTTAATGAAGGATTTACTTTGTATTAAGAAAATACAAAAATGCAAAATAGAAATCAGCGGAGGATTGAATAAGTTCAGGAGCCTAATTGAAAATTGAGTATTGAGCGTTGTTTATTGAATATTAAAGTATGTGTTGATTTTCTTTAAATTAATTATACAACATTTTCTTTATAATCATTCTTCAGTCTTTTAAAGCGGCTAAGTCAAAAAAAATCCGTCATTGCTCATTTCTTCTTTATCAAGCAAATACAAAGGCAACCTGTATTTTTCCTCTATGTATAAAGTCATACTTTTTCTATCAAATTTATTGTTTTCTTTTCAAATACAAGGTTGTGTAACTTGCCAAGAATGTTATTATGGATTTTGGTAAAGTTTCTCCTGAAGAATTAAGACGAATTAATCTTTGCTTACCAGGCGATCCGGCAGAAAACATGAAAGTATTGCAGGGAAAAAGAGTAAATTCTCCAAAGGTGTATATTGGCTGCGCGAAATGGGGACGGACGGAATGGATAGGCAAACTTTACCCGGAAGGAACTAAGGAAGCGAAGTTTTTAGATCACTATATAGAGCATTACAACAGCATTGAGCTCAATGCAACGCATTATAAAATTTATCCCCCTTCATCTATACAAAAGTGGGCAGATAAGGCCGAAGGAAAAGATTTTCTTTTTTGCCCGAAAGTGCCTCAGACCATTAGTCATTACAGTTCTTTTGTAAATATCGGGGATAAAACAAACGATTTCCTCCAGGGTATTTATGCTTTTAAAAAACACTTAGGACCGGTTTTTTTGCAGGTAAGCGATAAATTTTCACCTAAAAGAAAAGAAAGTCTTTTTAATTATCTCGATAGCTTACCAAAAGACTTACAATTTTTTGCAGAAGTTAGAAATCCCGAATGGTTTTCAGATAAAAAAGAAAGTGAAATTTTGCTTGACACTTTAGCCAAATTGAATGTGGGATATATAATTACTGACACTGCAGGCCGGCGTGATTGCGTACACATGTTTTTAACTATTCCCAAAGCTTTTATCCGTTTTGTCGGCAATAGTCTTGATAATACAGATTACGAAAGAATAGATGATTGGGTAAACCGGATAAAATACTGGTTAGACAATGGTTTAGAAGAACTGTACTTCTTCATGCACATGCACGATGAAACGTATTCACCGGAACTTTCTTCTTATCTGATCAATAAGCTCAATACTGTATGCGAATTATCGCTGAAAGAACCATTGTTTATCTCAAATTTAAAAGAAGAAACAAAGAAAAAAGCTGAAGTGGTGAAAAAAACATCTGCATCACAAAAAAGATTGTTTTCGTAATCTTAGTCATGTTTAATTGTTTCTAAACTATTCCTTGACTAAATTAGAATTTTGTCTAAAAAAAACTGATAAAAGCTTAAAGCTAACAGCTTGCGCATGGCGGGCAGCATAAATTTTGTAACGTTTAAACCGTGGGCTATAAAAGGTATTTTCAGGTTTAACGGCGTTATCCAAAACTCTTACACAAATGAGTTCCGCAGGTGACGTAACGGCGGCTCAATTCATTTACTTTTGCGCGGTACATAAATCTTACAATCCAGATGAAATTACTTGACGGAAAACTTGCTGTAATTACCGGAGCGAGCCGCGGCATAGGTGAAGCAATTGCTTTAAAACTGGCAGAACAAGGTGCAAACATTGCATTTACCTACCTAAGCAGCGACGAGAAAGCAAAAACCCTCGAAGAAAAACTACAAACTCTGGGCGTAAAAGCAAAAGCATATAAAAGCAATGCGGCGGTGTATGCAGATTGCGAGGCAATGGTAAATGACGCTGTCAAAGAATTTGGGACAATAGACATTTGTGTAAACAATGCCGGCATCAGCAAAGATAACCTGCTGCTGCGCATGACGCCGGAACAATGGGATGATGTGATGGCAACAAACCTCAAGAGCGTTTTTAATATGACGAAACAGGTGATTAAGCCTATGATGAAGGCAAGAAAAGGCAGCATTGTAAACATGAGCTCTATAGTTGGCATGCGTGGAAACGCGGGACAAAGCAGCTACGCAGCATCAAAGGCAGGTATAATTGGTTTTACAAAATCTATGGCTTTTGAGCTTGGCAGCCGCAATATCCGTTGTAATGCAATAGCGCCCGGTTTTGTGGAAACAGATATGACCGGTTATTTAAAAGACGGGGAAGCTTCCAAAACTTATCTGCAAAAAATTCCTTTGGGTCGCTTTGGCACTGCTGCCGAAATTGCTGACACTGCCTTGTACCTTGCAAGCGATATGAGCAGTTATGTAACCGGGCAGGTGATAAGTGTCTGCGGCGGGTTAAATATTTAGGCTATGAAAAGACAGTTGAATTAATTTCTGTTTTTGATTAAAAGGAGGCAGGGTTTCAAGTTGTGCAGATGACATTTATAAAGGTAAAAAAATTTACTGCTTACTTACACCTTACTCCCGGCTTCTGATTTTTTTATAAAAAGAAATGCCCGTTCTGTTAATATGTTCTGTCAAATCTTTGTTGCTGATAGTGTAATAATTTAAAACATCAAAACGGTAAGGCATTTGTGTTTCTTCGTTTAAAATATAACTTATCTCTGTTGTTGTTTTATAATCAAGGGTCGTACCTTTTAATGCAATGTCCACATCGCTGCCATTTTTATAGTTGCCTTTTGCACGGCTGCCAAAAATGATTGCTTCTTCCGCTTCCGAATGCTGTTGAAGAACTTTAATAATGTTTTGCAAGTCTTCGTCTTTCAGCCCGAATGCAGCACCGGTTTTATTTATCCTTGAAGGTGTCATGTAATTGTTTTAACAACGGGTAATATTTTTTATGAATAAGGGTTTCGATTATATTCACAGTTGATTCATCGTAAGCATGAGCCGTAATGTTTCGGTCGTCAAGCAGCTTCATCCAGTCATGTCCGTTTTGTATTAATCCTGTTTCAAAACCTTTTTTCAAAGCGCTTCGCGGTGATCTTATTTCTGTAAATCCCTGCTCCTCCAGGTAATCTTTTACCACATTCCAAGCCAGTTCAACACTTATTTCAAAAAACTGTATTAATCCTGCTTTTTGTATTATATCCGGTTGCCTGATTTCTAAAGCCCGTTCGAGATATTGAAGAGATTTTTCAAAATTTTGAAATCTTTGTCTCCAGCGTGTATCTTTATTTTCCATCCCGGTAAAAATAATTATAACAATGATAAAGCTCTTTATTAAAACAAGTCTTTTTTTATTTTTTTTATTTGCTTTTGATTCAGCATACGGGCAAAACGACAGCACGCACGAAAACTGGCAATCCTTATTCAATGGCAAAAACCTGAATGGGTGGGATATAAAAATAGCCGGGCAAAAACTAAATGACAATTATAAAAACACTTTTCGTGTTGAAAACGGCATGCTGCGCGTTGCCTACGATCAATACAAAACCTTTGATGATAAGTACGGGCATCTTTATTACAAAAAACCTTTTTCGTACTATATTCTTCGTTTTCAATACCGCTTCCTTGGCAACCAGACTCCGGGAGGAGAAACATGGAATGTAAGAAACAGCGGAGTGATGATACATTCACAGTCGGCTGAAAGCCTTAGTATCAACCAAAATTTTCCGGTATCACTTGAAGTGCAATTATTAGGCGGCCTTGGCACCGGAGAACGGCCTACAGGCAATGTGTGTACACCGGGAACCCAGGTGCACATAGATGGTAAGCTTAGTGAAGCACATTGCATAGACTCCAAATCAAAGACATATAACGGAGACCAATGGATAAGTATGACAGTAGTGGTGTTGGGAGACTCCGTTGTAAAACATATAGTGCAAAGTGATACCGTGCTTACCTATCAAAAGACTGAGATCGGCGGCGGGTTTGTTGGAGGAAAAAATGATTGGAAATGGGGGCATGTTGACAATTATCAATATTGGGAAAAAAGGCAAAACACTCCTTTGAAGGAAGGCTATATAGCCCTTCAGGCCGAAAGTCATCCTATAGATTTCAGGAAAATAGAAATCTTAAACCTTGAAGGATGTACAGACCGGAAAGCTAAAAATTATAAAGCCTATTATGTAAAGTCTGAAAACACCAAGTGTATTTATTAAATGTCCCCTATAAAATATTGCTTAACGATAAGGTCACATATTTTGTCAATCGTTTGCGTAATAAGCGAATTAAACTTATGCTGTATCTTTAAAAAATACCTGTAATATTTTAAAACAAAATCAATGAGTTCTCTCTACGATCGCCGGAAATTTATAAAAAATTCATCTCTCGCTGGTATCGGACTTTCTTTGGCAGACACTCCTGTAAGGTTATTTGGCAACGAAAATAAGTCTGTTGTTCGCCTTGGTATGATTGCCGTGGGTATGCGCGGGCAAACGCACTTAGAGGAAATGCTGAAAAGAAAAGACGTCCAAATTATTGCCATGGCTGATCCGGATAAAAATATGATGTCCCTGGCTCAGAAGCTTGTAGTAAAGTACAATAAGAAAGCGCCGGTTGAGTACACAAACGGTCCGCACGATTATAAGAACTTATTGAAACGTAATGATATAGATGCTGTTTTTATTGCTTCTCCCTGGGAGTGGCACATGCCGCAAAGCGTGGATGCTATGAAAGCAGGTAAAATAGTGGGTGTGGAAGTATGCGGAGCAGCCAAGCTGCAGGATTGCTGGGATTTTGTAGACAGTTATGAAAAGACGAAAGTGCCGATAATGGTATTGGAAAATGTTTGCTACCGGCGCGATATTATGGCGGTGCATAATATGGTAAAAAAAGGAATGTTTGGAGAAATCCTTCATCTGCGCGGCGGATACCAGCATGATCTTCGGGGAGTCTTATTTAATGATGGCGTTACACCTTATAAATCAGGTGTTGAATTTGGAGACAAAGGTTACAGCGAAGCTAAATGGCGCACCCAACACTATATTGACCGCAACGGAGAGAACTACCCTACGCATGGTCTCGGCCCTGTTGGCACCATGATAGATTTGAACCGGGGAAACAGGCTTACAACTTTATCATCCGTTTCTACCAAATCAAGAGGATTGCACCGGTATATTGTAAATCATCCGAAAGGAGGCGAGAATCATCCTAATGCAAAAATAAAATTTAAACAGGGCGACATTGTTACCACACAGATGCAGACCACAAACGGTGAAACAATATTGCTGACATTAGATACAAGCTCACCGCGGGCATACAATTTAGGATTCAGGGTACAGGGAACAAATGGCCTTTGGCAGGAGCATCATGACGGGGATTTTGGAGAAGGAAGAATTTATATTGAAGATAAAAGCCCTTATGACCAGTGGGAGAATCCTGAAAAGAAACTTACAGAATATGATCATCCTTTATGGAAACGTTTTGCAAGTGATGCAGCAGGTTCAGGACATGGCGGAATGGATTTTTTTGTAGATAATGCTTTTATAGAATGTATAAAAAGAAATGCGCCTTTTCCGCTGGACGTATATGATCTGGCCACATGGTATGCCATAACCCCATTAAGTGAAAAATCAATTGCCGAAGGCGGACAGTTGCAGCAAATACCTGATTTTACACGGGGAAAATGGGAAAACCGTAAACCAATATTTGGAACGGATGAGGAGTTTTAATGTAAGAATTTTACCACATAGGAAAGGTAGAAAGGTAATTAATCTTACCGACGTTTGTAGGGTAAAGAAACTCCATTGACTGCCCCGAAAGCTAAATGAAGACTTTAAAGCGTTGCAACGTACAGCAATTTTTTACAAAATAAAATAGAAAACAAAGCTGGAACGATTATTTTAGCAGGATGTACGCGAAACAGACGCCACCACAAAAATGTGGCGGCTATCGTGTTTACACAAACCAGTTTTCAGTAGAATTGTTGAATTCAAAATGTTTTTGGGGAACATTTTAATACATTAAAGGTAGAACCTTATTTACTTGTAAACTATAGCACAAGTACTTCTTAAATGTTATTCACTAAACTGCAAGTGCCTTAGTATTTTTACTAAGGCACTTGCAGTTTTTACTATTTCAACCCGTTATGAAAGTCTATGGATATTTTTTCAGCAAACTCAATCCCGGTTTAGTTTAATACAAATTCCTGGTGCATTGCGGGCATTTCTACTTTTTCAAAACCTTTTCTATTTAATCTTGCCGACAATTCCTGCTGCACCAGGTATTCCCCATAAACAAGAAAAAACACCTTTCACTTTCTCTGCATTTTGGCAACATATAAAGCGGCAAAGATCGTCAGTATCACGGTGAGCGCTCCGTACAGCAGTATTTCAGCAAGATCTTTTGTAGCTTGTGTGCCGTATATTTTTCCTGAAAAACCTTCCTTAACCAATTTAGAAGTCAAGCCTGAATGGTCTATGCGCGTGCGACAAAAAAAGACAGGTAATCTCTTTTGCATCAAATCCAAATTTATTGTTCAAAGCATCTGTTTCAGCGCCCATTCCCTGAAACATGCGCAAGCAAGTAAATATTTTTTGCCGTTGTCTAACGTCAGTAAATGTTTTGTTCCCGTAACCGTTCTCGCCGCTCCATGAAAAGATAGCTTCATATATCTTGTTGCTGATAAATTATATAATATTGATGTTAATTGGTAATATCATACAAATTATTTAGACATATTTATCATGAATATTAATATTTTTAGTTTTTTTGGATCCAGGCTAATTGCTGCTATTAAGCCGCCGTTGCGTCGCACACTTGTACCATTTTTATCATTATTCAGCAAAAGCACAGTACTCTTACAAACGTTACGTAAACCGGTATTTTTTTTAATCAGCAAGATCAATTGCATAATTCATATCCGGAATTTCAACACCAAATCCTTTTTTTCTCAGGCTTTCGGCAAATGCTGTTTGTACATCATATTCCCCATGCACCAAAAAAAGCTTTTTTATTTTTTCCTTATCCTGACAATCAATAAACTTGCACAAATCATCGTAATCGCCGTGTGCACTCATGCCGGGCATAGTGCCGATTTCGGCATTTACAACGCAATCATCTCCGTAAATATCAACCTTTTTAACCCCGTTTAATAATTTCCCCGCAAGAGACCATGGCGAGGCATAACCCACCATAAGAATAGTATTTTTAGAATCCCCGATATTGTTCCTGATATGATGCTTTACCCTGCCGGCCTCGGCCATACCGCTCGAACTGATAATAACACAAGGTTCTCTTAAAAAGTTTAGCTGCTTGCTTTCTTCCGCGGTTTCAATGTATGTCAATCCTTTAAAATCAAAAGGGTTTTTGTCATGCAGCAAAACTCCCTGCAGTTCTTTATTAAAATTTTCGGGATGATGTTTTATCACGTCTGTCGCTTCATGACTGAGCGGGCTGTCAACAAAATATTGTATTGCAGGAAGCTTACCTTCATTTTCCAGCTTGTTCAAAGCATACAATAGCTCCTGCGTTCGTCCAACGCTAAAGGCAGGAATGATTAATTTTCCTTTTTTCTCAATGCAGGTTTTTATAATCCAGCTAAGAAATGTTTCGGCCAGGTTTTTGACTTCTTCGTGCAATTTATTTCCATACGTGCTTTCAAGCAGTATAAAATCTGCCTGCGGAAATTCTTCCGGAGATCTTAAAATCGCATCATTATATCTTCCCACGTCTCCGCTGAATGTAATGCGCGTAGTATTTTCTTCTTCCACTATCTGCAGGCTCACAGCCGCGCTTCCGATTATGTGTCCGGCATCTGTAAATAATATTTTTATGTCATTATCTATGCTAAACCACTTATCATATTCTACCGTACTGAATAGTCCGAGGCAATTTTTTACATCTTCTGCAGAATACATCGGTTCAAACAGCGGCAATCCTTTTTTTACTCTTTTGTTATTTATATACTTTGTATCTGCCTTTTGTATTTCTGCGCTGTCCGCCAGCAATATTGCACAAAGATCTTTTGTGGCCGGTGTGCAAAAAACCGGCCCTCTGAAACCTTCTTTGTATAGCTTTGGAATTAACCCGGAATGATCTATATGTGCATGCGATAAAACAAGGTAACTGACCTCTGCAGCACGGAATCCGAAACGACTGTTCAATTCATCTGTTTGCCGCCCCATTCCCTGAAACATGCCGCAATCCAACAGAAGCCTTTTTCCATTTTTAAATGAAAGCAAATGCTTTGAACCTGTAACTGTTCTTGCCGCGCCATGAAAAGATATTTGCATAAAACCTGCTTTTTTCTGAAAACTGAAAATATCAGGCCTTCTTTCTGATTTTAAAGCTCCAGGTAAAATAAGTTTCTGTCACAGTTTCCTGTTGTTCGTTTTTACCAATGCTGCGGCAGCGCACAGTTGTTGCTTCACCGGTTGCTATAGCTTTGTCTGCCGCTTCATTTATCAGTGTTCCGTCTGTGCAGGTAAATGTAATTTTGCCCGTCGCTTTCTTATAAAAATTGCTTTCATTTTGTATCAGCAACATACTTACGCCCGGCTTTATTTTGTACAAATGAGCCATGCACAAAATACCGGTGCTGATTTCTCCGGCCATTAAAAGCACAGCAAAATAGACAGAACGAAAAGGATTTGTATTAAACCATTTATAGGAAACGCCTATAGCTGCTTCTTCCATTTCCAGCTTCTCAAGCTTTATCCCGGCAAAAAATGCTGCCGGCACTTTTGTAAATAAAAACATGCGAAAGGCAAAAGAATTGGCTAATTGCTTTTTGAAAAGGGCGAAGTTGGAAGACAATTATTTAGAGTTTAAAGAATCGTATTAAGAATATAAAAGTAGAAACTTTTCTATAAATCTGAAGTTTGTTTTAAATTTGAATAAATCAGTATTTTTATGAATGAAATTATTTTTATTGTTGAAGAAAGTGAAGAAGGCGGATTGACAGCTAAGGCCTTGGGAGTCTCAATTTTTACAGAAGCTGAAAATTTAGAGGAGCTTCGTGCTGGCGTAAAAGATGCTGTAAAATGCCATTTTGATGATAACCTACAACGTATTATTCGTTTACACATGGTTAAAGAAGAAGTATTTGCAGCATGAAGAGAATTCCCAGAGATTTAAGCGCTGCTGATATTATAAAACTTCTTAACAAAAACTACGGTTACATAAAGACAAGGCAAAGTGGCAGTCATATAAGGCTAACAACAATTTTAAAAGGCGAGCATCATATAACTATTCCTAATCATAGCCCGGTTAAGCTGGGCACATTGTCTTCTATTCTTAATGATATAGCTTTTCATTTAAGAAAAACAAAAGAGCGGATAGCAAACGAGTTATTTTGAGAATTTTATCTAAAAGCACAACGACCATCTTACTTCGTAAGCCATTTACTGTATTTTTTCATAACTTCCTCATGCGGAATTGTTCTCCCTTCATCTGCATCTTTTATGCCTCTCATTAATGAAGTTTCCTGTTCGGCTGACAAACTTTCAAGCAAGTCTCCGTCTTCACCTTCCATTATCTTAAATACTTTTTCCACCGTCTTATCATCCGCATAATCTATAGACAATTTTATATGCTCACGTAATATATCTTTCATTAACAAAAAAGTTTATCAAATTTACTTTTATAAATTTATATGAAAAAAAATAAGAACGTGATTACAATAATTGAAAACTTTTGATACCTTAAAGTCTTGTTTTTATTTCTTTTTATCCACTTAACCCAATTCCTCCAATTGCTTTTTATAATCAAACCTCAAATCTTCATGTACAAGATCAACAAGCGTGTTCAGCTTTTTCAGTTGCTGGTCATAGAGGTTTGACAATGCTTTGTTGGCTTTGAAACGGATACCGGAATTAATAAGGTTTTTACAAAAATGAATAAGCATTTCCGCCTCTGACTCTTTAGCTGTTGTATGTTTACTATATTTTGAAATTGACCTTAATATCTTTCTAAGTCCTTTTTTTATAATATACATATTTGTCCTGGGCAAATCCCAAAACTGCTCATTTATCTCTTTTTTTATACTTTCTACATAACTCTGCTCATCATGCGCTTCAAACAACAGGTAACTGAGCAATTCTTTATTTTCCTTTTTAAACCTTGCAAGCCGGAGGCATAATTCCAACACTTTTTTTGGCGGCAGCGTTATCAGTTCCTGCTTCAATTCATGTATGCTTGCTGCTTTCATCAGGCAAAATTCTTATAATTCATTATAAAAGGACAAAAAATTGTATTTGTTGTATTAAGCTGAAAATCAGAACAATGAGAGAAAACAGGTTCTTACTAATTAAAATAAGTTTTTAAAGAGAAAGAAAAAAGCTTTTAGAAAAAGGTGAAAAAATTTGTTTTTAATTAAACGTTTGTTTAGTTTTGCATTTGAAATGGTGAAAATGGAATACAGCGATAAACAAAAACAAATTATATTAAGCGCAGAACGGCTCTTTTCTGAAAAAGGATATGAGGGTACTTCAGTAAGGGATATTGCAGACGAGGCCGGAGTTAATCTTGCCATGATTTCGTATTACTTCGGATCTAAAGATAAATTGATGGAAGCGTTGTTTGAGCAAAGGACAACTAACATAAAATCAAAAGTTGAAAACCTGTTGCTGGATGAACATAAAACTCCACTTGAAAAAATCGAGTCACTTGCAGATGATTATATTAACAGAATTATAGACAAACATCTTTTTTTTAAAATTTGGATTTGCGAAGAGGTGGTGAATAAAAACCCGGTTATACTTAAACTTATAAACGATTTAAAGAAAAGAAATGCCGACGAAATCGGAAAGCTGATTAAAGATGGTCAGCAAAAGCATGTTTTTAAAGAAAATATAGACGTGCTGTTGATGATGAACACTCTTATTGGTACAATTACACAAACGATGATTACGATTGATTACTACAGAGAGTATTACGATCTAAACAAAATTAGTGATGTAAAGTTTTACCAGAAGATCAAACAAAAATTGAGAAATCATATTAGAATTTTATTTAAAGCACTTTTAAGTTATGAAGCATAATATAATATTAGTATTGATGATATTAATAACAGCAACTGCAACAACAGTCAGGACAAAAGTATTTGGACAGTCAGTAAGAACCCTTTCTCTTAAAGAAGCTATTAATATGAGCATTACAAACAGTAAACAGCTAAAAAGCAGCTACGCAAAAAGCGAAGAAGCTATAGCAGCACTGCGCGAAGCTGTACAAAACCGGCTGCCAGCAGTGTCTGTGTCAGGCTCTTATCTTCGCTTAAATCATGCTCATCTAAATTTAAAAACAAAACCGGGTAATACGGGTAATACGGGCGGCAGCGGAGGCAGCACTACAAGCAGTGCAAATCCTTCTTCGGCTTTATATGGGATAGCTAACGTTTCTTTACCTTTATTTTCAGGCTTTAGAATAAAATATGGAATAGAATCTTCAAAATACCTTGCTGAGGCAGCGCATCTTGATGCAGACAATGATCGTGAAGCGGTGATAATGAATACAATTGAAGCTTATGAAAATTTGTATAAATCAAAAGCGGCAGTTGATCTGGTTAAAGAAAATCTGGAAAGCAACCGTCAAAGAGTAAAAGATTTTTCTAACCTCGAAAAAAACGGTTTGATGGCAAGAAATGACTTATTGAAAGCCGAGCTGCAGGAGTCAAACACAGAGCTATCACTTTTAGATGCCGACAACAACTGGAAACTCGCTAATATAAATATGGATTTGATGCTCGGATTGCATGACAGCACCGTTTTAGCAGTAAATGAAAATGATTTACAGCCGGCATCTGTGCAGTTAAAAGGTGCTGCAGATTATGTACAGTCAGGATTGCAAAACAGGAAAGATGTATCTGCTCTTTCTTACCGTCAGAAATCAGCAAATACCGGGATAAAAATAGCAAAAGCGGCTATATATCCTTCCGTTGCGCTTACAGGTGGTTATGTTGCAGCCAATATCCCTAATATTCTCACTGTTACTAATGCAGTAAACATCGGTGTTGGAGTACAGTATAATTTAAATTTGGGAAAAAACAATTCCCAGGTTCAGCAGGCGAAAGCGCGGGAAAAACAGGCGGTGGCAAACCAGGAAATGCTGACTGATCAGATTCAGTTAGAGGTTAACCAGGCTTATCAGAATTATTTGCTCAGCCGCAAGAAGATAGAAGTGTATAACCAGGCTATAGCCCAGGCCGAAGAAAACTATAAAATTGTAAAAAATAAATTTGATAATGCTTTGGCAACTGCTACCGATCTGTTAGACGCAGACGTGGCACAGCTGCAGGCAAGATTAAACGCAGCTTCTGCAAAAGCAGATGCTTCGGTAGCATACAATAAGCTGCTGCAGACAGCAGGATTATTAGACGATACACAAAATAAATAAACAAAACCACTAACATTATAAAGTACTTTTATGGAAACTCCAACAATTGAAAAAAGAGAACCCGTTGCAGAACCAATAGCTGAAAAACCTAAAAAAAGTAAAATATTTCCTATAATTCTGGCACTGCTGCTTATCGCCGGCGCCTGGTTTGGGATAAGTAAGTACACGCACGGCAAGCACCACGAGGAAACAGATGATGCACAGGTAGAGTCAAACATAAGCCCGGTAATTCCAAGAGTTTCAGGTTATGTTGCAGAAGTGCGGGTAAAAGATAATCAAAAAGTGCGTAAGGGCGATACGCTTCTTATTTTGGATAAAAATGATTTGAGATTAAAGGTAGAGCAGGCGCAGGCGGCTCTTGCAACTGCACAAAGCAATCTTGGCGCCGCAAAAACCACCACCAGCGCAGCAAGATCGAATATTGCAACTTCACAGGCATCTGTTGGTACCATAAATGCACAGATTGAGGCTGCTAAAATTACCCTGTGGCGGGCCAGCCAGGATTATGACCGGTACGCTAATCTTATAAAAGACCATTCTGTAACACAACAGCAATATGAGCAGGCATTAGCTGCTAAACAAACAGCAGAGCAGGAACTGAAAATATTGCAGGAACAGAAAAACCAGGCTTCATTTCAGACAAGTGCTGTCAGCAGCCAAAGCGGAGCAACTGCTTCACAAATACGTATTGCAAACTCAACGATTAAGCAACGGCAGGTTGATGTAGATGAAGCTAAATTAAATTTATCTTATGCAGTTATAACCGCTCCTGCAGATGGTCTTGTTTCTAAAGTAAATGTGCAGCCGGGACAGTATTTGCAAGCCGGCCAGTCACTTTTTAGTATTGTACTAAACAATGATGTCTGGGTTGTGGCAAATTTTAAGGAAACTCAATTTGACAAAATGAAACAAGGTCAGCGGGTAATCGTGCACGCAGATGCCTTTTCCGGGCATGATTTTGAAGCAACACTTGCTTCGTTTTCACCCGCAACCGGTGCACGTTTTTCCTTGTTGCCTCCTGATAATGCTTCGGGTAACTTTGTAAAAGTGGTTCAAAGACTTCCGGTAAGAATTGAGTTTAACCAGCAAAAGGACAGTCTGGTAAAACAGCTCAGACCTGGAATGAATGTGAATGTAGATGTTAATTTGTAAAACCACGATTTATCAGGTTGCATCGAATTTGGGGGAAAGAATTATGAACCGCAAAGACATAAAAGGCAGGAAATTGTACTAAAACTTTGTGCTTCTTTGTCACTTTGAGCCTTTGTGGTTCCAGTTTTAAAAAGAGAAATTTTAAAAAAATATTTTATGCCGCAAGCTGATTCTTTAGTTGAATATGGTTCAAGAAGGATAATTATTACAATTACCGCTATTTTATGCGCTTTGCTCGAAATTGTTGACAGTACCATAGTTAATGTAGCTTTGAATGACATGCGTGGCAATCTTGGCGCTACGCTTACCGAAGTGGGATGGGTAGTTACTGCTTATGCAATCGGTAATGTTATTATTGTACCAATGACCAGTTGGCTGTCGCAACAGTTTGGGCGCACTAATTATTTTGCAGCTTCTATTATTCTTTTTACGCTCTGCTCTTTTTTATGCGGCAACGCCAATGGTATCTGGGAACTTGTTGCTTTCAGATTTTTACAGGGTGTTGGCGGCGGCGCCTTGCTTGTTACTTCGCAAACCATTATTACTGAAAGTTATCCTGTTGAAAAGCGTGGAATGGCACAGGCAATTTATGGTCTCGGCGTTATTATCGGTCCGACTTTAGGCCCGCCATTAGGAGGATATATAACTGACAATTTTTCGTGGCCATACATTTTTTACATAAATATTCCTATCGGTATCATTGCAACGCTTCTTACGATCCGCTATGTGCGCAGCCCAAAATATGGTGAAAAGAGTGCAGCCAAAGATATTGACTGGTTAGGTATAGCTCTATTGGCAATAGCAGTCGGCTCTCTGCAGTATGTGCTGGAGCGCGGACAGGATGATGACTGGTTTGAAAGCGCAGGCATTACAGCTTTTACTGTTTCCGCTGTATTTGGTTTATTCTTTTTTGTATGGCGCGAGCTTTCTTTCAGAAATCCTATCGTACAGTTAAGAGTTTTGAAAAACGGACATCTGAGGGTGGGAACAATTTTGTCTTTTCTCCTTGGTTTTGGTTTATACGGATCTACATTCATCATTCCTTTATATACACAATCTACTTTGGGCTGGACTGCCACCCAGTCGGGTATGCTGATGATACCGGCAGCTTTAACAACAGCTTTTATGATGCCAATAATAGGTCAACTGCTGCAAAAAGGAGCGCCGCAGCAGTATTTAATAGCATTGGGAATGTTGTTATTTTTTACCTATAGTTTTTGGGGTTATAAGATAATTACTCCTGATACCAGCAAAGACGACTTTTTCTGGATGCTCATAGCTCGCGGAATAGGTATGGGAATGCTTTTTATTCCCATTACAACCCTGTCTCTTTCTACATTAAAAGGCCAGCAAATTGGCCAGGGAGCGGCATTTACAGGTATGATGCGGCAGTTAGGCGGATCATTTGGCGTAGCTTCCATTACTACTTTTCTGGCACGAAGAAATATGCAACACCGCTCTGATCTCGTCAGCAGTTTAAACGTTAATAATTCTTATGTGCAGCAAAGGGTTACAGCATTGCAGCATAGTTTTATGAGTAAAGGAATTACCGCTGATAATGCTTTGAAGACAGGTTATAAATCCCTTGATTATATAATTACCAAACAGGCGGCCGTTTTATCATACATGGATACTTTTCTTTACCTGGGTATAATGTTTCTTGTATGTATTCCATTTGTATTGTTTGTAAAAGGAAATAAAGGTCAAAAAATTGACCTTGCAGAGGCAGCACACTAAATTTTACTATTTATCAAAAAAGCTCCTGAGACTGCAAGAGCTTTTTTGATGAATACTTACATGTAAGCTGGCATTAAAAGATTTTTGATCAAATCTGTTGCCAGTAAAGGTTTATAATACATCAAATACTTTTTCCTCTGAAAATAAATTAATCTTCGCATATTGCAGCAGCAACGCGGTTTTTGCATCTTTGATTTCGCCCCATTTTATTTTGTCATAAGCGTCTTCAAACGGAAGCTCAATAACCTCAATATCTTCATTTTCCCCGTCTAATCCTCCGCCTTCACTTATCTTTTGCTGATTGGAATATTCAGCAATGAAAAAATACAGCATTTCCGCTACTGACCCTGGTGTCATATACATTTCAAATATCTTTCTCACATTGTTAACGCGGTAGCCTGTTTCTTCTTCAGTTTCACGGATAACGGCTTCTTCCGGGTCTTCATTTTCTTCTATAATTCCTGCGCATACTTCCAGCATCATACCCGTTGCATTCTTATTTACATACGTCGGCATTCTAAATTGCCTGGTTAAAATAACTGTATTTTTTTCATTATTGTATAATAAAACAGCAACGCCGTTTGAAGATAAATATACCTCGCGGCTCACCTTCTCGGTCGTACCATTTCTCTTTTCAAACTCGAAGGTTACGTTTTTTAAAGGAGAAAAATTGTCTGAAAGTGTTTCTGTTGATATAATCTTTACCATGTTTATGTTTATAACTGTTGTGGGCTATAAAAAAAGCTTTTAAAACAAAAATCGTTTCAACGATTTGAATAAGCAGCTATTGCTTTTTTATAAAATACGGAAAAAGCTGCGCAATGAGTTGCAGTTGAAAGGAGCGTCGCAACGATGATCCATCAAAGAACAAATGTTTGTTACCATAAAATTACTGATAAAACGTTATCGGTGCTTTTTTTCAAAATCATAATAATACGCATTGAACAATACAAACGACAACAGCAAAACTGCGCAAGGCAGCAAAATACCGGGATTGTATAATATTATAAAAAAGCACGCTGCCAGTATTCCAAAAACTACCCGCATCATTTGCTCCGTACTGGTGTCTTCGAGCAGCAGCGTTACGTGAAAAAGTGATAATAATGCAATGACCAGCAATATTAGTTGCGGATAATCTGTGAGGGAAAAAAGAACGGGATAACCTCTTAACAAAAGAATGACTTCGGGCAAAAGCAGGCAGGCATACATTGCTGTCATTCTTATAAACCTCCCGGGTGTTTTTAAAGGTAAATTTCTGCTGAATGCGAGATATTCTTCTTCAAACGTTCTTACCTGGAAAATAATACTGCTGTGCGAAGCAGCTGTCAGCAGCAGGCAAAGTTGTATCGGGCGAATGTCGTAATGATCGGGCTCATACAACTTCAGAAAACCATAGAGCAGCATCAGGGAAAAAAGTTTTGTGACCAGCAGCATCTGCTTACGCTCGTTCCATAAAAAATACAAGGGTATAGAAAAGAATGGTTTTGGAAGGTTTATTGTAATTCGCGGTAATGCAATACTTTGCCTGAATAATTGCTTTTTTTGGATAGCGATAAAATAGATAAAAGCAGATGCAGCTACAACAATGGCATTAAAAATTATGATTTCGGCAGTAAATAAATATTGTTGCTTTTTGATAGCGAACCATATAATAGCCGCAGCATACATTAAAACCGGCATATAAATCAGTACATGCACATAGAACATATAACTCCAGGCTTTCTTGCCAGGCAAATTATTAAAGCAAAACAGGAAAGACTGCCGCGGATCGCGAAGTTGTTTAAGTATATAATCCAAACATTTAAGATTATATAAAAGCCAGATGAGCATTACAACAGCTACAAAAACCTGGCTTTGGATGATGCCTGAAATAAGCGAAAGATGAAAGGCGACAGGTGAATTAGGCAATCCAAATAAAACAAAAAAAACAAACAGGAAAAACCCTGCATTTACCTTATAAAAATAATTAACCAAAACCTTTTGCAGTATTCTGATAGCTGTAATCATTCATCTGTTTTATTGATGGTTTTATTTTTTGCGGCAAGGCTTCCTGTAAAGGTTAACTGATTAGCAGCTATTGCCTGGTGTGAAGTAATTATAAAAGAAATTCCTTCTTTTTGCTTATCTCTTATAATGCTGCAAATAGTATCAATAGCATTTACATCTATAGTTATCAGCGGTTCATCTAACAGTATAATTTTTGGCCGGCCTGTAAATGCCAGCGCAAGGCTTACTTTCTTAATCATACCGCTGGAGTAGCTTCCCAGCGGTTGTGTGTAGGAGTCGAAAATATGCAACTGTTTCAGCAGTTGCTGCGATTCTGTTATGTTGCCTTTTTTGGAGTAGCAAAATAATTCAACCAAATCTTTGGCAGTTAAAAAAGCCGGATACAAAGGTTCGGCTTCGGCATAATTTACAGACTTTATATATTGCTGGCGCTGCTTTTTTAAACTGTATTGTTTGTCTAAAATAATATCGCCGCTAAAAGGGTGGATACCGGCAATCATTTTTAGAAAAGTAGTTTTCCCCGACCCGTTTTCTCCCTGCACCCACCAAAGCCCGTTGTCCATGGTGAATGAAGGAATTTCGAGGGCTAAAAAGCTTTCGTAATATTTCTGGATGTTTTCAAATTGCAGCATTGGTGATTGAAGAAGAGATATTTAAAGTGCGTTTAATTATTGAGTATTTTGGTTTTTAAGCATTATTTATTAATTGTTCAACTTGGGCTTTAAACCAGTTTGTTTTAGCTAATTCGACTTTAGAAAGGTTTTGCCTTTCTTTTAAAGTGGTTCCGTTATCTTTTGCTGGAAAGACTTTATAGAAGGTTTCAAAATCATCACTTTTTAATAAGTCTACAACTCCTCGTGAGTTTTCTTTAAATACTTTTAGCTCTTTAGATTTCTCATTTTCTTTAAAAAACGGATACCCGCTTCTGGCCTGCAGAATGCCTATTAATAAATAATCTTTCTCATTATTTTTAATTTCAGTAAGTTCTCTTTTATAATCTTTTATACTAAAAGCAGTATTAGTTAAGCTATAATATTCTTTTAAGTTGTCAGGATGATATAAAAGATTTTCAATACTATAATAAGGAAGAATAAAAAGAAAAGGATAGGAGATTTTAATCTGTTGTATTTCATCATCAGATAAATAATCGCGGTCAATTATTCCAAAATGAAAATGATTTTTTGCTTTGTGAAAAACATCTGTTTTATCATTGGCAACAAAAAACAATACATTATCAATATTCAGATTGTTATATAAAAAAGTATCTGTATTTTCTGAAAAAATGATTTTTCTTCCCTGAACAACTTTGTCTATAAATGCTTTGCCTACGGCAATTTCAAACACTTCAAAGTTGTTTTTTTCTTTTGGCTTTAGTATTTGGGGGTTATCAAAATCCAAATCATCAAAGTCTATGATTGCAGCATTTTCGGTATCATTTGCATAGTCAATAAAACCTAAAGAATGGGAAGCTGTCCATAATTGACAGTTGTCGGGTAACCAGTTTTCTGTGATTTCCTTTATAAAGGCATATTGAAGTTTAGTATTAAGATGTAAATCAATCTCATCAAAAAAGAATATCGTATTCTGATAATACTCAACGCGTGCAACAAGATTGATTAAGATATTAAATACTTCTTTTTCCCCAGCACTTAAGTAATTATAATGAAATATTGAGTTACCTTTTATAAAATTAATCTCCGCAATCCGGCCTTCGAGCGGAGGTATCATCTCGAGTAATCGAAGTTTAGTGCCATTTTCCTGTCCAAAAATTCTTTCTAATGAATCATTAATTGGATTAATTATTTTTTCTTTTATCTCAGATTTATCATCATTGGTTCTAAAAAATTCTTTTAAGAGTTTTCCAAAAATATGTTCAAGATCATTTTCAAATCTAATATCTCTATCAATAAATGAAGGAGCTCTGTCATCATCTTGCGTGATATTAAAAGCTGTTCCTAACGTTCTCTTTAAAAGTCTGGGAACTTGTCGAAAACTTGTTCTGCCATAGAAAGAAGAAGACTCAATTTTATTACTTATTTGCCATCCATTTGCTATCAGCCCTTCTATCCCATATTCAAAAGTTTCAATTTGAACAGTTAAATTTGCAGAAGCCGTTTTCCTAAAATCTAAGCCGGAGTCTTTCCAGCTTTTTTTATTATGATTTGAAAAATATTCGAACGCATCAAAAATACTGCTCTTGCCGCTTCCGTTGCTTCCGATTAGCAAAACAAGCCCGGCATTTTCAGGAATATCTTGCAAGGTTAAATCTGTAAATCTTTTGAAGTTTTTTAGCCGAAGACTTTTAATTCTCATGCATCAAAGTTCTGCAATACTTTTTATCTCATCAATGTATTTTCTGTCATTGCTAAGTCGTGGTACTTTGTGCTGTCCGCCAAGTTTTCCTTTGCTTTTGAGCCATTCTTCAAAAACACCTTTTTTTAATGGCTTTATTACAGGCATTCTTAAAGCTATGTCTTTGTGGCGCTTGGCTTCATAATCGCTGTTTACATTTTTCAGAGCATTGTCGAGTTCATAGGTGAACAATCCGAGGTCGCAAGGTTCTTTTTCAAATTGTATCAACCATTCATGACTGCCATTTCCTTTTTCACTAAAATATATGGGAGCAGCAGTATAATCATTAACTATGGCGCCGGTTTTTTCGCAGGCGGCAGCAATGGCACAGTCTGAATTATTTACAATCAGCTCTTCGCCAAATGCATTAATAAAATGTTTTATTCTTCCTGAAACTATTATTTTATAAGGTGCAAGCGATGTAAATTGTATGGTGTCGCCTATAAGATACCGCCATAATCCTCCGTTTGTACTTATAACAACTGCATAATTTTTTCCTGTTTTAACTTCATCCAGTTGAACGGTTTGAGGGTTTTCTTTGCCATATTCTTCTGTAGGGAGAAATTCATAAAAAATACCATGCTGCAAAAAAAGCAACATTCCTTCTTCGTCAGAATTGTCCTGGGCGGCAAAAAAGCCTTCGCTTGCATTATATAAATCAAGATAATTTATAGGAGCGCCGATAAGCTTTTCAAACTGCTCACGATAAGGCGTAAAAGAAACGCCGCCATGAATATACAGCTCAAGATTTGGCCAGACTTCTGTGAGGTAATTTTTTCCTGTTATTTCGAGTATTCTTTTTATTAAAACAAGTGTCCACGTCGGCACTCCGCTGATGCTGGTTACATTTTCCCTGATGGTTGTTTTAGCAAGCTTTTCTATTTTCGTCTCCCATTCATCCAGCAAGGCAATAGACAGTTCGGGAGTTCTGACCCAATGACCATAAAAAGGAGTGTTTTGCATAAGGACAGCGCTTAAGTCTCCATAGTGCGCTTCGTCATTCATTTTGCTCACCTGGTGGCTGCCGCCGATTACAAGTCCTTTACCTGTCAGCAAATCACTTTCAGGATGTAAGTTGTAGTATAAGGTAAGCAAATCTTTTGCGCCCTGAAAATGGCTTTCATCAAGACTTTCTTCAGAAACAGGAATAAATTTACTTTTATCGTTTGTAGTGCCGCTGCTTTTTGCAAACCAGTTTATGGGTGTATTCCAAAGCAGGTTTTGCTCACCATGCATCGTCCGTTCGATGTAAGGTTTCAGGTCTTCATATTCGTGAATGGGAACAGTTTGTTTAAAGCTATTGATAGTATAGAGGTTTTCAAAACCGTATTTCCGGCCAATTTCTGTATACTGAGCTGAGGTTATAAGACTTTTAAATACTTCAAATTGCGCAGAAACAGGGTTATTTATCCAATTTTCGATTCGTCCAAGCCTGAGTCTGGCTAAACGTGATATGGCAGGGCTTAACAACTTCATTGGCTACAATTACGGCAAATTAAGAAATGAATACGAAAGGGCAGTATTTATTTTAGTCTTCTTTTAATATAACCGGAAGAACGGGAGGTATGAATAACGGCAATTATCTTAATGGGAAGAGTTCGATTGTCGTAAAATATTTTATAGGGGAACCTGTTCATTTTATATCGCCTGATATTGCTGTTTTTGTTAGCTTTCCTAAAAGATTTAAAACTTGAGCTTATAGCTGGCAAAGAAACAGTATAAAATTCTTTCAAAAATTGATCGCTTAAAAAAAGACGTTTTGTTTCATACCAGATTGCTATGCCAGTTACATCACCTAATGCTTCATCTGATATAAGGTAAGGAAGTTCAGTCATTTTTAATTTTACGGAAATCTTCCAATCTTTGATTTATTATCTTTTTAGCCTCTTCCCAACTATAAAATACCCCTTCTCCTCTCTCATATTTTTCTATCCGTTCCTGCAGCAGAGCAGTCACTTCCGGGTCTTCGTCAAATGCTTCTTCCATATTTTCATCGTTACTTTCAATAGTTTCCCACAATTCATCAATGATCTGCAGCTTTTCTTCTGTAGAAAGTTTTTTTATTTCTGAAAGATCGTATGCCATTTTTAAAGCCTTTTATTGTAAAGATGTAATTACACTTAATAAAGTTACTTTTTTCTGAAATTATTTCAAATTGTTCTATACTTTTTCATCGCTTGTAAGTTCTTCGGTCGCCCTCATTAATGCATTGTCTCTTTCCATTTCTATTATCCAGTCTTTACGACGCAATTCGAAATTTGTTCCCAGGTACAAATTTCTCACCTGTTCGTTGCCGGCTAATTCTTCGGCGGTGCCGTGTTTAAATATTTTCCCTTCGATAAGAAGGTAAGCGCGGTCGCAAATAGACAAAGTCTCATTTACATTATGATCGGTAATTAAAATGCCGATGTTGCGGTATTTTAATTTTGCCACAACGGTTTGTATATCTTCTACGGCAATCGGGTCAACGCCTGCAAAAGGTTCATCCAGCAAAATAAATTTCGGATCTACGGCAAGTGCGCGGGCAATTTCGGTTCTTCTTCTTTCTCCGCCGCTCAGGCTGTCGCCGTTGTTTTTTCTTACCGCGTGCAGGTTAAATTCATCCAGCAGCGCTTCCAGCCTGTTATGCTGTTCTTTTTTGGTCAGCTTCGTCATTTCAAGCACTGCTTTTATATTGTCTTCCACAGACAGTTTTCTAAAAACACTTGCTTCCTGCGGCAGATAACCAATACCCATCTGTGCCCTTTTGTACATTGGAAATTTGGTGATGTCCTGGTCGTTCAAAAAAACTTTTCCCTGGTCTGGCTTTATCAAACCTACCACCATATAAAATGTCGTTGTTTTGCCTGCGCCGTTGGGACCGAGCAAACCAACAATTTCTCCCTGCTTTACATTTACAGAAACATTGTTAACGACCGTGCGGTTGTGATAACTTTTAATAAGCTCTTCGGTGTGAATAATAAGATTCAAATAAAATAAGTTTTATCAAAAATACATAAATAAGAAGCTTATTGATATTTCAAATGGGCTCTTAACAGTTTATTGGATAGCCTTATAATTATTACAAAATTGAAAAAGTTATCAGATAAAGTTAATAATAAGAATGAGGATGAACTATAGGCTGTGCCTTCTTGTTTTTGTTTCTTTACATCTTACTTTTGCAACAATTTTAATAAAAGGATGAAAGTTATTGACCATCTTACACAAGCAAAGGATACACTTGTATCTTTTGAAGTTTTACCGCCGTTGAAAGGAAAAAGCATTAATTCAATTTATGATCATCTCGATCCTTTGATGGAATTTAAGCCCTCCTGGATCAATGTTACCTACCACCGCAGTGAAACTATGTTTAAGAAAAAAAAGGATGGCACTTTTGAAAAAGTAGATGTTCGTAAACGGCCCGGGACGGTAGGTATTTGTGCCTCTGTTATGAATCATTACCAGATAGATGCGGTCCCCCATTTCATTTGCGGAGGTTTTAGTAAAAGGGAAACTGAAGATGCTTTAATTGATCTTAATTTTCTCGATGTACACAATGTATTGGTATTGCGGGGAGATGCAGCAAAAAATGAGGCTTCTTTTGAGCCGGAACCAGACGGACACAGTTATGCAATTGACTTGCTGAAACAGGTAGCCGATCTTAACAACGGTATTTACCTCGATGAAGACATTCAAAACGGAGGCAAAACGAATTTTTGCATAGGCGTAGCAGGTTATCCTGAAAAGCATTTTGAATCGCCTAATCCTGAGATTGATCTCCGGCGGTTAAAAGAAAAAGTAGATGCAGGCGCAAGCTATATAATGACACAAATGTTTTTTGATAATAAAAAGTTTTTTGACTTTGTAAAGGCATGCAGGGAAATGGGAATTGAAGTTCCTATCATTCCCGGATTAAAGCCTATTACAAGCAAAAAACAACTTTCTATACTTCCCCGCATATTTCATGTGGATATTCCTACAGATCTTTCTAATGAAATTATGCGCTGCAAAACAGATCTCGATTGCGAAATAGCAGGCACAGAATGGCTGACTCAGCAAAGCAGGGAATTGAAAAAATTTGGTGTGCCCGTGCTGCATTATTATACTTTGGGCAAGCCCAAAGTTGTGTGGAATGTGGTGAAAGAAATATTATAACAAAGGTTTCAATACTTAAAGATATCTATCCTTTTTTATGCTTTTCGCTTAAGGGCTAATGGCTATTTTTTCTTGAAAAATCGTTCTTTGTACAGACAAAATAGAACTGTTATTAGTTGGCAGCATTCTGCCTTATCCTTAATATCATGTCGAAGCCTCAGGCCTGAGTAATAAAATTAAAAATTTGAGGCTTTAACATAAATAGTTTAAAATGGATCCAATTAAACTATTTATGCAAATCATAAACTTAATTCTATAAAAATTGAGTTTAATATTTTCTGCCGTTTAAACATTCGTTTTACCACTTATCCTTTTTTTGATACAATAGGGTTGTTCCTGTAACTTATTAAAGTTTCTTACGTTCAATTTCGATTCCAAAATATGTTTCGATGAAACTTTTAATTTTTGCTATTGTATCTTTTATTGTATCAGGCAAATCTTTTGGCCAGATCATTCATCGTCAGTTACCTGCTGTAAGAACTGCCGGAAAAATAATCGTTGATGGAGATATTAGTGATTCCGCATGGAAAAGTGCTCCTGTTGCAACTGAATTTGTAGAATTTCAACCTAATATCGGGAAAAAAGAATCAAATGCAAATAAGACTGAAGTCAGGATTTTATACGACAACAACGCTATTTATGTATCCGGCTTTTGTCATGAAAGCAGCCGCGACAGCATTTCAACAGAACTGGTAGGTCGCGACGTTATAGCTTCTAATGATTTTATAGGCGTTTTATTCGATACTTACCATGACCAGATAAATGGTTTTGGTTATTATGTAACTCCTCTTGGTGAGCAGTACGATGCTAAGTATTCTTCAAATGGCGAAGATGGAAGCTGGAACAGTGTGTATTACTCTGAGGCTAAAATTGTGGATGGCGGATGGACTTTTGAGATGCGTATTCCTTACTCAGCTATCAGGTTTGGAAATAAAAGCCCGCAGGATTGGGGCATTAATATTACGCGCAAACGCAGTAAGAGCGGTCAGCAGTTTATGTGGAATCCGCTTGACCCGAAGATTAACGGTCTTTTCATTCAGGCAGGCGTGTGGACAAAGATCGAAAATGTAAAACCTCCTTTACGGCTTTCGCTTTCACCATATTTTTCAGCTTATGCAAATCATTATCCTTATAATCAACCCGGAAAAAAGAACTGGTCTTCATTAATAAATGGCGGAATGGATGTCAAATATGGCATTAATCAGTCTTTTACTTTAGACATGACATTGATACCTGATTTCGGCCAGGTGCAAAGCGATAACCAGGTGCTGAACCTGACACCGTTTGAAGTAAAATACAATGAAAATCGCACCTTTTTTACCGAAGGGACAGAACTCTTCAGCAAAGGAAATTTATTTTACAGTCGCCGTATTGGTGGCACGCCATTGCATTATGATGATGTTGCCGGCAAAATAAATGCAAATGAAAGAATCATCAGTAATCCTTCGGAAACAAAATTGATAAATGCTACTAAAATAAGCGGGCGTACTGCGAGTGGTCTTGGCGTAGGTGTTTTTAATGCCGTTACCAATGCACAATATGCAGTAGTGGAAGACAATAATCATGTACAAAGAAAAATTGAAACTGGTCCGCTCACCAATTATAATATAGTAGTGCTCGACCAGGCGTTAAAACACAACTCCAGCATTTCTTTTATAAATACAAATGTCTGGCGCAGCGGCCCCGATTATGATGCCAACGTCTCAGCTTTTTTATTTGATATCTATGATAAAAATGTAAATTATAACTTTTGGGGCAAAGTTGGGGCAAGTGAGCTAACGGGTTATAAACCTGATAAGGGAACGCTGAACGGCTATAACCATAGAGCAAGCTTTGGTAAAATGAAAGGCAACTTTAACTGGTCTCTCACGCAAAGTCTCGCAGACCAGAATTACCAGCAAAATGACATGGGTTATTTCACCAATAACAACTATTTAAACTACTATTCGTGGATTGGCTATAAATTGCTGAAGCCAAAAAGCTTTTATAATAATCTGTATTTCAATATTAACTCCGAGTACGACTACAGGTTTAAGCCAAACACCTTTCAGAAAATATTTATAAACACCAACATAAACGGTCAGCTTAAAAATTTATGGAATGTCGGCATACAATTTAATATCAATGGAAAAGAGAATGATTTTTACGAATCAAGAATAGCCGGTAAAGTTTTTAAAAGACCTTATTATATAAAACCCGGCTTCTGGATTTACACCAATTCTTCTAAAAAATATTCACTCAGCATAGATGCAGGTTTTACACGAATGCCCCAATATAATGCTAACGGTCTCGATCTGACCTTTAACCAGCAATTTCGCTTTAATAATAAACTTACTATCAGTAACACCAGCACTTTAGAATTTAAAAACAGGGATCTTGGTTTTGCAACTTTAGAGAGCGACAGCAGTATTTTTGGTCTCAGGCATAGAAATACGGTAGAAAACATTTTTAATATAAAATATAATTTTACCAATAAGATGGGGCTTTCTTTCAGGGTCAGGCATTATTGGAGCAAAGTGATGTATAACGAGTTTTTTAATCTCGAAAGTGACGGAAATCTAAAAAATACCCCAACAATCTCCGGCGATCCCAACTACAATGTCAATTATTTTAATATAGACATGGTGTACACCTGGCAGTTTGCCCAGGGAAGTTTTATAAACCTTGTCTGGAAAGATGCAGCCTCCACATTTGACAACAAAGTGCAGGAGCATTATTTAAAAAATTTCAGAAATACCTGGTCCGAGCCGCAGGCAAACAGTTTCTCTATACGCGTGATTTATTATTTGGATTATTTGAATTTGAAAAGTAAAAAGTAACAATTAGGAGTAAGGAGTTAGAAGTAACAGGCAGTAAAAATTTTTCTCTGACGGAAACTAATCTTTTTCACTATTAATCCCGCTAAATCTAATAAATCTGGTTTCTTTCTTATTTCACTATAATCCCTTTCATCCAATAAATCGTGGTTCTAAAGTTCTTTCTTACCTTCGCCGTATGGCAAAAAAGTTGTTTTTATTAGATGCGATGGCGCTTATTTACCGTGCCTATTACGCATTGATCCGTAATCCCAGAATTACCAGCAAAGGCCGCAATACAAATGCACAATTTGGTTTTACCTCCACTTTGGTTGATATCATTAATAAAGAAAAACCGACACATTTAGCCGTTTGCTTCGATACCGACGCAGCTACAGAACGCCATACGGATTTTACAGATTACAAAGCCAACAGGCAGGCTGCGCCTGAAGATTTAACCGGTGCACTGCCGGATATTAAAAGAATAATAAAAGCATTTAATATTCCGGTTGTAGAGCTTGACGGATATGAAGCAGATGATATAATCGGAACAATTGCCTGGCAAGCTGCAGATATGGGCTATGAAGTATTCATGGTAACGCCCGATAAAGATTATGGCCAGTTGCTTATTCACGACCATGTCTACATTTATAAGCCTCCGTACATGGGCAGCAGGGAAGAGATATTAGATGCAAAGAAAATAACTGAAAAATGGTGTATCGAACGTGTAGAGCAGGTAGTAGATATGCTCGGATTGATGGGAGATGCGGTAGATAACATTCCCGGAATTGCAGGTGTGGGTGAAAAAACGGCCTGTAAACTTTTAAAGGAATACGGAACACTGGAAGGTGTGCTTGAACATGCAGAGGAGATAAAGGGCTCTTTAGGTGAAAAAATAAGAAACGGCAGAGAAGCAGCGATTATGAGTAAAAAGCTTGCAAGAATTATTACTGATGTGCCGGTGCAGTTTCACGAAGAGGATTACAGGCTCAAAGAATGGAATAATTCTGAACTGAAAGACATCTTTGCCGAGCTTGAATTTAAAGCGATGGGTAAAAGAATTCTGGGAGAAGAATTCAGTGTGTTTGAGAAAACAGCGACGCTGCCATCTGGCGGACAAATGGATCTTTTTGTAACGGTGGAAGATGGAAAAACGATTGATGTGCAGGTAACAGACATCGTTGAACCTGAAGAAATGCCAGGACTAACTGCTGACAAAAGTATTCAAAATACACCTCATAATTATACCCTTGCAGATACGGAAGAAAAGATAAAGGATTTGATAAATGAGCTTATGGCTATCGAAGAAATAAGCTTTGATACCGAAACCACCGGAACTTATGCGCATGATGTAGAACTGGTAGGATTAAGTTTTTCTTATAAACAAGGAGAAGGATATTATATTCCCTGCCCTAAAGCTTTTAATGAAACCGTTTTGTTTCTTGAAAAATTTAAACCGTTATTTAAGGATGCTTCAAAAAAATGGGTAGGACAAAATGTTAAGTATGATCTGACAGTGTATAAATGGTATGGTGTTGAGTTTGCCGGAGAAATGTTTGATACTATGCTCGCACATTATTTAATAGAGCCTGAAGGAAGAAGAAATATGGACTCTTTAAGTGCACAGTTTCTTGGCTATGAACCCGTGCACATAGAAGACCTGATTGGTAAAAAGGGAAAGAACCAGCTTACCATGCGGGATGTAGAGGCAGAAAAGGTAAAGGAATATGCTGTGGAAGATGCAGACATAACACTTCAGCTTAAGAACACATTCGCTCCTTTGATTACAAAAAGAAAAGTTGAAAAAGTCTTTACCGATGTAGAAACGCCGTTAGTAAAAGTTTTGCTCGATATGGAGTACGAAGGTGTGCGCATAGACAAGAACTTTCTCGATGACTATTCAAAGCAATTAGAAAAAGAAGCTGCGTGCTGCGAAGAAAACGTATATGCTATTGCAGAGGTAAGGTTTAACCTTGCGTCGCCAAAGCAATTAGGCGAAGTATTATTTGAAAAATTAAAGCTTGATCCGAAAGCTAAAAAAACAAAAAGCGGCCAATATGCAACAGGTGAAGATGTATTGCTGAAATTAGCTTCACAACATAAAATCGTAGATGACATTATAGGCTTTCGCGAGTTAACAAAACTAAAAAGCACTTACATAGATGCATTGCCATTAATGATTCATCGAAAAACAGGAAGAGTTCACACGTGTTACAATCAGGCAGTTGCAGTTACCGGAAGATTAAGCAGCAACAATCCAAACCTTCAAAATATACCGGTACGAACAGAAAGGGGAAGAGAAATCAGAAAAGCTTTTATTGCGAGAGACGAAGATCATGTATTGGTAAGCGCTGACTATTCGCAGATAGAATTACGCATTGTTGCAGCCATCAGCGGTGACCCGAATATGTGTGACGCTTTTAAACAGGGAAAAGACATCCACACAGCAACTGCAGCAAAAGTGTATAATATAGACGAAAATGATGTAACCAAAGAAATGCGCTACAAAGCAAAAAGCGTAAACTTTGGAATTATATATGGACAAGGGGCTTTTGGCCTTTCTGAAAATCTAAAAATAAGCCGCGCTGAAGCGAAAGAAATTATTGAAAACTACAAAAAACAGTTTCCCAACATACAGCAGTATATGGATGCTCAGATGAAATTTGCCCGGAAATATGGGTATGTAGAAACTTTGCTGGGACGAAAACGCTGGCTAAAAGACATTAACAGCAGCAACTTTACCGTACGCGGCTATGCCGAAAGAAATGCTATTAATATGCCGATACAGGGAACAGCCGCAGACATGATAAAACTGGCTATGATAAAAATTCATACAGAGTTTAAGCAGCGCAACCTTAAATCTAAAATGATTTTGCAGGTGCATGACGAACTCGTTTTTGATGCATATAAAGATGAAGTTGAGTTGATAAAACCCGTTATCATAGATTGCATGCAAACGGCTTTGACCTTACCAAACAATGTTCCGGCAAGTGCAGATTTAGGAGTGGGCAATAATTGGCTTGAGGCGCATTAGGTCAATGGTCAATGGGTCATGAAGTCAATAAGTATTTTGTTATCTGTCATCCGCCATCTGTCAACTTTACTGCAAATGCTTTCAACTAAAATACTCGATTTTCTTTTCAACCTTCAATTTCCTGTAGAATTACCGCATGGGATTGAGGTAATGAACCCATTTACAGATGCAGAAACGAAGGAAATTGTAAAGCTTTTTTATAGCAAATATTATAACGATAATAATGCCCGCTATTGCATTATCGGTATCAATCCCGGCAGGTTTGGCGGAGGTGTAACAGGTATTCCGTTTACCGATCCGATCCGGTTAGAAAAAGATTGTCACATTAAAACTAACTGGCCGCGCAAGCAGGAGTTGTCTTCTGTTTTTGTTTATGAAATGATAAATGCTTTTGGTGGCCCCGAAGCTTTTTATAAAAAATTTTATTTCACCGCTTTTAGCCCTTTAGGTTTTGTCAGAGGCCGGAAAAACCTTAATTATTATGATGATAAAATTTTAGCAGAACGAATCGTACCTTTTGCTGTAGAATGTTTCAGAATGCAACTTGCCTGGGGACTTCATACATCTGTTGCTTTTTGCCTTGGCGAAGGAACAAACTTTAAATTCTTATCGAAGCTGAATATGACTTATCAATTGTTTGACAAGATAGTTCCGCTTTCTCATCCAAGATTTATAATGCAGTATAAGTTGAAAACAAAAGAGATTTACATAAATAAGTATTTGCAGGAGTTTTTGCCGCTTTCAATGTAATTTCCTGTAGTGTCTCAATTTGAATTTAGGTTCACATATAGTAATTTAATTGGAGCTACGGTAATAACTAAATAACAATATTGAATATTCCACATAGGATCTTTTTTCGGCAAGCTATTTATCATGGTTTCAATATCCAAATCTGCTTCATAATAATCTGATAGTTCACGAAGAACAACTTTAAGTTCGTTAAGTTCGTCGTATTCATACGACCATTCGCAACAGACTACATCTTCTTTTATTATTTTCTTCATCCGTTCCTTATATGTATCACAACTGACATTTGGTGAATTGTCTTGATTAGTAACTCCAACTATATATTGGTAAATACATTTTATTTTGGTATTAATGTTTAAATCGGATGAATTTTTTTATTTGCAAGTTGTCTACTTTTGGATAATATTTTCCAACCGTACTTATGATTTCTTCAGATGTAGTCATAAAGGTTTTTCAACTGAAGGTAAGGTAAATAAAGGGATGACTAATTAGTAAGCTTTGCAATATCTTCAATAGCTTATTCAGTCAAGCACCAAATTTCAAACTGCGACACTACTTAATTTCCTCATAATCCTTCCATTCTAAAATCAGGTACTTTACCTTTGCAACCATGCAACCTGTACTTATTTATTGTTACGATGCTTATTGCGGATGGTGTTATGGTTTTAGTCCCGTTATAAAAAGAATTGCAGAAGAGTATAAAGACGAATTAGAGACGGATGTTTTATCAGGCGGAATGATTCTGCCTGAAAAGCCAACTTCTATAAGCTCGATTGCGCCTTATATTCAAAAAGCATATAAAACAGTAGAAGAACGGACCGGTATAAAATTCGGACAGGATTTTCTCTGGCATATTTTCAATTACGAAGACAGCGACTGGTATCCCAACTCAGAAAAGCCGTCCACTGCAATGTGCATTTTTAAAGAATTTTATCCTGAAAGATGCGTTGAGTTTGCATCAGACTTACAATATGCTTTAAATTATGAAGGCAGAGATTTGACTGATGATGAAGCATACACGCATTTGCTGGATAAGTATAGCATCCGGCCTGAAGTGTTTTATGAAAGGCTGCATAGTGAGCAATATAAAGAGAAAGCTTATTATGAATTTGCATTGGTAAAGCAATTGCAGGTTACAGGTTTTCCCTGTGTTTTTATTCAAACGGGAGAAGTAAAGTTTCACATGGTTGCACGTGGTTTTACTGAATATGAAATGGTAAAGCAAAGAATTGATAAGATAATTTCCTCAGAAAAGATTATGTTATAAAAACTAATTCGTGAAACCATAAAATAATCCATTAAATCTTCGATATGTTCAGAATAGGTTCGGGCGTTGATTTTCACCAATTGACAGAAGGAAGAGAGCTTTGGTTAGGAGGAATTTTGATACCGCACACCAAAGGAGCTTTGGGCCATAGTGACGCAGATGTGTTATTGCATGCCATTTGTGACGCCTTGCTTGGCGCTTTGGGCCTTGGAGATATTGGCACTCATTTCCCCGATACTTCTGCTGAATTTAAAAATATTGACAGTAAAATTCTCTTACAGCGCACGTTTACTTTAATTAAAAACGAAGGATATACGCTGGTAAACGCAGATACGACCATTTGCCTTGAAGCGCCGAAAATAAAACCTTTTGTAAGCAGCATGCAACAAACAATTGCGGCAATTTTGCAGGTTGCTGAAAAAGATATTTCCATAAAAGCTACTACTGCCGAAACGATGGGTTTTGTCGGCCGGCAGGAAGGCCTTGTTGCTTATGCAACTGTTTTGCTTCAAAAAGGTGCTTTTTAACAAACTCCTGTAAAACTTAGTAATCTTGCCTTCATCTCAATAATTACATTTGCTAATAGTGGACAAACTTACCGTTAAGATAATCAACCGTTCGGCCAACCCGTTGCCTTCTTATGCCACCGAGGGCTCTTCGGGCATGGATTTAAGAGCGGATATTGAACACAGTTTTACACTTCAGCCACTTGAAAGAATGCTGGTGCCAACAGGATTGTTTATTGAATTGCCGTTGAATTATGAAGCACAGGTTCGCCCGCGCAGCGGACTGGCTATCAAACATGGCATCACTTGTCTTAACAGCCCGGGTACCGTAGATGCTGACTATCGCGGCGAGCTGAAAGTAGTATTGATAAATTTATCAAATGAGCCGCAAATCATTTACCCCGGAGACCGCATTGCACAAATGGTAATTCAAAAAGTAGAAAAGGTGATATTAACCCGGGTAAATGAAATAAATGCCACTGCAAGAGGTGAAGGCGGCTTTGGGCACACAGGAAAGCAGTAAAAAAATTATGAAGATCGCAACCCTATTTATCTCTCTTTTGCTTATAATGTTTGCCTGCAGGCCTGCAAAGAATATTCAAAGAACTGCTGCAGTTATTTCCAGGGTTGATACAACTAAGGTGGTTGTAATTAAAGACAATAAAACAGCAGACTCAGCAAGATTTATAAAGGATGTGTATAATAAGGTTATAAAGAATAAAATCAATTTCACAACATTTACTGCAAAAGTAAGAGCAGCATATAGCAGCAAGGAAGAAAATGAGGAAGCAACTGCGTACATACGGTTACAAAAAGATTCTGCTTTGTGGGTTTCTTTACGCGGACCTTTAGGCATAGAAGGTTTCAGAATTTTGATAACAACAGACAGTGTAAAGGTTATGAATATTTTAAAAAAGAATATTCAGTACAGAAGCATAGATTTTTTGCAGCAGGTTACCGGTATTCCGTTTGATTTTGCTGCTTTGCAGGATATGATTGTTGGCAATCCTGTTTTTATTGACAGCAATATTAATTCGTATACATCAGACAGCACTTTTTTACAAATAGTAATGACAGGCAGGCTTTTTAAACATCTTGCAACTCTTGACAGAAAAGATTATAAAATAGTTGAAAGTAAGCTTAACGATATTAATCATATAAACCGGACCTGCAATATTGAATATAGCGGGTACGACACAAGTTCAGGCGTTCCATTTTCAACTGAAAGAAAAATTTCGTTAACAGATGAATCAAAGCTTAACATAAATCTTAATTTTAAACAATATACATTTAATCACCCCATAACATTCCCGTTTAATGTAACCGGAAATTATAAAAGGCTGTGATGTCAAAATTGTTATATTACTTTAATTTCAAACAAAAACAGGTATGTTAAGAAAAATATTTTTACTTGTTCTTTTCTCCTCATTTACGCTGGTTTTGTTTGCCCAGGAATCAAAAGAGGAATTGCAGCGAAAACAGCAGGATTTGCTGCAGGAGATCAAAGAGCTGAACCAAACGCTTAAAACCATTCGCAGCAGCAAAAATAAATCGCTGGCAAACTATAACCTGGTTAAAAGAAAGATTAATGCACGTGAAGAATTGATACAAAATATCAATAAAGACATGCGAATACTCGATAACAACATAAGTGTTAATACAGGCGAAATTACCAGGTTAAAAAAACAACTCGACACCTTAAAACAGGAGTATGCCAAAAGCCTTGTTTTTGCATTTAAAAACAGGAGTAATTATGATTATCTCAATTTCATATTCTCAGCCGCAACTTTTAATGATGCCGTAAAGCGTATAACTTATCTCAGAAGCTACCGCCAATACCGCGAACAACAGGTTGATAATATTATAAAGACGCAGGAACTTATAGGCCGGAAAATCGCCAGCTTAAACAGCAGTAAACAGGAAAAAAATCTTGCGCTGCAAGATCAAAATAAACAGTTAACAGACCTCGAATCAGATAAAAAAGAACAAAATAATGAGGTAAATAAGCTCAAAAGCCAGGAAAAAGATCTTGCTTCTCAAATTAAAAAAAGAGAAAACGACCGCCGCCAAATGCAAGGCGCGATAACAGCTATTATCAGGCGTGAGCTGGCAGAAGCCAGGAAAAAAGCAGAAGCCGTCGCCAGGGCAAAAAGAGTTGCAGAAGAAGAGAGAAAAAGAAAATTGGCAGAGCAGCGACGCCTTGAGAAGCTGCAGCAGCAAAAAGAACAGCAGAGCCTTGCAAATAAAAATAATACTAACAATACAACTACTAATAAACCTGCAGCTACTGCACCCGCAACTGCTGCACCTGACGATGAAGAACCTGCAAGCCCTGCTGCTACTACAAAAACCAAAACAGACAGAGCATATAGTGATTTTGAAAGCACAGATGAAGGAAGAGCATTGTCTATAAATTTTGAAACCGCGAGAGGAAGGCTGCCATGGCCTGTTGATGCCGGTACGCCTACCATACATTTTGGTTCTTATACAATTCCCGGCACTGTATTAAAAGGCAGGAGTGATGGTTTATATATATCAGTACCTGTAGGCGCTGCTGTAAAAGCAATCGCAGATGGTGATGTTTCTTCTGTATACGATTTGGGAGGCGAGCAGGCGGTAACTATCAGGCATGGTAAATATTTTACCACCTACAGCCATTTATCTTCTGCAAATGTCAGTCAAAACCAACAGGTAAGATCAGGCACCGTAGTAGGAAAGGCAGCCGCCAACGATGCAGGTGAGGGCGAAGTATTATTTATGGTTATTAATGATAAAAGTGTTTTTTTAAATCCTGAGCAATGGTTGAAGAGAAAGTAATGATTGCGAACTTTGTCTGAACCGGGATTAATCAGATTTTTGAGAATTATGGCATAAAGATTTGATTAACCTGCGAAATCAGCGGTAAAATTTTTATGTGCCTTATGTGCCTATGTGGTCAATTCTTTCCGTTTCCATTTCATCGCAATTCATGCTGCAAAACCTGCTGTATAGCTTTTCGTATACAGGTACAATGTTATGAATATCGAACGTGCGTGCCTGATCAAAGGCATTTTTCTTAAAGACTGCAAGAGTTGCGTCATCACCTAAAATTTTAATTGCATTTTTACTCATATCGCCTACATCTCCTACGTTGGAGAGGTAGCCCGTTTTTCCGTTAATATTTACTTCAGGCAATCCGCCACCATTGGTGCTTATTACCGGCATGCTCGCTGCCATTGCTTCCAGGGCAGCCAGTCCGAAACTTTCATATTCAGAAGGTAAAACAAACAGGTCACTTACCACTAAAATCTCTTCCATTTGTTCCTGCTTTCCTAAAAAGCGCACGTCATCGGTTAACCCAAAATCCTTTACCAAATCTTCCATTACCGGCCGTTCCGGTCCGTCACCTACCATCAGTAATTTTGCAGGCATTTGCTTTCTTACTTCAGCAAAAATCTTTACCACGTCCTGCACTCTTTTTATTTTTCTGAAGTTGGAGGCATGCACCAGTATTCTTTCTCCGTTAGGCGCTATTACCCGCCTGAATGCGTCAATCGGTTTTTTGCTGAACCTTGCCACATCCACAAAATTATGTATCACTTCTATCTCTTTTGTTATCGCAAAAGACCGGTACGTTTCCATTCTCAGGTTATCGCTCACAGCCGTTATTGCATCGCTTTCATTTATACTGAAAGTAACTACCGGCGCATACGTTTTGTCTTTACCAACAAGTGTTATATCCGTACCGTGCAGCGTAGTAATTACCGGAATGTTTTTGCCGACTTTTGCAACAATCTGCTTTGCCATATAGGCGGCAGAGGCATGCGGTATTGCATAATGCACGTGTAAAAGGTCGAGATTGTGATGCAATATTACATCTACCATTGTGCTTGAAAGCGCCACCTCATAAGGTGGATAATCAAACAGCGGATAGGTTGGCACCCGCACTTCGTGGTAATAAATATTTGCGCTGAAAACATTCAGCCTCACCGGCTGCTGGTAAGTTATAAAGTGTACAAAATGACCTTTATCAGCCAGCGCCTTTCCTAATTCGGTGGCTAAGACACCGCTTCCCCCAAATGTGGGGTAGCAAACGATACCAATACGCATTTAGTGGTTTTTTAGTTACCGGCAGAAGTGCACTGTTCAGCTTTTGTGGCGTCGCGCACTTGTACCGCAGAATTAATTGCATCAACTCCTCTCCGCAAAAGTTTTCTATTTGCAATTAATCTGCTAAGTAACAATAAATTCTCCTATTGGTTTATACGCTTTTAATAAGAAAAGAAAGTATTGCATTTCCTTGGCTAAACAGCTTAGGTTTTTATAGCCACTAAAAATAATTTGAGCTTTGTTTTTCGTTTTATTATAAAATTCCATAAAATTTATTTTCCTATATTTTATGGAAATACTTTTTAAAAGTATCACAATGTTAAATTATATGGCGAAACTGAAAGCGCGCCTGAAATAAGACCGATTTCCAATATTCTTCACATAAGAATTATTATGTGGTATAGTTTATATCTGATCGGTTAATTTATCTTTTTATTTTAAAAAGTATTTATGATAAAAAATTACATAATCATAGCTTTTAGAAATTTATTGAAAAGTAAGTTATTTTCATTTATAAATATTGCAGGGTTATCAATAGGAATGGCAGGTTCAATCTTGTTGTTGTGGATAGAAAACCAGTTAAGCATAGACCAGTTTCATAAAAAGAAGGACTATCTATATAAAGCATATAACAAAGCCATAGTAGACGGTTCACTTCAATGTTGGGAGAATACTCCTCCGGCTTTAGCTTCTTCATTAAAACAGGATTATCCGGAAATAAAAAATGTTGCAAGAGTTTCCGCAACAGAAAAGTTATTCGGATATAAGGATAAAAAAGTAGAGGTAAATGGTATTTATACTGATCCTGCTTTCTTAAATATGTTTAGTTTTCCTTTAGTGAAAGGGAATGCTCAAACCGGCTTAAAAGATGCTCATTCCATCTTTATTACTGAGCAGTTGTCAAAAAAAATCTTCGGAGAAGAAGACCCGGTGAATAAAGTTATCCTTGCAGATAATTCGGATAATTATACTATTACGGGTGTAATTAAAAATTTGCCTGATAATACACACTTTAAGTTTGAATACATTTTGCCATGGGGAAATTTAAAAATAAGGGATGCTGATAATCTCCTGGAGCGATAACAGTGTTGCTACTTTTGTCGAATTGCAACCTTCTGCTGATATTGATATTGTTAATAGTAAAATAAGTGATGTCACCACCAGACATAGTAAAAATGAGCAAAGAATCAAAGTTTTCCTTCATCCATTAAGCAAATTATGGCTTTACTCCAGGTTTGAGAATGGTAAAGCGATTGGTGGTCTTATAGATGCAGTGCACCTTCTTGGCATAATCGCTGTTATCCTTTTGTTAATTGGTTGCATAAATTTTATGAATTTAAGCACTGCACGCAGCGAGAAAAGAGCAAAAGAAGTAGGTATCAGAAAAGTAGTTGGTGCTTTAAAAAGTTCATTGGTATTACAGTTTATTGGAGAATCAATCCTGTTAGCATTTATTGCCGGTATAATAGCTTTGGTAATGGTTCAGCTAACCTTACCTGGTTTCAATGTTTTGACAGAAAAACATTTAGGTATAGCCTATCAATCGCCTCTGTTCTGGGCGTCTGCTATAGGTTTCATATTGCTTACCGGTATTTTAGCCGGCACCTATCCGGCCTTTTATTTATCTTCTTTTCCAACCCTGAAGATATTGAGAGGTGTCTCGCAAAAAAGTAATTCGTTAGCCACACCACGAAAAATATTAGTTATTTCTCAGTTTGTCTTTTCTGTTGTTTTAATCAATTTTAGTATTATAATTCAAAAGCAATTATCATATTCCCAAAACCGGGACGTTGGTTTTATAAAAAAAGATTTAATTTTTCATCCCTTGACTCCTGACTTAGGGAAGAATTTTGAATTGGTTAAAAACGAATTAATAAATACAGGTGCAGTAATATCTGTAAGTAAATCAAATACTCCAATTACCAGGGGCGGTATAGAAACGGACAGGTTAAAATGGGAAGGGATGGATTTAAACGCTAAAGTAAGTTTCGAGTTAATGACGGCAAGAGAAGATTTTATTAAAACAAACGGTTTAAGACTGTTGGCCGGAAGAGACATTGATGTTGCTGTTTTTCCAACAGATACTGCCTCTTGTTTGATAAATGAAGCTGCATTAAAAATCACTGGTTTTAAAAATCCAATAGGACAAATAGTAAAAGAGGATAGTATTAATTGGAAAATAGTTGGAGTAATTAAAGATTTTCTAATAGGGAATCCATATCAGGCAACGAAGCCATTATTAGTAAAAGCCGCCAACGATGCAAATTTTATTAATATAAGATTGAGTAAGCACAATTCTTTTAACAAAAATGTAAAGATTTCAGAAACCATCGTGAAGAAGTATAATCCGAATTATATTACCGAAATTCAATATGCCGATAAGGACTACGCTATTAAATTTAAAGGAGCTGAAATTACTGCTGCCTTAGCAAATAGTTTTGCTTTAATTGCCATATTTATTTCGTGTTTAGGACTTTTCGGATTGGCCACATTTATGGCTGGAAACAGGACAAAAGAAATTGGAATAAGAAAAGTATTAGGTGCAAGTGTAATGGGTATTACATCTTTGTTAGCAAAGGATTTTATGAAACTGGTAATGATTGCCATTGTAATTGCATCACCAATTGCGTGGCTAATTATGAATTTCTTTCTTAGAGACTTCTATTATAGAACAAATATCAGTTGGTGGATATTAATGGGCGCGGGGGCAGCTGCTTTATTCATTGCCCTTTTTACTATTAGTTTCCAAACTATAAAAGCAGCCATTATTAACCCTGTTAAAAGTTTAAAAACAGAATAAAAAAGCAGCACTTATATTTGGCAGTAATAATAGCTATATTTCTTTTTTATCATTTTTATGTTTCTGCTAATCTATTTTTACATGTTCATCTCCAGCAATAGATGGAGTTATTTAAAGGCATTTGCGGATTAAGCATATTAAGCTAAAAAATTATAATTCTGCCACATGAAGTAATAAGATCATGGAAAAAGCTGCATAAAATAGTTGCCTGCAGATAAAAGGCTTTTACTGTAGCTTTGCCCGCATTCTAAAAAAACTACATGAAGCCAATTCAAATGGTGGATACCAAAACCCAATATCTGAAAATCAAAGACCAGGTTGATGAAGGCATCCAAAAGGTGCTCGACAGCGCTGCTTACATAAACGGAAAGCCTGTTCAGAACTTTGCACAAAATTTATCCCGCTATCTTGGCGTAAAACATACCATACCTTGCGGCAATGGAACGGACGCTTTGCAAATAGCTATGATGGCCTTAGACCTGCAGCCGGGCGATGAAGTGATAACTCCCTCTTTCACTTATATAGCTACTACCGAAGTCATTGCATTGCTTAAGCTTACACCCGTTTTCCTGGATGTAGATAAAGCAACATTTTGTATTGATCCGCAGGAAATTGAAAAAGCTATAACGCCTGAAACAAAAGCAATTGTTCCGGTACATTTATATGGACAGGCGGCGAATATGGAAGAAATTATGGCAATAGCCAACAAACGTAATTTATTCGTGATTGAAGATAACGCCCAGGCAATTGGCTGCGATTATACTTTTTCGGATGGTACAGTTAAAAAAACAGGCACTATTGGCACTATCGGCGCTACCTCGTTTTATCCGTCAAAAAACCTCGGCGCTTTTGGTGATGGCGGCGCCATGTTTACCAATGATGATACGCTTGCAGAAAAATTGAAAATGATTGCTAATCATGGCCAGAAAACAAGGTATTATCATGATATGGTTGGCTGTAACTCGAGGCTTGATTCCATACAAGCTGCAGTTTTAGACGTCAAGCTGAAGTATCTTGACCAATATATTGCCGCGAGGCAAAAAGCAGCTTTATTTTATCATAATGCATTTGCCGAAAATGATAAAATAACTGTTCCGCAAACGGCTGCATACAGCAACCATGTTTATCATCAATATACACTGATTTTAAACAGTGCAGATCGGAATGAGCTAAGCAAATACCTTGCAACGCACAACATTCCTTCCATGATTTATTATCCCGTACCGGCTCACCGGCAAAAAGTGTTTGACGCTTTTGGAGGAAATAATTTCAATTTGCCAATAACCGATTGGCTGACTGAACGAGTGATTTCCCTGCCAATGCATACAGAGCTTGATGAGGAGCAATTGCAATACATAACTCATCACGTTTTAGACTTCTTAAGTAATGACTGATTTTTATAGTCAAAACAGCTTAAAGCAATAAACAGAAAAAATGCTTGTTTTAAACAATTAAAAAACTTTTATGGAACGGGCAGCATAACTTTCTTCATCATCGTTGTGTCACTCTCTTGTACGGCAATTTCTTTATTCAGCTTTTCTCACATCGTATCTTAGTATCGTTACTATCAACAATAATCATATAAAAAATGTCAAAACCAACAATCCTTGTAACAGGCCAAAACGGCCAGTTAGGAAACGAATTAAAAGTATTATCAGCGCAGTATCCGCAGTATGATTATGTTTTCACAGACGCATACGAACTTGACATTACGAATGCAGAAAAGGTTGATGAATTTTTTAATCGCTATAAACCCGCTGTTTGCCTAAATGCCGCTGCTTACACAGCCGTAGACAAAGCCGAAACAGACAAAGACCTTGCATTAAAAATAAACGCGTATGCTGTTGGTAATCTTGCAGAAAACTGCAGTAAAATAAATGCTAAGTTCATTCATATTTCCACAGATTATGTTTTTGACGGAACAGCCGACAGTCCGTACAAAGAAGATTACCCGGTAAATCCTGTAAATTTTTATGGAGAAAGCAAGCTCAGAGGAGAAGAGATTGCACTCGAAAAAAATTCTTCCACAGTCATTATCCGCACCTCGTGGGTATATAGTTTTTTTGGTAACAACTTCGTAAAAACAATGCTGAGACTGATGAAAGAACGGGAAAGCATAAGTGTTGTCAACGACCAGTTTGGTTCACCAACGTACGCACCAGATCTTGCAGCAGCTATTATGCTTATTGCTGTAAAACCGGAAGACAAATCCGGCATTTATCATTTCTCCAACGAAGGAATTATAAGCTGGTTTGATTTTGCTGTTGCTATAAAACATTTGGCCGGTTTATCGTGCAGTGTAAAACCTGTTGACACTTCGGGCTACCCAACTGCAGCAAAAAGACCTGTGTACGCTGCTTTGGACAAAGCAAAAATAAAATCAGCACTCGGAATAGAGATTAAACCCTGGAAAGAAAGTTTGCAAAAATGCCTGCAACTACTGCAGCAATAAATTTTAGTGTATTTTCAGTTTTTAATAATTCACTTTATTAATAAAAAACATGAAAAAACTACTTTTCGTAACAATACTGCTTACTGCGATTATTTCGTTTACCTCTTTTTTTTCACCAAAATACGTCAGTCTTTTCAACGGCCGTGATCTTAGCGGCTGGCACGCCGACGTGCCTGAAATGGACACAAATCCTGCGGCTAAAACTCCGTTTATTATCAGGAATGGATTGCTTGTAAGTCTTGGTACTCCCGGCGGTCATCTTATTACCGACTCAGTTTATCAGAATTACAGGCTCAGGGTCGAATATCGTTTTGCGGGCGTCCCCGGCAACTGCGGTGTTCTTGTTCATGCCTCCACACCTCGTGCGCTCTATAAAATGTTTCCAAAATCTATTGAAGTGCAAATGATGAGCAAAGATGCGGGCGATTTTTGGTGCATCGAGGAAGACATTACTGTGCCCGATATGGAACGTCGCCGCGGGCCAAAAAATGAATGGGGCATAAATGGAGATAAAAAACGCCGGATACTAAACCTGACAGACGGTTCTGAAAAACCGGTTGGAGAATGGAATACGATGGTCGTTGAATGCTTCGGTAATTCCATTAAAGTCTGGGTCAACAATAATTTTGTAAATTACGGTTTTAACTGCACTGCTGTAAAAGGACACATTGCCTTGCAGGCCGAAGGATCAGAGGTAGAATTCCGGAAGGTTGAATTAATATCCATTAACAAATTGTCAGGTTTTAAACCAAAATGAGTAATTTTTTACATGAGTTTTTTTCTGAAAAATTTTTTTAACAATAGTTTTTAAAGCCACCAATATTCCATGCTTTGGATTTTAAAAATTTCTTTAATTAATAATGAACCTTGTTAGTTAGGTAATGTTTGTCATAAAGAATTGATCTCAGCAGAAATAGATTTTATTACAATCAGCCGCTTTTCCAATATTGCATGATTTGCTAAAAAAGTATTTAATGAGGTAGCTAAACATTGCACGTTATGTTACTTTTAATTTTTTATTAAACATAAATTGTGCGTAAATTATTAGCGTCAGTATTGGTGATTTTTTCTTTAGTTGGTTGCAAAAAAAATGATTATAACATAAATAAAGCTACTGCAGTTCCGGAGATGATAATACCTGCGGATTTTGTAATACCTGCAGACTCTGTTAAGTTAAATCCTTACGGCTATGCTCCTCTTTCGGCTCTTGTTAATTTTCCATCACCCGTTTCCGGAAAAACGGTAATCATTGTAAAAGGGAAAAACGGGCCTGCCTCCGACATAGAGCATGTGTTTTCGGATACCGGCGTATTTCATTCCGTTTCCATCATTGGCTTGTACGCAAATTATGCAAATACAGTAGATATAAGATTAATAAATAATAGCGGAGATACGCTGGCAAAAACAACCATAAATATACAAACAGGCGCTCTCCCTGCTAACCTTCCTACCTCAATAATTGCTGATGTCCTTCCGTCAACACAGGTAGAAAAAGGTATAAACCTTGTAAGCAATTTTAGTGCAGGTGATCCTCAAATTCCTTTGTTGGTTGATAACTATGGAGATATCCGCTGGCTGCTTGATTATACAACTCATCCTTACCTAAACAGATTGTCTTACGACTGTGGCATCCGGCGGTTAAGAAACGGAAACTTTTACTTCGGAGATGTTTTTACAGATAAAATATACGAAGTTGATTTGCTTGGTAAAATAGAAAATACCTGGGATTTAGGATCTAAGGGTTATATATTTCAGCATGATATTGATGAAAAGCCCGACGGAAATTTCATAATAACAGTATCTAAGAATGGCAGTACCAACCTCAATGGCTCAGCTACCATAGAAGATTATGTCGTAGAGATAGACAGAGAAACAGGCAATATTAAAACAGAATGGGATTTAAAAGTATCTTTAGATGAAAACAGAACTGCACTTACAGAAGACTCAAATGACTGGTTTCATACAAACTCCGTTATGTATGATTCTACTGATAATACCATCATCGTTTCAGGTCGTGTACAAGGAGTAGCGAAATTAACTTTTGATAATAAGGTAAAATGGATATTATCAGCACACAAAGGCTGGGGAACTAATGAAAGAGGCGAAGATTTAAATCAGTTTTTATTAACTCCTTTAGATGCCGCAGGAAACCGGATTACAGATACTGCAGTTTTACAGGGCTATACAAATCATCCTGATTTTGAATGGAGCTGGTACCAGCATTCCACCATAGCAATGCCTAATGGGGATTATATGGTTTTTGATAATGGCTCTGTCAGAAATTATGATGCCTCTGCCCGGAAATACAGCAGGGCTGTTGAATATAAAATTGATCCTGTAAATATGACCATACAGCAAAAGTGGCAATATGGAAAAGAACGCGGTCTGGAAACTTATTCTGCTATTGTTTCAAAGGTTCAGTATTTGCCTGGCACAAATCACGTTTTATTCTCCCCGGGTTACCAGGTAGTAAATGCAAACGGCCAGGGAGGTAAAATTGTGGAAATTGATTATGCTACCAAACAGGTAGTTTCACAATTAAGCTTTTCAGCAGCCAACGACTGGGGCTTTCACCGGGCCGAGCGAGTGAGTGTTTATCCGCAGCAGTAATAATTTTTATAGAATTAAAAACGGTGTTATCAAGTTAAGATAAAATACTTAATTGAGTTAGCATAAGCAGACAATAAATCAGGCAGAGAATAAAGCACTTCTTTATTTCAATTCCTTTATTCTGTCAATAATTCCCGTTGTTGAAAAACCTTCTGTAATCGGATTAATCACTACTCTTCCGCCGTTTCCTATTACTTCTTTTGCGCCGATCATCTGGTCTATTGTGTAGTCTCCGCCTTTTACAATTACATCGGGCATTATGGTTTTTATCAATTCAAGCGGCGTATCTTCTTCAAACAGAATAACGGCATCCACAATCTCCAGGCTTGCAAGCAACAGTGCACGGCTGTTTTCGTTGTTTACAGGTCTTTCGCTGCCTTTTAATCTTTTGGTGCTTGCATCGGTGTTAACGCCTACTATTAAGATGTCTCCTTCCTTTGCTGCATCACTTAAAGAAGCTATATGGCCGGCATGCAAAATATCGAAACAACCATTTGTAAAAGAAATAGTTTTACTTAAGAATCTCCATCTGTATATTGCTTTAACCAATTCAGCCTTCGTATAAATTTTTAATGGTATTATCTCCGCTTTTTTCATTTTTCTTCATTTTTTTATTATACCAGGGCAGCAAGCCCAGCGATATAAAGCCAACAAAAATAACGATAAGAAACTGTGCAAACCATTGCAAAGTTCCGTTAGCAAATCCTATGTAAAAAGGAATACCGTTTTTTTCTAAAACCTTTGCAAGAAAAACCGCGTAAGTGCCTATTCCGCCAGGTGTCATTATCATGCCGATGCTGCCAAATGCCAGTGCGGAAACAGCAATTTTCAAAGAAAGCCCGGCTGTGCCGACTGTACCGTTAAAACCAATCCAGGTGCCGAGAAGGTACATTGCCCAAATGCCAAGACTAACAGCCACAAATGCCTTTTTTTGCTTTAAATCTTTTATGCTTACAATACCCTGCCAAATCCCTTTTACAATATTTCGTGCAGATCTTATTAACCTGATATTGGAAAACCGTTTAAATATTATTTTAAAAAGATATGCAAAAACAATGATTGTGGTAATGATTACAGCAAAATTCGTGATATCGAAAGAGCCTGTTTTACCTGTAAATAATCTTTTTAATATTAAAATTCCATAATGACCAATTTGTTCAAACTGAATGGCAAAGGCAATTAAAAAAACAATCACCAGGCAAAGCAGATCAAAAGCTCTTTCTGCTACAATCGTTCCCACCAGTTTCTCTGCTGGTATGTTCTCATATTTAGATAAAAGGGTGCATTTCAAAACCTCGCCAAGTCTTGGCACTGCAAGATTGGCCAGATAGCCAATCATAACGGCAAAAAAAGTATTTACCAGAGACGGGTTATAACCCAATGGCAGCATCAGCATCTTCCATCGCAAAGCCCGGAGAATATGACTTGCAGATAAAATAAAAAATACAGGAATAAGTAACCAGTAATTTGCTGTAGAAAAAGCTTTGCGAAAATCTTTCCAGTTTTCTGCAGGTATTTGGTGCAGGCTCCACCAGACAAGAAAAACACCCAGGCCAAGAAATGAAAGGTATTTGAGTATGTTGAGTATTTTCTTTTTCATATAAGTTTAACCGTTGCAATATAGGCTAAAGGCAGATAATGAATAAATAACTGCAAATGATGAACAATCGTTATTCAGCTAAAACTAAATTATCAATCAATCTTACCTCGCCTATAAAAGCTGCTATGAGCGCAACAAGCCTTTTTGCTTCTGAAATATCCTTAACAGGTTTAAGTGTGTCTGCGTCTGCAATGGCAACATAATCTGCTTTATTAAATCCATTCGACAATAAATAACTGTTGACATGCTTTTCTATCTGAAGCAACGGAATATTAGTATAATTTGTTTTAATATATTGCAGCATTTTCCAAATGCCTGCGGCTTTTCTTTTTTGTTCGTCGCTCAACCTTAGATTGCGGCTGCTCATAGCAAGGCCTGTTTCTTCTCTTAAAGTGCCTGCTATAATAATCTCTGTATTGTTGTCAATTAGTTGTAAGAGCCTTTTTACAACCAGACATTGCTGGTAATCTTTTTGACCCATGAAAAGATAATCAGGGTTCACTATATCAATAAGCCTGTGCATCACCTTACAGACCCCCTGAAAATGTCCCGGCCTGTATTTTCCTTCGAGAATGTGCTCAAGCTCACCTATGTCATAATGCATATCGGATTTTATGCCCAAAGGATACATTTCTGCGACTGCAGGAAAAAATAAAATATTACAACCGGCGCTTTCTAAAAGCAAAATATCATTATCAATCGTTACAGGATATTTTTTAAAATCTTCCGGATCGTTAAACTGGACAGGGTTTACAAAAATACTGCAGACAGTAATATCACTCTTTTCTTCAGACAACTTAACAAGCGAAATATGCCCATTATGCAATGCACCCATCGTAGGTACAAACCCGGTCGTTTTGCCTGAGTGTTTTATTTTTTCAATCTCTCTTTTTAGCGCTGCTGCCTCTTTGTATAAAATCATTTTATTGCGTTTTAAATGCAGTAAAGCCTGTCTCTGCTGGTTTTAATAAATTTTCTTAACTTTGCCAACCCTTTTTTTAAAGGGTTAATAAGTAAACAAACCGGAATAATGTCAACAAAGAAAAGAATTTTATTTATTGCCAACGAAATGTCACCATATTTAGAGCTGACAGAGTTTGCGGAAATAGTGAATAAACTGGCAATAAAAAGCAACGACGCAGGTTATGAGGTAAGATGCATTATGCCGCGTTTCGGATCAGTTAATGAAAGAAGGCACCGCCTTCATGAAGTGGTTCGTCTGTCGGGAATAAATGTAAGTGTAGACAACGACGATTATCCATTACAAATTAAAGTAGCTTCTTTACCCAATGCAAGATTGCAGGTTTATTTTCTTGATAACGAAGACTTTTTTAAAAGAAAGTTTGTTTTTAACGATGAAGAAGAAAAATGGTACGATGACAATGATCTCAGGGCAGTATTTTTTTGCAAAGGCGCACTTGAAACGGTGAAGAAATTTGGCTGGCCGCCAGAGATTATTCACTGCAGCGGCTGGATGACAGGTTTGATACCTCTTTATCTAAAAACCGTGTATAAAAAGGAACCTGTTTTTGCCCACAGTAAGGTTGTTTATACAATAGGCAATACAACATTTGAAGAAAAGTTAGGAGAAGACTTTGCAAAAAAAGCGCTTATTCATAACAGTTTGAAGGAAAAAGATCTTGACATTTTTAAAGACGCGACAAACTATGCCCTTCAGCGGGGCGGCGCAACGTATGCAGATGCCATAACTTTTGGCGCTGATAATATTGACCAGAGACTCATTGACGAATTCTCTAAAGTAAAGGGTAAAAAGGTGATTCCCTTCAAGGGATGGGATACTGATTTAACAGAGTATTTGGAATTGTATAACGACCTTGCGGCCAAGTAAATACAACCCCAAACCTAATCTGAATCAAGTAGATGCGTAAGTTTTGCTGGATAGCTGTTGCTGTCTTTTTCTTTATTTCAGGCTGTACAAAAATTGATACTACTACTATAGGAAGCGGGTTAATTACACCCATTGACGGTGTTACTACCTTAGACACTTCTCTTGATGTTTTTACTGATAATTTCATTAATTCGCTTAATGACTCTTTGAGGGTTTATAAAGCAGATGATCATATTATAGGTGTTATCAACAATGATCCTTTGTTTGGTAAGACTACTGCCGAAACGTATTTTGAGCTCAAGCCAACATCGTATAAGTTTTCCTTTCCCGGCGGTGCCTCGGTCGTACCTGACTCTGCTGTTTTGATTTTAAGCTATAAAGGCGTTTTTGGTGATACTATTGTAAATCAAAACTGGGAAGTCAGGGAACTTGCAGAGACATTAAAGAATGACGCAGCTTACCCGGTTAGCAGACAAGTTGCTGCCGGAAATGTTGTAGGCTCTAAAAATATTGATATTACCACGCTTAATGACTCTATAAACTATGGGTTCGAAAATGCAGGTAATCAGATCAGAATAAAACTTACTCCGGAGTTTGCCAACAGGTTTATTAAACAATATGATTCTACTGATAACAATGCTTACCAAAGCGACTCTTTATTCCGTTTAAATTTTAAGGGATTTGCAGTTAGTCCTGCCGCCGGAAGTTCGGGTAATGCTTTAATAAGAGTCAATCTTTTGGATACAAATACAAAGCTTGCCTTATTTTATAATTATAAAAATCCCGACTCCCCAAGCGTAAGCAAAGCAGTAAGTTATTTCAGATTTAGCAACGGCAGCAGTTTGTCTGTTCCGGTTTCCGGCAGCGCCAATTATATCAAGCGCGATTATAATGGCTCGCCGCTTTATGCTAATGTAACTAATGCCAGTGAAAACGACAGCCTTTTATTTATTCAAACTTCTCCGGGCACTTTTGCAACTGTAAAGATTCCGGGTTTATCCAACCTTGAAAATTCTATTATCCATCGTGCTGACTTAACAGTTTACCAGGCTCAGGATCCAATGTCTTCAGATATGCTTTTGGCTCCGCCGCGATATTTGCTGCTTAGCAGCTATTATGACAGCCTCAAAAGTGTAAAAGAGAATATTCCAAATGATTTTGTTTATAACAGCACTTCCGGCGCTAATATTTCTTCATTTGGCGGCTTTCTTACTCAGAAAGCTGTTCCGGGTTATGGTGAGGCAAAGTGTTATATTTTTGATGTAAGCCGTTATGTGCAGGGTATCGTAACCAGGAAGGATAAAAACCTGACCTTACTGTTATCTGCACCTTCAAACGATTCTTTAATCTATACACCTCCTTATCCTGCAACAGCTCCTTCTGTCATTTCCTATTACACCATGCCTTCAAACGCAAATAATGCAGCTGATGGAAGGGTCTTGCTGGCAGGTGGAGGAATGAGCAGCAGTCCGTTAAGAATGCGTTTACGAATTATATATTCAAGGAAATAAATTGGGTTTTCAGCCCTTATCTTTGCGCCCATTTTAAAATTATTTTATTTTTATGCCTTATTTATTTACATCGGAAAGTGTGTCTGAAGGACATCCTGATAAAGTTGCAGACCAGATTAGTGACGCCTTGATTGATAACTTTCTTGCATTTGATCCTGACAGTAAAGTAGCTTGTGAAACTTTGGTAACAACAGGACAGGTTATTCTTGCCGGAGAAGTTAAAAGTAAGGCATACCTTGATGTACAGGAGATCGCCAGGGGTGTTATTCGCAAAATTGGCTATACCAAGAGTGAATACATGTTTGAGGCTAACAGTTGCGGCGTCTTATCTGCTATTCACGAGCAATCTGCAGATATTAACCAGGGTGTAGACAAGGTTAATAAAGAAGAGCAGGGCGCAGGAGACCAGGGGATGATGTTTGGCTACGCTACAAATGAAACAGACTCTTACATGCCTCTCGCACTCGATCTTGCTCACAAGCTGCTGATGGAGCTGGCAGTGTTACGAAGAGAAAATTACATTATCAGCTATCTTCGCCCTGATGCAAAAAGCCAGGTTACCCTCGAGTATGATGATAATAATAAACCTGTAAGAATTGATGCAATCGTTATATCTACCCAGCACGATGATTTTGCTGCGGAAGAAATAATGCTTGAAAAGATAAAAAATGATATAATCAATATACTAATCCCGAGAGTAAAAGCTAAATACGAAAAGTATGCTCATCTTTTTACCAATGATATTACCTTTCACATAAATCCAACCGGTAAGTTTGTCATTGGCGGCCCGCATGGTGACACAGGCCTGACAGGTCGTAAAATTATCGTAGATACTTACGGCGGCAAAGGGGCACACGGCGGTGGAGCATTCAGTGGCAAAGATCCTTCAAAAGTAGATAGGAGCGCTGCGTATGCTACACGCCACATTGCAAAAAACTTAGTAGCAGCAGGCCTTTGTGACGAGGTGCTGGTACAGGTCTCTTATGCCATAGGAGTTGCAAAGCCTACCAGCATTTACGTAAATACCTACGGAACAGCAAAAGTTGAAATGACAGATGGTGAGATAGCTGAAAAGGTCGAAGGAATTTTTGATATGCGTCCTTATTTTATTGAGCAGCGGTTGAAATTAAGATCGCCGATTTATAGTGAAACTGCAGCTTACGGTCATATGGGCCGCGAACCGGAAGTAAAAATTAAACAATTCTCTGCACCTGCAGGGGAAATCAAATCAGTCGAAGTAGAACTTTTTACATGGGAAAAGCTTGATTATATATCTGCAGTGAAAAGCGAGTTTAGAATAAATTAAGTTTAGTTGAGTGTAATACTTCATTAATAACTAATAACCTCCTGATCATTTGCTGCGGAGGTTTTTTATTCTTAAACAGATGGATGAGACACATAACCCCTGGAAAATTTTAGGCGAAAAAAATATATACGATAATCAATGGATAAATGTGACCGAGTATCATGTTATCAATCCCTCCGGGGGAAAAGGTATATATGGAAAAGTTCATTTTAAAAACCTCGCTGTCGGTATTATTCCATTAGATGAAGATTTGAATACTTATCTTGTCGGGCAGTTTCGTTTTGCTATAAACCAGTACAGTTGGGAGATACCGGAAGGGGGAGGAATGTATGATACAGATATATTAGATTCCGCAAAACGTGAACTGAAGGAAGAAACAGGTTTAGTGGCAGAAGAATGGACAAAGCTTTCAGACTTCCATCTTTCCAATTCTGTGTGTGATGAAAATGGGGCTATCTTTCTTGCAAGAAGATTAAGACAGGAAGAAGCGGAGCCTGAAGATACAGAACAGCTTGTTGTAAAAAAAGTGCCTTTCGAAAAGGCTTATCAAATGGTGGAAAAAGGAATAATTACTGACTCTCTTGCTGTAGCTGCTATTTTAAAAGTAAAAATTTTATTGCTGGAAGGAAAATTAAAATAAAAGGGAAATGAATAGAAAAAAGTTTGTAAAGATTTTTTGAATTTCTTCGTCTTACTCATGCCTTAGTGTTTCAGTTATTTTAATAAAGGATATAAAATAATATTATTTCTTACGTTACCAATATGAATTTTCGCAATCAGCAACACAAGCCTCGTCCTAAAAAAAACACGTTAATTATTGGAAGAAATAAAGTAATTGAAGCAATACAACAAGGAAAACAATTAGAAAGAATTTTTTTGGTAAGTACCGTACATGGAGAAGCAGTTGATGAAATAAAAAAACTGGCAGAAGAAAATCAAATACCAGTAAATAAAGTACCTGTTGAAAAGTTAAATGGTTTTAATGTAAGCAATCATGAAGGTTGTGTTGCTGTAATTTCAAAAATACAATACCAGGATTTACAGCAAATAATATCATTTGTTGTAGAAAAAGGTGAAATTCCGTTGTTTTTAGTTTTAGATGGCATAACGGATGTAAGGAATATTGGGGCTCTTGCAAGAACAGCTTTTTGCATGGGAGTGAATGCTATCATCATTCCCGATAAAGGTGTTGGATCACTTAATGAAGATGCTGTTATAACTTCAGCCGGGGCATTAGAAAAAATAGCAGTTTGCCGGGTTGGCAGCTTAATGACGGCTGTTCATGAGCTTCATTTAAATGGAATAAAAGTATTTGCAAGCGAAATGTCAGCCGAAAAAAATGTGTTTAATATAAGTTTTGCTGAGCCCTGTGCAATTGTAATGGGAAGCGAGGATAAAGGAATATTTCCTTCCTTAATAAAAATATGTGATGAGCAATTTAAAATACCAATGAAAGGTAATTTTGAATCACTTAATGTTTCAGTGGCTGCAGGGATGATATTGTATGAAGCCATGAAGCAGCGTATGACTGAAGCTGTTTAAAATTTAATAAGGTTAAACATTCAATTTCTTCTAATCCTTTTAAGATTTTGTAATAAGTGAAAGAAAGTTTAATTACCTGTAATACTTTGAATGGTCTGAAATAACTACTTAGTGTTTGTTAAAAAATAAGTAGTACATTTATCCTAAACTAATTATTATGTTTAGCGATGAAGAATTGAACAAAAAATTCAAATTAATTCTGCCTCATTTGAATGAACACGCTGCCCGTTTAT